>Ga0116171_10003429_pt1 | contig 14665 bp, 18 predicted proteins | sample AD_JPNHW2_MetaG_FD_89798 | JGI IMG/M metagenome (GOLD analysis project Ga0116171, IMG submission 89798) | Active sludge microbial communities of municipal wastewater-treating anaerobic digesters from Japan - AD_JPNHW2_MetaG | ecosystem: Engineered > Bioreactor > Anaerobic > Digestate | place...
ACGTAAACGTCACGGGACCCTCGGACAGGACCGGGTAATACTCGCGGGTGATGGCTTTTACCAGCGTTGATTTCCCCGCGCCGTTTGGCCCGAGAATGGCAACATTCTCGCCTTCGCCAAGGGTGAGCGTGATGTGATCGAGCACCCGTTTGTCGCCCCGGATCACGGATACGTTGGCAAATTCAAAGAGCGGGAGAGTGGTATTCCTGTCGGGTACGACGCGTGCTGGCATGATTTCACGAAATATGGGAGAATTATTTCTTTTTACCGGCTGATATCCATTCCCTTCAGTGATGTAACCTGTCCGGCCCGTGATTTGAGCAATTGTATCATCAAAAGGGCTATCCGGGGCCGGTTCACAAAGCGCAAGCATAGCTAGATCCTATTCCGCCCCCTTCCGGTACAGGGGAGGGATTCTTTTAAAGCAGACGAAATACCCGTGCCCGGGCAGGTCAGACCCTATGAAAGGGGCACCTCAAATTGCCGCAGGAACTTCTGGCGGACTCTAAAACCCTTACATCACATTAGTACTTGATGACCGGGATACCGGGGGGATCTTTCTTATCCGGCAGGTAACTGACGCGGTCACGCACTAGTACGAGCAGGGAAGAAATGTCCTGACCATAACGAAAAAAGGAAAACAGCGGGGTTAAAAAAATTATTGCTCATGGCTCCCGGATGATATCCTGGATATAGGCAACACCGATCTTTGCCCGCCGAAGCCGGGTGCTGTCCAGCAGGTGGCGCATATCCACGAACGTTGCATCGCTTACTATCTTTTTTACCTGTGAATTCAGGTCAAGCGATGCGTCGTAGGGCACACCCCTGAATACAACGCCATGGTTGTGGAGGTACATCACTTTTGAGGCGCCCTTGTTCGCCGGGTTTGCGTAGTACAGGGTCTCAAGGTCCTCTTTTTTGTAACCGGTAAGGTCGTTTCCGAGGTCAATCCCGATCCCGAAGCTCACCAGCGTGTCCCCTTTGTAGGACATGCCGGTATCGGATGCCATCCACGTGGCAGACTGTGCAGGGTCCATGATCGAGGCACCTTTGGGCAGATTTGCACTGGCGACCGGTGCTTTTTTGATGCCCGAACTGGCAAGGCCAACGATCACGCCCCAGATGGTGACCGCAATCACACCCTTGTATGTCTTGACGTTACGGTTTTTGGCACCGGTAAAGATCATGCGGTAGATGTCGGTGATACTGATACCCTGCGGATCCTTTGTGTCGAGAGTCAGGTATTCGTTAAACGGCCCGTCCAGCGTGATATTAAATCCCGTGTAAACCGGCACGTCCGTTTCCGTGTCAAGTGGTGTCAGGAAATCCGGGGTGTTGTTCCCGTCCGTCGGCAGCCAGACCATGGAGCCGTACAGGGTGATCATCTCGCCGAGAACCGGCATTGCCTCTTTTTTATCCGCCCCAAGTGCGCCAAGACCAAGCGAGTACGTGATCTCGGAGAACTTCCGGGTCTTAATATCGGCTTCGGTGAGTTGTGCATACAGGAGTTTGTGGAGATCGCCGGTGATACGTAGAGTGGGGGGATTTGTCATCCAGCCCGGTTCTATGGTAAGTGTGACTCCCTCCTCTTCGATCTTCTTATAAAATATTTCGTTAAAGAGCGTCGGGTTCTTGCGCTTTTTCCTGATGTCTTCAACTGCCGCATCGGTATTTGGGAAGATCTCTAAAATTGTCGTGAACCCGGCCATGTCGAGCACTTTTTTTGGGTACTCTCCGACTCCTGCGAGGGCAAACCTCCCGTTCCTGCGTTTCATCTCCTTTTTTAAAATGTTAAACGTCCGCAGACCACCGCTCGACAGGTACGTGGAACCTGAAAGGTCGAGCACCAGTTCCTTGTCGTCGTCATGCAGTGCTCCTTTTATCCACTCGTCAAGCTGCTGTGCGCCGAATGCATCCAGCCTGCCATTAATAAAAAAGACGAGTACGCCATCCATTCGTTCGCTTCTGGCTTCCATGGTCCCTTCTCCAGCTCCTTGATACTATTTCTTGCACCTGCCTTTTTTTAATGTTCGTATTTATCGCCAGTTGCCTCTTTTTGTGCGGCATGGCAGCTGTTTTCCCGGGCATGTCCATGGACCCAAAATTACGTGAGTGGTTAAAAAAAATACCTGATTTAAGTTTTTGTCTGTTCAAAGATGAGGAGAGGTTTGTCTGCGGTATCGTAGAGGTACAGGTGATCGCTCCGGAATTTCACGGTGGTGGAATTTTCCAGATTGTGCAGGTACGTGGACTCGACCTGCATCACGCCAGGAGCCGTGCAGAACATTTTGGTGATTACTCCTGAACCGCGAGGCAGGGCGAGCGTGGAACTTGTACTCGTGTAATTATAACTGTACCAGTTGCAGCCTGAATGCCCGCCAAGGATGGTGCCGTTTTCCAGTCCGAACCGGATTGTTACATCCGTCCCGTTCGTTACCGGAACCATTGCGCCATTGTCATTAACATAATAGGTCAGCGTCCAGTTCGTGCCGGTCAGGTTTACCGATACGGGTTTTGTAATACCCTGAACCTGGGCATATATAATTAAGAGGATAAGCACACCGATAAGTGCCATCACTGCCCAGAACCCCCGACCCATGGGCGCCGCCGGCAGGGGAACGGAATCCGGGTTTACCGGTACATCGGAGCCAGGTATAATCTCCGCAGGTTCATCATCCATACCTGTACAAAGGTTTAAAGTAAGATAAGCATTCCCGGGCAGGGAATCGTGGTAAAAACCGGGGCGTTTTGGGAAGAAAGGATGTGCGGGTTCCGGCAAAATACTTCATTCCGGGGGAGGTACCCGGGATTATTCCTCCATCTCATCAATGAGGTTCTCAACAAACGGCTGGATGCGCGGGAGCGTTTCTGTACAGATCTTCCAGATAATCCTTGGCCGGGTAACCGCGTCTGCCTGTTCGACCTCTTCTTTGAGTGCCTGTAGTTCTTTTGACGGCATAAACGCGTATTTCACCTGGATAATCGTTGGTACCTGGTGCGCCATTTCATGGATAGACCTGATGCTCGCCGTAACCTTTGCACAGGTTGGTTCATCCCGGTAAAAATCCTCATACTGATATCCCTCAATCAGCTTGGATACTTTTGTTATTTCGGCAAGAATCCTGTGAAGCAGTTCGATGGTGTTTCGTCCCGGCATATATCTTTCCTCCCGTGATTGCCTGCATCATGCCCGTGTTTCCATGCTTTTTGGCAGGAAGTGTCCTTTAGCCGGTATAGTGCAGGAACTCTAATGAATGATGGAGGGTGTCTTTCGAGAGATTTGCAGGGTGGCCTCAAATACTTTCTTACAGCAGGACGACCCTGGTCAACATCACCCTGATGAGAGGATTTTGATTGACCCGCAGAAATGCAGGATTCACTGTAATACCTGCGACGGGAAAATAAATTGTAGATCGTACAACAAGAGGTTTTAAAATCCCACTAAAAAAAAATGGAAGGGTATTGTCGCGCTTCCATGCTCACGCTTTCCGAAAAACAAGGAGGGTATTTCCCTGTGTATCAAGGATGTTTATCTCCGAGGGCCAGGTCTTCTGCGATGCTGCCTTTGCGAGATTATTATAATAGGTCGTTTCCTGCTGCATGACGCCGGTATCCGGGCAGACCAGAGTTGTGTGCTGCGGGTAGGTGATCCTCATCTGATTCCCGTTTTCAAGATACGCTGCGACGTACTGGTTGCATCCGGAAAAGCCGGTAACCTTGCTGTCACCTTCGAACCGTGCCGTAATGTCCCCGTAGTTGATAACCGGGATTAAAATACCGGTAGTATCCCGGTACGGCATGAGCGTCCAGTTCGGGGTAGTACGTAGTGATGAGGGTTGTGCTGTAAGGCCAAAAAGAAAGACCAGTACCAGGACAACTGCAATCACAATAAATGCGATACTTGCGACTGTCTTAAACCGGTCGGGGGTGGGTTTGTTCTCATCCATCAGGTACACAAAAGCCTTGTACGCCATAACCATTTCGCTCCGATAAAAAAACCTATAAAATGAATTCTTTATGGCAATATACGGGAAAAGAATCATCCCTGGTGCCTGTCTTTTTTATAAACATGTTCCAGGTTTTAATCCCACAACGCGGTTTTGAGGGTTTTAATACGTAAGAAATCCAACTATCCATATGGACTCTGCTGATATCAAAAAATGGGTGATATTCTTTCTGGGAATCTTCTGTGCCATCATTATCGCAAATTGGATTTCGACTAAAATTGTGGTCTATACAGGAATGACCGGCTGGACGAATTTTGTCGTGAGTTTCATATTGTATGCCCTGCTCTTCTTTGGCATCCTCTATGCGATGGAGAAACTTTTCAAGATTGAATTTTTCGGTTTCGGGCGTACCTGATCTCTCGTCAACTTTTAAGTGTCGGATAAAGTCGGCGTAATTTTACCCTGGCCTCGCCAGTCGTAAATTGCCAATAAACCGTTACACTTTTATTTTTTTAATTTCTGCGATGCTGCTAATTCTTTCCTGACAGTTTTTTTATATCCAGTACTTCTCTAAAATTTTTCTTTACAAACATCAGAATTTTTTTAACAGAATCTGCCGAAGCGATTCCCGGTTCATTGGGGGTACCCCCGTCTGCCAGCCCGGGCTGGCACCCCCCGCTTCCAAAAATGAGAGGTACCCCCCACCCAGACCGATTTTTTTTAAAAGCATGATCCCCTCACCCCCCAGTCCGGGCATAAGAGTGACCCTACCCCCCATTTCCTGCATTTCTAAAACCTGTGCTTCGCGTGATTTTATCGTCTGATTGTAAATTTTTCCGGTCGATGACTTAAGGGGTAGGGGCCACTTTTCCTGTAAAGGGGTACCCCCCACTCCCAAAAAGGAGAGGTACCTCCACACCCCGACCGATTTTTTTTAAAGCATGATCCCCCCACCCCCTCTTGTAGCATGGGTGGGGGGGTGCCTCCCAACGGTCAAGAAAAACGATCGGCCGGGTCTCGCTTTGCTTGCTGGCGCTTTCAAGGGGACGATATTTGTCCCGGAGTGTGCTCCTTGAACCGGCCAAATAATTTTAAATCTTTAACATTTCAATGATTTCAACTACCATAAAATAACACATATAAAATAAACGTCTATTGCACATCAATAACAGACCCTATATATTTCGATTGCAAGATAAATAATATATAAACATCAGAAAAAAATATTGTGGTGTCGATTTCATGAGAACAGAAAATGTAATGTATTTCACAGAGAAGGAGGAAGAATTTGCCAACCTTCTCATCGAGATCGGAACAAAGAAGAACGTGGCAAAGGTGCTGGTGTTTTTAGCTAACATTCCCGAAGCGACCTCGCGTGCGATCGAGCGCGGGACCGACCTGCGCCAGCCCGAAGTAAGTATTGCGATGCGCTACCTGATGGATCAGAACTGGATTTCAAGCCGCGAGAGCAAAGCCGAGAGCAAGGGACGCCCGGTCAAGATCTACGAACTTGCCAAACCCATCACAGATATTATGGACAGCATTGAAAAAGAAAAAAAGAAAGAGGCGACCAACCAGCTCGCCATGATACAGAAATTACGGAACTACATCAGCTGATGTCAGTACCTTACACTTTTTTTCATTCCCGATAATTACGGTTGTATTATTAGAGAAACGGGTAAAGAGTCCGCTCTCAATGACACCCGGTATCATCACTATTGCCGCTTCAAGTGCGGCAGGATCGGCAATCTCATCAAACTGGCAGTCGATAATAAAGTTCCCGTTGTCTGTGATGACCGGCCCATCCTTTTTTACTGCTTCACGGATAAACGGCCGGCAGCCCAGTCCGCGCAGCTGCGCCATCGCAGTCCGGGTCGCAAAAGGTAGTGTCTCTACCGGCACCACGCCTGAGAGCCGGGGGACCATCTTTGCATCGTCAGCAACCACAATAATCCGGAAGGCGGCAGCGGCCACGCATTTTTCCCGGGTAAGTGCTGCACCCCGTCCCTTGATCATCCGGAGCTGCGGGTCAATCTGGTCGGCGCCGTCAATGGCGAGATCAAGCACCGGGTTGTCGTCAAGCGTTGTCAGGGGTACCCCGTACTCCCGCGCCCTCATGGCGGTCTGGTAGGATGTCGGGACACCCACAACCGAAAGCCCGTCCCTGATCCGGCCAGAGAGACACTCGATCATGTAAAAAACCGTGGAGCCGGTCCCGAGGCCGATCACCATATCGTCCTCCACCATATCTGCAGCCTGATATCCTGCCGCACGTTTTGCTGCGGCAACTGATTCTGTTGTGCCAGCCATGTCAATGATAGGTTTCGGCGCCGGGATAATTAAAACTGGTGAATATTTTATGCCGGGAAAATTCCTGGTTTTCCGCTCTTCGTTAAAATTACGTGGGGAAATCGAATCCTCTTAAAATACGTTGACAGGGTTTACACCCCACCGTCATTACGATGGACTCTGCCATCCCTGACGGGGTAACCATCGGAGGATCAGTAACCAAATTCTAAAAAGATTATCGTGCCCGCCGTCTCCCGGAGAGGCTCTGATGCGGGATCTATCTCGTTTTGGTTTCACTCATTTCAGGTTCGGAAGCGAGAGTCTATGGTCATGCCCGGTTCTTCCGTGCTTCAACATGAATAATCCGGGCTCATGCATCAGATCTCCCTGTATACCGGGAATAAGAATCATATTTGTCCAATCGCTAAAAAAATCGCTAAAAAAATTCCCGACCCCGCCCGGCATTATTTAGTCCAAAAAGATCTTCTTTGTCTCATCCTCTGCCGCATACGCAGTGCAGTCAAGGGTAATGGGTGTAATTGAGACGTTCCCCTTCCGGACCGCATGCACATCCGTGCCCTCTTCGGCATCTCCGAGGAGCGGGCCGTTGATCCAGAAGTATGGACGGCCTCTTGGATCAAGCCGTTTTTCGACACCGGTATTGAAGAGCTTGCGGGCAAGCCGGGTCACTTCGTAGCCTCCGCTGACTTTTGACGGGATGTTCACATTGATCACATCAGCATGCGGGCAGAATCCTGATTCAAGTATGCGGCTGACCACGTCACGCACGACCTTCTTTGCCTCATCAAAACTCTGCGCAGACTGGCCGGGGTCATCGAACTTGTCCCCTTGATCATCTACCTGTAAGGAGAATGCAATACCCTTGGTACCCTGGTTGGACGCTTCGAGCGCCGCGCCCATCGTGCCCGAAGTCATGATGGATTCATAGGAAAGGTTCTCGCCGATATTTATCCCGCTCACCACGAGCGCCGGCGCAAGTTTAAGCGCGTACAGCCCGATGATTGCCGCATCGGTTGGCTTACCTGCGACCGCCCACGCGGGGATGCCGTTGATTTTGATCCGGTTTGCCCGGATGGGTTCAAAGATCGAAATCGAGCGGCCGACTGCGCTCTGCTGGGTCGCCGGGGCAACAACTGTCACGTCCGCGATCGGGGCGAGCGCTTCGTAGGCCGCCCAGATGCCAAGAGAGTTCACACCGTCATCATTGGTGAGCAGGATCGCGGGTTTCATAACACGGTACTCTTTAGCGCCGCCTTATCAAATAACTCACCGATCGATCGCAGGCACGAAAATGGTGGAAATGGATAGGGTAATTTTATGCGGGTGCAAATAAGTACCTGCGATGAAAGTCCTGCTAGCCGAGTATGCAACCGCCCGTGATCCTGCCCTTGCCCCCGAGGGGGCAGCGATGCTTGATGTCCTGCACAAGAGTTTTGTCCGGTGCGGCCATGAAGTGGTACTGCCGGGCACCGGGGATTTTTACAATGAGATAGCACGGCTCGCTCCTGCTTGCGGGATGGGTCTTGTGATTGCACCCGATCCCCTGCTTGCAAAATTTACTCTCCCGGTTGAACAGCACTCCCACAATCTCGGCTGTGGCAGCATGAACATAGCACTCTGCGCAAACAAGGTAACGACCGGAAAACTCTTAAAAAGCCACGGAATTCCGGTGCCGGCAGATGCTTCCGAAGGCAGGCATGTAGTAAAACCGGTGAGCGGCTGCGACGCGAAGGGCGTGCGGCTCACGACGGATGCTCCGGGCACGGGAGAGTTCGCACAGGAGTACATTGATGGGGAGCACTTCTCGGTCAGCCTTGTCATGAGCCGGGTCGTTGGTGAGGCCTGCCTGTATTTTTCAGGCAACCCGCCGCTTGTCCTTGCCATAAACCGGCAGTTTGTTACCATTGGTGCCGATGGTGCATTTACCTACTCCGGGGGGGAAACCCCGGTCCGCCACGCACGCGGGCAGGAGATCATCGATACCGCAGTAAAAACCGCGACCGTGCTTGGCTGCCAGGGATACTGTGGCATCGACGTCGTTGTCGCGGACAAAGTCTATGTCGTGGATGTGAACCCCAGGATCACGACAAGCATTGTCGGGATCGCTGCCTGCATGAAAGAGGAGATAGCGGCGCTCCTCGTGGAAGCTTCGCATGGTAACGCGCCAAAAGAGGTTCATCTCACCGGGAAAGTACGGTTTGACACGCACGGGACGGTAAATCCGGCATGATCGGCATTGACGTCGGGGGCGCAAACCTCAAGATTGTTGACAAAAACGGTATCCACATCCACTACTGCCCTCTCTGGACCGGTGCCCCGATACCAGAACTGCTTTGGCAGTACGCAAATGGCAGCGATGACGAGGCAGCAGTCGTCATGAGTGGCGAACTTGCAGACTGTTTTGAAAATAAGATTCAGGGGATTACCTTTATTGCAAACGCGGTGCGGGAGGTTTTTTTGTCTGCCCGGTTCTACGGCACCGATGCACAATTCCACGACGGCCCGGTGCCGGCGCTTGCCGCCGCAAACTGGCTGGCTTCCGCAGATTTTTTGCGGACAACGTACCCGGATGCGGTGCTGCTCGATATAGGGAGCACGACTGCTGACATCATTCCCCTCTCCCGGTTTCCCGCGCTCCTGGGCCTTTCGGATCTGGCCCGGCTCCAGAAAGGTTACCTCGTGTACACCGGCATGCTTCGGACACCGGCGGCAAGTCTTCTTTCATCAGTGAACCTTGCGGGGACTGCAACGCCGGTCAGCACGGAATATTTTGCCGCAAGTGCCGACGTCCACCTCGTACTAAACCATATCACACCGGAGGAGTATACCTGTGACACACCGGATCACAAGGAGAAGACGCCTGATGCATCCCGCCGTCGGCTCGCGCGGGTGGTATGTGCAGACCTTGAAGAGATTGGCAACACCGGGGTCATGGAAATCGCTGAAGCGTTCTGGGACCGGCAGCGGGCGCTCGTCTGCAACACCGTGCGCCGTGTGACAAAAGAAAGTGGAGCTTCGTCGGTTATTGTAGCGGGTATCGGTGCTTCACTCTTTGCCCGCGAATGCGGCGGGATAAATCTCATGCAGGCACTTGGGCCGGCTGCAGATGCATTACCGGCCTATGCAGTCAGGGAGATCGCATTACGGACGCAAGGATAATACGCCTCCTCCTCCTTGCAGATTGCCTGGCACTTGGTATCACAGCGGTATTCTGGTGTTTAGGTACCGTCCTTTTTTCTCTTCATCATCATTTGGTTCTTCCCGGTTATTAGGGGGAAGCGGCAGGTGAGGCACGGCCCGGTTTTTTGGAGGGGAAACCACAGGCAGCAAGAACGTCTGCCCCTTCAACGAGAGAATGTTGTCCGGCCCGGGCTCCAAGGGTGGAGAGTGAAACCACGGAACTCGGAATTTTAATACCGAAGAGATCGGTCATGGGGATTTGCCGGGGATGCTTACGGACGTACAGCCGACAGCTGGTCCGGTCCACGATCACGCCCATGGCGTCAAGGTAAGCTGCCGTGCGGTTCACCGGCATCGTGGTGGCAAGGGTGAGACAGAGATCGATAACCGGCGAACCAATACGGGTACGGGGATAGAACGGTTCATCGGCGTTAATGATGTGATCGCAGTTGCGGCAGAAAAACCTCTTCACCGTTACCCTGATGATGCGTTCCTCCTCCTCTTCACGGATGATCGCAAACACTTTCTTTTTTGTATCGTATCCCGATACCGGCCCTCCGCAGACCGGGCAAGCCCCAAGCTCGTAAAAGCACACTTTATCGACTGCCACAAGCCCGGTCTGGACAACGGTGGACAGCATCGGAAGGACGCGGGGCGGTTTCATAGTACCAGGTAGAAATTTGCGGGACAGGAACGAGGCATGGAACCGTTCATGGTCATCCTGCCATCCCGGGTTTTATCTAACATTTTTATGCCGGTATGTAGGATTCGTAAATATTAATTCGCGATCGCCACCGGGGAGTTTCCCGTCATTTATGGCAACACCTGTCCTTGTGCAACGTCATAGATCTTCTCTTGTAAGTCCCTCATAGGAGGCCATGTAGTTTCCGTAACATCTGCACCCGCTCCCGGGTCCCGGCTGAGGGTTCCGGCACCGGCCCCGAACTTCGTTTTCCCCTCACCGCCGCGAAGATTGCGTTGATGGCGGCAGGCTGTGACGGGCCGTACCCGCCTTCAAGCACAAACGCGGGTGGCAGATCGAGTGCATCGAGAAGCAGCCCGGCAAGCGTGCCGTAATCGGCCGGAAGAAGACTCATGCCACTGACCGGATCGTCCACGAGCGCGTCCTGCCCGGCAGAAACGATAACAAGATCGGGATGCTCCCGTTCAAGCAACGGGAGAAAAACATCAGAAAAAATATGCATGTAATCCCCGATAGTGCTCTTCTGCGGCAGCGGGGCGTTTGCCGTGTATCCTGCGCCGGCCCCGGTCCCGGTCTCGGTTGCCGCACCGGAGTGGGGAAAGAAATCCTCCGCGTGGACAGAACAGTACAGCACCCGGTCATTCCCGTAGAAGATCTCCTGTGTCCCATTCCCGTGGTGCACATCCCAGTCGACGATCGCCACGCGATCCACGGATGTGAGCGCCTTTGCCGCGGCTATTGCCGTATTGTTGATGAGGCAGAAGCCCATCGCCCAGTCAGATGCGGCGTGGTGGCCCGGGGGCCGGACAAGCGCAAAACAGCTCTCGCCATCCAGCGCACGCTCCGTTGCGGCAATCGCCGAGCCTGCCGCAAATGTTGCAACTTCGTATGACCGGGGGTTGATGTAAGTGTTTTCATCCAAAAATCCCGACACATATGTATTCCCGGTGAAGTACCCGCCGGTGCACCCGTATTCGTCAACAGTATTGTACTCGCTATGGATGGCGCATTGCCGGTGGAGCCATGAAAGATAGCCAGGCTGGTGGACGCGTTCAAGATCTTCATCTGCCGCAGCCACCGGGGCGCGGACAGGTATACCTTCCGGTAACTGTGCGGTAATCGCGCGGAGGCGGTCGTAACATTCGATATGACCCGGACGGTTGTGATATTCAAAGACCGGCCCGGTGATAAGGGATTGTTTCAAAGGAAAACCCGGCTTATGATTGCAATAGTAGAGTATCAACTGATTCACCAGATGAACATTATGGATAAGGACCGGAACATTCCCGGATACATGGCGGATAGAAATGGCCCCGGTTTTGTCCTGAAGAAACAGGAGTTGGCAGGATTCCAATTTATTTTAAAGAAATGTAAACTACCCCTTGTCAACCGGGGGATTTCCTGAACGTAACGCGCATATGGTCCCTTCCCAATCCTGCTTTTTAAAGATACAAGGTATTTTTTATAGTGGTTCAGGAACCAAACTCCCTTTTACCGGGGTAAAGTAATTTTTTTAATGAGTGTTTTTATCACCGGGGCACTGGTAAAACACCCGGGCTGTGATCGGAAACATATTTTATAATCAAAGTATTCTCCGACGTTAGCCTACCGGAAAGCATTTAGAAAGGTATTAATAACGACAAAAATGATTATAATTTCAGCCTATATCGAGCAATGGTGATACTCTCTGGTTATGATCAGATGATACCGGTTGCTTGAATAGGTTGAAACGTTTCAAGAGGTGTGTAAGAGAATGGTGTTTCATCCTCCGGTCGCAATTGTCGCCAAAGCCGGCGACGCCGGAAAATACAAAGTAGGCTTGCCCACATGGAACATGCTCGTCCGTGGATTTATGTCCGGGGCGTACATCGCGATGGGTGGAGCTCTCGCAACCGTGTGCAGCACAGGGATTCAGGCAAGTGACGCCGCACTTCGGTACGGCACGGCAAGCGCCGGGTTCTCCCAGTTAATTCTGGGTGCGGTCTTCCCGGTTGGGCTTATCATCACTGTGCTGACGGGTGCAGAACTCTTCACCGGTGACGCAATGCTCGCTCCGATGGCAGCATTCATCCACAAGATCAGCTGGATGCAGGTCATCAACCTTTGGGTATGGGTGTATATAGGGAACCTTATCGGCTCCATTGTATGGGCATACATCTGTGCGAACGGGCCGTTCGTCTCGTTCGACGCTGCCGGCGTTGGTACGGTCACCGCGTTTGGGACACGTGCTATAGCAATCGCCACGGCAAAGACCAGTTATGTAGGCATGATGGGATTCTATTCGGCATTCCTCAAGGGTATTGCCTGCAACTGGCTTGTCAACCTCGCTATCCTGCTCGGGATATGCGCTGACGATCTTGTTGGCAAGTTCTTTGGGATCTGGTTCCCGATCATGGCCTTCGTTTCAAGCGGATTCGAACACTGTGTCGCGAACATGTATTTCATCCCGGCAGGTATCTTTACGCAGGGATTCATCGCCGACGCGACCAAGCACGTAGCAAGCGTGAACTGGGTCACGATGTGGACAAGCAACCTTATCCCGGTCACGATCGGAAACATCGTTGGCGGCTTGTTCTTTGTTGGTGTCGTCTACTGGGTTGCGTTCAGGAAAGAGATCGCAGCACTGAAGTAGATAGACTCACATAACTCTTTTTTAATGAAGATTGGTAATGTTGAAGTGAAGGTCTCAATCCTCTCGATTGGGGTCTTTGTGGTATTCACTATCTTTTTACTGGTTGCTTCCGTATACAGTGCTGAAGTACGGTCGCAGCTCATCTGGCTGATCCCGGGACTTTTCATGTTGCTTGTGATCCCTATTGCGCTCAACTACATGAGCCGCAGAGAGTACGCGGATATTACCCCGGCCTACGAAGCAGAGGCAAAGACAGTCAGGGTCAAGCTGATAAACGAGAACATGATCGGAAAACCGGTCCGGATTGAAGGTGTTGTCGAGAAAGTGCGTTTCCGGTTCCTGAACCGGCCGCAGTTTATCGTTGCCGACCGGTCGGGCGAAATTTCGTGCAAGATGTTCACGAATCCTATCGAGGATATTCATGAACATGACGTGGTGGAAGTGCTCGGCATGGTGATCCACCGTTATGTTGCAGTTGGCGACCCGGTGATCAACTGTGTCTCGATCAAAAAAATTGAAAGGAAGTCCGGGCCTGAAAAAGAGCGCTGACGTGCGTTTTTTGTGCGTTTATTCTTTTTAAGGAGATTTTTATGTCACAAACTGATATCCCGACAAAGAAAGCTGCGGTCACTCCGGCATCCCTGGAATGGGCCGTGCCAGTGTTCTCATTTGGCGGCGCGGCGGTTGCGATTCTCATATGGATGTCCGGGATTGTAATCGACCTGCGCTTTACTGCAGTCGGCTGCGTGATTGCGTCGGTTGTGCTCGCCTATCTCGCATGGATCCGGCCAAAGAAGGATATCGTCGCGCTGACAACCCCCATCTATGCCATCATCTTCTTTGCCGTGCCGCTTGATGATGCAGTGGCGACGCTTGTCCTTGAACTGCTCTACGCGGTGAGCCTTTCGATCCTGCTCGTGCGGCTGAAGTCCCGGTTCGGCGCTGCCGCTGTTATCCCCCAGGATGGTACCCTTTCCGGTCCGCTCGGGGATTATGTTGAGAAAATACTGCCCGCCTGCACCAGCCTGCCACCTGCAGCGGCACACAAGGCTGCGGTGACATTTATGAGATATGCGGCCGGTGAATACGGCGACGTGCAGGATGAAGCCCGCGAAGGGCGCATTCTCCTGGACGGTTCAGGCAGTGCACCGGCCTTCTCGACGGCGTTTGAGATCCTCGCTGAACAGGCAGAAATCACGGAAAAGTCCCGGCCCCACACGGAGTGGTACAAGCAGTTTACATCGGCTGATGAGGCGCTGCTTGCCCGGCCAGTGCCGCCCCGGAAGAAAAATGATGAGGGATTCGATGCAGGATTCGATGCGGCGCTTGACAACGCACTGCTCCTGCTCTATGCCGCTGCGTGGAATGCCTCGTCAGCAGATCGCCCGCACCTGCGTACGGCAGAGACGTTTGCGGCGAAGGTGATTGAGGGGTAACCTTCGTCACCGGATTTATCTTTTTTAGAGATGTGATATACGATCTTCACCGCTAAATCGTTAAGACCGGTGAAAATGCTGGTTTTTCCCGTATCAGGGACCCCTTTTCGCGATACGTCACAAGGTTGAGTCCCGGTTTTACCAGCTTTTATTTGCCGGGCTAACCTTTCGCCAGGGTATCATGCCGGGAGTTAGTATTTCTCTAAATTTTCTTTGCAAACATCAGAATTTTTTAATAGGACTTGCCGAAGCGATTCCCGGTCCATTGGGGTACCCCCTCCTGCCAGCCCGGGGTGGTGCCCCCCACTCCCAAGAATGAGAGGTACCCCGACCCCCCGACCGATTTTTTAAAAGTATGATACCCCCGCCCCCCTGTCCGGGCATAAGTGGGGCCCTACCCCCCTTTTCCAGCATTTCCAAAACCTGTGCTTCGTGTGGAGTTATCGTCTGAAGGTAT
>Ga0116171_10003430_pt1 | contig 14664 bp, 11 predicted proteins | sample AD_JPNHW2_MetaG_FD_89798 | JGI IMG/M metagenome (GOLD analysis project Ga0116171, IMG submission 89798) | Active sludge microbial communities of municipal wastewater-treating anaerobic digesters from Japan - AD_JPNHW2_MetaG | ecosystem: Engineered > Bioreactor > Anaerobic > Digestate | place...
ACAGCATCACCCAGATCAATGGCGCCATGACCCAACTCGACCAGGTCACCCAGTCCTCGGCGGCCAGTTCGGAAGAGGCCGCTTCGGCCAGCGAGGAACTTTCCTCCCAGGCCTCGGAACTGGCTGGAATTGTGCAGAGACTGCGCAGCCTCGTCGGGGGAACGACTCAGGAAGCGCTTCGCATCGAAACCCTTCCGGCTCACCAGCCAGCCCAACCGAAGGAGACGACCCGACTGCAACTTCCGGATCGGCGTCCGAAACACTAAGACATCGCAGCACGTTCAGCGCCCGGATTCTGATGGGGATGCGCCACCCGCCCCGACCGATTGGGTCGGGGCTTTTTCCTGCGCCTTGAAGACCGACTGAACCGCCTCCAGGTACTTCAGGCCGTTGCGGGTGTCCGGCTCCAGATAACTCCCCTCCGTCCATTCGTTCCACGAATTGACGGTGAGGACATACGGGCCATTCTGCTCGATCAATTTTTTCTTCGTTTCGGCCAGCGCATCCCGGAACCGCTCGGGTGTGTTGCCGGAGATCGTGTTCGTGAAGGGGTAGCCCGTGTTGCCGAACTCCTGCGACTGGTCGGCGCGCGGGCTCGAATCCCACCCCACCGAGACATTCGGGAAGTAGGGCACGCCGAACATCCCGCGCGCTTTTTCCCAGTATTTCCCGTATTCCTGTTGCGCCCACCCGTAATCGGTTTTCTGATCGTTGAGGGGAACGTGGTGAATCCAGACGTAGGAGGTCACGCTGTCGAATCCGAGGCGCTTGACCAGGTCGGCGGCATCCACCGGCGTGGACTCGCCGGGCAGGATCGGCTGTCCCCACACCACGGCGTTCAGGTGCAGACCGGGCAGTCCGGCGTCCCGCGCCATCTGGCGGAAACGGTCGAGCGCCGCGCGGGTGGCTTCAACACTGCCGAAATTCTCCAGGAGTTTGTTGAGCTCATAGATGGAAAAGTAGGGCTTGCCGTCCAGCGTCCAGTACGACGGGTGTTTGAAGTATTTTTCGATCACGAGCCGACAGATCGCGTCGAAGGTCTCGGGCTTGACCTTGCCGGGGTAGAGCAGTCTGGCGGGTTGCGGACGGGTGTAGGGGTGAATGTCCAGCCAGTCGTGGTTGGCCCACATCAGGGCGAACTTGAGTCGCTGGTTGTTCGGCGCGCCCAGGAACCCCTCGTCCAGCCCTTTGTTCAGGAACGGACCGTCGTCGTAGTAGTACCAGTCGAAGATGAAGGCATTGATGCCGTGGTCGGCCGCCGCGGCGATCTTCTGGGCCATCGCCTTCGGGTCCGATTCGTCGGTCTCGCCCCAGAGGGGCACGTTTGGCTGCTGGTGGCCCGGGAAACGGGGCTTTGCGGCGCGGACCAGTTCCCATTCGGTCCACGGACGGCCCCATTTCTTGTTGTTGCGGGCATCGGATGGGTGGTAGTTCGGGAAATAATAAGCGGCGACGGTGAAGGAGGGGGCCTTGGGAGACGGGGTGGGCTGATCGAGGGCCCGGAACGCTTCGCCGGTCGCCAGGGCGTTCAACAGCGCAAGATACAGAACGGTTGCCAGAAGGGTGAGTCGCAGGGGGTGTTTCATGAATTCGATCTCCAGGGACGGGGGGATTTTGACTCAATCGTAGGGGGCACTATCCCCCAAATGCCAGGGGAATGCGATAATTTTCGAGGAAGGCCTGCATTTTGTCACGCCCGGACCCTTTGAATCTCAAAAATACAAAAAATACTGCAACCTGTTCAATATCAGCACTCTGTGGATTTTCAGCCCCGGGCCTTCCGGCGAATTTCGGGGCCCGACAGAGGGGAAAATGAAAAAAAATGAAAAAAATGCACCTTCCCGTCCCAACAAAATCGCGATTTTGACACTATAGTAGTGAACGCGGCGAGAGGCCTGGTTCGAATTCCGACGGGAAAAGCGAACCGGTAAGGCCTCAGGTTCGGGCGGCGGGGGTTTCGCCGTGGCGCCGCATTCCGATCTCCGCCGTTTAGCGGGGGCGCCCAGGCCTTGCTGGACTCGGGGAAAGTCCAGATGGCCCGAGGGCGTACGTCGCGCGGATTCGGAACCACAACAAGAAGGAGGGAAACCATGACTTGGGAAGTGGATCCCCAACTGTTCCACCGGGCCTGCCGGGGCGACCGCGAGGCGTTCTGGCACCTGATGCTCCCGTTCCGGGGGCTCGTCTATTCGGTTGCCCTGGGGATGTGCGGGAATGACGAACAGGCGCAGGACCATCTGCACGACGTACTGTTGCTCGCGTACCGTTCTATTTCGAACGTGCGCGAACCGCAGCACCTGGGCAGCTGGCTCCATTCGGTGACGCGCAACCACATCCTGGACGTGATGCGTCGCGAGCAGCGTTTGCGGGCCGTGACGCGCGACCTGGCGCCCGACGAAGCGGGCGCCGAGGTGCTTCCCTTCTTTGCGGTGGCCGACCGCGAGGCGTCGCTGGGCCGTCTGGAAGCGGCGATGGCCCGGCTGCCCGAACCGTTCCGCGTCGTTCTGGGCATGAAGTACATGAATCAGTACTCGTACCGCCAGATTGCCGAGATTCTGGGCCTCTCGGCCGAGGCGGTCAAGTCGCGCCTTTTCGAGGCGCGAAAACTCTTGCGCAAGCAAACCGAGGCGATGGCCCCCGGCGAAAAATCCGGTACGGTCACGGAAAGCCAGAATGAAGAAGGAGTCTATCATGAAATGCGCTGAGTTGGAAACCTGTCTGGCCGATTATCTTGAGGGAGAACTGGAGCCCGCCCGTGTGGACGCGATGCTGGCCCACCTCGAAGAGTGCCCAGCCTGCCGGGCAGAATTTCAGGCCTACCAGCGGCAGGAAGAAACGCTGGGGTTGTATTTTCAGGCCAAACTCGACCGGGCGCTCGACGAGATGCCGAACCCCCTGCTTGACGAGCCGGAAGTCGTAACCCTTCCCTCTCCGCAGGCCCGAACCCTGCGCTGGGTTTACTGGGCTGCGGCGGCGGTGCTGATGCTGGCCGTCGGAGTTGGAGGCCCGCTTCTCTACCACTATGTGGTTCCGTCGGGCCAGGCGACGCTGGCCACGGTCAAGGAAATCCGCGGGCGGGCGCTGGTCCTGAAGGGCGACCGGTACGAACCGCTCCAGGTGGGGACGAAGGTCCTCCAGAATCAGAAGATCAAGGTGGCGAACGAGGGTTACCTGGCTCTGGATCTGCCCCAGAAGGGGAACGTGCTCGAGGCGCGCGGCGGCACCAAGCTGAGCCTGCAGGACACGCCGGGACGGCTCGAAGTGGCCATGAACCGCGGCAGTGTCTGGGCCCACCTGCCCAACCACCCGGAGAAACCCTTCGTGGTCAAGACGGCGCACCTGAGCGCCCGGGCCACGGGAACCGTCTATGGGGTCGAGGAGGGGCTGGACCGTTCCGTGGTAACCGTGGCGGATGGCACGGTTCAGGTCGAGTCGGCCAACGGCAAGACCCAGAGTGCGGTCCCCGCGGGCGAAGGGTACGCGTCGAACCGGGGCGTTTTCCAGTTGGCGGACGCCACCGCCTGGGGGTGGAGCGACTATAAGGACGAGGTTCAGAAGGAGGTGGCCGAGGTGGTGCCGAGTCTCACGACGCAAGCGCCGGTCGAGGTGGCCGCAGCGGCCCCCCCGCAGTTGACGGTCGAGGCCTCCGTTCGCCCGGCTGCGGTGGCGGGAGCGGCCAGCCGTCCGGCTTACGCCATTGCGGATTTCCTGCCCATGACCACGGACTACCTGCTCCTGATCCACGACTGGCCCTCCTTTGTCTCCGAATTCAAGACCACCGGCAACGGGGCGTTTGTCCAGGAAGCGGCGTTCCAGGCGTGGTGGGCTTCGGTCGGCGGACCGGAAGTGACCGACCAGATGAATAAGGAAACCCATTTCCGCGATGCGCTCAGCCTGCTCAAACTGATCTCGGGCGACATCGCCATCTCGGTGGACACCAGTCACACCGTGACCCTGGTGGCCGACTGTACCGGCAACGAAGCGGCGGTTCAGGCGGGCATCGAAAAACTGGTCAGCGAATCCCGGCCCAATTTCCCCTCTCAGGCCCAGGCCGAGACCGAAGAAGCCTCCCAAGGGCCGCTCTACCAGGTGGGGAACGGATACTTTGTCTTTTCGAGCAAGCCGTTGCAGACGCGCGAGACCCACGAGCGGCTGGCGATGGGCCAGCCGACCGGGTTTGCGTCGAGCGAGTTCTACCAGAAGATCCAGCGCGACGTGACCGACCCGCGCTTCCTGTTTGCCAGCAACTTGCAGGCGCAGGTGCGTCAGGTGGGGGCCGAGAACGCAAAGAAGGATCGCAACCCCGATGTGCAGGCGATGTTCGACCTGCTGGGGCTGGACAGTCTGGATTATTTCCTGATTTCGCCCAGTTTTGCCGGACAGGGGATGAACCAGGCGGCCCGGTTGGCTTTCGGCGAGCAGGGACGGCAGGGCATGCTGAACTGGCTCGCGGAACCGGCGCCGATGCGGGGCTTGGACTTCTTCAGCCCCGACGCCCCCTTCTTTGCCGCGGCGGTGTCGCGCAATCCTTACCAGATGCTGCTGGATTACATGGTGTATGTCGAACGGACCAAATCGAGCGTCCTGCTTCAGGATCTGCTGAATTTCGCGGCCAGCAATCAGGCGCTCTTCGAGGCGTGCGGCGGCGAGGTGGTCGTCGGTCTCGATGTGCCGGTCCTGCCGGTGCCCAACGTGAAGGTCGTGGTCGAGATGACGGACCGGGCGGCGTTCCAGGACGGCGTGAACCGGATCGTCGAGGAACTGCGCAAGGAATGGGCCTCCCGCGCGAACAAGCAGTCGGTTCTCGAAACGCAGGTCCAGAACGGCATCGAGATCCACACGCTGATCGTCAATATGGACGAAAACGGTCTGGTCCAGATGCAGCCGTCGTGGGCGTTCGTCGAGGACTACTTCATCGTGGGACCGGGGCCGGAGTTTATCCGCAACGCCCTCGAGGTGTACCAGTCCGGCCACACGATCGCCACGGACGCCAAGCGCCTCCAGCCGCTTCTGCCCGACGGAAGCACGGTGAACTTCTCGCTCCTGGTTTATCAGGATATTGCCAAAACGATCCCGAAGATCGTCGAGGAGAAAATCGCGCCCAAACTCTCGGATGAGGAAAAGGCCAAGGTGCCGAACCTGGGCTTCATGGAAAACTACCGCGCGCCGGGCATCCTGTACGCCCACGCCCGGCCCACCTGCGTGGATTTCCACCTGAGCACGCCGAAGGGGATCGACCTGAACTTCATGGCCCTGCCCCTGGTGGCCAACTGGCTCCAGCCGCGTACCGACCTCGGGCGGATCATGGCCAACATGACCACGGCCGAGAAAGGCCTGAAGCAGATGCGCGACGCGGCCCTGGCCTACGCGGGCCAGTACGGTCGCCTGCCCGCGAGTCTCTCGGACCTGGTCGAAACGACCCTGCCGCAGATCCCCCTCGACCCGTTCGCTCTTATCAGCAACAACAGCCTGCGCCTGATCCCCGGCCCCGCCGCCAACCAGATCACGCTCTACAGCGTCGGCCCGGACGGCAAGGACGACCAGGGCGCGGTTGACTACCAACTGACCGACCAGGCCGCGGGCCAGGGCGATATCACCCTGCATGTGACCCTCGGGGAGGGAACACCAGCCGGGCAATAACCTCGATCCTTCAATCTTGGGACTGAAGGAGTGGAGAAGAACGGATCTCTCTGTTTTTTCAGCCCCCGGAGGGGGCGACCGTGAGTAGCCGTGGGTGACCGAAGGAAACCCACGGAACCCCGCCAAAAAATTGGAGAAAGCCCTGAAGGGGCGTCCCAAATATGAAGGATCAAGGTCAATAATCGGGTGATAAACAGAGTCTTGCCGAATATCGAATCGGTATGATACATTGAAAACTCGGGGACACTCCTGTGTGGGGTGTCCCCGAGGGTTTTGTTTTGACCCAGTAATGGGGCGAGGATTATTTATGTCCGGTTCAACACGGAGTGCGAGAAAAGCATCGGCTGAAGTTGCCCTGATCGTGCGAATAGTCGGCACGGGTCTTATCACGATTCTGCTGCTCATGGTATTGGGGAGAATTTTCTTGAACAACTGCGATCTGGTGAAACGTACTCCAGAATCCATTGCACGGAGCGATCTGCACAGCCTTGCCGTGGCACTTGAGTCCTATGAGATTGAGAACAACTGTTATCCCGTCGTGACAACTGAAAATCGGTACCCCTTGTCAGCCCGGTTGCGGTGCCTCACCACCCCGGTGGCCTACCTATCCGAACTTCCCCGGGACCCCTTCATGGACCAGCGGGACACGATCCTGGACACTTACTACTACGATCTGGTGACACCCGACAACTGGCGCCTGATCAGTGCCGGACCTGATCAGATTTTTGAGTACGGTGAAGTAATCTACGATGGAACAAATGGAACAAACAGCCGGGGGGATGTCGTGTTGACGAGCGATGACAAGAAGAAATAAAGGGGACAGGATCACAGGAGAAACAGGATACCTCGGCAAAAAATCCTGAAAATCCTGTGATCCTGTCAATGAGTGGTTATCGGTTCATTTTGAATACGATTATGTATGAAGAGCCGCGCAAGAAATGGAGAGATCACATGCTCAGTCGAAAGAAACCGGCAAAACAGACCTCGGCGGGGTTGACCCTGATCGAGTTCCTGATTTCGCTGGCTATCATCGCAATCGCCGCTCTCATCCTTCTTCCGAGTTTTAATGAAGCAAGCCAGCGAAGTCCAGTCTCCCGTACCCAATGCGACCTGCGTTCCCTCGAGACAGGACTCGAGTCCTATTTTGTCGAACAGAACGGTTACCCACCCGTCACCGATGTCAACCGATACCCTCTCTCGGCGCGGCTACGGGCTTTGACGACCCCAATCGCTTATCTGGCCCAGCTTCCCTCCGACGTTTTTGGAGACCCTCGGAACCCCGCTTTCCCGCCCGGGGCGATGGACACCTACTACTACGATCTGGAAACGACCGCGACGACCGAGGCGGACGACACCACTTCGTATTCGTGGCAATTGAAGTGGCGCCTGATCAGCGCCGGGCCGGACCGGATCTTCGAGTACGGCGCGGTACTCTACGACGCCACCAATGGAACCGAAAGCCGGGGCGACATCGTACGGACGGGAGGCGAAAAAACACAATAAAAGGGACAGGATCACAGGATAAACAGGATACCTCATCGGAAAACCTGTGATCTCTTCTATTTCGTTGTCAGTCTTCTGTTTCCTGTCTTTACATGGAGCGGGGGCGGGTTTGAAACCCACCCCTGCGGCGAACTTCTTTTTTTCTGAACAGGGAATTTCGGTTCGGGCCTCCTCGCCCGCCTGAAAATAGACCGGACTGCCGGTGTTCAACTGCGGTTTTCAGGATGACCCGTTGGGTGAGCGCGTTGTGTCTCCGCCCCGGGAGTCTGGTGCCGGACGGGACGTCGACGGGACAAAAAAAACGAGCGCGAGAATCGTGCGATTGGTCGGAACCGTTACGATTCCCGCGCTCCTGTTCCCAGGGAAGGAGGGGGATATAGGGGGATTACGCGTGTACTGCTTACTTTGACCGGCCACCGCCGCCGGTTCTCAGGCGGTGGTGTTGACAAACTGCCCTTTTCCGGGCGGGGAAGAAGGGGGAATTGCCGAGGACTGAATCAGCGCGACGGCCTGTTCGCCGATCTGCCGCTGGATATCCAGCCCCTTTTTCGCGACCGCAACCGCCTGCGTGGTTCCGGTCTGCTGACTCTGGAGGGCCATTGCCGATTGCACCACTCCCATGACATCCATGTACTGCCTCCTGCCGGTTTGAGTCTTGAGACGCAGACTCGCGCCTGTTTTCTAAGAATACGTATCGGCAGAACCGGGGAAAACTTGAGCGGAAATCGTCGGAAAATCTCCCCCGACTGGGGGAGAGAAGAGGGGGAGGGCGCCTGTCTGGCGAAACCGCTGCCTGACAGGTCCATGTAACTGGCCACCGTTCAGGTTTCCCGGCGGGATTCGCCCCGGTCTGTCCGGTTACGGACCGATCGAGAGGGCGGACGCTTTTTTTTGAAAAAAATGTCCTCCCTTTTACACAATCGGGAGGCTTGACCGTTATAGATGGGTGAGAGAGGATGAAAGCGGGTCATTCATCTGGAAGTCTGAAGCCCATCGGGAGCGTGTACATGGACAAAGCCGAGGAACTCTACGCGGCGCTCATCGAGCCGATCGAGGATCGCATGATTGCGATTGTCATGCGGCTGGTGCGGGACCGCGAGGACGCCGCCGACGTGTTTCAGGAAGTGCTGGCCACCGTCTGGAGCAAGTTGTCCCAGATTCACCGTCACCCGAACCCGCAGGCCTGTATTCTGAGGATTTGCGTGAATCAGGCCTACGACGCCCTGCGGGTGCGGGCGCGGCGGAGGCGATGCGAGGTGCCGCTCGAACCGGAACATATCGAGGACCGCGCGGCGCCCGTGGCGGAGGAAGAGGCGGGCGGACGGGACATCGAGGCGCTGGTTCGGGCCGCCGTTCTGTCGCTGCCGGTTCAGCAGGCTCAGGCGGTTCTGTTGCGTCTGCTCGATGGCGAGTCCTACCCCGTCATCGGCCGGATTCTGGAGTGTTCCGAGATGACCGCCCGGTCGCACGTCAGCAAGGGCCGGGCGCGCCTGCGTGAAATCCTCTCCGAGCAGGGGGTGGTCTGACCACCCGCGTACGGAACATGTGTAAAAAAGGCGCCGGCGACCGTTTGCTTGATCGCCTGAGCCTTTGAAAAAGAAGGGAGACACGAAGATGTATCGGAAAGATGCTCATGCGGACGATTCCGAACCGGATGCCGCCGACCGCCTGGTCGAACAGGCCTTTCGTTCCCCTTCGGACGACGCGCTCGAGGCGCAACTGCGAGGCCAGTTGCGGGGGTTCCGCCAGGACCTGCACGAGCACGCCTATGTGCGGCGGCTGGAGCGACCGCCCGTGTGGCAGCTCCTGCGGGGGTGGCGGCCACGGCTGGCTGCCGCGGCCAGCCTGGGAGCGGTTCTGGTCGTCGGGGCCGTGCTGTTTTCCCTGAGCCAGAGCACTCCCACTTGGGCGCAGGTGGCCGAAAAGTTCAATTCAGTGAGCAGTTTGACCGCCACGATCTATGTCAAGGTTCCGGCGTGGAAAGAACCCCGGCAGTGCGAAGTCTGGATAGACCGGAGCGGGAAAGGCCGGGTCCGTTGCGATTCGCAGGTGGTGTTCAGTCAGGGGGGAAACGTGGTGAAGGCGTTCGACGTGGAGCGGCGAGAGGAAACGTCGCCGAACCAGTTCGCGAGCGATGTCATTCGGACGGTGGGGTCTGAAGGGACTTATTCCATCGAGACCGTTTTGCGGATTTTTGGGGACACCCTGAGTGAGGCGACGCCCCAGGTGAACGCCGACGCGATGATTTCGGAAGACCTGGTGGTGTTCGATATCCGATCGGCCTCGTCGGCGGAACGGTGCCGGGTCTGGGCGCTGCGCCGCAGCAAACTGCCCGTCCGCGTCCTGGCGGTGGACCCCGTGTCGGGACGGGTGACCGATTCCATCCTGACCTATTCCAAGCCTCAACCGGCCCGATTCTTCGATCCGGATGTGTTCGCCGAACAACTGAAAAGAAATCCCGGCGCGGAGGGTGGACAATCCTACACCGATCTGGAGGAGTGGATTGGCAGGGTGGTCCCGGCGGAAACGCCCGCAGCGCCGACAGACGGGGCGGCTTCTGAACGGAAATAAAGCGCTCTTCGATTCCGAATCGAGCGCCCTGTTCAGGCAAAGATAGCAACATTGTCAGAAGTTGTGTCATCGCGTGTGCGGAAAGTGTCTCCACGCGGCAGGGGGAACCTGTCGCCTGAAACCCGGAAGAATGACAAGGAGAAAGAAATCATGTTGTCCAGTCTGTGTGTGCGGAAATGTTTCGGGGCCTTCACCCTGATCGAACTGTTGATCGTCGTGGCCATTCTGGCCATCCTGGCGGCCATTGCCACCCCCAACTTCCTCGAGGCGCAGATGCGCGCCAAGGTCGCCCGGGTCCGGGCCGACAGTCGAACCCTCGCGACGGCCATGGAGTCCTACGCCCTCGACAATGTGGCGTATCCCTTTTGCGATCCCCAGCAGAACCATTCCTACCTCAGCGACATCCCCGGCCTGACCACCCCCGTGGCCTACATGCAGAACCTCCTGCCGGATGTTTTTCCCGCCGAGGATGCGGATGCCCGGACCCGCTACTACCGCTATTACCCAGTGGACTACTGGCAGTACGCGTACCCGCAATTGCGGGGTTTCTGGCGCTGGATCGTAATGAGCAATGGTCCGGACCGCAAAATAGACATCACGCGCGAAAACGCGCAGAGCGCTATCCTGGGGGATCTGTGGATGGTCTATGACCCGACCAACGGGGTCCGGAGCCAGGGCGATGTCATCCTGACCAACCGGGGGTTCCTGGGCAATACGATGTGACCGCGTCGGATTCCGCCGCCTCGGAAGGTCCGAGAGTTTCTCAACAATCGCGCGGATTGAGTGACAACAGGGTGGACGGCAAACGGCGGAAGGCCGGGGGCCGTCCACCCTGTTTGTCAGGGGCTGCCTTCATACAGGTACACACCGCCGGCTTTATTACCTTTCCAAATCAGGGACACTCATCCATTCCGGGGAGTAACTTTCCGGGTTTCTCGCGCAGGAATCTCTTGTTCCGGGTAAGGCCGTGTGCTTATGATGCAAACGGAATGGAACCGGAATCTGAAGAATCGGAGGCGCGAAGATGGAACGAACAACCCGGGAAAAACAACCCCATGTCTGCCAGGTCTGCGGGTGCGATCAGACCGACAATCTGTATCCAGGGGTGCTGGTGCGGCCCGCGCTCGCGGAATTGATCGAGAAAAAGTTCGGGAAATGGATCGAAGAAGGCTGGATCTGCCAGGACGACCTGCAGAAAATCCGGCACGAGTACATCCACTCGCTTCTGGCGACGGAACAGGGCGAAGTGTCCGAACTCGACAAAGAGGTCATTGACAGTATCCGGGAACAGGAAATCCTTTCTCGGAACCCGGAGGAGGATCGGTCGGACTTGACCTTCGGACAACGTGTGGCGGACCGGATTGCCGCGGTTGGAGGGAGTTGGGGATTCATCATCTCGTTCGGGGTTGTCCTCTTTATCTGGATCGCCCTCAATACCGCCGTTCTCATGGTCCATCCGTTCGACCCGTACCCGTTTATCCTCCTGAACCTGGTCCTGTCCTGTCTGGCCTCGATTCAGGCGCCGGTCATCATGATGAGTCAGAACCGTCAGGAAGCCCGCGACCGCCAGAACGCCATGCGTGACTATCAGGTGAACCTCAAGGCGGAACTCGAGATCCGTCACCTCCACCAGAAACTCGACCACCTCCTGTCGCACCAGTGGGAACGCCTGGTCGAAATCCAGGAAATCCAGATGGAACTCATGGACGAGATCCGGGGCAGGAAATAAACCATGGAATACACAGAACACCTGGCGCAGCGAAGCCGCAACCCAAATGTAAACCACGAAAGACACGAAACACTCGAAAACCGCGTTTTTCGTGTCCTTCGTGTCCTTCGTGCCTTTCGTGGTTAAAGCATCGGTTCCTGCATCGCTCTTTTGTACTGGGAAAAAACGTCGCAGTTTGCGTTGATTCTGCGAGATAGTAATACGGAAAACTGCAAAAGCGGTCTCGTGTTGGTTTTCCGTGTATTCCGCTTGTTCCGTGGTTAAGAAAAGTCTTTTTATAACCCCAGTTCCCGCCAGAGGCGGTCGGCGCGGTCCTGAGTTTCCCTGGGCAGGTGCATTTCCGTGGGCCAGGGGCGGGTGAAGCCTTCTTCGGGCCACTTGCGCGTGGCGTCTATGCCGACGTGGCTGCCGTAGTGGGGCAGGCGCGAGGCGTGGTCGAGGGCGTCCACGGGGCCCATCACGAACTCCATGTCGCGCTCGGGGTCTATGTGGTTGAGGACCTTCCAGACCGTTTCTTCGTAGTCGCGAAGGTTGACATCCGCGTCCGTCACCACGATTGCTTTCGCAAACATCATTTGTCCCATCCCCCAGAGGGCGTGCATGACCTTGCGCGCGTGGCCGGGGTAGGCTTTGCGGATCGAAACCAGCACGAGGTTGTGGAAGACTGCGGCGTGGGGCATGTGCAGGTCCACCACTTCGGGCAGTTGCTTGCGGATGACCGGGAAGAAGAGCGATTCGACCGCTTCGCCCAGGAAACAGTCCTCCATGGGGGGGCGTCCGACAATCGTGGCCGGGTAGATCGCCCCGCGTCGGTGGGTCACGGCGGTCAGGTGGAAGACCGGGTACGCGTCCGGGAGCGAGTAAAAGCCCGTGTGGTCGCCAAAGGGGCCTTCCACGCGCAGCTCTTCCGGGTCCACGTATCCTTCGAAGACGATCTCGGACTCGGCGGGGACCTCGAGGTCGCAGGTCACGCATCGGACCATTTCGATTGGGTCGCCGCCGACCAGTCCGGCGAAGAGCATTTCGTCCAAGTCGGGCGGCAGGGGGCACATGGCCGCGAAGGTGGCCAGGGGCGGGCCGCCGACGGCCACGGCCACGGGCAGGCGCTCGCCACGCGCCCGCGCCGTGCGCCAGTGCGAAGCGCCGTCTTTGTGGACGTGCCAGTGCATGCCAGAGGTCTGGCCGTCATAGACCTGCATGCGGTACATGCCGCAGTTGCGCAAACCAGTTTCCGGGTCGCGGGTAAAAACCATCGGGAGGGTCAGGGTGGGGCCGCCATCCTCGGGCCAGCACTTGAGGATCGGAAAATCGTCGAACGAGGCTCCGTCCTCGGCACGTCGGATGACGTCCTGACAGGGGCCGTTCTTGACCGTCTTGGGCATGGCGCGGCTGATCTCGACCGCCTTAGGTAGCATCTTGATCTTGTCGAGAAAGGTCTGGGGAGCGCCTTCTTCCAAGAGCGCCAGGTAGCGTTCGGCGATCTCGCCGGGGCGCTCGGTGCCGAAGATCCGGGCCATGCGGGCCCGGGAGGCGAAGCAGTTGATGGCCACGGGGAAACGGGAGCCGCGCGGGTTTTCGAAGAGAAAAGCCGGTCCCCCCGATTTCACGGATCGGTCGGCCAAGGCTGTAATTTCAAGACTTGGGTCCACTTCGGCGGCGACCCGGCGCAGTTCGCCGTGTGTTTCCAGATCGTTGAGCAGATCCCGCAGGTTCCGAAAAGCCATGACGTTGGGCTCTCCTTGTTTTCTCCCGTCCGGAGGGCAGGTAGCATTCCGGGGAGATCCATTTCATCTTTTCCCGGGATGATCGGGAAATCTATTGTCAAGTAGCGATTTGAAAGAAAAGATTGCTACCTGACGGAGGGGGACTTCAAAAGCCTGGGACGAGGCGTGTGAACCGGGAGACGGATTGCCCGAACGGCTCTTTTCCGGCAGCGGGGTTACCGGTTCACCCGCCAGGAAGGGTGTGTCAATCCGAACTTCTTGACGCGGGCGTTCATGCGGTCCACGGAGATCCGCAGGAGCGCCGCCGCCTTCTTCTGGTTCCACTCCGAGCGTTCCAAGGCCGTCACCACCAGGTTGCGTTCGACTTCCTCGAGCGCGATGCCCTCTTCCGGCAACTCAAAGTTGTTTCCCCCGCTGGCCACGGGCGGTGTTCCCAGTAGAACCACCCCGCAGCGCTCGATGTCTTCCTGCGTGATGGTTTCGGCACGCGAGCGGATGACCAGCCGCTCGATGACGTTGCGCAGTTCGCGGACATTGCCGGGCCAGTTGTAGTTCTGGAGGCTTGCCTGGGCTTTCTCGTCGAGTGTGCGCGGGGTCTTGCGGTACTGGACGCAGAATTGGTCGAGGAAGAAGACCGCGAGCTGCGGGATGTCCTCGCGGCGCTCGCGCAGGGCGGGCAGCGCGAGGGGCATGAGGTTGATGCGGTAGTAGAGGTCCTGGCGGAACCGCCCCTCGCGCACTTCCTTTTCGAGATTGCGGTTGGTGGCGAAAATGAGGCGGCAGGCCGCTTCGATCGGGTGGTTGCCTCCCAGACGGGTCACCTGGAAGGTCTCGATGGTCTTGAGGATCTTGGCCTGGGCCTCGAGGGGCATTTCGCCGATTTCGTCGAGGAACAGGGTACCGCCGCGCGCCAGTTCGAACTTGCCGCGGCGCACGCCGGTGGCGCCGGTGAAGGCGCCGCGTTCGTGGCCGAAGAGTTCCGAGAGGAGCAGGTTTTCATCCGGCAGCGCGCCGCAGTTCACGTCCACGAACGGCCCCTTGGGGTTGGCGCCGGTGCGGTGCAGCGCCCGGGCGACGAGTTCCTTGCCCGCGCCCGTCTCGCCGGTGATGAGGACCGGGACGTCCTGGCCCGCCAGCATGGCGATGTCGTCCTTGATGACGCGCATGGCGGGACTGTCGCCGACCATCTCGCGGAACTGGTCCTGGCGGTCGAGCTGGTCGCGCAGGTAGCGGTTTTCGTTCTGGATTGCGCTCTGTTCGAGAACGCGCTCGATGCGCATGAGGACTTCCTGGCGCTCGCATTCCTTGGTCAGGTAGTCGGCGGCGCCGGCGCGCATGGAACGCACGGCCGTTTCCATGTCGCGCACGCTGGTGAGCATCAGAACGGGCTGGGCCGGGTCGAGTCCGTCGCGGCCCTGTTTGATGCGTTCGAGGATTTCGAGGCCGTTGATGTCGGGCAGGCGGATGTCGCTGACGACGAGGTCGTAGTAATTGTTC
>Ga0116171_10003431_pt1 | contig 14664 bp, 11 predicted proteins | sample AD_JPNHW2_MetaG_FD_89798 | JGI IMG/M metagenome (GOLD analysis project Ga0116171, IMG submission 89798) | Active sludge microbial communities of municipal wastewater-treating anaerobic digesters from Japan - AD_JPNHW2_MetaG | ecosystem: Engineered > Bioreactor > Anaerobic > Digestate | place...
CTATTGGTGTTTAGGAATTTTATTACTGATTATATTATTAACTTTATTAATTAAATGTTTTGCAATATGATAGTTTCTAAATTTCTTCAAAATCTTATTATAATAATATCTTTTTCGCTGATATTGGGTCTATCGTACTGTTTATATATGTTATTATTTAAACCGAAAAAATGGAAAAGATATGTGAAAAGAAAGCTAATTCGCCAAGCAATTAATAGAATTAGAAAATATAAAATGACGGTTCTTGTTAGAAGATATTTGCAAATTCATCCATAACTATTTATATGAAACGATACATTGTTCCCAAAATTTTCTGTGCACTTGGCGCATTAGTGATTTTCATTGGAATATTCATTAGTGGGTTGAATATCTCTCTTGGTGATTATTTGATGAGTTGTGGTATTGCAGTTGGAATAACATTAGTGGTATTACTTTTCGCAATTCTTGCCTTCAAAATGAAAACATCGCATAAGAAAAAAATCTGCAAAATCATACCTTGCTTTTATGTTGAAGTTTTTAGTATTGTACTTTTCGCTTTATGCGGATTAGCAAGTTTGATGCTTTTCAACCATTGTATTACAGTCTGGCAACAAACCGAAAAGATACAGAAATTTCTGAATGTTCACCAGTTGGAAAATATGTTGCCTGAATATGAAGAGTATGCCGATCAACGGATTGTGAATTACGAAAGGCAATTAAATGATGCTATCGTTTATAAAGACGCACAATCTAGTGAATTAATAAACCTTGGTTTTAATACTAATGAGTCGTTAGAAGGCCAGAAAGCGCGAAAAATTCAAAAACTGAAGCAGGTGTTACGTCCGCATACTTATAAAAATCTCACTGATACAATTACTGCAAGTATTGAGAGATTTGTTTGTATTGTGGATGAATTTTCGCCTATTACAGCTCCAAAAAATATTACAAGAATTGAGGAATGGGCAAATTATTACGAAAAAAAATTAAACACTTTTTCGCAATACAAGATGAAAGGAGAAGGCGCAGATGATTTTCATTTTGAAAGAACCTTTGACAGTGTAAAAGAAATTTTAACCGGCTGGAATGAGGGTTTCTTTTCGCCCAAACGTTTTACTGGGTATTTTACCGGTATTATTTCACTGATTCTTATGCTGTTTCCATACTTTTGGGGTAATCGAAGTATTAAACTACAAAATAATAAACATTCAAAAAATTAAGCTACTATGGATGAAAAAGAAGAAACAAGAGAGCAAATTATAAAGAATATTAAGAATGATGTTAATCATTACACTGCTTTTGAAGTAAAAAAGTTCTTGGAAGATAACAAAATTAATGAAGGAGAATTGCTGAATGCAGTTGAAGGTGATATGGATATTGTTGAGGCAATTAAAAAATATAACAACCCCGTACTGGAAAATACTCATGAAACACCTGAGATAATAAAAGATTATTGTACTGAAATTTATTTTTGGGGCTTGGCCTCTGCAGGTAAAACATGGGCTTTGGCAGGTATTTTAAATACAATATTATATGAGGGTCATTTGAGGCTCTATGGTAAAAACGATCGAGAACAGTGTATAAGTTCCGATTATTTAAATGGTTTACTGAGTGTAATTAAAAAGAAGCCAATCAATTATTTTCCCAATAAAACATCTAATGATACTTTGCGTTATATGAATTTTAAATTGTTGAAAGAAGGCGAAGAGCGTAAGGTTGCTTTTATTGACTTATCAGGCGAAGTGGTAAAAGCTATTGCTAAAGAAAATTACGAAAAAAACCATAAAGAGATGGAGCTCGAAAGGGAGTTGATTTACAAATTATTGAGTAATGCAAATAGGAAAATACATTTTTTCTTTATTGATTATGCGCACGATGATGAAATTGATGGGAATCAGCATGTACTTTTTAGTCACCTTGGAGCAATTTTTAACTCAAAGAAATATTTCAAAAAAACTACTGATTTTATTTATATCGTTATCACAAAGGCAGATATGATTGACGAAAATGAAAATCAAAGACATAATAAGGCGATAAAATATTTCAATGATAACTATAAAGCTTTTAGGAACAATGTGGGGAAAATATGCCAAGAAAATGAAATTAATTTTGGGGATGATTCAAAGAAAGGTGATTATTCTTTTCTTGACAATTACATTTTGGATTTTTCGATGGGCGAGGTGTTGTTTTTGAGGATGTGTCGTTTTAATAAAAAATCTTCATTGAAAATTGTTGAAATATTGCAGGAAAAAGTTCAGAAAGAGCGATCTAAAATATTTAGTTAATTTTTATAAGTTGTTTTACTATGATTAGGATAATTTATGGCGTAAAAGATACTAGTTCGGTTTGCGAAGTTATATTCCCTGCGCAGGATAATGTTGGAATATCAAATTTTGTAAACCAATCATTAATTAAAAATGATTATAACGAACAAATTGTTGGAAAACATTTTTACTCGATTCGCTATATTGTAAATTATTATATTTTTTCAAAAATATATTTGGTTTATGATAGTAATAAGCGCCTTAGTTACCGTGCTTATATTATAGCCCTTGAAAAACATGAAACTTATTTGGATATTTTGGACCAAATTGAGAAATTGGAAAAACAATATAAAAACAACGAATTAATAGAGACTAATCCGCTTCCTGATAAAATCAAAGGGGAAAATCACAATGCAAAAAATGGTACTATTGCTACATATTTTACCGAAAAAGATGAACTAAAACAGTATTTTGAAATTAGGGAAAATTATGAACAATACGAAAGCATTTATTTTTTAAGTGAAAAAATCAGGGGCAGTGTTGAGGATCCGATAAACGCATTGAGAAACTGCGATAAGGTTATAAAAATTAACATGCTAAATACAAATTATTACAAACAAGAAGAAAGTAAAACATGGCAGAACACTTTTAAACAAATTTGGAAAAGCAGAATTGTAGTTTTATTGTTTGGTCTTTTACTTGGCATGGGTGGCATGAAAGTATACCAACTACTTACATCAAACGAAACTATTATTGAGCCGAATATTACAAATAGGGATAGCCTTAATAATACTAAAAATACTGAAGACATAGATACATTAAAAAAACATGAAGATTCCGTTATAAGTTTATCTAAATTTCCTAATTATCCACCTGTGAATGGCAACAGTAATGAAATCCATAAAGCAGAAACTAATGATGGTAATAAAGTAAAAACTGGTAATTATCAAAAACAGCTTTTAGATAGTATCCAAAGCTTTCTTAAAGAAGATAGCAAGAATATAAATATATCTGTGATTTCTGATAAAATAAAGAAATATAAAGAAAAGGTTTCAGATAATACTTTAAAAGGACGATTATCGTATTTTGGCGATTTCATAGAGGCAATAAAAACTTTACCAGATCCAAACAAATTGGAATCATTTTGTAATATTACTATTGATAAATTAAACTCAGAATATGAGTATGTTAAATTTTTCGAATTTCTAAAAAAAACATATTTTCGTGAATGTAAGATTAAGGATGGAGAAATTCTATTGACCAAAGCTAAAATTTCTAATATTGGATCTAAATCACTTACGCAAATCGAAGATTATTATGGTTTTAAAAATTAATTCCACCACATTATGGATTTAAAAACCAAAGTAATAAGAATGTCAATTATTGTTAGCTGTGTTTTAGTAATTGGCCTTATAGCATATTTAGCGGTTTTTATCATTAAAGATACTTTACCCTTGTTACCCAATAATGCAAATACCAAAAATCTTTTTAATGAAAAAGATTCGATAGACATTTCGAAATTGAGAAAAACAGCAAATATAAATGATAATAAGATTTTTTATGATAGTATTTCTATGTCACTTAAAGAGGATAGCATCAATGACTTTATTACTCAAAATCAGTATCATTCATTATGGAAAAAGTTGAATTTTACTTATATCGAACAATTTATTTCACTTGCAGATAAATATTTTGCGCAGAAGGAATGGAGAAGCAACAACTTTGTAAATGATAGAATTGCAGAAATAAGAGGCATTGGATTTATAGAACGCAACACTCCGATGTGGAATAGGTTAGTCGGTTATGAAAATAGTATTGCTTGGTATAATAATGCACAAAACTGCATTAATCAAATGAACAGCGTTATTTCTCAAGAGAGTTATTTTGTTGACAATAATCTTTCACAAATAGCCCAATGTAAAAACAATCTGACAAGCCAAAATTGCAGAAAAAACAAAATTAAATTATCTGAGTTGAATCAGGTTTACGAGAACCTAAAAAATAGGTCATACCATTACCTCTCTTCAAAAATTAATCAATACGATAAGGATTTTGAAAGCAGCAATAAAAATACCTATTTACATGACGCATACCAGAATTTTGATACTGGAAGAAATGAAGTTGGGCTTTGGAATGGTATTTTTTATAATAGCAGTGATTTGAACAATCAGTTACAAAATTACAAAAACAAAATTGATTATTATTATTACTAAAATCGAATATGAAAAAAATATTTGTTGTTTACAGCATATTTGGAATTATTATATCAATACTAAGTTATAAAGTCCAAGGCCAGAATGGTTCAAAGAATGCAAAAATCAAAAATAAAGAAGTAGTTTCTATTAAGCAAGATACTAATAAAAAATGAAAAATGCGATAATTTAAAACGCTTTATAAATGAAGAAATAGAACCCTTTTACAATGATAAATTTGATACTTTGGTCAAAAAGACCTCTTTAGAACAGTTGCATCGGGATAGAAGTATTCTTCAAATCGCCACATTAAACGATTCGATATTAAACAATAAAATAAGTGAATTAGAAGAATACCACAAAGCAAAATTGCTTCTGACAAAAAAATACGATAGCCTGGAAATAAGCAATGCTGTTAAATTATTGAAAAATAAAAAATTTGCAGGAACCCAAACAGACTTCATGATATCACTTCTTGAAAATTATAGTTTTATCAAACAGGATTTAGTCGAATTAATAAAGAAAATTAATCAGAAAAAGAAAATGCCTGATGTGGAAGATTTTATTATTTATGCTAAAATTAATACGGAAGTATTCAAGTTTTTATATCCAGATGATAATAACAATATTAACATGGCAAACTATCCGCTTATACTTGATATTTGTAATCGTATTTTAAAAAGTAAGAGAGAAGATTTAGATAAGGATATTTTGTATTTGTTAAGAGAATTTTAATGTAAATAATCAACCGGTTACATCATGGAAAATCTAAAGATCACCCGCGTTTCAATTTTTATTGATTATGATAATTTCACCATAAACTACCGGGCTAGGCATCATAAAAAACCGGTTATGATCTTATGGGATAAGCTGGTTCCTGAATTACTTGATTTTTACCAGCGAAATCTGATCTTAAATAAATATGAGATACTTGAACCCAATGAAGTCAGGTTATGTGTTGGGCTTAGTGATGTTCCGGTGGGAGATGAGGGTTATAACCTGGCAACCATTTATCGGCCTCTTGATCGCAAGCCAGGATTTATTATGAAATATGGCTGCCGGTTGGTCCAGAAAAATGAACTCACACAGCGCAGGGAAATAGGTAAAGAAAAGGGTGTGGATTCTGAGATCATTTGTCAGATGTTAATGGGGGCATTTCTGAATCACTATGATAGTTGTATCCTGCTAAGCGATGATTCTGACTATATACCGGTAATAACGAGAATACAGGATTACTTTGGAAAGAAAGTGATTCAGGCCGGATTCAAAGATGACTCAAAAATAAGGGAGATTGCATATGCACATATACCACTTGAAAGCGATGTAATGGATTTCGAAAAATTAATACTCAGACTTCCGACGGATGTTCTTTTTCAGTTAGATGAAGCTAAGCTGGATGATATTGCCAGAAAGCAAATTGACTTTGTTGTCAAAAAACTTTCTGAAGACAATAAACTGAATGTGAAAATACATGGCCATACTGATAGTGATGGTCAGGTATATGCAAATGAAAAGCTTTCGCTTATGCGTGCTGAAAGTGTTGCTGAATATATAATTTCAAAAGGAATTTCTAAAGACAGGATCGAACATTTTGGTCATGGTAGTAAGCAGCCTATTGCCAGTAATTTAACTCCCGAAGATAAGCAAAAGAACAGGAGGGTTGAGTTTGAGTTTATATAGACTGTTTTTGTCGTTATCATACTTATTATGATTAAAAGATCTTATTAATTAACTCAAAAATAATTATTCTGATTCAGACATAATCAATGCGCATAATATTAATGATATCTTTTTTAGTAGTTTCGTTTGTAGATTATGCTCAGACAGGGTGGGGTAATTGGGAGGAAATATATAAAGATAACTTTATAACTGTGCAAATTCAGTTTAATAAATCTGAAAATTCTTGTGAACAAGGTGGAAATCAATATAAATATAGAATCAGGAAAAAAGGAATATTAGCAAAAGTTCCGTATTTTGTTAATTGGAAATACGATTATATTGATTGTGACGGGAGTGTACAATCTTGTCAACGTTCTTTTAAAATTTGGGACAAATTTGGTGGACAAATCGATAATGAGATTGATGAGTCATTGGATTATGTTTTCACGGCAGAAGACGTTGTTTCTTATCATTATGACGTGGAAGCGTCAAATATAGAGGAGAATAAATCAGGATTAAAATTAATTTCCAAATCAATAGATCCAAAAAGTATTTCCGGAAATGTTAATATCCCGCTGGGAGAATCAACAAAACTAACTATAAATGGGGGGGCACTAGGTGTAGGTGCCGACTGGGTATGGTATAGTGGAAATTGTGGGTCAACAAGAATAGGTGTTGGGCGCTCATTAGTGGTTGAACCAATTGAAGCAACAACTTATTTTGTCAGGGCTGAAAGCATCAATGATTTGACAAAATGTGTCCAGATCAGGATCAATGTATATAAAGAAAGTACTATGCCTACCAATATTATTGGAGATTCAGTGATTTGTGAAAATACCTTAGTTCCGCTAACTATTCAAGGTGGTAATCTCGGAGTTAATGCTAAATGGATTTGGTACGAGAATGACACATCAAGCCAAAAGATCGGGGCTGGCCCGACAATCTTCGTTCATCCAGCCAAAACAACAATATATTTTGTTAGGGCTGAGGGATTGTATAATAGTACAAGATTTTTGAACCACAAGATAAAGGTCATTGAACTATCCAAAGATCCCTCATCTATTGGTGTTTTAGGTAAAAATTCTATCTGTGCTGGTGAGGATATTGAATTAAATGTTATAGGTGGTGAGCTTGGTTCTGATGCAACCTGGCTCTGGTACGAAGGCTCATGCTATGGAAAGTCTATTGCCACGGGAAATAAAGTCATATTATCACCAAATTATACAACAAAATATTTTGTACGGGGGGGAGGTGTGTGTAATAAGACTAATTGTGCTAGTTTGAATATTTATGTTAATGAACTTTCAAAAAAGCCCGCATCAATATATAAATCAAGCACTATCTTTAAAGGTAAAAAATTTGAATTAATCGAGCTAAATGGCTATTTGGGTAGTGGAGCTCAATATAAATGGTATAAAAATTCCTGTGAGGGTAAGTATCTTGGCTCTGGGAAATCAATTACATTAAAAACACGTAAACCAACTTACTACTATGTACGAGCTGAAGGATTATGCAATAGTACTACTTGCGCTCAAACTTATGTGGTACCTGAAAAATCGCATAAATTCGAAAGTATATATTCTTCTGCTCGCTATAAAAAGTTTTTACACCTGGGTATTTCTTTTGGGCTTGAGTTTCAATCTCAAAGTACAACGGTGAAACATAGTACTTTTGATGCAAATGGTATCCAGACATTTAACGAGGTAAACTCATACAGGATTAATGGGATAGGAATTAAAGGTGAATTTGTCTTTCATCCAATAATAAAGGATTACCTTAGTATTGGATTGTCTGTTGCATATTCTATTGGTACAAAATTACCATCATTACCAGGAGATTATTATGAAAATTATGGTTATATTGAAAAAAATAAGTTCACTTATTCCAAATTGAATATAGGGAGTGAACTGTCTTTTGGTTTCAATCCGGCAAAAATACTATTAAAAGCAAATGTATCTTTTCAGCCGGTTAAATTTGAAAAGGCCTTATCGTATACGACTGGGTTTTCAGAAAAGTTTTTTCTGGATGAAAGACTAGAACAGGAAACAGTATGTGCCGGATTCAGGTTTGGAAGGTATGCAACAAATAATAGAAAAAGAGGCCATAGTTTTGATCTTTACTATATAATGTCAAAGAATGCTGTTACAAATGAAATCAGTTTGAAGAGACTTTGTCCTGGTTTAGGATTTTGCTGGTGGATTCAGAGCGCAATTAAATTGCAGTTTGATGTGGTTGTTAACACTCAGCAGAATCATTTAAAATTATTTTCGATTAATGATAGGGATTTAAGTTATCAGGTTTCTTTTGTCTATAATAGAAATTGGTTTTATTAATTCTTACCTGACCATTTCATTTTATTTCCTCATCTCATACACCGCCCCCTTTATCGTCTTTCCGTCATCGCCGTAATAAACCATCAGGAATTTGTTTTCCGATAAACTGACAATGGAAGGGTACCCGCATTCATTTTCGCCACAGTCTTCCACTATTTGTGGTGCCGACCAGGTTTTTCCCTGGTCGCCGGAGGTCATAAAAGCCGTGGATTCCTTGGTATACTCAGTATTCAGCATCCTGAAAGCAGAGATGATGTAATTATTAAATTTGTAAAGAAACGGCGCATGCCCGACCACAGGAAGTTCTGTCCATGCTGACCATGTTTTACCGCCGTCACCGGATTGGGCTTGCATCATAAGCCCCGCAGCGTATGGGGTTTTGGTGGCTGTCCGCACCTGCATGATCATATTGTTATCATCAAGAGCTAATATGCTGGGTTCCTGCAAATAAACGTCTTTCTTTTCTTCGGGGTTAACCAGTTGTTGTTTAAAGGATTTCCCGTGATCATTGCTTATAAATAATGAAATCCGCGATGCCGGTGACACAAAAACCGTGTCTTTGCGGACCAGGGGATATCCACCATAGGCCGGGATGATCCAGCTTGTTCCCATGGCAATCATTTTGCTCGATACTGCCTCGACTTTTATTTCCTGTTTTTTATCAGTTTTCCAGGTATTTCCATCTATCACTGCAGAGGCAATATTCATGTCTCCCGCATCAAGCTGAACAGCATTGTTAATCTTCATGGCAGGTAAACGGCAACTACCATAATACAGGTGATGAACATTAGGCGTTTTGTTTTTTATGCCTTTTTTATATTTGAAAAACACCAGTCCGACAGTGGAATCAGGCATCACGGAAACGGAAGGGTCGCGGTCATCTAATAAGGGGTCATCATAAAATACCTGGGGATCAGACCATTTATAGCCATCAAAACTATACTGGCACATAATTTTTCCGGTTGAATCCACATGGCCTTTACCTTCGCGGTATACCAGTAAAAACCGTCCGTCAGGCAGTTTTGTTACATCCGGAAAGGCAAGATGCTTATCGGTAACGGTATAAATATTAAAAGAATCAACCTTTTTAAAAGGCTGTTCTATTTGCTGAACCGGGTTTGCAAAGCTGAATTTTGATTCAATAGCATTACCCGGCTGCGGCTTTGCTGGGTTATTCTGCCCATAGCAAACCGAGGCATAAAGAGCTAAGAGAAAATATATATAAACAAGTCTTTTCATAGAGCTAATTTAAATTTAAATTGAAAGTTTATATTGTTTTACAGCAATATCCGTTATTTTAATTTCACAACTGACCATATTTTCTTCTTGAAGGTGATCATCCCGGCATAAACGGATGATTGGGGCATAAATTTACGAATAAATTAAAAATTTCCCGGCGCCGTTATGATATTTTGGTTTGTTTGCATGAATATTAACTTTATTTTTCTTGTTGTAAATTTTATATATTTGTAGAAATAAAAATGGAATACAAAATTATCTTATTATGAAAACACAAAAAGTTTTATTTTTCGTATTGGTTCTCGTATTTACATCAACAATGAGCTTTGCCCAGCCAGGATTTGGCATTGGCGGCACCAAACTGGAAAGCGGCGAATTGGGTGTTCTTAAAGGTCAGACATCAATAAATGTAATTTTTTCATACGAAAACCTGATGGTTGGCGCTCAAACAGAAGATGCCTATATCCAGTTTAAAACCAAAGAGCAAAATACTCTAAAGCCTGGATCAGGAGCGGATTGGTCGGTAAAATGGAAAGAGGATAAAACAAAACGTTATGAACCGGAATTCATGAAAGCCTTCAACCTCGCCATTAAAAAAATGGGTATTGTGGCAACATCCATTGAAGGAGACAACACAACAAAATATACCTTGGTTGTGAAAGTAATAAAAATTGAACCCGGATTGTATACCGGAGTTTCAGTCGGTGGGGGAAATGTAGGCCAGGATACTTATGTAGATATAAATGTTTCCCTTGTCGAAACAGCCAATCCTTCAATAGGTATCGCACTTATTTCATTGAAACAAATTGTGGGTACTTCAGTCGCATTTTCCAACTATGATACAGGACTCAGGATTACCAATTCCTTTTCAAATGCCGGTAAAGAGCTGGCAAAACTGATTTTGAAAAAGTGTAAATAAAATCTTGCAGCAGCTTCAGCCGGATTTATCTATCAAATAAATTTCAGTGCCGGCCTGAGAAACATTGCTGGTGAAAAATCGTAAGCCTCTGAGACAAATATCAGAGGCTTACTTATTTATGGTGTTGTGTTTTTGAGAGTGGTAACTATTCTCCCTAAAGTAACTATCATAATAAGGTTCTATCCGGATTGATATTCTTGTTATTCAACATTTTTTTTATATCGCGAATTGGGGGGGAGATTCCTTACGTTGTTAACAATGACGTTTCCCATAAACGTCTCATTGTAAAGTTACTTCTTTTTGTATTAAGTTTCGTATTATGCCCCATTACTGTTAAAGGTTTTTATTAATCATAGCCTGATTTTCACCTGGAGCCGAACGGCATATTTTAGCTTTTTTTATGGTACTTTTGGCTTGACCCAAAAGTACCCAAAAGGTCAAGAAAATATGATGCAAACCTTCGCACAAGCCACTCCCTGACATCGCCATATTTTCTGGCCAGCGCACCGTTGCTGCTGTGCAGCAATTCGGCGGTTCCGTGCTAAAATTTAAAATTTTGCAGTGATTTTGGAGCGTTGGCAATTCCTGACGGCGGCGTGTGCAGATTGTGAATGAAAAAAATTAGAAAATCAAAAAAGGCGCTTGCGTTTCCCGGCACGAATGTGTCGGGACTACTTTTTTAGATGTTCTTATTTTTTTCAGAGCGCGGTGAAGCTTTCGACAGGAATGTCATTTTTTGCTTTACTTTTTTGGACACGCAAAAAAGTAAAAAAAGAATAATAATGGCTTTTTGATCTTATGGATAGTTATATCCACTTTTCTAATTTTTAAACTATTGGCAATCGGTATAAGTCCATAATTGCCATGCTCTTTTTAACCTAAAAAATTCACAAGAATTTTTCCCCCTTCGGGCCAACAAAAGAAAATCAAGTGTTTTAACAGTATTTGTCATTTTTAAACATTTTCTGTGTCGGGATTACCTGACCTGCTGCCCATATTGCCAATGCTCATTTATAAATTTCATTTCATTTATTTATGAATAGGTCAGGTTAACAAAGTTACTATACGTCATTGATATTTTTTCCTTTTGCACCAAAAAGCGGGAACTTGGAATGCTATTTCAATTTTGGTGGGTACAGGAGGAGTGGGGGGCAGCGGTGCGCTATGCGCTCCGCTGCCCCCCACTCCTCCCAATAACAAACAACAATGTCATTCCGAGTTGAGTAAAACGAAACGAGGAATCTCCTTGTTTTTAATTATTTCAATGGCCCTAATAGTTGCTGAAAGTTAAATCGAAAAGCATATCATAAATATTCCCGCTCAATTTTATTAAGGTTTAAAATAATTAATCATTCTGTAACCATTTTTCTCATTATCCGTATTTTATGTGTTGATTTTTAATTAAATACCATGAAAAAATTAATTAAACTTTATCCGGTAGGCCATAGCAGGTATAAAGCATCGCCCGTTAAAGAGCATGGTAGGAAATTGATAAAAGTTTTAGTAATTGTGGTAGTTTTTGTTTCAATATCGGTATTAACCTCATGTGCTGTTGAGAGCAGCCAGCAGATAGATAAGCCTGGTATTAACCGCGAGCAGCGCGACAATCACTCGGGAAGGTACAACATGGGCCTGAAGATTGATCAGAAAAAAACGAATTTCAAAAACAGCTGATTTCCTAAGCTTTTTTATTATCAGGGTGAACGGGCTAAAGCAGTAATACCAAATTGAAATATCAAATAGTTCAACAGGACTTATTGATATTTTTCCAATCTGTATAACTTGAATGAAGTATGCTGAAAACCAGTCAATTAAGATCTAAAATTTTGCAATGATTTTGGAGCGTTGGCAATTCCTGTCGGTGGCGTGTGCAGATTGTGAATGAAAAAAATTAGAAAATCAAAAAAGGCGCTTGCGTTTCCCGACACGAATGTGTCGGGACTACTTTTATAGATGTTCTTATTTTTTTCAGAGCGCGGAGAAGCTTTCGACAGGAATGTCCTTTTTGCTTTACTTTTTGGACACGCAAAAAGTAAAAAAAGAATAATAATTGCTTTTTGATCTTATGGACAGTTATATCCACTCTTCTAATTTTTAAACTATTGGCAATCGGTATAAGATCATTTTTCGTTGCTTAAAAACAATACAAGGATACTTATATCCACCATGAATTTAAATGGTTAGGGTAATTCAGATTAGAATTCTGTTGCGGATATTTTGCCTGAAGAGACAAATATTGTTTATTTCCTTTTTAAGGGTAGGCTGAATCTCCGTTTTTTATCAAACTGGTAAAATGCATTAGCAACCGCTGCAGCGGTAGGTATCAGGCCGATTTCACCTATGCCTTTTGCACCATAGGGCCCGAAGCTGTCTTCAACTTCGACACCTATTACTTCTATTTCAGGAACATCTTTTGCCTTAGGCAACTGGCAATCTTTCAGTTTATCGCTTTTCAGGAAGCCGTTTTCCATTGGAAGATCTTCAGTCAGGGCATAACCCAGTCCCATAACCACGCCGCCTTCTATCTGCCCTTCAAACATGGCTTTGTTCATGATCTTTCCGGCATCATGAGCAGCGACGACTTTATTTATTTTACCGGTTTCATCAAGTACTACCAGCTGAGTTGCATAGCCATAAGAGAAATGTGTAACAATCTTTTCAACATCGGCGCCGGGTTTGGTGGTCCAGTTGCATTCTGAATATCCTGCATATTTGTTGCCGGCCAGTTCGGCCAGTGATGTTGTTTTCAGGTCGGCATTGAGTTTCCGGGATGCTTCAATGACTGCATTTCCAAGCAATACCGTGGCGCGTGACGATGTTGTCATGCCTGTGGTAAGGCCGGCCTCGGTGTCCATCTCAACTTTTATTATTTCAGGATTGATGCCGGTTTCGGCTGCAATTATCTGTATTACAACGTTGCTGATGCCTTGTCCCATATCGGTCCAGCCATGTTTTGCAATGATTTCCTTATCAGAAACAATCTCGATTCTGGCATGGCTGAAGTCGATCATGCCGTTTCCTACACCGCAGTTTTTGATAGCACAGGCAAGCCCGGTGATTTTTGATTTATAAAACTCATCTTTAACAGCGAGCAGCGTAGCTCTCACGCCGACGCCCTGTTCAAGTACCTGGCCGGTTGCGGTCATTCTTCCTTCGGCCAGGGCATTGTCGTAACGGAACTGCCAGCGGTCAAAGTTGCCTTTTTCGCAAAGTTCGTCGATACAGCTTTCGAGTGCAAAAGCAGCCTGGTTTGCTCCGAAGCCGCGCATAGCGCCGCATGGAATATTGTTGGTGTAAACGGTCTTCGATTCAATATCAACCACCGGAAAATGATATGCCCCACTGGCATGGCCGGCCACACGTTCCATCACTTTTGTACCGACAGAAGTATAAGAGCCGCTGTCGCCAACAGCCCGAAGCTTTATGGCGGTGAGCATGCCTTTTTTATCGCAGCAAACGGTCATTTCCATAAATACCGGGTGGCGTTTGGGATGCATGCGGATTGATTCTTCCCGGGTGAGGGTGACCTTTACAGGTTTTCCGGTTAAGAATGCGAATAAGGCTGCATGGCCCTGGGTGGTAAGATCTTCTTTTCCACCAAAACCGCCGCCCGTTGGAACCATGGTGATACGCAACTTTTCCGGGGCGATATTTAAAAGTTTATGGATTTGCCGGTGATCCACATAAATTCCTTGTCCCTGGTCGTAAAGATGAATTCCACCATTCTCTGGTACTGCCACCGCCGATTCCGGTTCCAGGAACGCATGCTCAATCCGTTGTGTTTTATAAAAACCGGAAGAAACAAAGGCTGAATCTTTTATTGCCTGATCAATGTCACCGCCGCGGCTTACAATACAATTTTCCATAAGGTTGGAACGGTCAGGGTGTACTTGTTCCGACCCTTCCTTTATGGCTTCGTAAGGATCTGTTATAGGTTGTAAAACCTCATAATCGACATGTACTAATTCAATAGCCTTTCGGGCTGTTTCTTCATCAACCGCTATAACGCCGCAAAGTACATCACCTATGTATCTGGTGATTTCTCCTTCGGCAAGCATAAGAGGCCAGTCGGAGATGATTGA
>Ga0116171_10003433_pt1 | contig 14651 bp, 11 predicted proteins | sample AD_JPNHW2_MetaG_FD_89798 | JGI IMG/M metagenome (GOLD analysis project Ga0116171, IMG submission 89798) | Active sludge microbial communities of municipal wastewater-treating anaerobic digesters from Japan - AD_JPNHW2_MetaG | ecosystem: Engineered > Bioreactor > Anaerobic > Digestate | place...
AATACTCCTTTTTCCGATCCTATTTTCGAATAGAAAACTATGTGCATCAGGAGATCTCCAAGCTCATTTTTAATACCTTCATCGTTACCTGAAAAAACTGCTTCGGCTAATTCGTATGTCTCCTCAATAGTCAGTTTTCTCAGACTTTCGTTTGTCTGTTTTTTATCCCATGGGCACTTAGCCCTTAGTTCATCCATTATGTTCAGAAGTCTGTCAAACTGTTCAAGACTCTTTTTTTTATCATCCATAATAAATTGATTTTAAAACAAACGGTTTGGTGATGCAGATTTGTCTGTGTTATCGACACGCACAACAGAACCTGTTGAAATGTTAAGTAGTTCTGATATGTCAGCGCCATTGATCGAAATTTCCAAAAGATCGAACTGATTAAACCTTGCAAGCATCTCACCAACCGGTACATCGCTGTATTTCTGCGAAATTTTATTTGTGAAATTCTTGTTACTCTGAATAAGTATTCTGTATTCTTTATTCTCAAAAACCCTGTAAAACACATCCCTGGTGATGTTTGACATCGCATTCCCATAAGAGTCTATAAAAATAATGCTGCCAATTATCACATTTTTATCAATAGTTGCTCTTAACGGGAGTTCCTCATAAAATGCATCAACCTGTGTTCCAAGGTCAGCAGGTTTTTTCCCCGATATAATATCCGCAGCAACCCTGGCATATATATCAAGTTCGTCGGTTGAGTCTCCACAATCGATTTTAATTATCTCGTCAGGTTCTGAATTGAGAATAAGGTTAAATATTCCATTATCGGTGCCAACAAAGAAGTGTTCTTTTGCCCTTACAATAAGATGATCATGTTTGTTGTCGGCTTCGGAATGGACACATATTATATGCACTGAGCCTTCCGGGTAATTTCCGAATGTGTTTCTTATTATGAAGGAAGCATGTGCAATATCAAAAGGAGCAATGCTGCCTGCATTATCAATTATGATAGTCCCCGGGCACAGATTGCATATCTTCCCTTTGATAATTCCGTTATAGATATCATCAGGCTTCCATTCGGTTGTTAAAGTAATTACAGGCATACGAAAAAACTTACAACAAAGATAATCTTCTAAGAAAAAATAACCTTACTTTGTACTGTTCAATACTATATTTTTTTTTAACTATTTACCATTGTTCAGGTCGTTTTAGAATATGATAAATCAGTTCATCAATTCTTGTGAGGCTTAATGACAGAGATAGTAATTTTTCTTGAGGATATTGATCCTGTAGTCTTTTTTGGCGCAAATAATTCTTTGCTTGATAAAATCCGTAGCTTCTTTCCTAAAATAAAAATTTTGGCCAGGGGCAATGAAGTCAAATGCCTTGGGGAGGAGTCGGAAATCACGCTTTTTGCAGAGAAGTTTAATGAGCTTATAGAATATTATCACAAATTTCATCGCCTTGATGAACAGGATATAGAAAAATACTTTTTTGATGCTGAACATATGAAATCAGCATCAAATGGCGAATTTGAACAGGTTATAGTATTTGGTACAAGCGGGAAGCCTGTGAGAGCACGCACTGTCAATCAGCTGCTTCTGATCAATGAATATAAAAATAATGATCTGATAATTGCTGAAGGTCCTGCAGGAACAGGCAAGACCTATACATCTATTGCATTGGCGGTGAAGGCATTGAAAGACAGAGAGGTAAAAAAAATCATCCTTACACGTCCGGCTGTTGAGGCTGGTGAACGCCTTGGCTTCCTCCCCGGAGATATGAAAGATAAGCTTGATCCGTATCTGCAGCCATTGTACGATGCTCTTCATGACATGTTGCCCTTCAAAAAGCTTGAGACATGGCTCGAAGACGGGACGGTGCAGATTGTTCCCCTTGGATTTATGAGAGGAAGAACCCTGGAAAATGCCTTTGTTATTCTTGATGAGGCGCAGAACGCTACAATGAGCCAGCTTAAGATGTTCCTTACAAGAATGGGAGTAAACTCAAAGTTTATTATGACGGGCGATACAACCCAGATTGATCTGCCGCGAAAGAGCGAATCCGGCCTGCTGCAGGCAATCAGGATACTCAATGATATTGAAGGAATCTCTATTATTAAATTTGATGAAAGGGATATTGTACGTCACAGGCTTGTAAAAAGAATTGTACGGGCATATGAAAATGAAGAGAATGAGGCAGATAAGTCAAAAAGCTCTTCTCCTGAAAAAAAGATGAAAGAATAATTTATTAAAATTAAAGATACTATGGGCAAGACAGTTTTAAGTTCGAATTACAATTTCCCCGGACAAAAAGGTATTTACCGTGGAAAAGTGAGGGATGTATATAATATCAATGATAAATATCTGTTGATGATCGCCTCCGACAGGATTTCAGCATTCGATGTGGTGTTACCCAAAGGCATACCTTATAAAGGCCAGGTGCTTAATCAGATAGCTGCAAAATTCCTTGATGCCACAAATGATATTGTTCCCAACTGGAAAATCGCAACTCCCGATCCTACTGTGACATTTGGATATAAATGTGAATCGTTTCCTGTTGAAATGATAATAAGGGCTTACCTTACAGGCAGTTCGTGGCGTGCATATAAGGATGGTGCAAGGGAGATATGCGGCATTAAAATACCTGACGGGATGAAAGAGCACCAGAGGTTTGAAAAACCGATAATTACTCCTACAACCAAAGCGGAACAGGGAAGACACGACGAAGATATTTCACGATCAGAAATAATACGTCGCGGACTGATCTCTGAAAAGGAGTACAGCCTGATAGAGGATTATGCTATGGGGATTTTTATGAGAGGATCCAAGATAGCTGAAGAACATGGTCTTATCCTTGTTGATACCAAATATGAATTTGGCAAAAAAGACGGAAAAATCATTCTGATAGATGAAATAAATACACCTGATTCATCACGTTACTTTTATGCTGATGAATATCAGGAACGATTTGACAAAGGCCTTCCTCAAAAACAATTGTCAAAAGAATTCGTCAGGGAATGGCTCATGGCTAATGGTTTTCAGGGAAAAGAGGGACAGAAAGTCCCTGAGATGACAGATGACTTTGTTAATGAAGTATCGGACAGATACATCGAGCTTTATGAAAAAATTACCGGGGAAAAGTTCATCAGAACGGATATCACAAATGTTCCTGAACGTATTGAGAAAAACTGCATGGAATTCCTTAAGTCATTATAAAATAAGGGAATTGATTAAATTATATAATTAATGAAAATACTTAGCTGGTTAAAGATTCTGCTGATAGTATCAGTTTTATTGGTTCCTGTCATTTCTGCTTATTCACAGGTTACTGTGGAGAGATCAAAAGACAAAGTGATCATTTCCGGAATCCAGTATTATATTCATCAGGTTAAAAAAGGTGAGACAGCTTATTCAATTTCAAAAGCTTACGGAATCACGGTTGATGATCTGACCAGGGAGAACCCTTCTGCATTACAGGGTATTAAGGAAGGACAGGCTTTAAGAATACCTGTTGCTTCAGTCAGCGAGATAAAACCAGCCGAGGCTCCTGTTAAAAAGATTCAACATGATGAAACCAGATTCATCTATCATAATATGGCTCAGGGTGAAACAGTATATTCACTCTCAAAGTTGTATGGAGTATCTGAAGAAGAGATCATCAGAAGCAATACAGGAATAGACATTAATAAATTGTCAATAGGTACTGAAATTGCCATCCCCCGCAAGGTGTTTATAAACGACAAACAGAAATTCGACGATCAGAAAAAACCTGTTGGATATCATAAGGTTCTAAAGGGTGAGACATTTTCATCTATTGCCGAAAAGTATGGGATTACAGTACGGGAATTAAAGAAAGAAAACAAGGAAATAAAATTTCCCCAGGTTGGAGGTTATGTCCGGATCCCCGGACTTAAAGCCGAAGAACCACAGACGGAAGTTGTCAAAACAGACACTATTACAGTGCCTGCTGCTGTTGATGAACCGGAGGTGGAAAAGAGTTTGCCTGCCGGGTTCTCGAAGATAAAAGAACTGAAAGGAAAATTAAATCTTGCTGTTATGCTTCCATTTTATCTGGCTGAAAACTCCTCAAGAATTGATACGGATCAGTCATCTTCTGATGCGGGCGACAGTCAGGAGGGGATCCTGAGAGGTGAGGACTGGATATATCCCGGAAGCTTCGATTTTGTCGAGATGTACGAAGGAATATTAATGGCGGCAGATACTCTCCGCTCATTAGGCCTCGATATCAACATTTATCCTTTTGATATAAAAAGCGATACGATTGAATTAACAAGGCTCATAAGATCAGGAAAGCTGGCAAAAATGGATCTTGTTATTGGTCCGGTCTATTCGAATAATCTGAATATTATGGCTTCTTATGCAAAAAGTCTTGATATCCCGGTTATATCACCTGTACCACTTATTAATAATTCTGCATTGAAAGGCAATCCGACTCTCTTTCTGTCAAATTCTTCCCTGGAAGTTGCTCAGGAAGCGATAGCCAGGAAGATAAGCGAAGATCATGACAACAACATTATATTTATTCATTCGGATTCTACGGGTATGGATCCCGATGTAAAACGATTTAAGAAACAGATAATTAATGAATTAAGTTACAAGATACCGTATGAAAAGATTAAGTTCAGGGAATTACTCTTTTACAGCAGATCAATGTTTGATTCCGATTCAATAAACAGGTTAAACCATGCTCTCTCAGAAAATTCAAAAAATATTGTTGTCATTGCTTCTGAAGATGCTCCTGTAGTTAGTGAAACAATCATGGAGATTCACAACCTTTCAAGAAAATTTGATGTCAGTGTATTTGGATATCCCGGACTGCGTGACATTGAGACTCTTGAACCAAAGTATCTTTTTGACCTCAATGTAATGGTTTATTCCCCTTACTGGATTGATTATTCAAAAGACGATGTCAAGATATTTAATTCTACTTTCAGACAGAAATTCCTGACAGAACCTTCTGAAAAGAGTTATGCATGGCAGGGGTATGATATTGCATACTATTTTATAAGTGGAATAGCCATGCATGGTAAAGAATTTATTAAGCATCCTTCAATTCATAATCCAGATCTTCTTGAAACTCAGTTTGATTTTAAAAGGAAGAAGTACGATGACGGATTTGAAAACAAGAAAATGTTTCTGATCAGATATTCAGATGATTATGAAATAAAACTGGCAGAATAGTCTGTTTTGTCAGAAACAAAATTCATTTATCTGTTACCCGCTGCCGGATTATTTTTTTTACTAATAGATAAAAAATAAAATTGGTTGGGAATAATTTGCATATCATTGGTTGTCTATATACTAAAGTATGATAAAAAAACCGTACGATGAGCTCAGTGAGGGGGAACTGGTAGCAGCATCTCTGGATGGCGATGAAGGCGCTTTCGGAGAAATTATTAACAGGTACCGCAAAATGGTTGCACGCACGGTTAAAGGTATGCTGGGAGATTCTGTATTCTCAGAAGATATTGGACAGGATGTGTTTGTAAAGCTATACTATTCATTATCAGAGTTCAGGGGAGAATCAAAATTGTCTACATATATTCAGAGGATTGCTATTAACATGACTCTTAATGAGCTGAAAAGAAGAAAAAGATTTTTTTCATTGTTCTCCCAGAAAGAAAACGATGAAATGTATGAAATGGAAATTGCTGATTGTGATTATAATGAAAAGAGAGAAGCATCTGAAACAGTGAATAAAGCTTTAAAGGCACTTGACCCAAACTTCAGGGTAATTGTGATGATGAGGATGCTTCAGGGATATTCGGTAAAGGAAACTTCTGAAATACTTGGCCTGCCACAGGGAACGGTACTCTCGAGGTTGTCAAGGGCACAGAAACAATTAAAAGACATTCTGATAAATATTTAACGATATGAAGTCATCAGAGATAAAAAAAATAATGATCAGTTCGTTGGATACTGATGCCAACCTTTCGGAGATATCCGGGAAGTTGGAAGAGGAGGGCGTTACTTATGATTTTTCAAATAACTTCAGGGAAAAAGTTATTGACAGGATATTCTCACCCGGCTTAATAATAAACCGGAAACTTGAGTTTATGAGATCAATGAATTTTGCTTTTTACCGTATTGCATTTACCGGTGTGGCAGCAATCGTAATATTACTAATCTCAATTTTTCTGATGGAAGGATCTATCTCGTTAAATTCATTTCTCGGATTGAAAGATATTGATGATGAGAGTGTTATTTGCTTGCTGACAGGAAACTGAGTTCGAAATCATTAGTTTAAACATGAAAAAGATATCATACTTAATACAAAAGATGAAGATGATAAACATTAAACCTGTAGTGCTTGTCATCTCTACACTGATTATAGGCTTTATACTTGGGATGCTGACTTCTGCACAAATCAGATACCATAAGCTTAAACCGGTCAGGGTTTTTTTCTCTGAACAGCGTTTCAGGGATGGTTTTTATAATACTATAAATCCTGACGAAAAACAAAAAGCAAAAATCGATCTGGTTCTTGACAAATATGCCCGGATAACCGGTAAGATGCAGGAAGACTTTCGAAAAGACTATGATTCAATCATGAACAGCTTCAGGAAGGAAGTCGATTCATATCTGACAAAAGAACAGGTGGCACGACTGAAAGAGATGGACAGGCGCCGCGAGGAGATGATGAAGAAGAACAGAAGAAGCCACCAGAACGACACTCAAGACGATAATAAAATTGATAAACATCATTCGGAAGAGGGAATTTCTTCGCCTGGAGACAAACCGGTTGATCCGTCACAAAAACGCGATCAGGACACTACCGGGCAGCATTAACTTATAGAGAACAATAAATAGTCGAGAAGAATAGGCAGGTCATCAGGATTGACACCAAGTGAAATCAGTATGGCCCTGTCTTCTGAAAATATACCCATGAACTGCTCTTTTGTAAGGTCGCCGCTATTGATACTCTGACGATACAGATCTATTGCTTCTTTTTTATTTCCTTTACAAAGAGCAAGGTGGCCTTTGTTAACAAGATCATGTCCGTTTAATTTTCCTGCCGATAACCGATCATAATATTTCTCTGAATCATCAAACCGGCCAAGGGCAAAATAGCAATAGGCTATCGGCCTTAAAATTTTAATGTTCCCCGGTTCATTGTATTCAACCCTGAAATAATATTTTAAAGCCAGCTCATAATTTTTGAGATCGAGGTAGCAGTGAGCAGTCATAATAACTGTATGGATATTTTCCTGCTCCATATCACATGCCTGAAGATAATATTCAAGAGCCTCTTCGGTTTTTCCGAGACGGCGCAGACATAATCCTATCTTCTTAAGCGTCCATGCTTTCCTGTCAATTAATTCTGCCCGTCTGTAATACCTGAGAGCTGCTTCATAGTCGGAATTCTTCTGGTAGCAATACCCTATTTTCTCATATAACTGGACATCTGACGGTTTTTCATTTATCTGCTTGAGAAACAGGGGAAGAGCATCATCGTAAAAATCTTTGCTGAAAAAATAATCTGCCAGTCCTGCTTCTGCCTCTGAGGCATTACATGTCATCTTGAAAAACTCGGAGTTATAGATATCAAGTCGGCCGATGAAAAGATCCTCAAATTCTTTCTTATACGGTGATAATTTATAAAACCTGTATATATCCTGAAGGTACTGGGTTACTATTGTTCTGAAACTCCTGTATGGATCGATATCCGATTTATCATCATCCATCTGCTGAAGACCGTCAAGTTCCATACGGAAAACTTTCAGCATCATGCTTTTCTGTGCAGAAGGCAGATATTTGAGATTCAGAAGCAATGAATATTTGTCGGAGTTGCAAATAAAAGGGGTCTTATAGAGAGCTTCAGCAAGCTCGTTTGTCCCGGGGCCAAGTATCTCATCGTTGTAGATCTCGTCAACAGCTTCGTGATCGGGGTAAAACGGGACAAACCAGTTCTGGAAATCCTTGAAAAAATCGAAGTGCTTCATATTGGCAAATGCTGTCATATATACATCTGCACCTTCCATCTGAAGCTTTGTAAGCTCTTCCATTGTCTTGAATATCTCCTCCGAACCGTTAAATACTTCGGACCAATCGGGATTTTTTTCCTCAATTTTTTCTTTTGGAAGTATATTGTCCAGATCAAGCTTTTCTTCAATCCTGGGTTTAAGTTTTGCGACCTGAGGAAGTATCTCATCATGCAGTTTCCTTCCTAGTTTTTCAGTCTCACGCGATCTGATGATCTGTAAAATAATTATTCTGCAGTGTTCCCTAAACCTGTTGTCCTGGCTCATTTTGATGATCTGCCCGGTGATCTCCGGATACAACAGCAGCCTTTGATTATAATAATGCAGGTTGAGGATCAGGCCTGAAAGGGCTCTTTCCATAACCTGTTCCTGCCCTTCATTGTAAAGATCAATAAGACGCAGAAGCTTTTCTGACTGCCATGTACGAAATGAACTCAATGTAATGGCTGAGGTGAAAATACTGGCTTCATACCATCTGAATTTTCCCGACTTAAGAATAATCTCAATCAGGCTGTTTTCTGCTTCACCATAATAGTCTGTCAGCCAGAGATGATTGAAGATGTTTTTAATCAGTTGCTTGTGTTTTTTTGAAATTTCAGATTCAGGATCAGGATTTATTTCGTTACTTAATTTCAACCATTCATCGAGTTCTGATTTAAACATAAGGTCATCAACTGTCTCAACAATTGTTTTCCCGCTTAACTTCATCTCTTTTTCAGTCTGCTGTTTCACCCAATAGGTGTTCCATCCTGAATAATGTGACAATATGTCCTGTCTGACACGGTCCGAAAGTCCCAGTATGGACTGTATAAGCTTAAGATATATCTTGTTGCGCTCCGGATCATTTACTCCTTCTATGGTATAAGTAAGCATGCTCCTGTAGGTCATCACAATATTTTCATACTCATTTTGAAAATCGACTGATGATGCGCCGGCAATCATATCTGCAAGTATGTCAAGGCTTTGCTTTACCTTCTTTTCCGAGACTAAGCTGCAAAGGCGTTTATGTTGCTGTATTACATTTGCTGAATCCATCTTTTCAATTCTTCTGAAACGATATATAACAAAAAATCATATCATTATATCTGATGCAATAATCAGGCCGTTTTACCAAACAACCTCAAACCTCAAACTATGACGTCTGAGCCTTGTGCCTTCAGCCCTCCGCCTTCCGCCTTTAAAAGTTGTATCCTATACTTATATATCCTTTGACTGCGTTAAAAAAGGTTTCCTCATCATAGTTGCCACGCATTATTCCTATTCTTATAGGCCCGATTAATGACATGTATCCGGCTCCTATACCCATGCCTGTAATCCATGAAAAGCCTTTATCCCTGTTGACCTCCTGCGCAGAAAAGATATCAGCCATAATAGTGACATGAAGATTTTTGATAACTTCCAAATCGAATTCGGTACTTAATCCAAGCATCTTCTTTACTGCAATCTCATTTGCATGGAACCCTGTCATCGGGATAGATCTTTTATTCAGCGATTCAATACCGCCAAGCAGCGAAAAATTGTTTTGCGCGGTTATCGAATCTGAATCAGTGATCCATAAAGCAGATCCTCCTAAGGCGATAGTAAGTTTTTCGTCGGGAGAGAAGTAATGTTTTGCATTTCCTGATAAAGTATAGAACCTGTCAAATGAAAACTCACTGTGTTCATTACCTTTGAATATTGTACTTGAAGAATCGGTTCTTATTCCTGCCGAAATAAGCTTTGAGGTACCGACAGAAATATTCATTATTACTCCCCTGTCCGGGAAATGCTTGGTGTCGATTGTGTTTAGCTGATATTCGAAGGTTGTATGAAGGTAGTTGTATGAAAGATTTTCAAGATGGGTGTTTGATAAATAATCAAGATTAAGGTTGAGGTTTTCAAAATTTTCAGAGATGCTCATCATCTGATTAAGTCCAATTCTTCTGTTTACCGATAGCCCGGTAAGGAAATTATTACTTGATACATTTCCTTTTTCACCCCTTAGTTCCAGCATTGGCAGTTCGGTGTTATCAGAATAAAAATCTGCTGATATTCCGAATTTCTGATTTTTATCAATAAACTGAAGATAGCTGCACATGACCCTGTAATACTTGCTTATGTAAGAATTGATATCAATTACAGACCGTTGCGTCAGAAGATTTTTTATTGAGATTCCTGCAATGATTCCTGCACTGAGCGAATTGTCGTAATGAAAAGAGCCATAAAGCATTGCCTGTGGTTTTTCGATGCAGTCAATTACCAGATTAAGGGAGTCGTTCCTCGGGACAATCCTGTATTTGACTTTGTCGAACATGGCTTTTCCATATAGAAATTCTATTTTTTCATTCAGAGAAGATCTGTTGATCTCCCTTCCTGGTTTAATATCGAGTAAGTCCAGAATCTGATGATCAGTATAATTATTATTTCCACAAACTTCTATCCTGTCGAAGGTATAGGCTTCTTTATTAAGAATATTTGGAAGAGGTTCCTGGGGGCCTAATCTGTTAAGTGAATCGGCAAGTTTCCGGAAATATTCTTTATAAGGGAGGGCTGCTTTGTATCCTCTTTTGACAAGAGAATCCACGTTATTGAATTCTGTTATTGAATAGCCATCAACGTCAGGTTTAATAATCACCTTTACAAGCTGCTTTTCTCCCTCAAAATCATCAAGGCTTCGGTACATTGCTATCTGTTTTAATATTCCTGAAAGAGACTGTAATTCATCTTCTTTACAACCTTTAAAACCTACGTATGACCCGATAAGAATGTCGGCGCCCATCTCCCTGGCTTCACTGGCTGCAAAGTTTCTGATCAACCCTCCGTCAACAAGGAGCATCGTATCAACTTTAAGAGGGGTGAAAATGGAAGGAACAGAAAAACTGGCCCTGATGGCTTCAGGAAGATAGCCGTGTTTCAGGTCAACTTTTTTGTATGATATAATATCTGTTGCCACGCACATAAAAGGAATAGGAAGCTTTGAGAAATCATAAATGTCTGCGGCCGGCCATAAATAATAATTCATGGCATTGTCAATCATTTGTCCGTTGTTAAGCCCTGAAGGAAGAATAATCTTTTTTGATGTAAGGGGTAAGGCAATTAAACTGTTGTTGATATATTTTTTCTCCTGAAAAATCACCTTGTTTTCAGAAATGCTGTTTGAAAGCATCACTTGCCAGTTGATACTGTTAAGAAGTTTATGAAGACTATCGGCTGAATAACCCAATGAATAAAAGCCTCCAATAATACTACCCATACTGACTCCTGTTATATAGTCAGGCCTGAGTCCTGCTTCTTCCATTACTTCAATTAATCCGAGATGTGCCAGACCGTGTGCTCCGCCTCCGCTGAGAACAAGACCCACCTTTGGCCTTTTTGATGTCTCAGGTAACTGGCTTAATGCCGGAATAATAAACAGTAACAAAAAGCAACCAGTAAAAATAATTCTGATAAAATATTTAAATAATAACTTTAACGGCTCTTTCATACCGGAAATTAAATGTGGATGGTTGTTAACACAAAGATACGCACGATAGTTATTTTAAAGTAATTTTGCAGAGTGAAAACGAAACCTTTATTTAACAGGCAATGGTTGCCAACAACCAGGAAAGAGGTTGAATTACTGGGGTGGGATGAATTGGATGTGATCATCTTCAGTGGAGATGCCTATGTTGACCATCCGTCGTTCGGAGCGGCAGTTATAGGAAGGGTAGCCGAGGCAGAGGGGCTGCGGGTTGCAATTGTTCCTCAACCTAACTGGAAAGACGACCTGAGGGATTTTCGTAAATTGGGAAAGCCAAAGTATTTCTTCGGGGTTACGGCAGGGAACATGGATTCTATGGTAAATCATTACACTGCTGCCCGTCGTTTACGGTCAGATGATGCTTATACTCCAGGAGGAAAAGCAGGCTTCCGTCCTGATTATCCCACAAATGTATATACGAAGATCCTTAAGGATATTTTTCCTGATGTGCCGGTTGTGATAGGTGGGATAGAGGCATCAATGCGCCGACTGACACATTATGATTACTGGAAAAATAAACTTGAACCTTCAATACTTATAAGCAGTGGAGCTGATCTGCTGGTTTACGGAATGGGTGAACAGCCATTGCGTGAACTTATACGGTTGTTATCAAAAGGAGTTCCTTTCCCATCGCTTAAAACAATACCGCAAACTGCGATTGTTACCGGTAAGGACGATCACCTGCCGGCACAGAAACAGTGGAAAGATATTTCCCTGAACTCATTCGAAAAATGTGTAAGCGACAAGAACCTGTTTGCTGAAAATTTTGTAAGCTTTGAAAAAGAGTCCAATAAGATTGAGTCTGCAAGGTTGAATGAAAAAGCAGGCGAAAAAAAGGTAATCATCAATCCGCCTTATCCTCCCATGGACGTGGAAGAAGCTGACCGCTCTTTTGACCTCCCATACATGTTTATGCCGCATCCGAGGTATAATAAGAAGGAAAACATCCCGGCATATGATATGATAAAATTCTCAGTGAATATTCATCGCGGATGTTTTGGAGGATGCAGCTTCTGCGCTATAGCAGCACATCAGGGGAAACAAATAATAAGCCGATCGGAAAGATCAATCATGACAGAAGTGGAAAAAATTACATTACTCCCTGATTTTAAGGGATATCTGTCTGATCTTGGCGGTCCGTCGGCAAACATGTACATGATGGGGGGAAAGGATAAGAATTTGTGTAAAAAATGTCCGAAACCATCCTGTATATGGCCTGTTGTATGCAAGAACCTGAATACCAGTCATGGGCCACTTCTGGAACTATATAAAAAAGTGGACAGGATGGATGGGATAAAGAAATCATTTATAGGGAGCGGTCTCCGGTACGATTTGCTGTTCCCTGAATGGAATAAGAATGCCGGAAGAACAGAAAGTGAGTATCTGGAAGAACTGATAGTAAATCATGTTTCAGGGAGGTTGAAAGTAGCACCTGAGCATACCTCCTCAAAGGTTTTATCAGAAATGCGTAAACCTCCTTTTGAGCTTTTCAGGAAGCTTAAAAAACGGTTTGATAACATAAAAATCAAGCACGAGATTAAGTATGAACTCATTCCATATTTTATTTCATCACATCCGGGTTGCATGGATTCTGACATGAAGGATCTGTCGGAAGAGGTTAAAAGTCTTGGCATTAAGCCTGAACAGGTTCAGGATTTCACCCCGACCCCGATGACCCTTTCAACTCTGATGTACTACACCGGGTTTGATCCATACACCGGAAAGAAAGTTTTTGTAGCAAGAAATATTGAAGAAAAAAGAAGACAGAAAGATTTCTTTTTCTGGTATAACAAAGGCCATCACGCAAAGGCTGATGGCAGAGTTCATAAAGGAGGAAGAAAAAAAGAAACCGGGACTAATAAATAATCCCGGTTTTCATGTTTATAATCAATTATTAAAAATCTCTTATTCGTATTCTTTAAGAATATTTTTAACATCGTCAGGAGCAACCCTGCCGTAGGTTTTTCCGCCTACCAGAACAACCGGAGCAAGACCGCAGGCACCCACACATCTTAGTGTAGATAATGAGAACTTGTTGTCTTTAGTTGCTTCGCCTACCTGGATCCCCAGTTCTTTCTTGAACTCTGCAAGGACGTTTTCGGCACCCCTTACGTAACATGCTGTTCCCAGACATACGCTAATAGGATACTTGCCTTTTGGAGTCATTGTAAAGAAAGAGTAGAAAGATACCACTCCGTATACTTTGGCTACAGGTACGTTCATGAAATCAGCAACTACTTCCTGTATTTCTGCAGGAAGATATCCAAAATGTTCCTGGGTAGTGTGCAGAACATTAATAAGCTCCTGTGGATCATTATTGAAGGAATCACATGTTCCTTTTATAAAATCCACATCTTCTTTTCTTAATTCTATTTTTATATGAGACATATCCGTTAATTTTATTATTGACCAATGTTAAAGTATTATTTTTTAATTATGATCTTTTCCTTCTTATCAAAATAATGAGTATGAAGAAGATGATGGGCTTTTTCGCTGTTAGGCTTGCCAAGGAACTCTTCATAAAGCTTTATTATGAACGGATTCTCATGAGATTTTCTTAGAGGCTTATTCTTATCTTCACTGTAAAGTGCAGCAGCTCTTGCTTTGAGCACTTCGGAATTGCCATGATGCAATGGCTGTCCGCCACCACCTATACAACCTCCTGGGCAGGCCATAACTTCGATTGCATGGAACTGTGATTTTCCTGCTCTTACATCATTCAGAAGCTTACGTGCGTTTCCAAGTCCGTGTGCAATACCGATATTCACAGGAAGACCATTAAAGTCGATTGTTGCAGAACGGACACCTTCCATACCTCTGAGTTCGGTAAAATCGATTTTTTCGAGTTTTTTACCTGTAAAAACTTCGTAAGCTGTACGGACGGCTGCTTCTATAACACCACCGGTAGTACCAAATATTACAGCTGCACCGGTTGATTCTCCGAGAGGATTATCAAAATCTTCATCAGCAAGTGTGTTGATATCGATATTTGCCTGTTTAATGAATGCTGCAAGTTCCCTTGTGGATATTGAGTAATCAACATCAGGATTATTATCAACTGAGAATTCGTCTCTCTGGCATTCATATTTCTTGGCAAGGCAGGGCATTATTGAAACAACTACCATATCCTTGCGGTTAACACCGATCTTGTCTGCGAAATATGATTTGGAAATAGCTCCGAACATCTGCTGCGGT
>Ga0116171_10003434_pt1 | contig 14644 bp, 13 predicted proteins | sample AD_JPNHW2_MetaG_FD_89798 | JGI IMG/M metagenome (GOLD analysis project Ga0116171, IMG submission 89798) | Active sludge microbial communities of municipal wastewater-treating anaerobic digesters from Japan - AD_JPNHW2_MetaG | ecosystem: Engineered > Bioreactor > Anaerobic > Digestate | place...
CCACGTGGAACATCAATTTGATTTTACTTATTTATCAGAAAGAACAGGAATTACCGATAGAACAAAACTCCTTCTTTTAATTGACTATGCGAAAGCTATTTACACTGAAAATAAGAAATTCAACCTTACCGGCCATGATAATCTTTCAGAAATTATTGAAAACCTTATAATCGGTAGTCTTGAACCTTTAATAAATTTAAATGTTCCACGTGGAACATTATTTGCGGATATCGGAACAGGTTCCGGTATTCCCGGAGTTCCCATTGGAATAAAATACAATTATTGCAGCGGTATTCTTTTCGATTCTAATATTAAAAAAATAAGCTTCATTAATAAAACTGTTTCGTTATTAGGTATTAATAATTTAAGAGGTCTTGATATCCGTGTTGAGAATGCTGGCAGACTGGATGAATATAGAGAAAAGTTTGATTTTGTTTTTACCAGGGCCATGTCTGATTTATTCACAATAGCAGAACTCGGTTCACCACTTCTTAAAACAGGCGGTTTTATTTATCTTTACATTAAAAAAAATCAATTTATAATAACCGATTATCTTATTGATCACCTTGTAAAAGTCGGGTTATCTTTAGAAAGTGGTCCGGAGTTCAACGATATACATCTGGATTCAACCGGACTATTCCTGAAAAAAATAAAGAAAACAGATGCATTGTATCCCAGGAGAATGCCTTTAATAAAACGTCTGGCTATGAAATGTTAAAATTAAATAAATTTATCTTTTTTCTCTTCTTTTTTTCATGTTCTTCCTCTGAAATGATTAATTCCACTATTGATAAGAATTTAATAATTCCGGGTAAATCTGCGGAAGGATATATTATTGGAGAAATGATCGATTACAGTGAAGATCTGGTTTGTTTTAAACAGGAAAAATCTATTGGTGAAATTGTTGAGATAGATTCTTTAAAATATTTACAATTTGATTGTTTATTCTATATCAAAAATACTTCTGTTCTGTTTTTAAAAAACAGCCGTATTATTGCAATAGCCGGTCTCAATACAGAAAGACGCATCACTTCTGATGGAGTTGTTCTTTCCAGGGGAATTGATAATTTTATCCTCAATTATGGGAATAGCGGACTTTTGACTATTACAAAAGGAAATCATCGCGCATATCATTTTAAAGATTCTGGTATTATTTTGTTTAACGATTTTGGTGACAGCAGTATTGATATGTATTTAATATTCAAAAATAAAACATTACCTCCATTATCCAAATAGCTTCGAATCATATTTAATAAAAATATGTTATGTCGTATAATTATGAGACATAAATTTTTATTGCTTTTTATTGTATATTAACATAATAATCATTAATCAACGGGAATTAATAAAATGAAAAACAAATCAATTTTCATAATAACGCTGATGCTTATTATCATATCTCCGTTGTTCAGCAATGAAATAGAAAAAATGGAAATTTTGAGTATAATGGAATTTCCGGAACCTGATCTTAAAATCGGTAAAGCTATCAATAATCCTTTCTTTGTACCTGATTTTCATAAAAAACAGGCATCTGTTTCTGATCTGAAAAAAAGAATTCTTTCCCTTGAAAAAGATCTCAAATTTAAATCAAATCCGGATAAATTTTATGAAATAGCAAATTGCTATAAAGATCTTTTCGATAATGAAACTGCGATCAAGTATTATAAAAAGTACCTTGAAAATATTAATTCAGATACCGAAGGAATCAGTAAAACATCCGTTAAAGGTGAAATTTATTATGCCCTGTCAGAGATTGATATAAAAACAGATAAAGTTTATAATCTTGAAAAATCAGTACTATATTTTACAAAGTCTATTGAGCTCAATCCAGATGATTCATCTTTATTATTAAAGCTCGGCGATTGCTACCTTTCTCTTGGAAAGACGCCAGAAGCCTTATATTACTACAAAAAGGCATCAGATAAAAGCAGCTCTGATTACAGTTATTACTTCAGATTGCAGGAAGCGACTTTTCAGAGTGAATATTCTGAAATATCTAATATTAAAATTGATGATAATCCCGGAAATCTCCAGATAACTGAAGAAATTGATTTTAAATATTTACAGAATGCAATAAATATTGCACCAGCAGATTTAAAAGAATCTTTAAAACTTCAATACCATATTTATCTTTTACGATTACTTCTTGTTAAAAATGAGCTTTATATTAAAAAAATTAAAAGTTCTCAATTTGATTTTTATAGCATATACACAGATAAAGAAAAAAAAATTCTTATTGATGCAGATAAATTTGTAAAAAAAATAGATAGTAAAAACATAAATCCATATCTTATAAGATATTTTTCAGGTATTATTAATTATCTGAATTCAGATTTTAAAAATGCATTTTCTGATTTTTATTCAATTTTAAAAGAAAAAAAAGAAGCTGAATTGGTTCATGATGAAATTCTATTCATCTCATTATATTTTTTGAAAGATGATAATATAACAAAAAAACTTGTTTATGAATTTATTGAAACCAGTCCTGAACCTGTAGATTATTTAATTATTGCCAATCTTGAGTTTAAAAATAAAAATTTTTCAAAAGCTCTTATGTTTTGCACTCAATCATTAAAACTTGATAAGAATTATTTTAAAGCATATTCAGCCATGTCAGTCAGCTTTGCATACGAAGGTAACTATATTGCGGCTGATGAAATGATTAAAAAAAGAAATTTAATTTCAAAAAAAGATAACTTGAAAAATAATCTTTTATTCAACCAGATGATAATTAATGAAACTGCTATCGCATTACTTAAAGGAGAAAAAGAAAGAGCCTATATACTATTCCAGATGATTTTATCTGTCGATAGTAATAAAAAAGCTTTTTTAGTATACGACAGGTACTTTAATAAAAATGAAAAATTACAAAATTGATTTTGAAAAAACCGGGGGTATAATTCCTGTAATAATCCAGGAATCTGTTACCAATGACGTTCTGATGCTTGCTTATATGAATGATGAAGCGTTCAAGCTTACCCAGTCTACAGGTTTTGCACACTTCTGGAGCAGGTCAAAAAAAAGAATCTGGAAAAAAGGAGAATCGTCGGGACACATTCAGATAGTAAAAGAAATTTATCTCGATTGTGACAGCGATACACTTCTTTTAAAAGTAGATCAAATAGGAGAAGCAGCATGCCATGAAGGGTATAGAAGCTGTTTTTTCAGACGCATTGAAGGGGATGATTCTATTATTGAGACAACTCCCCTTTTTAATCCATCAGAAATTTATAGAGACTAAATAAAATGGTAAAGAAAAATGATATTGATCTGAACGAATCCCTTATCGAATTACCCCGCGGTGGATATCTTGTCCAGACTCCTTCCGGTTATGTTCAATTCGGTTCTCCTCCTGAAACAATTAAAGACACTATGAAATTACCCGGAGGAGTTCCTGAAATATTTGTTCTTCCAGAGAAAATGTTTAACTGGATTAAAGGTATAAGTATTGCCGAAATTGAATTTCCTCTATACTGGAATTATTTTATCAGGAAAAAAAAGACTCTGATCATCTGCAGGGAAGAACAATTTTCAAAGATGAAGAAGGTTCTCGAGGTATCCGTTTTCGGACCTGAGACTTTCAGTATAGGTAATGACTATTCATCTAATATCAGTCATTCTCTTATTCCTGATATCCTTGCGGAAATGAATTATTTCAGAAAGGATAATAAATTATCAAACATGGTTCAATTCGGTATTTTTAAAAATAATAAATTTTCTCATAATGATGTATCAATTACAATTGAAGCGGATGGTGATTATAAGCTGTTTTTTAAAAATAATTTTATTTCTAAAGTTCCCGGCAATATAGAGTATAAATCAACCTATCAGATCGGTGAGAGGCTCACCGAACCGTATCTTCCTCCGTTATTTGGCGTTACATGTCTTGGTCCAAGTCACGGCTTTGACCCTGAAGAAAATACATCAGGATTTATAATATGGCTTAATCATCAGGGCATAATGATTGATCCCCCGGTTAACTCAACTGAATGGCTTGAGGACTCAAACGTCAGTCCGAAGTTTATTGATAGTATTATTCTTACTCATTGCCATGCGGATCATGATGCTGGTACTTTCCAGAAAATTTTAGAAGAAGGAAAAGTTACAGTTTATACAACCGAAACGGTTATGATGAGTTTTCTGGAAAAATATTCAGCTCTCAGCGATGTAAGCACTGATTACCTTTTGAGTTTATTTCATTTTTATCCAGTAAAGATCGGAAATCCTCTGTATATTAATGGCGGAAAATTTGAAATGTTTTATACTCTTCATTCTATTCCGACTATCGGATTCCGGATGGAGTTTCAAAATCAGTCTTTCGTATATTCGTCAGATCACAATAATGATCCCGATTTGCATAATGAGCTTCTTGAAAAGAAAATTATACACAGGTCACGTTATGAAGAATTAAAAAACTTTCCCTGGGATTCAAAAGTTATATACCATGAATCTGGAGTACCGCCCCTGCATACTCCAATTAATTTTATGAATACACTTCCCGAATATATACAAAAAAGAATAGTTATTTACCATATTGCTAAAAAGGATTTTCCTGAGAAAACATTTCTCACTCTTGCTAAATTCGGGATGGAAAATACGCTCTATTTTGAAACCGAAGCCCCGCTGCATGAAGATGCATATCAGATTTTAAGCGTTTTTAAACGTCTTGATTTTATGAGCGATCTTCCTGCATGGAAAGCCCAGGAATTACTCGATATTGTCGTAATTAAAAAATTCAGGAAAGGCGATAAAATAATCGAAAAAGGAACCGCCGGAAATGAATTTTTTATTATCTATTCCGGAAATATCTCGGTAGAAAGTGAAGGGCTTGAACGTGATAAAATATATGGTCCTTATGATTATTTTGGAGAAGTCTCTCTTATTACCGGACAGAAAAGAGCAGCTGATATCTATGCCGAAACTGACGTTGTTCTGTTTACCATAGAGAAAGATAAATTTTTAAACTTCATTGTAGGTACAGAATTTGAGAAAATATTAAGAAAAGTAGCAGCGACAAGGAGCAGTGAAACGTGGAATCTTCTTTCGATTAATAATTTTTTTAAGCGATGTACACCTACCCAGAAAACATGGCTTGAATCTATTTTTGTTCCTCAGACAATTGAAACACCTGAAATACTTATCAGGGAAGGGGAGATTCTTCATACTCTTTATCTTATCAGGGATGGTGAAATTGAAGTTTTTAAAAATAACAAAAAAATTTCTATTCTTGGAAAAGGAGATTTTGTCGGTTCACTCGAAAGACTGCACAAGAACCTGCCAGCAGTCTATACTTTCAAAAACGTAAAACCGGTGTCACTTTTCTCAATGCGCGGAACTGATCTTAAATTCTTCATTGAAAAAAATCCCGGCCTCCTTATGAAGTTTACTTATGAGATAATGGAAAATTAAATGATAAAAACCGTATCTATCAACTTCAGGCCTGATGATTATGAATCTCTGGATATAATTAAAAATATAACCGAATTTTTCTCAGGGAAAAAAATCAGGACACTTCTTCCTGATTATAAAATTCTGCATAAAGGAGGGCTGTTAAAATTTATAACCAATGAGAACGATTTTCTTGAATCTCCGGATTTAGTTATAGCGATCGGAGGCGATGGTACTTTTTTAAAAACAGCCCGTATTTTCCTTGAAAAAGGTTCTCCAATTTTCGGAATTAACAGGGGAACCCTTGGATTTCTCACTGAGTTCAGTCCTTCTGAATATGAAACTTTTCTTACCCGGATTCTTGATGAAAATTATATTTTAGCAGAACGTAACGTAATGGAAGCCGTTCACAACAAAAACGGAATAAACCAATCTCTGTATTTTTTTAACGATGCTGTTATTTCCAAAGGAGCATTTTCAAGAGCCATACAGATTGAACTTCATGTAAATGATATCTTTCTTAATAAGTATTCCGGTGATGGTCTCATAATTGCAACTGCGACAGGTTCTACAGCCTACTCCCTTTCGGCAGGCGGACCTATAATCCTGCCGGATGCAAATGATGTTTTTATTGTAAATCCTGTATGTCCTCATTCTCTTTCAATTAGACCTATAGTACTTCCGGCATCATTTAATCTTAGAGCAAGAACGTTAACCGATATGACAAATTTATTATTGACAATTGATGGTCAGGAGGCTATCGAATTTTCTGCAGGTGACGAATTAATTTTCCGCAAGACAGATAAAAAAATGAAACTTATACTTCATCCTGAAAAAAACTACTTCTCAATACTCAGAGAAAAATTAAACTGGGGTTGATTTCATCTTCAGAGGATACCGGTTATGCTTCTTGATTTAAGGATTAAAAACTTTATTATTATCGATTCTTTATCCGTTACATTCAACGAGGGACTTAATATTCTCAGCGGGGAAACAGGAGCGGGAAAATCAATCCTGATTGATGCTCTTTCCGGAGTCCTTGGTGAAAAAATGAGTGTCGATATGATAAGAACGGGATTCGACAGGGCATCGCTTGAAGCTGTATTTGATGTTTCAACCCTTTCTGATTTAAAATCAATTCTTGAAGAATCGGGTATTGAAATTGAAGATGATACACTTATAATCCGCCGGGAATTGTTTGCAAACGGCAAGGGAAGATGTTATGCTAATTCAATACAGATCCCTATAGCCAAATTAAAAGAAATTTCTGAAAATCTTATTGATATACATGGTCAGAATGAACATCAGAATATAATTAATATTTCGAGACACAGGGAACTTCTTGATAGCTTCGGTTCGCTTAACAATGATGTAAACGCAGTAAGAGCCATTCATGAAAAGCTTACCTCAATAAGAAATAAAATAAATTCATTCATGATTGACGAAAGAGAAAAAGCAAGACGTATTGAATTTAATACATTTTCAGTAAAAGAAATTGAATCGTCCAATCTGAAAATCGGAGAAGATGAAGACCTTAAAACTGAATCAAATCTTCTTATGAATGCAGAAAAACTTTTTACCGAAGTAAATAACACATCAGATCTTATTTCCGGAGATAACGGCGTTTTAAGAAATCTTAAAAAAGCCGAATCAAGTTTATCCAAAATTTCCGACATTGATCCCAATATTTCACCTATCCTTGATACAATCAGGGAGACTCTTTATTCCCTGGAAGATTCCACATCTATTCTTAGAGACTATAAAAATAATATAGATTTCTCCCCCGCAAGGGTAAATCAGGTAGAGGAAAGATTAAATCTTATCCAATCATTAAAGAAAAAATATGGTGACAGCATACAGGAAATTCTTCAGTACGCTGAAAAAGCGAAGATTGAACTTGAAACAATCAACTCAAGTGAAGAACAACTGGAGCAGTTGAAAGACCTTGAAAAGAAAACCGTAAAAGAAGCAAAAGAACTCGCTCTCAATCTCTCTGAAAAAAGAAAGTCTGCCGCAAAAAAACTTGAGGAACTGGTAATTAAAGAACTTAATGATCTTGGCATGGGCGGAACTATTTTCAACATATCCATTAAAAGAGAGATAAGCGCTGATGGCGATATCGAAGCAGGCGATAAAAAATATGTTCTCTATCCTCACGGTCTTGACAGAATAGAATTTCTTTTATCCGCAAACGAAGGGGAAGATTTAAAACAGCTTCGTAAGGTCGCATCCGGAGGAGAGATGTCACGTATTATGCTCGCTCTTAAAAATGTCATTCAATCAGCAGATATTGTAGACACACTTATTTTTGATGAAGTTGATGCAGGAATCAGCGGGAAAACAGCTGAGATTGTCGGAAGGAAACTGAAAAGTCTTTCAAAAAAAAGACAGGTTTTACTTATCACACACCTTCCTCAAATTGCAGCGATGTCCGATAGCCACTATCTTGTTCAAAAAGGGAAAAGCGATGGAAGAATAACTACTATTGTAAAAAATCTCACTGAAAAGGAAAAAATCCGTGAAGTTGCCAGAATGCTTGCCGGGGCCGAGATTACAGATCTTTCCATTAAACATGCTGAAGAATTAATAGAAAAAGCTGGTTCTTATTAATGACTGTTGATTCGATTAATCTTACAGATATACTTACGCTTATTATCGATGATATTATAAAAACTACTGATGAATTTAAATCTTTTGATTTAAACCGGATTTTAATCTGTTGTGCATCTAACAGAAAAGATTTTAAAGGTGCAATATTCGGAAAACTGCTTCCTTTGAGATTCAAAGATGGTTCAGAGATAATTAAACATAACGGAAAATTTTATACTATCCCTAAAATCAAAGTAAACAATACTGAAATTCTTTATATAATCTATCTATACATTCCAAAATTTTTTGACCTATCTCCAAAAGGTAAAGTGAATGTAATTTTTCATGAACTTTATCATATAAATCCAGGATTTAATGGTGATATAAGAAGAATGGGTAAATTTAAAGCTGCTCACGGACATTCAAGAAAATCTTTCGAAGAAAAATATATAGAGTATGCCGATGCTTATTTTAAAACCATTCAGAATACTCCTTATTTTAGCTTTCTTCAAATGAATTCTGATGATATCCGTAACAGGTATAAAACGATAAAATATAGAAGAATAAAAAATGTAAAACCTGTTCTTTTAACAAAAAACTAAAAATTATAATCTCCATCTATTTTTCCTGAATAATCTTCAATCAATATATCATTAATTGTTCCATAAAATATATAACCATCAGGATTATTGATCAACGATGTTATATAGCATTGAAAGCTTGATTCATTATTTATATTCAAAATTAATTTTACTGAACCATCATAAAGGTTTGTCGCAGATCCGTTTATTGAAAATCTGCGGGCATATTTCGCACAGTAACCTCTGCATCCCACACCCTGTACTCTTCCTTTTAATATTACTTTTTTTATCATAAGCAACCTTTGGCTCTTGACAATAAAATATTTTTCTTTTTAGATCATAACCGCTGTAATGTTTTTTGTTTTTGTAATAAAGATTATCCGGGAATTTTTCATTTTTCCATTTAAACAGGATTAATTATAAAATACTATATAGACTATGAAAAAAAAATACTTATTAACAACTGAAGACGGGACTTCAACTCTTTTTCTTGAAGAATATGAACAGGCGATGCATTCAATGTCCGGAGCATATGAGGAATCTCTGTTAAAACATATTATTCCATCAAAAATTCTCGTAAATAGCTATCAGCATTTAAACGTACTCGATATAGGTTTTGGTCTTGGGTATAATGTTCTTGCTCTAATTAACGAATTTATTATTCAAAAAAAAAGCTGCAAACTCAATATTATTTCACTGGAAAAAGATAAGAATTTTATAGAATATATGAATTTTATAAATTTCAATGATTCAAGAAATATTATCTACAGTTTCGTTAAAGATGTTTATAATTCCGGTGAAGGTAATTATAAAAATATTAATTTCAAAATTCTATTCGGTGATGCCCGCGAAACATTAAAAATTCTTTCCGGTATTAAATTTAATGCGATATTCCAGGATCCCTTTTCTCCCTCAAAAAACCCTGAGTTATGGAGTAAAAACTATTTTGAAATTTTAAAAGAATTATTATGTGAAACAGGAATAATAACAACATATTCCAGTGCAGTTCATATAAGAAGAGCTATGATTGAAACAGGATTGCATGTTGGCCGCGGGCCTTCTGTTGGTAAAAAAAGAGAAGGGACAATTTCATCTCTCAGCACAATTATTGAAGAATTAAGTGAAGCGGAAAAACAGGATATTATCAGTAATATTAAATCTGAACCATATGAAGACCCTGACTTTATATTTTCACGGGAGGATATATTGCAAAACAGATTGATAAAAATAAAAAATATTAAAAATAAAATTAAATAATATCATCAAGCTCCTTAAACAGAGATTCATCCGGTTTATCTGTTTTTTCCTGTCTGGAATCTTCTAATTCTAACTGTCTTTCATTCTCATCAAACTCCAGTTTACCTGAAAGATCACCATCAGGGCTGATTCGATATGAAAGAGCAGAAACATAATTATAAATCATTTCTATTGCTTCATAAATTTTTTTATTATTTAATTTTTTATCGCCTTCTATTCCATAGCTGAATTCCAGTTTATCCTGTGGGTTTGAAATATATTTCTGGTTTCCATTGATATCCTCTAAAAGATTGTAAAGTTCTGTTGCCAGGTTATCCATAAATGATTTAATCACTAACCTTGACATTGATCCTACATTTTTCATTTTTTTTGCAACTTCATCAAGTCTCTTTGAATATGCAATATACTGATCATTATTTAAAGGTTTTTCTTTAACGACTTTATTAAATTCCAGGAAAGCCTCATAATATGATCTAAAATGATCACGACACTTGTTAAGATTGTTGTAAATATCCTGCATTTTTGATTTATAATCAACTTTTTCATATGATGAAAAATCTACATTATATTTTATCTGATTTGTAGTCAGAATGAAAGAATACTCTTTCTCAAACTCCATAAAAAGCAGGTATGTTAATAAAACTTTATCAGTGTTATTTAAGAGTTCATACTCTCCTTTTTTATCATACACACTTCTTAAAGTTTTATTATCAAGACTGTACATCAGTTCAAGGCCCTGTTTTACTGTATCACTTACTGGTAAATTTTCAGAAACCTGTTCAGAAATTGTTTCCTGGTCCTGCTCAATTTCATTTTCTACCATAACCGGCCTGCTTTTATTTATACTTACCCGGTTTCCAGGTTTTTCTGATTGAATGATTGACAGAATATCTTCAATAGCTTTTTCAGACTCAGCAAACAGGATACCCTGGTAATGACAGAATAAAGTATGAAGCCGTGGATAAAGTTTATCAAAAATTATAAAGAGTGCATTTTTTAAATTTTTTTTCCTGATATTTTTATCCTTTTTTTCTTCACGATAGGAAAGATATAGATCAATTGATTTTTCAAAAGAATTATATATAGAATTTTCATAAGGTTTTAAAATATACAGCATACGGAAAAGCTCAATATATAACTCCTTCTGTTCTGATACAAGCTGAGGCACTTCCGGAAAATTTGTATAATCTTCTAATATCTGTGTAATTAAAGAAGGTTTAAATAAATCACCCGACTTTTCAATTAATTCATAATAAATAGGAGCCATTTTATCAAGAGAATTGATAATCCGGTTGCCGGTTTTAAGATCTTTTTTAAATAAAGTAAGAAATATCATCTGTATTTCGATTAATGAAGGTTTGTAATAATCGTTAAACTTTTTTAAAAAAGATTTCTTTAAAAATCCGGTATTGAAGCCTGTAACTCCAAGAAACCGTAATCTCATCCTGATTCTAAACCTGTCAAATGGCGAATACTGTATGGGCGTATTGGCTGGAGTATTCTTTTTTTGAGAAACGACTCTTTTTGTCGAAGGAACTTTCTTACCGCTGAAATGATCATCAAGCCGCTGTTTGTATTGTTTTTGTTTTTCTCTGTCTATTATTAAATTTCTTTTTCTTTCTCTTTCAGAAAGAACCTCCCCCCCGGCATCTTTAAACTTATTGAAAAGATCTTTTCTCTGATTAAAATCAATTTCGTTAACACGGATATTCTGTTTTGTTTTATCAAGTTCTTTCATTCAGGAGCCTTTAGAATTATTATTTGAGAAAATATTAAACAACCGTTTTAAAAAATTAAAATTAATTAAATATACTGATTTTTTCAGAGAAATATATTGTTAAGAGAATTTTGAATTATTTATAATTAAATTAAATAATGGAAAAAATAATAACAGAAGTCAATTATTTTATTGTTGATAAATTATTCGTGAACTATATTGTAACAACAGAATTTGTATTGGAGTCCAGCTATGAAAAATATTGGAATAATCGGCGCGGGAATAATGGGTACAGACTTAGCTCATATTACAGCGGAGGCCGGTTACCAGGTTAAAATTTTTGATGATAATTTTAACAAAACTCAGAGTGCAATTGCCCTGATACATTCCCGATTAAATGAATATGTAAAAAAGGAAAGAATGACTGATGCGGATAGTAAAAAAATCAGAACCCATATAAACGTAACAGAAAATATTAAAGAATTATCAAATTCTGATATTATCCTTGAAGCTGTTAATGAAGACCTGACTATAAAAAAAAGCATTTTTAAACAATTAAGCGATATTTGCGAACCTGGAAATGTTCTTGCTTCAGTAACATCCTCTATATCAATTACCGAAATTGCTTCAGCTACAACCAGACCTGAATCAGTAATTGGACTTCACTTTCTTAATCCGGCAAGAGTACTCCCTCTTGTTGAAATAGTTCCGGGATTTTCTACAACAAGGGAAACAGTGGAGATGTCAAAATCTTTTCTTAAAAGACTCGGGAAAGATTTCATTGAAGCAAAGGATTATCCTGGATTCTACCTAAACAGGATTTTATATCCGATGATAAATGAAGCAATTTTTTTATTGTACGAAGGGGGTACAAAACCTGAAATCATTGATAAAGCTATGAAAAAAGGGCTTAACCTTCCTATGGGTCCTCTTGAAATAGCCGATATGGTCGGTCTTGATGTTATTCTTGGCATCGGAGAGGAGATGCTTAGAGGTTATTCAGATAACAAATACAGGCCGTGTCCTCTGTTAAGACGATATGTTGCATCCGGTTATCTTGGTAAAAAAACAGGGAGAGGTTTTTACCTTTACTGAATATTATGAAAAAATTTTTGTTAATAATCCCGTTAATCTCTATTTTTCTTGTCTCTTCATTATTTGCCTCACAATTTGAAGAGCTGGACAAACCACCCGAAGGGGCTCATGAGGGTCAGATGTTCCTGGGAGGTTTTATATCTATCGGCTTTCCTTACGGTGATCTTATTACAAGTGAAGAAAACTTTCTTCAAAATAATACGTATAAATTTGGAGATAGTGAAATCACTAAAGAACTTCTTGTCACTCATTTATCCTATGATTTCGGTCTTTCTTTTGAATATATGCCGATTGATTATATAGGTATAAAAACAAAATTAAAAAGGACAATAGTAGTTCAAAGAACCCTTTTTGGATCAGATTTTGAGAACTGGAGTAAAACTCTATACAGTAACTTTGCGTTTCTTGTGGGACCTGCTTTTCATCTGACATGCAGAAAACAATGGGATGTTACTTTAACTCCGGTAATAGGCTATACATTAGCAAAATATGAGGCTACACCAATAGCGGCTGAACTTATTCAAGGTTACAAAGAGTACAATGGAAAAAGAAAACGTGATGTAAACGGTTTTGCATATGGGGCTGAATTAAATCTTACTATTTATTTCAGCGGCGGATTATTTATTTCACTGGGAGCTGACTGGAACAATTATCCTCTTAAATTCAGCCCCGCACTTACTCTTGTTAATTATAGCACAGAAACGGGCCAGGGCACAGGAGCGAAAATTAATAAAACGTCAGGAACTCTTCAGACTATTAATCTGGTATTATCGGTAGGTTACGCTTTTTCAAACTGATCTTCCTGTTCAACAATTTTACTTAATAATCTCAAAACATTAAGAGTTGTCCATCTGCTTTTCCTTGATTTTTCATATACCATTCCCTGTAATCTGTTTTCAGAATCCCATGAACCATCCTGGTTCTGTTTTTTTATTATTCTATTAAACAATTCTCCGTTTTTATAACTGTTATATTTTTCTGTTTTTGAAATTAAAACAAGACCTGAAAGATAATCATATTGTGACATTACAGGATAACCAAATTTTGCAAATTCTACATTAATTCCGCATTGAAGTTTTTCATTTTTCATTGTAAAAAAATTATTATTAATGAAAAAGCCAGCGCCTTTTTCCACTTGTTTCGTTACAATTTTATTACCTGATTGAATAAGAGCTTGCAGGCATGAATATGACGCAACAGGGCAGCTCGGTATATTACCATCATTTTCATGCTTTAATCCATTACCTGATTTATTTAAAAAAACAAGTTTCATAACATCACAGAAACCTGAAACAGGACAATGAAGCCATCCTCCGTCTTTTCTCTGATTTTCAATTATCCAGTTGATTCCATTTATTGTTCGGTTATCAGAAATACCGCTTTTTAATAATGCATATATCATGTTCCCGGATCTGCATCCGACTGCATCTGATGATCTATAATTAAACTTAAATCCGCCGTTCTGCATTTGTGTTTTACTGCAAAGATTATCCGCAGTAGATGAAACAAATTCTAAAGAAGATTTATACCCTGACTCAACAGCAAACAGAAAAAACCATATCGATCCCCTGTAAAAAATATCCATATGATTAAAATCTCCCAGTACTCCTTTTTTAAATTTTTTATAAAAAAAATCTGTCAGACAGGAGTTTAAAAGCTCATCGTATATCCGTTCAGAATCTTCATCTTTTAAAATTTCATTTTTTACATGATAAGTGACTGCAGGATTTTTACCATCTATAAGCCAGGGAACAGGATCCATATTCAGATATTTGTTTATCATCTGTTTCCACCCGATACAATAAATTCTGCAAATTTAAAATCAAGGTCTGTAGTAATCTTTATATTCTCTGTAGATCCTTTAACTGCCGAAACTTTATATCCCAAATTAATGACAAGTGAAACATCATCAGTAATAGACATATTCCTTACATCTTCCTGGTAAAGATGCGCTTTTTTTATTATATCGTACCTGAAACATTGAGGTGTCTGCGCCGCATAAACTGATTTTCTTTCA
>Ga0116171_10003435_pt1 | contig 14638 bp, 10 predicted proteins | sample AD_JPNHW2_MetaG_FD_89798 | JGI IMG/M metagenome (GOLD analysis project Ga0116171, IMG submission 89798) | Active sludge microbial communities of municipal wastewater-treating anaerobic digesters from Japan - AD_JPNHW2_MetaG | ecosystem: Engineered > Bioreactor > Anaerobic > Digestate | place...
TCATTCCATCATTCCATCATTCCATCATTCCATCATTCCATCATTCCATCATTCCATCATTCCATCATTCCATCATTCCATCATTCCATCATTCCATCATTCCTCAATGTTATTTGTAAAGATATGTATATGAGAGTAGTATGGACATTTTGTTGTTTGTTGACAAATAATTATCACAAAATTATCGCATAATGTGTTGTGGTTAATAAAATATTACTACTTTTGCAAACCGCTTGGTCGGTATTTTGAATTATGAAAGATACAAAAGATACAAAAGACACAAAAGATTTAATACTGAAGACAGCATATAACATGTTTCTGTATAATAATTACGAAGCAGTTACGATCAACAGTATTATTAAAGCTACAGGTCTTACCAAAGGGGGAATCTACTACTATTTCAACAGCAAAGAAGAGATATTTAAGGCTGTCGTCAATATATTTATGATTGATCACAGGGAAGATATATCGAAAGATTTCTGTAATCTGAAAGCGTTGATTCAAAACTCTATCGCTTCTGTAAGACGGAAGATTACAAAAATGGTTATCGAAAACAAGGATTATAAAGACGAAGTACCGATAAATTATTTATCTCTGATGCTTACTGCCTGCCGGTATTATCCGGGATTTGGAAAGATCGGAAGGGATTTTATTAATGGTATGACAGAGGTCTGGACACAAACTATAAAGAAAGCAATCGAAGATGGTGAAGTGAATGGCGATATTGATATAGAAGCTACAGTTGCAAATTTTTTACAGGTAAGTTCCGGAATTGTTGGAAATATGATTATGGGGGGATCGATGATCTATGCTCTCGACATGATGGAACGGCAATACTGGGAATTATACAACCGTATTAGAAGATAAGAAGATTATATTTTTTTTTGCAAAACAACAAACCCCACGGACGGTATGTTATTGAAAAATTTGATTGAATATTTAATTTAAATTTATGAGAATAAGAACGTTAACAGTTTTATTTGCACTCAGCATTGGTCTGCTGTGTCTGGATGCGAGCGGGCAGACAAAGATAAACGACTTGATAAATTATGCTTTGGAGCATAGCCGTGATATTAAGAAGTCGGATCTCCAGTATCAGGAATCGGGCTATTCACGCAAAGAAGTATTGGGAAAAGGACTGCCACAGGTATCAGCCACAGGTAGTTACAGCAGAATATTGTACGATGTTGAAGTCCCTCAATCTGCTTTTGATATGGTGAACTCGGCGGTGCCGGCAAATTATCAGCAGATGGTTACAGGAATACTTACGCAGATGGATCAGATTGATGGCATAGATATGGCATCGGCTGGTATTCAGGTAACCCAGCTTATATACAGCCAGTCATATTGGACGGGATTGAAAACAGCAAAAAAAGCTGAGGAGCTATATTCAGTCTTAAAAGAAAAAAGTGAAGAAGACGTAATTGCAGAAGTGGCTTCAGGTTATTATCAGGCTGGCTCTTTGATGCTTCAATTGCAAACTATTGATAAGTCTATCAATAACCTGAAAGAGATTTACAGGATATCGGAAGCAAGTTATAAAAACGATTTTATCAAGGAGAGTCAGGTAAACCGTTTAAAAGTAACGATATCGAATCTCGAAGTAACACGCCAGACTATTCAAAACGGGATCACCATACAGGTTAATTATCTGAAGGCCCTGGCAGGAATGCCGGCTGACAGCACCCTGGCTATTGATGCCACTATGTTGCTTGATGATTTTGTAAACAACAGTGCAGCAACAGCTTTTGCAGTTGAAAATGTTCCGGCATATAAGGCACTGATGAAGCAGGATGAGCTTTACGGTCAGCAGATAAAACTTTCGAAAGCCACGTTCCTTCCTACCCTTGCAGCTTTCGGTCAGTTTAATTATTCATATTACAATGTAGCTCCTGTAATGGAAGAACATAACAATATGAACACCATCGGACTTAGCTTGTCAATGCCAATTTTTACTTCAGGATCAAACTATTCAAAAGTCAAGCAGGCTCAGCTGAAACAGGCACAGGTTAAACAGGATATCCTAAAGACTAAGGACCTGCTGACAGTAAGTTACAATAGTGCTCTTCTCGAATACCAGACAGCATTCAACATGCTGTCAGCTCAAAAAGAAAACCTTGCACTGGCTCAGAAAGTATACGACCAGACCTCTTTGCTGTACCAGGAAGGTATGGCCTCAATGGCAGACCTGCTCAATGTTAATTCCGATTTTTTACAAGCCGATAATTCACTTAATCAACAGATACTTAAATGCAAGACGGCTGAAATAAAAATGCTGAAATCATCAGGCACTCTGAAATCATTAATTAAATAATCTGAAAATAAAAACATTAATACCATTTATATGAAAATCAAAGGATCACGTATCATTGCATTGGCAGTTTTAGTTGCAGTTGTTTTGTTGGTTGCTTTCAAACTAAAAGGCAATAAACAAAGAGTTCATGACGAAGTGGCTTTTTCGCAACGTAAAGTGGAAAATATCCCCGTATCGATTGAGACAGTGAAAAAGGGTACTTTATCAGAAAATGTCGTGGCATCAGGAACATTGGAAGCATCAGAGTTTTTAAACCTTGTTTCGGAAACACAGGGAAAGATAATTAAGATATATAAAGAAAAAGGCGACAGGGTTGCAGCCGGTGATGTGATTGCAAAAGTCGACGATGAAGTAATTGCGGCTAATGTACTTACTGCAGAAGCTAATTATTCCCAGTTTGAGAAGGATGTTGAACGTCTGACCCGTCTGTCAGAAGAAAATGCTGTCACCAAACGCGATCTGGAGCAGGCAAATATAGGATTGAAAAAAGCAAAAGCAGACCTTATTACTGCCAAAAAAGCGTTGAATAACACAAGCATCAAAGCTCCGATTTCAGGTTATATCAATAATGATTTTATTACTGAAGGCCAGTTACTTGGTGGAGGATCACCTGTTTGCGAAATTGTAAACAATAACAGGTTAAAACTTAATATAAAAGTATCTGAAAATGAAGTGTATAAAATCAAGGTTGGACAAGCTGTTGTTGTGAATTTATCAGTTTTCCCCGATAAAAAGTTTACAGGGAAAATCTCTGCAATTGCTGAAAAAGCTGATGCTGTTTTGAAGTTCAATGTTGAAATCACACTCGATAACGATGTTAATGCGCATCTGAAGAGTGGTTTATATGCTGAAGTTGAACTCCCGGTAACGAATGAGGAAAAACTTCTTATAAGCAAGATAGCCATTGTTGAAAGTATGGAAAGACCTGTTGTATATGTGGCCAGTAACGGTAAAGCAGTGAGACGTACACTTATTATCGGTCAGAGTAACAATGAACAGGTGGAAGTATTGAGCGGCTTATCAGATGGAGATCAGGTTATTGTAAGTGGTCAGCTTAATCTGAAAGATGGTGATGATATTAAAATCATTCAATAACAATAAGAAAGAACACAAGTACTGAAGAATTATAAAATTAGTAGTTGTGTCTGTCAGTAAGTGGCACGATTGAGCAAGGTTTTTAACCAGAAAAATAAGAAGTTGGAAAAAATGAAAATAACAGAAATATCTCTAAAACGGACAACCATACCAGTTGTAATATTTGCCCTGCTTGCGCTGGGTGGTATATTCAGCTACACTCTTCTCAATAAAGAACTATCGCCAAGTAAGGATCCTCCGATAAACGTAGTAATGACTATTTATCCGGGAGCTGCACCTTCGGAAGTGGAAAGTTCTGTAACAAAGCATATTGAAGAAGCAATATCTTCTCTTGAGGGAATAGATAAGATTACCGCATATTCCGCAGAAGGCATGTCGGCAGTAATGATTCAATACAAAGATGGTATTGATGCTGATGTAGCGCTTCAGGAAGCAGAACGGAAGGTGAACATGATAAAAGACAGTAAACTTCCTGAAAACTGCAAAGATCCACAGTTTATAAAGTTCGATATGAACATGTTTCCTGTGATGAGTATCGCTGTAAACGCAAATATACCGGAAACGGAGTTTTACGACATTGTTGATAAGGAAATCAAGACAAGACTTTCCCAGATAAAGGGTGCTGCCCAGGTTGAAATTCTTGGAGGTAATGAACGTGAAATCGAGATTAAGGCTAATGCCCAGAAACTTGAGCAGTATGGCCTCTCACTGCTTCAGGTGAAGCAGATCATACAGGCTGCCAATGTCGATTTCCCTACAGGCAAAGTAAAAGATGATGATACAAAATACATTGTCAGACTGGCAGGTAAGTTTGAAAACCTTGACCAGATAAGGAATTTGATAATCGGTACAACACGCGATGGATCCAATATAAAAATAAGTGATGTGGCTACAGTTGTTGATGGTACCAGGGAATCATCGAAACTGGCCCGTATTAATGGCCAACCCGCTATCGGTATTACTATTCAGAAACAAACTGATGGTAATGCTGTGGAAATAAGCAAAGCAGTCAGAGCCGAACTCGCTGATTTTGAAAAAGAGTATTCACAGCAGGGTCTTAAATTCACAATTTCCAGTGATGTTTCTGAGTTCACTGAAGATGCAATAAATGGAGTTATGCTCGACCTGGTTTTTGCAATTATACTTGTATCTATAACCATGTTGCTGTTCCTGCACACATTCAGGAACCTGATATTTGTCTTCGTATCAATACCTACGTCAATTATTTCGACATTTACATTTTTCTGGTTGTTTGGTTTTTCCCTTAATCTGCTTACACTACTTGCTATGTCAATTGTGGTTGGGGTTATTGTGGATGATGCCATTGTTGTACTTGAAAATATTCATCGTCACCTTGAAATGGGTAAAACCAGATGGCAGGCCACACTTGATGCGACTAACGAAATTGGAATTACAGTTGCCTCTATTACTATAGTGCTGGTGGCTGTATTTCTTCCTATTGGTCTTATACCTGGTATGACAGGACAGGTACTGCGTTCTTTTTCATTGGTCATTGTAATGTCAATTTTGTTAAGTCTTTTGGTATCGTTTACCCTGGTTCCGCTTCTTACATCACGTTTCGATAAGCTGAAAAAAATTGACAGGGAAAAACCATTTGACCGTTTTCTCCTTGCTTTCGAAAGTATTATTACATGGTTAAAATCTGCTGTACTCTATTTAACTAAATGGGCGCTGAAGCATAAATTTGCTACAATTGCAATAGCTACCGTGTTATTATTCAGTTCATTTTTACTGGTAGGAAAAGGCTTTATCCAGACTGATTTTATGGATACAGGTGACCGTGGAGAATTTATTATGTCGATGGAACTGGACAGAACTTCCACACTGGAGCAGACCAGCGGTATGTGCCTTGCTGTTGAAAAGATGATGCTTAAGTATCCGGAGATTACCACTGTGTATACCAAGGTTGGTACAAAAGGTGGTACTCTGTCGTTTATGGAAACTCCTTATGCTGCAGAGTTTAATATAAAACTTGTTCCTAAAGATCAGAGAAAACTCAGTTCCAAATTGTTTTCAAAACAACTTCAGAATGAACTTGGGACCGCTTTTGCAGGGCCTAAATTTAAAGTGGTGGAAGTCAGCATGATGGGTACTACATCCACACCTCTGATGATTTATGTGCAGAGCAATGATTTTGAAAAGGCTAAAAAATACAGTCAGTTTGTCGTCGATGAATTACGCGATATTGAAGGTACCGTTGATATAACATCGTCGATTGAAGCCGGTAATAAAGAGATAGTTGTAAAGTTTGACCGTGAAAAACTCGCAAAAATGGGGCTTACAATTGGGGAGATAGGCTCTCAGATGTACATTCTGTATGAGGGGAACCGCGATCTCAAATACCGCGATGGCAGCAATGAGTATGATATGTATATCTCTTTGGACGAATTTGACAGGAAAAGTAAGTCAGATGTTGAAAACATATCGTTTATGAATCATTCAGGACAGCTCGTAAAACTTTCACAGGTGGCTGATATCTCCGAGGGTGAAAGTCCTTCAACACTCATACGTTATAATAAGATGCCTTCGGTTATGATTACAGGTAATATGGTTGGTAAAACGATTGGTACCGTAGGAGAGGAGATTAAAGCCAGGGTTGCAAAAAGCGATAAACCTGCTGATGTTGATGTTGTCTATGGTGGAACAATGGAGAGTCAAAGCGATTCATTCTCAAGTCTGGGGATAGCTTTTCTGGCATCTATTATTCTCATGTACCTTACTATGGTTGCATTGTACGACAGTTATATATACCCGATGGTAGTTATGTTATCCCTGCCGCTTTCCATAATAGGAGCATTACTGGCACTGGCATTATCAGGAAAATCATTAAGTATATTCGCTATCATGGGCATTATAATGCTTATGGGACTTGTAGCAAAGAATGCCATACTTGTTGTCGACTTTGCCAACAATGCCCAGGAAAAAGGGAAGAAAGCCATTGATGCCATCATTGAAGCTACTGCAGTGCGCTTCAGGCCAATCCTTATGACTAACCTCGCACTTATTGTGGGTATGTTACCGATTGCATTAGGTACAGGTGCCGGCGCCGAATGGAAGAATGGTCTTGGCTGGGTGCTTATTGGTGGTCTTGCAAGCTCTATGATCCTTTCGTATATTATTGTGCCGGTACTATATGTTCTTTTAGATAAACTGGTTAAGAGACATAAAAGTCCGGTTGTAAAAGACGAGTTTATTACAAAAAAAGTCTTAGAACAAGCTGTTAATTAGCATATTGATAAAACAATGAATGATTTGTTGTAAAAAATTCGGATGCAGGTTAATTAGTTGCATCCGGATTTTTCAACTAAATCAGCATAATTCCCAATAATATGAAAACAAAACTTATTTTCTCAACCGAAAAAAGAGAAATCGACTATTGGAGCAATTTGCCTTTTATCCCGCGTATCGATGAGATGATCAATGTTAAAGATATTCTTAAAAATGAGGAGGTAAATGAGATTCAGAAATCAGCTTACTGCTGGTCAGGTATTCATGGGAAGGTTAAGTCGGTAGAATACCGGCATGATGATAATGAATTCTATATTGAAATGATTATCATGTGCGAAGATTGACATTTGTTTTTTAATAGATGACTATCATAAATCTGTAATACAATTCGTTTTCATAATTAAAATCAATTGTTTACCCCAGACTGAAGGGGGCTTTTTGTTTTTTGCAGGTCTTAGGGCTGTGGCGAGGGATAAAATCAATATATTTTTGTGCACGATTGCTGACAGTCATATTTAAATATACTGTCGGCACCGATTGCAATAATTCTGTTTAAATTCCATATCTTTGATATATGGTATCTATAATTATTCCTGACACGGGAATAATGATCGGCAATAGTATTTTTAGTGTTCATGTTAATGAATTATGTTGAAAATGACAAAGTGATTTTAACATTCTGGATGAGTGTGTTAATAATACCTGCATTTTGCAAAATCATAATGATATAATGCCATGAACAGACAGAATGAAGAATCAGGAAACTATTCAGGGAACATTGTTCCGGATGGTTTGAGCAAACTTCAGCTTTCGCTCCGGAAGTTTGTGGCACCTGAATACATATTTGGAATGGATGCCCGTTTGATGGCGGGAATTTATTGCAAAAATCTTGGAGGTAAAAAGGTTTTTCTTGTTACCGACAAAGGAGTAAAAGGAGCCAAGTGGTTCGCTGAAATAGAACAGACTCTTAAAAACCAGAACATCAGTTACCATATCTTTTCCGGAGTATCACCAAATCCGCGTGATTATGAAGTTACCACGGGGGTTACAGAATACAGGGAAAGCCAATGTAATATGATACTTGCTGTCGGCGGTGGCAGTGTCCTTGATTGTGCCAAGGGAATAGGTATAGTTTCAACAAACAGGGGTGATGTGTATGATTTTGAAGGAGTTGATAAAATTGAGCGGCCCATGCCACCGTTGGTTTGTATTCCCACTACAGCCGGAACATCGGCTGATGTTTCACAGTTTGCAATAATTAACAATACCAGAGAAAAATACAAAATGGCGATTATCAGTAAGGCTGTTGTGCCTGATGCATCGCTGATAGATCCTTATGTGCTGACCACGATGGATAAATTCCTTACTGCATGTACTGGAATGGATGCACTTTCACATGCGTTTGAGGCTTTTGTTTCAAATGCAAGCTCTGCCTTCACCGACCTCTTTTCCATGGAAGCAATTCGTTTGATTCATGAAAACCTGATGAATTCAATAAATGACCCAGGAAATATTCAATTCAGGGGAAAAGTGATGCTTGCAAGTCTTTATGCCGGTCTGGCCTTTTCGAATGCCAGTCTTGGTTGTGTCCATTCAATGGCCCACAGTCTTGGAGGGTATCTCGACCTTCCTCACGGGGAGTGTAACGCTATTTTGTTACCACATGTTGTGGAATTTAATTTTGATACTTCTGCCTTAAGATATAAAAAGATAGCTGAAATATTTGATGTAAATATTTCAGGAATGACTGATAATCAGGCTAAAAAAGCATTGAAAAGTTTTATTGTTGAACATATCCGCATGCTTGGCATAACTTCTACTCTAAGGACGAAAGGAGTCAGTACTGATTTGATTTCTGTACTTTCCCAGAAAGCTATCAAGGATCCGTGTAATGCAACGAATCCAAAATCTCCGACCAAAGGCGATTTAGAAACAATCTATAGTGAAGCAATGTGATATGGCTGAAAACTGGGAAAAACACAGGGAAAAAATTATGGGATTCGGCGAAAGCTCTATACGGAAGAGCTATTATCCCGAGCTGCAGGAAAAAATAAGCGAACTTGAAGTTTCCCGGGAAAATCTGCAGACAATAATCAATAATATCGAAGATGGAATTCTTATACATGACATTAAGGGAAATATACTTTTATTGAACATATGTGGACAAAGGCTCTTAAATATTAAAGAAGACGAACTGAATAGTGTAAATATTCTTGATTTATCATCTGTTAAAAACTCCTCTGAAGAATTGATCTGCGTATGGAATGAAGTGCTGGAAAGTAATAATAAGGTAATTGAATGGAACATAACTCCGCTTAATACCGATAAAAATATCTTGTTACAGGTATCTGTCAGTAAAACAACATGGTATGATCAGCAGGCTTTTGTTGCCGTAATGCGTGATTTTTCTGAACGTAAGCGTATGGAGTTGGAGCTGATCAGAGCTAAAGAAAAGGCAGAAGAGAGCAATAGCCTGAAGAGTGCGTTCCTTCAGAATATTTCTCATGAGATCAGAACACCTATGAATGCCATTATCGGATTCTCCAGTATTTTAACTGACAGGGACCTCTCTGCTGAAAAACGCGACAGCTTTGCAGCAATTATCATTAACAGCAGTAATCAGCTGCTTTCTATCGTAACTGATGTACTCACTATTTCGTCACTTGAAACCCGACAGGAAAAATTACATATCCAGGAAGTTTGTATTAATGATGTAATTACAGAATTATTCTCAGTGTTTAAAACACAATCTGTAAATCAGAATATATCAATTCGTACCAGACAACCTTTGACAGATAAACAAACCGTAATTCTTGCCGACAAAACAAAAGTAACCCAGATACTGACAAATCTTATCTCTAATGCTCTGAAATTTACACACGAAGGCTTTGTTGAGTTTGGGTATAATCTAAAAGATAATATGCTTGAGTTTTACGTAAAGGACTCAGGTATAGGAATAAAACCTGAACTTCAGGATGTTATTTTTGAACGTTTCCGCCAGGCTGATTTGTCTATCAATAAAAATTACGGGGGAACAGGACTTGGCCTTTCTATTTCAAAAGGATTTGTTGAATTGATGAATGGAGATATATGGGTGCAATCAGAGATTGGAAAGGGTTCAACTTTCTATTTTACAATTCCATATAAACCGGTAAATAAAACAGACAACACTATTGTCAGAGTAAACCATACAGAAGAAGTTGCAACTATATTGGTAGCTGAAGATGAAGAGTATAATTACCTGTATATTGAAGAACTGCTAAAGAATGAGAAACTTAAACTTATTCATACTGTAAACGGGGAAGATACAGTAGAGGTATGTAAGACAAACAGGAATATTGACCTTATTCTGATGGATATTAAAATGCCACTTATGGATGGGTATACCGCTGCAATAAAGATTAAGGAATTTCGTCCGGGATTACCGATAATTGCACAGTCAGCTTATGCTCTGGCACACGAACGTGAAAGGTACAAAGGAGATTATTTTGATGATTTTATTACAAAACCATTTGAAGGAAATGAGTTGAAACAGAAAGTGATGGTGTATATCAACCTTACCGATAAATAATAATAGAAGTTCAGCTGTTCTGTACTCTGTTCCCCGGAGTATGTTCTCAGAAAACATTTCTGATAGTTTCATTAACTCTGCTGCTCTTTTCTGGAACGGGGTGAAAGTACTCAGTTTTTATTGTATTCTGCTTTAAATCCGGAATGTTAAGCGTACCTGTATATTTTCATATGATGTGATAATTAAAAATGATATGGTGTTGAAAGCTATTTATTTACTTTTATTACAATACCGCTTGCAGCAGTCTTCCCTTTTGTGCTAATGGAAGTTGCACCAGAATACTCTTTTTCGTCAATATAGATGATAATGTAATAAAGTCCTTCTTTAGAGAATTTTAAAGGTATATTGTATGTGTTACCATTCCTGTAACGGGCAAGATCCCAGGCGGAAATTTTTATATACTCCTCATTTGTAAAGTCTTCATAACTTCCAATCTTGCTGATCCGTGATGGTGCAACAGGCTCAGGGAACTTCTCCCTGTAAGCAACAAGGTAATACAAAAAGTTTTTACCATCGGTATCAACTGTAATGGTGACAGGCTCATCAGTTCCTGCTTTCTCCGGAATGTCTTTAAACTCAAGATACCTGTCAATAAATTCTTCATAATATCTGAACTGTTTCTCAGAAAGATAATATCCTATTCCGACAAAATTATGCGTTTTGTCAATTATTGTCTTTTTGTGACCATCATATGGAGCTTTTTCTGACATAAAGGTCCCATGACCTGTTTTCATCATTGAGGTAATACTTGCAGAAGATATGGCATAGTTACCTGAAGTCCATTGGCCGAAAGCATTTTCTGAAATATGATCGTGCCCTCCTGCAAATGCATATCTGTGGTATGGTTTTTCACCTGCTGTGTTCCAGTGCCCTATAAATTTTTTTTCTGCAGCTTCACGGCACATCTTGTTTGCTACACGCGAAGCAAGAATGTCAAGCCTTACAGGGCCGGCTTTGTATTTCTTTCTGCTTATGTTGATCGACTCAACCTGCATAAGCTTAAGCTTAAGGGCTTCTTCATCATCTTTAAACTCGATAAGCCTTGATTCATTATCATTGAGCCTGATGTATGTTGCAATATCGTTTCCCTTCTGGTCTGACGACTGAAGAGGAAGTATCGAACGGGGAAGACATATCAATACGACGATTACAATTAGTAATATTTTCAGTGTTTTAAGTGTTTTTCTGAACATAATGTTCTACTGCTTGTTATAGTTTTGTAAATAAAAGAATAAAATATGATACAGGACAAAATAAGGACAATGATTTTTTTACTGACGATTTCAATCACAGGTTTTTCCCAATCAGGATTTTATGATTTTAAAGTTAAGACTCTTGAAGGTGACACTTTTGATTTCAGTACTCTTAAAGGGAAAAAGGTGATGATAGTTAATACTGCTTCAAAGTGTGGTTTTACACCACAGTACAAGGATCTTGAAGAGTTATACGAAACTTATAGTGACAATTTGGTAATCATAGGATTCCCTGCAAATAATTTCTTACATCAGGAACCAGGAACTGCCACTGAGATACGTGAGTTCTGCACAAGCAACTATGGAGTTACTTTCCCGATGATGGAGAAGATCTCTGTGAAGGGTAAAAATATGCACCCTCTTTATAAATGGCTCACATCCAAAGCGCTGAATGGGGTGATGGATTCGGAGGTAAAATGGAATTTTCAGAAGTATCTTATAGATGAAAACGGGAAACTGGTTGATGTTATATACTCTAAAGAAAAACCCGGATCAGAGAAAGTGATTCTGTGGTTGACTTCCAAATAGTATTCGTTTTTGTATTGATTTGTCAGGTTAAAGGATCGTTTCGGAGAATATCACCGTGACATCCTTTTTCTTATTATATAATCCTGCTGACTGTTGTTTTGTCAGACTACCAGCCATATAATCGTAAGGAATTACGGTTTGGGCATCTTTATATCACAGTACAAACGGAATGAACATCTTTGATTCCTTCATATATGTCCGGTACTCATCTTTGAATTTTTTAATCATCTCATCTTCTTCAATTTTTGCCGTTAAAAATACAGCTGTCATGTTTATTACACCCAGAACCAATTGAACAGGTCCCGGATCTTTTAGCATTACTCCTGTACCAAGAAGAAATACTGAGAGATACAAAGGATGCCGGATGTATTTATAAATGCCAGTCTTTACCAGAGCTGAGGTGTTTTCAAAATTACCGTCGGGATTACCTTTTTTATGAAGTAAAATAAACCCGTATGTAACAGGGTAAATTGATAGAAACAGCAGAATCCATGATAATATCTGCAAGAGAGAAAATGGATTGATGAACCAGCTCTTTGTATTCAACAGAAAAAGAATGAAAATGCTCTCAAAAGCAAAGAACCTGGCAACTCCATGAAACCTTTTATATCTGATTGACACGAACCATGAAATAAGCATTATAATAACAGTTCCGGCAGTCAATACGTAGTAGTTCATTTTTATCTGATTTTATGGTAGCCACGTAACCTGTAAATTGCAACTATATATCCTCCATAGTTTCCTCCAGAGTGTATGGTTTTAAAGATAATCGCTTATTTGTCAGAAACCTTTTCGTTTATTCTCCTGATGTAATTGTATACCTCGATCTGTGAATTGATGGATTTCTTTCCTGGTTTTACAAACATATTTGAGAGACTGGCATCCAGCTTCCGGGCCTTGGTATTGTCGCTCCATTGTATATCGAAGATCTCTTTCATCTCATTCCTGATGTTTTTATCGAAGACAGGGCATGTCACCTCAATACGATGTTCTATGTTTCTCGTCATAAGATCGGCTGAAGAGATATAGCATTCTTCATCACCCCCGTTGCAGAATATCATGAATCTTGTATGTTCAAGGAAACGATCCACAACACCTATTGCTTTTATGTTTTCACTGACCTTTTTTACACCCGTCACAAGTGACATCATCCCTCTTATAATAAGCCTGATGGTTACTCCGGCCTTGCTTGCTTCGTACAGGTAACTTATGATTTCGCTATCGGTCAGATTGTTTAGTTTCAGATAGATGAACGCTTTCTTTCCTGCTTTGGCGTTTTTTATTTCATTCTCAATGAGAAGGATAATCTTATTCCTGAGGAAGAAAGGAGACAACACAAGATGATAATAATTATCTTTTTTATAATTTACGTTGAAAAAGTTAAAAGCCTTGAAAACCTCATTGGTTATCTTCTTATCAGTTGTAAGAAGAAGATGGTCGGTATAGATCTTTGCAGTATCCTCATTGAAATTTCCCGTACCAATGGCCGCATATCGCTGGGTTACTTCGTTCTTCACTCTGGTTATAAGGCATAGTTTTGAATGGACTTTTAGTCCGGGTACACCATATATTACTTTTACCCCTTCTTCCATGAGTTTATTTCCCCAGAGAATGTTAGCCTGTTCATCAAATCGAGCCTGCAATTCAACAACAGTTGTCACATTCTTTCCGTTCCTAACAGCATTAAGCAGTGCGTTTATCACACTTGAGTTCCGGGCCAGTCGATAAAGTGTTATCTGAATTGAAGTTACAAAGGGATCAATAGAGGCTTCCCGTAAAAGATCAATAAAGTGATCGAAAGGATTGTAGGGGAAGAACAGCATTATATCCTTTTTCTTTATTGCCGACAGAATGCTTTTTCCCGGTTGAATATCCCTGTGAGGAATTGGCACAAGAGGTTCGTAATAAAATTTTTTACGTCCAAGATTCGGAAAATTCATGAAGTCCTTGAAGTTATGATATCTCTCCGAGGGAATTATAGCATCGTCAGGACCAAAGTGGAGTCTTTTTGTCAGTATTTTCAGAAGGTCATCCGGCATATCCCTGTCATAGATAAAACGAACAGGGGTGCCCCATTTGCGTTGCTGAAGGCTTCGGGAAAGCTTGTCGATATAACTTTCAGAGATATCGTCAACTATTTCAAGCTCAGCATCTTTTGTCAGTTTTATTGTATATGCTGCGAACTCATCGAAATCAAAAATAAAAAAGATATCCTTAAGTCCGTATCTGATTATATCATCAATAAAAATAATATACTTGTCTTCACCTATATCAGGGAGGATTACAAACCTGGGCAGAACACCGGTCGGTATGTCGAGAAGTGCAAATTTTTTTTTCTGAGTATCCTTTTTTATCAGGGAAATAGCAAAATATATGGCATCATCAGTAAGATTAGGCAGTTCAGAGTCCTTTTCTATCATGAAAGGCATCAGTCTGGTCCTTACTTCTTTATGAAAATATCTCCTGACAAATTCGGTCTGTTCCTGGTTTAATTGTAACTCATTAATGATGTGTATTTTGTGATTATCAAGCTCTTCAATAAGAGAGGAATATATTTTTTCGAATTTCGAATTCTGGGTAAGTACTATTTCCTGTATCCTTTTGAGTGTCGACTTTGGACTATAACCA
>Ga0116171_10003440_pt1 | contig 14631 bp, 14 predicted proteins | sample AD_JPNHW2_MetaG_FD_89798 | JGI IMG/M metagenome (GOLD analysis project Ga0116171, IMG submission 89798) | Active sludge microbial communities of municipal wastewater-treating anaerobic digesters from Japan - AD_JPNHW2_MetaG | ecosystem: Engineered > Bioreactor > Anaerobic > Digestate | place...
CGTTAACCCCCCTCTTTGTTTTAACAATTCACATAGATTTATTATTCGTTCAAAAGAATCAGCTTGAGGAAATGGAGTTTCTGGTTCAGGTGCTACAACTGTCTCATTTAGAACCACTTGGATTCTTTCTATGTTTATGTGGTTATCGCCAAAAGAATATTTTCTCTGACGGATAAGTCTTAACGAGTTATAATGATCAGAATTTTCAAACGAATATTCTCTTAAATGGAAAACTCCATTGGTATAAGTTAAAAAAACAGATCTTATTCTTTTCTGAATTTTATTGGTCCATAATTTGAAGGGGTAATATAATTGTCGGATGAGAAAATCTTGAGAAATATAGTTTTTTGCTTCAATTAATGTGAGAGATTCCGCTCCTTCATATCCGCCATCTATTTCAATCTGCGAATTATTAACATTAACTCTGAAATTAACTCCATTTATGCCGAAGTTGAATGCGGAAGAACTCATTCTGCCGCTTACTGTCGGGTAAAGATTTTCTTCGCCTGTAAAATCATTAAGAATTCGTGAAACAAAAGTGCAATTTATGGCAGAAGCTTCACTTGTTATGTCCCGGTAATCGAGACTTTCAATATGTGGAGGAAAATCAATGTTTAATGTGGCGGGTTCGTCTATATTAAAATCAAGGAAGGATTCAAATTCGGCGATTAAATAACTGCCCCTTGTAATGGGTAGAATCGACAGGTTGTTGGTAGCGAATGAGCGTGGCAACTGGGATTTATTATCAAATTTTGTCATTAATCGTGCTTCTCTGAGGCGATTAATCACCTGAGACGAGATCTCGTAAAAGCCCCTTTGTTCGATTTGTTCTAGTATTCTGTATTGATCAAACAGATGTTCCCAAGCAGCATCATTTTTTGTCGGCATAATTCTTTATAAGTACCTCTTCTACTTCGCCTCGTTTTTCACCATCTGAATTTATTGAGCGGTTGGCTTTTATAATGTGGATATCGTAGTCTTTGTATAAATCTTTGATTAGATTTGTTGCTGAATTGGAGAGTAAAAATTTTATTCCTCTTGAATTCAGTTCGTCACAAGCTTGTTTTAATCTGACTTGGTCTGTGAAATTCCAGCCGCCTTGAATATAGCCGGTAAAATTTGAACTTTCAGAAACAGGGTCGTATGGCGGGTCTAAATATACAAATGAATTCTTGGTAGCTTTGGTTAAAATATCTTTATAGTCGCCATTTTGGATCTCGATGTCGTTAGAAATTAAATAGTTATTTACTGCTTTTAAGGTTGGCTCGTTGATGATATTGGGGTTTTTATATCTTCCAAATGGTGCATTGAATTCGCCCGCATTGTTAACCCGATACAATCCATTGTAACAGGTTTTATTAAGATAAATAATTCTCGATGCCCTCTGGACATCGGTAAGGTGTTTAAACGCCTCAGTCCTGTCTAAAAGGCGAATTTGATAAAAATATTCTGGTTCGTTTTTGTGCTGTTGTAAGTCTTCAATTAATTCCTTTAACTTGTTTTTTATAACAGTATAAACATTTATGAGTTCTTTGTTATAGTCGTTGATAATCGCTTTTTTCGGTTGCAGATGGAACAACACCGCTCCCCCTCCAACAAAGGGCTCAATATATGTATATGAAGCTATTTTTTTAGGCATGAGCTCTATAATTGCGGGAAGCGTTTGTCTTTTGCCTCCTACCCATTTTAAGAATGGTGATACTAGTTTGTTTTTTGTCATTTTTTCCTATTTTCGTTTTTAATTGTATTGGTAATATAAGGTGCTTTAGTCATGCTAAGCTCGTACACACAGTTTCTTTTACAAAATTCTACCACCTGAAATATATATCTAAAAGAAAATTAGTTCAAGAATTTAGTTTGTATATAGCACTCTTATCGTTTAGTTCGTTTCCGGGTGTCTAATTAGCTGGTATTTCACAGTCTTAAGACCTACTCGAAATCCTTAAACACCTTCTCCGCAAAATCTTCAGGCATTTCTTTCTTTGAATTCCGAAGACAGATGATATCGGCTGCCATTGCCCCTAAGAACCTGTAAGTCGTTTTTTCAACTCCCCCTGCTATTGTTCCCTTCTTTGTTTTAAGATATTCTGAAAATAGACCGGTCATGACTTTTCTGAAATCTTTAAGGATTACCGGTCTATCCTTCGGATCTTCGATTAAGTAGGATGCCGGAAGTCCTGTTTTCATGAAATATCCGGCGACAAGGCTTGCTGAAGTCACAATTTTCATTTGAGCGGGTATCGAGGGCGGAAACTTTATTGAAGCAAGAGCGGAGATCTCTTCCGAGATAAGCTTGTTCCCGGCGAGCAGCATTTCCTCTTTACCGGAAAAGTAATGATAGAGAGTCGGAGCGGTAAGATTCAGTTCTTTACCGACAAGTATCATGGTTATTTCTTCTTCATCTCTGGTAAAAAGCAGATCCCTCACCTTCTCGGCAATTCTCTTTTGAACACTTTCTTTCATACTAAACTCCATAGAATATTAAAACAAATAACAGAAATGATTATTCGAATGATGAAAATAAAGTCAAGGAAAGGGGTTTGCTCCCCTACTCTTTTAATCTTTTGCATCTTATTTTAAATGGTTTAAATCTGAAGGAATTTGACAAATGTATGAATTTGCTTATATAATCACTCCGCCCAGTGTAGCATATGACGGTCTTAATTCATACCGATTTGACTGTAAATACACTTTCTTAGGTTGTTGATTTTTTGTGAAGTTTGGACCGGCTTCGCTTTTATTTAATGCAGCTCTGGTATGAGGGTTGAAGTAAATTGCGAGGGGGTTCCTATGCAAAAAAACAACGAGACTTCATTTTTCACCCGCATTCACTCATTTATTCCAATCTCGACACAGGAAAAGATCTGGTTTGAATTTCCTATCTACTTTAAAAGCGAAGGAAACTTTTTTTCTTTAAGTTTGTCGCCCGAAGATCTGAAAAGATCAGCACAAGAAGTGCAGCGAAATTTAAAACAGAATGAAAAAAAGATCGGCTACAACACAGTATTGAATCAGACATTGAAAAATCTCGGATTCAAAGGAAGCATTTCTGATTATGAAAAAACACACTACCCGAGACTTCAGGAATTTATGAAAGAAAACAATCTTGAAAGGTTTAAAAACTTTGTAATGTATGAAAACCCGAAGATTTCCGGGAATAACATCGGATTCAGGAGGGTTACAAACAGGCAGATTGCAGACAAGCTCTTTTTTTCCGGCAAAGAAATAAAAAAAGTTTTTACCGGATATAATGTGGATTGGTCCTTATATTTTGACACTCATTTTTCGATAGTTCACAAAGAATTAGCTACTGGCGAATATAATAATCTGCTAAAAAGCGAAAAGACTGTCGATTCATATAAAGAAGATCCTGAATTACGAAGAACCCTGCTTATTGCAACTTCCTCAGCCGCATCTATTTGTTCTCAATCAGGATTTAATTTTGTGGGTGATTTACTTGTAGATCCTGTTTATGAAAAAGAATTCACGGCAACATATTACTATCAGAATGGTGAAAAAGAAAAAGAGGAAGATTCAGCAGTCCGCCAAAAATGGTTTAAATTGTTCAGACAGGAATTTGATGTTGACCGCTCGACCGGATGGGTAAATGTTATTAAATTCAACAATGATGTTTGTTTTCTGTCAGACGGTTTAGGGAATTATGATTTTTTATTTAGAAATTTTAGAAATACCCCCTCACCTTCAAAGCTGCTGGAAAAATATTTTAATGAAAAACGCATCCCTAAGTTTTTTACTGATGAATACAATACCGATTTTCCGCTTTATTTTAAGGACGGATTCTGGCTCGAAAGAGATTCTCATGAAGCGGAAAAGCTGTATTATGCAGATGGCGATTTGAGTCACTATCCCGGAGAGGAGGCAATATTAAAAAAATATCACCAGACACAGCGAAAACAGAAAACAGCGGACAAGGTATTCAACGGATTCAAGGAAGTAAAAGAATTGGGGCTTGCGGTTCAAGACAAGCCTGTAACAATTTCAGAATTTAACAAGTTCTTAGAAAGTGAAAGCAGCTATCTTGATGAACGGAAAAAGTTTGAAGACAATGAGACTATGCTGGATGCTGCAAATAACGACTCGCCTGACAGACCGGCTTTTGTTACTTATCTGGATGCTCTTGCCTATGCAAAGTGGTTCGAGGAAAAAAACAAGATACCTGTCAGATTTTTAAGAATTGATGAGTACAAACACATTCATCCAAAAAACCTCATTGAAAACATCAAAGGAAACCGGCTCATTCATGGATGTCTCGATGCTTTTGATTCGAAAAATAATCAAATTTCCGAATGGAAACAGTTCGATGACTTTGAGTGGAGAAATCTTTATTTCAGATTTAATAAAAACATGAAAATTGAAGTTAATAAAGATGGAGTCAGTTTTTATAAAGGAACAAATTTCGGGGAATGGCTGTATGAATATCAAAATGATACTGCATCTGCTATTTCAACCGGAACAAGCGGAACTGCATTCACCTTTGCTCTGAGTTCCTATCAAAATAATACTGCCGCTGCTATTTCAACCGGAACCTTAGAGGGGGTTTATTCCGATTTTTATATTGAAAGAGATTTTTTTCCGATTGAAAGCTGGGGAAAATATAAAATATGTGCGATTGGATTCAGGCTGTGCTACCCGATTAACTCAGACGATAATCAGAACATGAAAGACCGGAAAGACAGTACACATACTCAGGAGAGAAAGCAGCAGCGGGGAATTGATAGTGAAATGATTGATTTAATTGTCAATAATGGAGACAGCAGACATGCTGGAGATGGTGCAAAATGTTATTTAATCTCAAAGAAAAAGTTAAATGAGTTGAAAATTGATGCAGAAATGAAAGAAAGACTGGCTGGTGTCGAAGTCATTATAAGCGAAGACGGCAAAAAAGTAATTACCGTTTTACACAGATTCAATCGTCGTAAAGAAAAAATAAGATCAAGATATCTGATAAAAGGAGCATAAAATGGACAATAAAAAAGTTTATCATGTTCAATGTACATGTTGTTGTTGCACCCTTTACGCTCCCAGACTTGAAGAAGATGAGGAGTATGAGTACATCACAACAGGAGAAATCTGTAACACCTGTCAAAAAGAGAAAGATGCCGTTGAACAAGAAGAGATGGAACAGGAGTTTGAAGGGGTTTCCTTATATCATAGAATCGGATGGTGATTTTTTTAAGAACAGTGAGCATAAATAAATTACTGTAATATTGTAAATCAAAATAAACCGTTCTGTTCTACCGGTGGATTGAAAACTTGAAAGAATTCCAGTGTCACATAATATGTGGTTGCTTAAAATAAATGGTTGATTTGCATGAGTTTTTTCCCGGAAAATATTTATTACATGATCACGACGGAATGTAATCAGCGTTGCACAAAGTGTTCTCATTGGAAAAACAAGGACGAAACTGATCGTCTGGACACAAAGAAAATAATTAATGCTGTTTTGGGGGCACCTTCAATTAAAGAGCTTTGCATTGTCGGGGGAGAACCGCTTCTGTTTAAAGATGAAATAACAGATATTCTTAAAGGGACAGCTTCAACAGGAGTCCGTACAACAATAATCACCAACGGAGTAGAGCTGGACAGTTCTTTTTTAAAGTCAGTATCAGGGTTCAATGTTCATTTTGTAGTATCTATTGATACAATTGATAGAAAAATGTGGAAATTCGTCAGGGGCGGTGATTCTTTTGATCTTGTTATGAATAATCTTGATAATGCTGTTTCACTGCTGAGACCCGAACAGCTCAGCATTCAGTCAGTTCTTGCAAAAGAAACAGAGCCTTTTATCGAAGCCGTGAGTGAATTTGCGGAAAACAGGAACATCTATCATTCAATTCAAAGTTACATTTCAGAGGGTTTTAATGGTTTCTGGACACCGCTCGATGATCAATCCGAACCGGTGAATATGGATAAGATCAGGTGTTTTGCTGCTGGCAGAAATATATCGATAATGCAAAGCGGCGATGTCTACACCTGTTTCCAGCAGAGCTGGATTAAAGGCTGTCATGCACCTATAGGCAACTTGAAAACAGGCAATATCAAACAGATGATCCAATCGGAATATACAGACTTTGTTATTCAGAAAATGAAGGAATGCAATTTGTCATGTAAAGTTCTTAAATGTAATTGTGAGAGTTGAGAATGAATTTTGAAGAGATTATTGTAGAGCTGAGTCATAACTGCAATCTGAACTGTATCATGTGCGGTTTTGGTAAAGATGCAAATCCGCCCGATAAAAACAAGTTTATGTCTTTTGAGAAATATAGGACTATCCTTCATCAGATCGGAAACTTAACAAAAAATATAAGACTTAACGGCAGAGGCGAAAGCACGATTCATCCTGAGTTCATACATATTCTTGATTACACAAAAAAGTCTTTTCCTCATCTGAATATCAATCTGTTTTCAAATTTATCATTTAACGAAGAAAAGATTATCAACAGCATTAAGAAAAACAGTGTTCAGCTTTTTATCTCAATTGACAGTCCGGATAAAGAAGAGCTGTCAAAGATACGGAAAGGTGCAGACTTCAATTTAATTATGAGAAATATTGAAAGTGTAAAAGATGTTCGGAATCGTCCGTTCATTATTTTTACAATTCAGGAAGCCAACATTCTTCGCATTGCTGACATCGGCAGGTTCGCTTTCGGTAATGGCTGTAATATTATTTATAACACAGTCAGAAGGGATCATGGAATAGAGGATTTTGTTTTTACAGTGAAAAACAACCTTTCCAAAATACAAAGGCAGTTTAATGAAGTTCTATCCATTTATAAAAATTCAGACCTGCGATGTATGATTCCGGATCAGATCTCCGGTGTAGAACTTTCCTTTAAAGATGCTGTGCAAACACACGGCACAATGAACACCTGCCCTGCCCTGATGAATGAGCTTTGTGTGCTTTATGATGGTGTCGTAACGCCGTGCAATATGTTTAATCCGTATATATACGGGAACATCTTTGAACAGTCGCTGAATGATATCTGGACAGACAGTTACAGGCTTAATTTTCTGAGAGATTACAGGGGTCATTATTATTGTAAAAACTGTGCAAATCTGGGGTTATAATATGAGTTCAATTGCAAACCTGCCGATTGTTAAAACCATTGACTACTGGCATAGCAGACTTAAAGGCAACCGTCGCAGGAATTTATTTCTGATCACTAAAGTTGCCGAAGTTCTGGTATTTAAAAAAAATTGTGACAGCCGTTCAATAACAGGTGAATATGCGGAATTCCCTACTCCTGTAAAAAGCAAAATTCCCGAAAACCCGTCGATAAGCATAGTTATTCCTGCCTATATCAGAAATCAAAAGGATTTGTGCGATATTGCAAGGTTGGTGGGTTCCATTGCAAATCAGAGCCGCAAGCCCGATCATGTAATTTTAGTTGATGACTGCTCGCCTGAAAAATTCAATATCCCGGATTATGTTCATTATGTCAGACTTGATAAGAATTCAGGTCCTGCGAGAGCTAGGAATACAGGTAAAAAAATTGCTGTTGAATTGGGTTCCGATGTTATTTCTTTCACCGACACCGACTGTGTTCTTTCTGATCTTTGGGTAGAAAACATACTGAGATCGTTCAATGAATCAGAAATGTTTCAAATACTATCCGGAAATACCGTGTCACTGGATAAACACTGGTTTGGTGAATATCACAATATAAACGGTACATTAAACGGCAGAATTTTTAGAAATTCGGATAGACTTCTTTATGGAACGACAGCCAACCTTGCGATAACATCAGAGCTTGCAAAAAACATTCACTTTAATGAAAATTTTCCTTTTGCAGCAGGTGAGGATATCGATTTCTGTTTCAGAGCCAACATGCAGGGATTTGCAATAAAACATGAACCGCGGATGACGATTCATCATCATTTCGGGTACTCTGGAAATTTTTATAAAAGCTTTTCTCAATTCACCAGTCTTTTTAAAAAGTATGGCAAAGGAGAAAGTATTCTGTTAAAAGAAATACCGGATTACTATTCATACCTTGAAAGAACAGAAGGTATTTCATCAAAAACAGACTTTTTGATATAACGCCCTTTTCCTCTCATCCTCCCCTATTCCGTTTTAAGTACACCCAGCCTGACGATTTAAATATTTAAATAAAACAATAAATACATAAAACAATATTTATTGATGGTCCGTATTAAAAACAAATAGAATTACGGGAGCTGCAAACTTCCCCTCCCCTTCCCCATTTAATTTGCCCCTCTTTCGATTTTAATATATCCTGTTGTTGAAATTCACGGAACTGAGGAAAAAAATATGCGTATTTTTTTAATTTTACTGGTTTTATTGTTGTCGTTTTCTGTCTTTGCAGAGGAATCAAAAGAGAAAGACCGTCTTGCAGTTATGGATTTGACTGATGGAGATCTGCTTTTTAATCAGAAAACTAAAGAGAAGATAACAGCGTATGTTTTTGATAAATTTCAGGAGACTGGTATTTACTGGATGATACCTAAATCAGATAGAGACACCGCACTTGAACAGGCAATTGAGGAAACAAAGCAGGGATCTCGAAAAGAATGTGTCGATGAAAAGTGTCAGTTGTCGCTTGTTGCTGGGCTTCAGGCGAATTTTCTTATTAATACAGAAATAAAACAACTGGTTAAAGGCAAGTGTCAGATAAGTATCAGAAAATTCGATGTGGAGAAAAGAGCAGGAACAGCCGCATGGTTAAGTAAGTTTGACTGTACTGAAGGCGGTGTTTATGAAGCAGTTGAGAGTTTGAATTTCGACGGAACAAAGTCAGACAGTAAAACTGTTGAAGCTCCGGAAATCAGAGGAATGGAAGATAAAAAGAAACCTGATTTGCAGGAAAAGAAAGTGGCTGTAATAGATGCGAAATTGAAACCGTCGGACAGAAGATGGTCGAAGAAAGCACAGAAGGAGATGACATGGAATGATGCCTTGAAATATTGCGAAGATCTTGAAGAAGATGGTTTTTCAGACTGGAGACTTCCGACAATATCAGAACTCAGAACGCTTATTCAGAAATATTCTGCAACAGCTACAGGTGGAGCTTGCAGGGTTACTGATGAATGTCTGTCATCGGAAAAATGCAAAGGGCATGAATGCACGGGCTATTTTACTCATCATGACGGGAGATATTCTAAATTGGGAGATGTAGGTAGCTTCTGGTCGTCTTCACAACTGTCAGATAAAGCTAACAATGTTTGGGTAGTTGGATTCAGTAACGGTTATCTGTCTTCCGGCAGCATAAAGGACTGGAATACTAAAAATTTCCGCTGTGTCCGATAGGGTTTTTATTTCTCCGCTCTTACCGGCATAAATATTTTAATATTTCAATAAAACAATAAATACATAAATCAATACTTGTTGATGGTGTGTGTTTTAAGAGACGGGGATTTCGGAAGCTTTTTATTATACATTCCTGTTAGAATTCATTGGTTAAAAAATTGTCTTGTGATTTTAATCTGTTAGAATGCTTCGAATTTTTTAACTCATTGCGGAGAAATTTATGAACAGGGTTTTAATTCTTACAGCTATTATCTTTTTATCGGTTGTGATGATCTCATGTGGTGGTGATGATGATAATTCAAAACCTGTCGGCTCATTAGGCGGAGATTGTTATCCCAGCGGCATTTGTGACAATGGATTGGTTTGCAATCTTTCAGTGAATATTTGTGTGAGTGATACAGGTGATACAGAAGATTTTTCTAACGAGCACGATGGCTTGAATTGGTCAGATGCTTCAAGTGAGACGGATCAGATGGGTTGGGATGAAGCAATAACTTATTGTGAAGATCTTGGTGGAAGACTCCCTACGATCTCCGAACTCCGAACACTTATTCAAAGCTGTTCTGCAACTGAAACCGGTGGTGAATGCAAAGTTACTGATAATTGTTTGTCAGGGGTTGATTGCTTTAATGGCTCGAATGATGCCTGTGATGGATGTGAATCTGACGAAAATAACCCCGGCAAGTATTCAGTTTTTGGAGATTCAGCTTGGTTCTGGTCGTCTTCGGAGGATTCAGATAATAAAGACTTTGCATGGTATGTGCATTTCGTCGGTGGCGTGGTGAACCAGGAAAGCAAGGGCTTCAGGGGCTTATCTGTTCGCTGTGTGGAGTAATGCATCAATTTGTGTAATACGGAGAAATTTATGTATAGGGTTTTAATTCTCACAGCAGTTTTCTTTTTATTGGTTGTGATGATCTCATGCGGCGGGGATTTCAGTTCTGAAAAAAGCGGTCTTGGTGAGTACTGTGCAAAGACATCTGACTGTGAAGGGAATCTTGTATGTTTTGAGTTTGTTTGTGGAGAAGGCGCTGATGTAGTTATTGGGGATAATTGCCCTGAAAACAATAAATTCTGCCTTTCTCATAGTGGGTTGACTTGGTCAGATGCTTCAAGCAGTCCTATGACTTGGGATAAAGCAATAACTTATTGTGAAAATCTTGGCGGCAGACTCCCCACGATATCAGAACTCAGAACACTTATTAAAAACTGTCCTGCAACTGAAACAGGTGGAGAATGCGGAGTTACGGATGAATGCTTGTTTTCTAATGATTGCAGGAATGATCCATGTGACGGATGTGAATATGATGAAAATAACTCCGGCAAATATTCGGTTTTTGGAGATACAGCTCGGTTATGGTCGGAGTCATCAGATGGCGACTTAATCTACGGATGGAAGGTGGGTTTCAAGTGGGGGTATGTGAGCTTCGGAGGCGGAAACACCGAGACATATGCCCGCTGTGTAAGATAATTTTTCACTTTTTTTCTTTGCTGTCTTAACGCTCTCTTCCAGACTTCATTGACATTGCGGTTTTTCCATACCGGAAGGAACTTTTTCTTAAAGGTTTCACTTCGGCTTACGCCTCTGTGCTTCAGACAGGACTACGCTCCGTCAAGGAGCCTAATCTTAATCTGTCTTCAGCAATCAGATTGACGATAAATATTTAAATAAACCAATAAAACAATAAATACATAAATCAATGTTTATTGTATTCTGGAAATTAATGTGTCCCCTCCCCTACTCCCCTTTGGCTCGTCGTAGCTTTAGCGAAGATAGCTCATTTCTTAAACTAATTTTTGTATTTACTCATTTTATCAGTTAATATTCGGCGAATGTTTTGTGAAAAGATGGAGAGAACAGTGATGAACGGAATAATTTTATTTGAAGAGAAACAGGTGCGGCGGGTCAGGTTACATGATGAATGGTGGTTTGTAATAAATGATGTTGTAGCGGTACTTACAGATTCAGTTAATCCAGTGGATTATCTGAAGAAACTCCGCAAGAGAGATCAATCTTTAAGTGATGCTTTTAAAGGGGGGGGACAGATTGTCCCCCCCCTTGGGCTTGAATTTGATACCTCAGGTGGAAGACAGATGATTCAATGCTGGAATGCTACCGGCATTCTGCGTTTGATCCAGTCAATTCCTTCTCCGAAAGCGGAGCCGTTTAAGAGGTGGCTTGCCAAAGTAGGTTATGAACGGCTTGAAGAGATTGAAAATCCGGAACTTGCAGCAAGACGGATGCGTGAAATTTATAAACAGAAAGGCTATTCAGACGAATGGATCGAAAAGCGGATGCGTGGAATTGCAGTCCGTGACGAGTTGACTGATGAATGGAAAAAAAGAGGGGTTAAGGAACATGCTGAATATTCCATTCTTACAGCTGAAATAAGCAAAGCGACTTTTGGAATGACACCTTCTGAATATAAAGATTTTAAAGAGCTTACAAATCCGGGAGATAATCTCCGTGACCATATGACAGATCTCGAACTTATTTTTACTATGCTGGGAGAAGCTTCAACAACCGAGATAGCAAAAGAGAAAGATGCACAGGGATTTACCGAAAACAAGAAAGCGGCAGTTGAGGGCGGTGTTGTAGCCGGGAATGCAAGAAGAGAACTTGAACAGAAATCCGGTAAAAAGGTATCAACCCGTGAAAACTATAAAGAACTGCCGGAATCAAAGACAAAGAAACTTAAAAAGATCAAATAAATACAACCGCACTTAATATTTCAACATTTAAATACTTATATAAAACAATAAATACATAAATCAATAAATATTGCTTTCTGGAAATTAATGTACCCCTCCCCTATCACTCTTCACGCATGACTCTTCACTCATCACCCGTCCTGAGTTTATCGAAGGACCGCAACCTCTGGTTGCATATTTGCCTTTTCCTGTATTTTCCTTAATAATTTTATGATTTTTGATAATGAGTGAGCTTTCAATGATATTTATCGGATGTACTAAGAAAATGGCGGAAGGGCTGAAATTGAGCCTGAAGCCGCTCCCTGATATAAATCACCCCGGACTTCTGGGTGACTGGACTGCGAATGTTTTTATTTACAGAAGAAAGAAATATTACATTTTTTCAAATGAAATGACTCTCTTTTCGTTCCTACTGACAGATATTTCAAAAAAAACGATCGAACAGTCATTCCTTAACCGTCTGGAGAGAATGCTGAAGCTGGCTGAAATTCCGGAAGAAAAGATCAATGCAGTAATGCTTGAAGCATCAGAGATTGTATTTACAAAAAGTCTTCCGAACAGACCTCTTGTTGGCTGTCTGAACAATCTTATATTTTTGGTAGGAATTTTCATGGATGCAGATATCAGTGAAGGTGCGTTTGATCTTGAGAGAACAAATATTCGGATGAACAGGATATTCTTTACATATATTCCTCATACTCATGCGATTGAAGAATTATATGCCGTTCTCGGTCTTCCAGAACCGGCGGATTGTATATTTTCCGGCAAAGACCGCTGACTTTCCCTTCCCTTTCACCCATTGCGCTTCACGGCAACCAGCGGTTGCACATATTTAAATAAAACAATAAATACATAAATCAATAAATATTGTATTCTGGAAATTAATGTATCCCCTCCCCTTCCCCATTTAATTTGCCCCCCATTCAATTTTAATATATCCTGTCGTTGAAATTCACGGGACTGAAGAAAAGAATATGCGATATGTTATGATTTTACTTGTTTTGTTGCTGGCAGTGTCAATATTTGCAGAAGATAAAAAAGAGACTTCCAAGGTATTGTCACAAGAGAAGACCGTGTCAAAAGTTGACAAGGTATCAAAAGTCAAAGAAAAAAGCTGGTCAAAAAAAGCACCTGCCACAATGGATTGGTTTGCTGCAAAAGAGTATTGCGCAAATCTGAATGAAGATGGATCTTCGGACTGGGAACTTCCTACAATTTCTGAACTTAGAACACTTATTATAGACTGCCCTGCATCTGAGTCTGGCGGAGCGTGCTTAATTACAAATGATTGTTTGTCGAATAAGTGCTGGACTAAAGATACTTGCTGGGCTTGTTCTGGGGCATCAGACGGCAGATATTCGAAGCTCGGGGACACAGATTGGTTCTGGTCGTCCTCGCCCAATGTTGATAATGCAGTATTCGTATGGCTTGTGAATTTTTTCAATGGCAGTGTGAACGGCAACTTAAAGGCTAACACCAGCAATGTCAGATGTGTGAAAAATTAAATACCGGGTTTGTTGGAGAAGCCATGAAAAAGATATTGATTCCGGTTTTATTTGTTTTGATGTTGATGCTTTCATGTGTAATTAACATAAGAGATGTCAGCGAATTTGAAAAACCTGATTCCGCTGACAGCGGAAATACGGCAGACACGGGAAACACTGGTGATACCGATGGCACAGGCAATACTACCGATGATTCCACTTCCGATCCGGATATAATTGCCGATGATTCAGATGACGACATTGGTGATACGATTAACGATTTTGATACTGGAGATACCGGTAATACAGGAAACTCTGGTGCTACATGTACCGGTAGTGATAAATTCTGTCATTCCCATGACGGCTTAAATTGGTCGGATGCTTCAAGTGATGAAATGGATTGGGATGAAGCAATTACTTATTGTGAAAATCTTGGTGGCAGACTTCCTGCAATATCAGAACTTAGAACACTAATTCAGAACTGTCCCGAAACTGAAACTGGTGGTGAATGCAGTGTTACGAATAGTTGTTTATCTGATGATTGCTGGAATGTTGCTTGCAGGGGATGCAGGTATGGCGAACCCGGTAAATATTCAGTTTTTGGAGACATAGTGTGGTTATGGTCGTCTTCTGTGCGCTCAGATGATGCAGTCCTCGTATGGCTTGTGGGTTTCGACTATGTCCATGTGGGCGACTGGTACAAGGACCACTACGGCTATGTCCGCTGTGTGAAGTTAAAAATTCCTGCCGTCCGGGCGCTCCCTTACAGACTTCATTGACATTGCGGTTCTTTTCCTCAGAAAGGGACTAACTTTCAGCTATCCTTCACGCAGACTGACGGTTTAAATACATAAATACATAAATACATAAATAAATCAATAAAACAATAAATACATAAATCAATGTTTATTGATACTGCGTATAGCGTAAGTTTTTTGGACAAAGGATTATTTAAGATTCTGTCAACTCCCGAAAACGCAAGGCAGTTCTCGGAAATTTCTATTATTTTGGTTCCCCCTGAAGGTTTCCCCCGAAATAACATCCCCTGCGGTAAATTTCCTGTGCGTGCTGACCTTGCTGTCCGTTTTCTCCCGTTGCCTCTAAGAGAAAAGCCGGAATGCGTTCCTTTTGTCCAAAAAAAGCTGC
>Ga0116171_10003443_pt1 | contig 14629 bp, 12 predicted proteins | sample AD_JPNHW2_MetaG_FD_89798 | JGI IMG/M metagenome (GOLD analysis project Ga0116171, IMG submission 89798) | Active sludge microbial communities of municipal wastewater-treating anaerobic digesters from Japan - AD_JPNHW2_MetaG | ecosystem: Engineered > Bioreactor > Anaerobic > Digestate | place...
CCGAAATACCGGCAGTAGGCTTCGTTGACAAAGACATGGGTGCCGTCGGGTAAAAAGCGGGAGATGAATTCGGTCTGGTCCTCGATCACGTTCCTGTACCGCTGCTCGCTCTCCCGCAACAGGGCCTGGTTTGTTGCCAGTTCATCGTAATTCTGCCGGAGTTTTTCTTCCGCGGCTTTATGATCCGTGATATCGGAATACATGGCAAAGGAACCCTTAAACGTACCGTCGGGATCCGAAAGCGGGGTCGAGGATACCTGCAACCACCGGATACTCCCGTCCCTGGTAACAAAGCGGCGCTTGTACCGGCCGCTCTTCCCCGACCTGTGCTCTTTTATCCGGGAGGTGATGACGGGGATATCTTCCGGCACCATGAAAAGAGCGATGTTTTTCCCGATCATCTCTTCGGGCGAATAGCCGTGCATCTCCGCCATCCGGCGGTTGACATAGACGATTTTGAGATCTTCGTCCAGCTGGGAGATACCTTCGCCCGTGGTCTCGACGATCCGGCGGTACCGCTCCTCGCTCTCCCTCAGTCTCTCCTCCACGAGGTTGCGGTCGGTGATGTCCCGGATGGACTCGATTGCGCCGGCAAGGTTCCCGCTCTTGTCAAAAAGGCGGCAGGCCTTTCCCCAGAGACGGACCGGGTTCCCCTGCGGCCTCGTAATGATGGTTTCAGCCGTCAGCATCGTGGCGTCATGGATGGTGTAGAGATACTTCTCCTTCTCGAACGTTTCGTCAGGATTCAGGACAAGGTCGATGAGGAGCGGCCGTCTATCGTGGTAAAACGGGAGGGCATATGCATAATCGCTTTTTCCCAGGATGTCTGCCATGCTGACCCCCGTTATCCCCTCCATGGCGCGGTTCCACGCGATAACGGTCCCTTTCGTGTCGATCGCAAAGGTGGGATCGGGCAGGAAATTGATGATGTCCGCTTCCCGGCGTTCATGGTCCCGTATGCTTGCTTCCGCACGCCTCTGCTGTACTGCCAGGCGGACCTTGTGGGCAAGCTCGGCGAACTGTGCCACGGGATCCCCGCCTTTCTGGAGATAAAAGTCCGCCCCTTCGTTGAGGGCCTGGATGACAATCTCTTCCCGCCCCTTCCCGGTGAAAAGGATAAACGGGATGGTGTTTCCCATGCCCCGTACTTTTTTCAGAAAACCGATCCCATCCATGACCGGCATCTGGTAGTCCGCGATGATGGCATCGTAGGTTTTGGTCTCCATCAGCGCGAGCGCGTCCGGTGCAGAGGCGATGGTGTCGACGCTGAACTGCCCGTCTTTCTCAAGGAAGAGTCTGCCGACATCGAGCAGGGCGGGTTCGTCATCGACATAGAGAACGGAATACACGTCAGGATCCCCGTGAATGATAACAGGACTTCACACTCCGTGGTATAAAATATTTCTTTATCCCGGTTTCCGGATAAAATGTACCGCAGGTTACCCGGCCCGTTCCCCCACCGGTGCGACAGTGCCCCGGTCGTTGCAGCGCTCACGGGCCCATGGTTCGCAGGTTAACGGGAGCGGCGGGATAACGCGGTGGCGCAGGATGTGCCGGGAACCGTTCCTGCCGGCAAAATCCCTGCCGGCCTGCCCGTGCCGGCCAGGGCCGCATGGCAGGTTGCCCCGGCTGCCTCTGAACGGTCTCCTGACGCGCCCGCAACCGGGGATCGCCGCATGGCGGAGCGGTTGTCAGATACCGAGGGAAGTTATCTGGTATCTGAAAGCATACCCTGCATCCCGTGCTTTTTTTTCCACGACCCCGCGTATCGCCTTAAAATCGAAGGTATAGGAATATTTTTTCCCGAAAAGGTCCGACTGCTCCTGGATGGTGCCGTCTCGGGGCCCCATCCCGGTGGTATAGGTCTCTATCCTGAACCCGAAACCCGGGCTGCTGTCAAACCCCCCGCCTCCCAAAAGGCCGGATCCGGATTCCGTGAGCAGTTCCGTAAACCGGACTTCCCGCAGGTCTGCGTTGATCCGGTATTTCGCACGGTAGACAAGGTTCTGTTTTGAGAAAAAGGACGTTCGTTGTGCAACAACATATTCCACGGAAAACAATCCGTCCGTCTCAGAGATCTTCGCCGGCAATGCGGCAAACACCTGCCGTATCTCTTCTTCCAGATTCATGGTTCCTGCTCTCCTGTGTGGTATACGATCTTTTCCCTGCGGGTCTTTGCGGTACGTGCGGTGCCTGCCGCAGCCATTGTCAGGCCGCCAGTTCCCTTACCTTTGCGATATTGCCCCGGTCGTCGCAGCGCTCATCGACCGGCGTTTCGCAGATTAACGGGAGCAACGCGATAACGGGGTTGTGCAGGATCCGCCCAAAGCCGTCCTCCCCGATGAAACCCCTGCCGATATGCTCGTGCCGGTCAAGGCCGCTGCCCCGGTCCCCCTTCGAGTCGTTGAGGTGGATGACCCGGAGGCGGCCAAGGCCTACCTGCCCGTCGAACTGCGCAAGGGTGTCCCGGAGCCCCCCGTCCGTCCTCAGTTCGTAGCCGGCGGCAAACGCGTGGCAGGTATCGAGACAGATCCCGACCCGGCCGGGAAACGCGAGCTGATCCATGATCGCCCCGAGGTGCTCGAAGGAGCTCCCCACGCTGTTCTTCTCGCCCGCGGTGTTCTCGAGGAGGAGCATCACGTTGTTGTCGGCGCCTTCAAGCGCCGTGCTTACCGCCCTGATCACCCGCATCCTCCCGCCCGCGATCCCGTCCCCGAGATGGTGGCCGAGGTGGGTGACGAGGTACGGGATGTTGAGCCGGCCGCAGCGGGAGAGCTCGGCAGTGAGGGTGGCGACGGACTTCTCGTAGATCTCCGGTCTGGGCGAGGCAAGGTTCGGGAGGTAGGGCATGTGGTCCACCGGGAGGATGCCGGTGGTCCTGACCTTTGCCCGGAACTTGTCCGCATCCTCGTCCGACAGGGGCCTGTACCCCCAGCCCCGGGGGTTGCGGGAGAAGATCTGGAAGACATCGCACCCGGCATCCTGTGCCCGGTCAACCGCGAGGTCGAGCGACCCGGCAATCGAGACATGCACGCCGACTTTTACCATGGACTCCATCCTGCCCTGCACGGGCATTTCCTGATCAGATCGGGGCGTGCAGGATATTAGGAAGTTTGGATCCTGCCCTGTCCGGGCAGAGGGGCCCCCGGCCCCTGCGGGCGGATGGGTACCTTTGCCCCGTCCCGGCACGCCTTACCGGCCCGCCGGAGCCGGATTCACCGGTCCGGCGTATGCGGCTGCATTGCCCCCCCGTACCGTCTCGTCCCGAGAGAGCGCAGGGGTTTTCCGGTTGCATTTTTCGGAATTGCATCCACGAACCGGATCCTGCGGGGGACCTTGAACTGGACCAGGCGGTCGAGAAGATACCGGCGCAGCTCCTCTCCGGATATAAGGGGATCTGCCCGGACAACCATTGCCTCGATATCCTCGCCAAGAACGGGATCGGCGACCATGAAGCTCATCGCATCCGCCACGCCCGGGTGCGATCGCAGGACGGAATCGATCTCGGCCGGCGAGATCTTCTCCCCGCCTTTGTTGATCAGCTCCTTCTTGCGGCCGGTGATGAACAGGTATCCCTCATCGTCGAGGTATCCCAGGTCGCCGGTGTAAAACCAGCCGTTGTGGAACGCCAGCTCGTTCTCTTCCGGGGCATCCAGATAGCCGCCGATCACCACCCGCCCCCGTATCGCGATCTCGCCGGTTGTTCCGGTCCCGGCCGGTTCGCCGTTGTCGTCCAGGATTTGCACGGATTCGATCACCGGGATGCCGACCGACCCCCGTTTATAGGGTACATTCCGGCTGATAAACGCGGCTTCCGTCATCCCGTACGACTCGATTAAGGGGGCGCCCGCCAGCATCTCCAGTTCATGCCGGACCTCGTCGGGCATGTAAGCCGACACCGTGCCGATGAACCGGAGTGAATTATCTGCCAGTTCTCCTGCCGGGACCTTTTTTAACTCCTGCAGGATTGCCTGGTGGAGTGCAGGTACGCCCCAGTAAAAGGTGGGCTTCTCCGTTTTGAGCAGGGGAACAAAATCGGAAGGGATGAAATCCCTGGTGCAGATGACGGTCCCGCCGGCGAGCAGCGGTGCGAGAAGCGTACTGAGCAGTCCCAGCCCGTGAAAATAGGGGACGATATGGAGGCTCCGGTCTTCCGTTGTCATCTGATTCAGGTCACGGGACATGTGCGTGATCCTGCTCAGCAGTTCCTGGGAATACGGGACGATTTTTGGTGCGGACGTGGTACCCGACGTCAGTATCAGCGTGGCGGTATCCGCGGGAAGGCCGTATACTGCGCCGGCCGGCTCCCGCATCAGTCCTGCGTCCAGGGTAAATCTTCCGGCTTTGCCGGAAACGGCAGCCAGTCCTATGACCGGTATGCCGTGCGCTTCTGCTGCCGGCCGTGCAGCGGTATCCGAATTCCGGTGCACAACAACCGCGGCCGGTCTGAACTTTGAGAAATAGGTGTCGAATTCCCGTTCCTTGTTCTGGGGATTGAGCGGCAGGCACGTAAAACCTGCCATGACCGAGATGATACTGACCGCGGTTTCAGGACACGGGGGCGCTGTCACGGCAATCCGGTCGTTCCGGTTAAATCCCATGGAACAGAGCGCCTGTACCGTATCCTGGACCTGCAGGCGGAGATCGCGGTAGGTGAGCGGCTGGTATCCCGGGGATACAATCGCCGGATGGTCCGGGTCCTGGCCGCCGCCAGACAGCATGTCCGAGAGGGTCACAAGTCCGGGAGTATTCATGGGTGTACATCTCATTGATGCAGATTGCCAAAATAAGTATCCTGTCCTGTAAAAAGAGGAGCAGGTCCGCATCCCTGCCGCCCGGTACAACGGGGCGGAGCTTTTCGGGGTCTGTTCCCCTGCCCCGTCCGGGAGGCCGGCCGGTCCCTGCGGTGGCACCCTGCCTGCCGGTCCCTGCGATGAGTGACCGGCAGCGAAGCGGGAGAAAAGACCCCCATTCGTCGAAACCTATAATACCGGCTCACCCTATTGTGTAGTATACAACCCGGGGTACGGAATCCGGAACTTCCGGGGAGTGGTGATGTGGAATGGCAGGAAACCGGTATGTAGGGATCATCCTTGTCCTCGGGATGGTTGCGATCGTATGCGGCACCGCGGGTGCTGATGGTGTGGGGATCATTGCGGAAACACATGTGACGTCGGGGGCGGAATATCCTGCCTGCACAGCGCCGTGCGAATGCATGGCGGAGAGCGCCGCCATAGCACAGTGGGGCGCGACCGGGTACGAGATGTGCAGCAAGTCCATCTGCGGGCAGAGCGCAGACGCGATGGTGCAGTACCATTGCATCCACCAGGCCGGGAGCACGGTATCGGCAGTGACCTCCGCACCAACACAGGTGCCCGTTTCGGGCACGGCGATACCCGTGTCATCTGCTGCTGCCGCAACAACGCAGAAATCCCCGGCGGGTGTTGCCACGGGCCTTGCCGCGATCGGCGCCGCCCTGCTGGCTGCCGGCCCCGTGAGAAGAAAATAATCCCCTTTTTTTTTAAAAAAAAGCCCTGCAGCTGCCGGCACGCCCGGGGTTTCCAGGGGGCACCTGAAAAGACCATGAGGTTTTTCCTGCCGGCGGGGGCCGGGATGCGGCAGGGAGACAGAGCCCGCCCGCGGTACTTCTTTATAGGGTGCCCCACAACCAATCCCCATGGAAAAGAAACAACAGGCCGCAAAGGTGAAACGCGACTGCCCGATCTGCGGGCAGTGCCAGGCCTCCAGCATCAGGATCCGGCCTGACGGGAGCTATCGCTGCAACCGGTGCGGGTACGACAGTGCAAAAGGGAGTAAATGAGGAAGAGGAGCAAAGCCGGATCTCTCATGGTCCTCTCCCGGACCGGCCGGATCCCTCCCTTGGCCGGAGCACCCGGACGCGGGCAGGTTATCCGTTCTGCATGAAATGCGTCTCCCGCAACGATCATGAGCGATCTTTTCGTCCTGTGTACGTTCCTCTCGTCTGCCTTCTTCCTTGTTTTACGGCAGCCGTATGCCGCTCTTGCCGGCTGGGCCTGCATCGTGCTCAACCTCTGGCCGGAGGTGCCGGCATTGCTCCATAAAAAAACAATTTCCTGTACCCGGCGCCGGCCCTCTTGTCCCTGCCGTTCCCTGCCATCACGGCAGGACGCCTCCTCCGGGAGGATCCGGTTGTCCTCCGGCTCTCCCGTGCTGCCGTGTTTTCCACGGTCATCCGGGTCCCGTTTGCCGTTATCCTCCTCCTCCGCGATGCACTGATCCCGGTTGTGGTTCCGCATGCCTTTGCAGCCATTGCCCACCCTGGCCACCGCCCGCACAGGGTGGCATGGGACGCGTTTTCTGAGCATGCATTCGCCCTCCGGATCGTACCCGGCTGCACGGGGATTATGGCGATGGCGCTCATGCCCGGTGTCATCTCCAAGATGGAAAACCCCCCGGCGCGGCAGGCTTTCGTTGCGTTCCTGCTCGCGGTCCCGGCCCTCTTCCCTGCAAACCTGTTCCGGGTGGTTGTCGTGTTCATCGCGGTCTCCGGCACCTGGTCTGCCGGGTTCCCCGATCCTACGGGTACCGGCGATGCGAATTTCTTCCGGGCCCGCAACGTGATTGCGGAGGGGCTTGCGGTCCTCTTCCTCCTCGTTCCGGTGTGGGCGCTGGTCCGGATCATCCCCCGGCCCGGGGTCTTTGCCCGGGCACCGGCCGGGGTGTACCGCGACCGGCTCGTGAGGCCGGCTGCCCCGTTACGCGACACGCCCTGACCGTACGAGGTGCCGTGGCAGCGGACCGTTCCGGGAGGTTTTTGTCCCCTTCCCCGTATCCGCCGCACGGGACGTGCAAATCTTTTTATCCAGAAAAGCTGGATTGATTTTTTACGTTCAGCAGACCCGGAAGGGAGGAACGATCGGATGGGAAGAGGTAAACGGAACCGTGCGGGGCACCGCGGCGGGGATGTCCCCGGCTGGTTCGGTGCACGGGGCAGCAACCACGAGCGGTGGGGCACCCGCGAGCCGGAGGACGACCCCCTCCGCGATTTGCGGCCCCGCGACGATGACCTGCCGGACCCTGCCGGCGATGAGTACCTGTGGCCGGAGATGGACGACGAGTACGATGACGACTGAGGGAGGCAGCGGCAGGGCCGGCCTGCGCCGGTTATCCCGTTCCCGGGTACGGTGCGGCATTTTCCCGTTTCCCGTTCCCGCATTCCCCTGAGGCGGAACCCGGCCAGGCCTGCGCCGGTTATCCCGTTCCCGGGTACGGTGTGGCATTTTCCCGTTTCCCGTTCCCGGATTCCCCTGGGGCGGAACGCGGCCAGGCCTGCGCCGGTTATCCCGTTCCCGGGTACGGTGCGGTATTCTCCCGGTCCCTGTTCCTGCATTCCCCTGAGGCGGAACCCGGCCCGTCGGATCAGTGCCGGGGGTATATAAAAAGGGGATTATCGCGCGCATCCAAAGCTGGGTTTTTTTGGTTCCAGCTGCTGCTTTTCCGTCGTTACCTCCAGTGGAAACAAAGGGGTATATGAATATTGTGAACCGGTCGGATTGACCGTGGAACCCGCAGGCTTTCGTAAAATCCCAAAAACCGTATAAAACGGGGAAATATATCCGTGCCGGTCCGTGCCTTCCCGGACCCGTGCGGAAAAACCGCACGGGATCCTGCCCGGTATCGAAACGATCCCTGCCCGTTTTTTGGGATTTTTCCATGAAAATTTCTTCCGGTCCTCCCGCTGCCGTTTCCCGGGCATGAGCTGCCGGCCTGACCGTTCCGGCCCTGAACCATGCCCGGTTTTGCCGGTGGCCGGGGCAGGACAATACAGAGCGCTGCAGGGGGAATTTTTCATTTTCATGTTCTTATTAAAAAACATATCTTTTAGCCGAAAATTCGAAAAAAGTATGATAATAACGAAAAAAATAATATCTCGTACCCGAATTGTGGTAATATGGCGGATGCGGTACGGGTTCTCTATGTCGATGATGAACCCGGACTGCTTGAGCTGGTCAGGACCTTTCTGGAAGGGAGCGGGGGGTTTTCGGTTGATACCGTCCGGTCCGTCCCTGCAGCACTCGCTGTCCTCAGGGGCAGGACCTACGATGCCATTGTCTCGGATTTCCAGATGCCGGAAATGGACGGCATGGAATTTTTAAAGAGCGTCAGGGCGTCCGGTACAACCGTCCCCTTTATTTTTTTTACCGGCCGGAGCAGCGAGGAGGTTGCGATCGATGCGATCAACAACGGGGCCGATTTCTACCTCCGGAAAGGCAGCGAACCCGAAACCCTGTTCGCTGAGCTGAAGCAGCGGATCCTGGATGCTGTCCGGCAGAAAAAAACCCGGACGGCACCTGCCGGGATGGGGGAGCGGTCGGGCGACCCGGAGGATGCGGCCGACCGGGCCGCTCCGGAAGCAGCGCTCCTTCCGGACACCGGGGATTCGGGCAGGAAGGAGGACGTGTACCGGGACAGCGGGATGCTGTTCCGGACCCTTGTCGAGCTCTCCCTCGAGGGGATCTTCATCACCGACTTCACGGGGAAACTGCTCTTTGCCAACCGGGCAGCGGGCATGATCGTCGATGTCCCGGATTTCGCAGCCCTGATCGGCAAAAAGAACGTCATGGACTTTGTCGACAGGGAATCGCAGGCGGCCGTGCTCCGGGATTTCGGCAAGGTGTTCCTGGGTATCGACGCGTACCTGGTCCACTACAAGCTCGTGACCGCAACGAAACGGGAGGTCTGGGTCGAGCTGATCGGCAAGAAGATCCCGTTTTGCGATTCTTCCGCCGTCCTCATCTCCATGCGGGACGTGACCGAGCGGAAACGGGCAGAAGAGCTGGTGCGGGAGTCGGAACATAAATTTGCCACCGTCTTCCAGAGCAGCCCGGTTGCCCTGACGCTCGTATCGGCAACCGGAGGGACGTTCGTTGATGTCAACGACTCCTTTGTAGCAAGCACCGGGTATTCCCGCGGCGAAGTGATTGGCAGGACGGCGGATGAGCTGGGGTTCTTTCCCGACAGGGATGCGTACGGGCATTTCGTTGCCATGCTCCGGAAACACCGGGTAGTGAAGGGGATCGAGCAGAAGTGCCGGGTGAAATCCGGGGAGGTCCGGACCTGCAGTTTCTCCTCTGCCATTATCCGGATGGGCAGAAATTCCCAGATCCTCTCGTCCATCGAGGACATCACGGAACGCAAATCCACCGAGACGGCCCTTAAGGAGAGCGAGGAGAAGTACCGCTCGCTGGTTGAGACAACCCCCGATATCATCTGGGAGACCGACCCGCAGGGGGTTATCCGGTACGTCAGTCCCCAGGTCCGGGCGGTCATGGGGTATGCACCCGGGGAGATCACGGGACGAAGGCTCATCGACCTGGTGCCGGAAAAGCACAGGCCCCGTATGAAAGAGGAACTGGGACGCCTTTCCTCGGGCAGGGAGCTCCTGCCCTTCGAGGTGCCTGCCATCCACCGCGACGGCCATACCCTGGTCCTCGAGATCCGCCCGGCACAAACCGGATCGGGCGGGATGCAGGGAGGGTTCCGGGGGATGGCCGTTGATATCACCGAACGCAGGCGGGACGAGGACGCGTTGCGGCAGGCCAACAGGAAACTCAACCTCCTCTCCGGTATCACCCGCCATGACATCATGAACAAGCTCATGGCCCTCGACGGGTACGTAGCGCTGCTCCGCAACAGGATTCCCGACCCCTCCGATAACCAGTATTTCTCCCGCATCACGACGGCCAGCAGCCAGATCGCAAACCTGATCCAGTTCACCGGGGAATACCAGAAGGTCGGCGTGCACGCCCCGGCATGGCAGGATATCCGGAGCCTCGCGGATGCCGCGGGCAGGGACACTATGCCCGGCAGGGTCACGCTCGAAAACGATCTTCCTGCAGGAACGGAAGTATTTGCCGACCCGCTGATTGCCAAGGTCTTTTTCAACCTGATAGACAATGCCCTGCGCCACGGGGGCAGGATCACGACCATCCGGTTCTCGTGCGAGGAACGGGACGGGGACCGGGTCATTGTCTGTGCAGACGACGGCGACGGGATCCCTGCACAGGACAAGGAGCGGATCTTCGAACGCGGGTTCGGGAAGAACACCGGCTTTGGCCTGGCCCTCTCCCGGGAGATCCTCGACATCACCGGTATCACGATTGCAGAGACCGGGAAAGAAGGTTCCGGGGCACGGTTCGAGATCACCATACCAAAGGACCAGTACCGGTCCCGGCCATAAAAAAGCCCGGTTCCAAAAAACGCCCGCTGCTTCCGCGCCACAGGCACCTCCCCCCGCGTTCTTCCCCCGGTTCCGGCTGCAGGGAACGCAACCTGCGGATACCCATGTATGGATGGGCAGGATCCCAAAAAAACCCCTCCCGGGGGGCATGCCCTGAGTTACGGGTTACGAGAACAGTGAGGATGTCCGGAAAAATCCCGGGGTGTGTGTAAGTCCATGAATTTTTACGGGCCAGCCTCAGTAGCTATTTGCTCAATTGGCCTATAAAAAATTGTTGCGAGCACCGGCATGACGCCGGAAAACGGGGTTTTCTTTCGGTTCCCGGATTAGTAAAAAACCTGCCATCGGGGAACCCTGCTTTTCCTGTCACGATCGCCCCCCGGCCTGCCGGCCCGGCCCCCCGCCGCAACCGGGGACGCACTGCGATCCCCCGGCACGGGCCGGACGGAGGCCCTCCCCGTGACCGCGTGCAGGAACCGCGGCACAACCGTAAACCGGGGGACGTTACCGCGACGGGGGCAGGCCCGGTTGAGCGCAGGAATACCTCCCGGCATGACCGGCCGAAGAAAAAATCCTCAGCCTCTCTTATGGGCCGGGGATTTTTCCGGCCGATTTGCCGTCTTCAGGATCCGCAAAATCCCTGCGGGTTCCCCCGGTCTTTTTAGCTCCTGCGATCCGAGAGGGCTCTCACTTCCCTGGCAACCTTTGTCACCACGGTCTCAACATCCATGCCGGGACAACCCACCGTGATATCGGCATACTTCTCGTATAACGGGGCCCGCTCGTTGTACATGTCGCGGAGGCCCTGGCCGGCGTGCAGGACAATTCCCCGGGCAGTGATGTTCCTGAGCCGTTGTTCCATCTCCTCAAAGGAGACCTCCAGGTAAACGACCACGCCGTCCCGTTTCAGGTACTCCATGGCCCGGCTGCTGAAAACAACGCTGCCCCCCGTGGCGATAACGGTGCCATGGCAGCGGAGGGACAGGATCGCGTTCTTCTCTGTCTCCAGGAACGAGTCCGGCCCCTGCGTATCGATGATCTCCTGCAGGAGCCTCCCTTCCCGTTCCTGTATCGCGATATCCGTGTCGATAAACTTCATCCCCAGGGTTTTTGCAAGGATAACCCCCGCGGTGCTCTTGCCTGCCCCGGGCATGCCGGTGAGGACGATGTTTTTCATGGGCCGGTACTCTATGGATGTATCTCATCCTCCCTCCTATTAACCGTATTTTCCGGCAATACCTGTTACCTGCACCGTTTCTTTTTAGGCCTTACCCCGGCCCTCAGGTTAAAAAATGCCGGGGAAAGTTATAACGGTACGAATGAAGAGGCCATCTGTTTGAAAAGACCCCCGTACTGGTCGTAGTACCTTGTCCCTGCTGAATAATCGAGGAGATAGAGATGGTCTTTGGTCTGGACCAGGTATTCAGGGTGGCTGAATACGGTGTCCCCGGCCGTGCTTTTGTACGAGATAACCCCTGCAGGATTTCCTGACACTTCCAGGATGCCTGTTCCCGTCAGCGTATAATTCATCTTCTCTCCCTCTTCCGGTTCACTGTACTCTTTCACAGCCTGTTCAATGGGAGGACGGGTTGCAAGGTTCGGCCATTTTGAGATCGTTACGGATTGTTTTGAGGATGGCGGGGTAAACCGTGTCACGCTAAAAAAGGCCGTGCTGTACGCGGAGTTCCAGTTCTGGTCCTGATTGATCCAAAAACCCATCTCCTTATTCTCCCAGAGGACCGGCAATCCAGGTTCGTTACAACCTCTGTCCGGGGCGTTATGGAGGGTCCCGGGGCCGGGATGGTCTTTTCATTCCCTGTACACCCGGCAGCAAAAGACCGTGCCAAAAGAAAGAGAATGATCATGAGGGGCCTTTTCATGAACAATCTGATCGCACTGGCCGGATTATAAGCCATCTGATATCTTCTCCCCCGGCACAACAGCGCATTTTCATTGCCGGATTGTTCTATGGCCAGGATAACCCCGGGGAAAAAAAACTGATGCCGGCAGTCCGGTCCGGGCAATCCCCGTAGTACCCTCTTTTTATGCCAGGCATATTCCTGACAAAATTCAAAAAAAAGAATGCAGACAGGAACGTCAGATAAGGGTCTTATATTCTTTTACGGCAGCAATTTCCACGTTGACTGTTGCAGGCTGAGCGTTACTGTTTTCAATCGTAATCGTCTGATCGGGACCGAGTTTTTTATCCAGATTGAAATTGCTGGTGGTAATTGCGTCTTGTGGGGAATTTGTACTTCTCGTGATTTTTACCGGAATGTCAGACCTGATTCTTATATGAGTATAGGTGCCCAGCCAGGGGAGTTGATAGGTTCTTTGATCACCCGGCGTGAGGGTTATCGTTGAATTTACCGCTGTTTCAGAAACTGTTTTTTCTGTTGACATACATCCGGTAAAACATACCCCCATCACCAGAAAACACGTGAGTAATAATGCCTGATTTTTCATAATAACCGTGTCTGATGACATTATAAATGCGTTTTCCTGTGGTTTCCTGCCCCGATAGTAACAATCCGGTACAGCAGTACCTGATGGAGGAAAAAACATTGCCGGATTTTTTGCAGGTTACTTGCCGGTAACTATTTCCAGCCGGTGCAGGCCTGCGGGTAACCGGACCGTGTTTTTATTGCGCTGATGCAGGCGGGGCTGGGATAAACTCTTATACCTTCTTTTTCTTGTTTTGCGTACTGGTTTTTGTATTTTCTGGTCATCAGATTACGAAACTGCGTTTTTCCTTCTTAAACAATCAGATTTCTGGTATTTTTTTTAAAAGACGGCCCGGTGTTTTTTCCCCCCGCCGACACCAGCGCAAACACCCTTGTCTCCCCTTCTGGTATCGATGGGATCTCCTGTGCCCCCCAGATGATCCCGGCACGGGGGTCCAGATCATAACAGATACCGGTAGCGATCTCATCGCTGGAAAAGAGGCCGGCATAGTGCCCTTCAATGAGGATGATGCATCCCGTTATGGCAGAAAGCGGGATATCCCCCATCCTGTTTTTTTTCGTGTCCCGGCACACCCCTTCGACAAAATTTTGTTCCCGGGTCTCCCCGATAAGAAGCGTCCCGTACCCCCCTCCGGCAAGAAGATGCACGACATCGGAAAAATCGAGATTGACGAGCGAGGGTGTGCAGATCCGTTCATACAGGTTCCTCACCGTCTCGGATAATACCTGGTCTGCGACCGAGTACATGCATTTTAAGGAAAGGTCTCCGGGCATCATTTTCAACAGGTAATTCAGGTCAAGGACAAAGACGGAATCGGCAATGTTCAGGAGATCGTCAAGACCTTTCTGTGCCCTGCCATACCGTGTTTTCTCCAGCCGGGAGGGGAGCGTTAAGAGCGCGATCACGAGTGCCCCGCGGGACTTTGCGATCCGGGCAACCGCCGGTGCAGATCCGGTCCCGGCATTGCCACCCATACCGGCAACAATGATGCAGAGGTCCGGGTATCCAACCGGTTTTTCGAGATCGGGACGGGCATTTTCCGCTGCCGCAGCCACACTATCCGGGTGTCCTTCGGGAACACCGAGATGCTCCCGCCGGAAATACGAATGCTGTAATAAAAACGGGACGGCTGCATGGGAATGCCGGAATGTCTGCCTGTCGTGATCGATAACCAGTGTCCGCGGCCCAAAGAACCCCCGGTGAAAGAGGCGGTTGATAACGGAGTTTCCGGTCCCCCCGCATCCCGCAACCAGTATCCCCGGTTTTTGCACCGGTTCGTAACCGGGGCCAGGAAGCATGGTGTCGCTGGTATCGCAGGCAATAACCTGTCCGGCATCCTTGGGTGTTTCCTGATCCTGTTCTCTTTCGAGGTAATGTATCGCGTCTGAGATGAGCGTTCGCATAATTTTCGCAGTCCTGTTACGATCCCGTGAACCGGTTACCAGGGTTTTCCTTCATAATCATATCTTTTTTTGCCCGGGGGCCGGCCCGTTTCTGCGCCCCTCTCCCTTATGGGACCCGGGATCCCGCGAGCAGCCCGGGCTGCCCGTGTTCTTCCCCGGGCCGTTTACTAAAAAAAGATGATCCCGGAGACCGTCGGAAAAACCGGCGGTTTTTCGTATCTCCTCCTCCCGCCGGCATCCCCCCCGGCGCCGGGGGACTGCCGGCAGATATACTTATTGTGGTTATCGTCCAAACGTGAATAGAAAAGAACCTACCGGGAGTACACGAGCATGGTCCAGTTCTGCCCGAAATGCGGGACAAAAGAGCCTGACGAAAACGCGGTCTTCTGCCGCACGTGCGGGAACCGGTTACCGCCCCCGATCCCGGAAATAAAGGAGATCGCCTGTCCTGCCTGCGGAGCGAAAGTCCGCGATATGCAGGCTGTTTTCTGCGACACCTGCGGGTCTCCCCTGCAGAGGGTCCCGCCCGTGTACGCCC
>Ga0116171_10003445_pt1 | contig 14628 bp, 10 predicted proteins | sample AD_JPNHW2_MetaG_FD_89798 | JGI IMG/M metagenome (GOLD analysis project Ga0116171, IMG submission 89798) | Active sludge microbial communities of municipal wastewater-treating anaerobic digesters from Japan - AD_JPNHW2_MetaG | ecosystem: Engineered > Bioreactor > Anaerobic > Digestate | place...
CTGCAAGGCGCGCAGATAATCTGCCATCCGTCAAATCTTGTAATGCCGTACTGCCAGAAAGCAATGTATGCACGGGCTTTGGAAAACCACGTATTTATAATCACCTGCAACCGCATAGGCTCGGAAAAGCAGGGCGATACGGTTTTGAAATTTACAGGTAACAGTGTGATAGTTGATACAAAAGGAAATTATCTTGTTGATATGTCTGATTCGCGCACGTCTTCCGAAGAATGCACTGTAGTGGAAATTCATCCGGAAAAAGCACTTGATAAATTTATCAATCCCGTCAATAATGTAATAGACGACCGCAGAACGGAATTTTATCTTTAAATTACTTCACCGATTCGAAAACTTTTACTTTAAGGTCAAATTTTTTCCATTCGTTTCTGTCCATCCCCGCTTTCTGGCAAAGCGAGGAAATAAAATCTTCTTTCGATTTAAATTGCTCCCATACCTGAGGCAGATACACCGATGTATAAAATCCTTTTTTTATTATTACGCCTTTTTGTTCTATCTGCGAAAAGAGACTTTCTTTATCTTTATAGGAAATATCCTTCGGCTGCGAAAGCACAGTTACTTCATATTTTAAAAAAGGCAGTTCTTCTTCCGTGACAGGATAAAATCTGAAATCCCTTGTTGCCGCGCTGATTGCATTCTGTATGATATTTTTATAGAGCGAATCTGACGGCTCAATTGTGCCGATGCATCCCCTTAGTTCGCCCGATTTATATATTGTCACGAAACAGGCACGCTTAAGGTACAGTGCCTCGGGAACGGTGTCTTCCTTAAGAATTTCACCGTACTTAACAAACATATCTACCGCCTGTTCAGCAAGCGTCCGCATATAGTCAAGTTCCTTTTGAGTATATTTCATTTTCGTTTCTCCTTATTTAAATACTACCGCGGAATATCCGACTACGCGGATTGTGTCTCCGGTTACATCCGCAGATGTCCTGTAGTCAACGAGTTCCGGGTTCCAACTTCTTTTTTTTGCTAAATCCAATAATGCCGCAATTGCATACGGCGAATCAATTTCACAGTTCTTAACATCTTCCGTCTTCAGTCCGAGTATCGTGTCAATCGTAAATGCATCAAGTTTATTCGCTTCACGCTGAGTATGAAAATGGCTCAGGTCTACCGAAACTACTATCAATGTATCATCTCCTGAATATTTGTCAAGTGTATTCGAAAAATTTTTTGAATCAATTTCTCCGACTATCACGGGAACAACTTCAAAATCTTTCAGTATCCTCTGCAGAAAAGGCAGTTCGATTTCAATTGAGTGTTCCCATTTATCCGCTTCGGGAATAAATGACATATCGGGTTCGAGTATAAAATTGTCCGTTTCGCTGCTGACCTTCACCCCGCCCAGCGGCGTCATCAGCGTGTTGTAAATAAGCACGCATCCGCCGCGCAGATAATAATGGTGCGAAGTGCCGAGTATAATCACTTTTTTAGTGTCGGGATTTATTTGTCTGAAAGCCGCAGCCGCCGTTTTTCCGGAATACTGATAGCCCGCATGCGGCACGATGACAGCCTTCGGGTGCTGTCCTTTAAATTTTTTTCCGCAGAGTAAATCATCAATCGTCATTGACAGCTCTTCCCTGCCGGCGGGATACCAGCTGCCTGCGCATACACTCTTTCTTTCGTTTAATTTCATTTGAAGCGGTAATTAAATATTTCCTATATAGACAAATTTTAAATAGTTTTTTGCAATTCCTGAAAATTTATCAAGCAATGATTTCGGAGTAACATTCATTTTCAGTTTGTATCTCGGGAATGCCCGAGATATATGAAACGGAATGCTGCTGTCCAGAGACTGTATAAACCTGCACATGTTTTCAAATTCTTCCGTGTTATCATTATAATTCTCAATCAACAGGAATGTTATTTCAAGATGTTTTTTATATTCTGAAATTATTCTGATAGTATCAAGTGTGGTCTGCAGATATCCTTTGCATATTTTTTTATAGAAATCTTCGTTGAAAGATTTCAAATCAATATTGAACGCATCAATATATTCTATTAACTCTTTCAGCGGCTCGGGATTTATCTGACCGTTTGAAACCACCACCGTATGGATGCCTTGCTGTTTCGCGAGTTTCGCCGTATCGAGCATATATTCGTAAAACACGGTCGGCTCGTTATAAGTGAATGCGAGAAATTTCAGATTATATTTCCTGCAGAGGTTCACAATATCTTCGGGTGAGTAATGAGCCGCGCTTTGTGCTATCGGAGACGATTCATCTGCCTGCGAAATATCAAAATTCTGGCAGAAGCTGCACGACAGGTTGCATCCCACAGTGCCGAACGACAGGATTTCAGAGCCGGGATAAAAATGATAAAGAGGTTTTTTTTCAATCGGGTCAATGTTCACGGATACCGCTCTGGAATAAACTGCAGACACAAGTTTACCGTCAACATTTTTCCTTACTCCGCAAACGCCCGTCTTTCCGTTGACTATCACGCATTCGTGCGGACAAAGAAGGCAGGTAACTTTACCGCCCTGTTCTTCAATATAATATTTTGCCTCTTTCACATCAGTGTTAACTAATGAGATTATCAAACTGATTTGAAATCTTATTTCCGTCTATAGCAAATGATTCGGTGATGAGTTTGGAAATCAGTTCATTAGGAATTGTTTCAAAATAATAGTTTTCAATGTGTAATCCCTGAAGCGAAGTGTGCCACACTTCACCTGCAGTTTTTCTTTTTTCGGATTTAATCTGAGTCTGTTTTGAAAGTTTGCGGCTGTCAGCCAGAACGTAAAGCGGCACCTTCATCCTCTGGCATCCGAGGGCCAGCGGCATTGACCCGATTTTATTAATAAAGAAATCGGGGAAAATGCAGTCGCATCCGATTAACGCAATGTTTACTTTAGTAAGATATTTCACCATAGCGGCGTCAACAATCATATTCACTTTAAATCCCATTCCCGTAAGATGTTCGGCAAGTATTCTGCCTTCATATTTCGGCCGCGCCTCTGTCTGGATAATATCGGGATAAACATCCTGTTCCTTAAGGTATTCAAAAAGCGCGAGAATGGTGTTGCTGTTGCTGTGTATCAATACAGTTTTGTCTTTGAAGTCATACGCCGAATATACAAGGGCAGCAATTTTCCTGTTTACGTTTTTCCATTTATTTATATAATCCGCCGTGATTCCGAGAAGGTAATTCTGCAGCGAAGGTTTTTCAGGGTCATCTTCACTGAGCTTATTTCTTTTTTCTATAAAATCTTCCATAGACAATACAGCCTCGTGGTAAAAGTGGTCGAGCGCCGAAAACTGATTGTGAATCTCCACCACGCTCTTAATTGAAGTCTGCATAAGATATATGAGTTCCTTTTCCGGCAGGTCTTTTTCCTTTACAAGAAAATTATACAGCGCCGAAATAGTTTCATTTAATACACGCACCGAGCCCGAATATTTGTCGGATTTTATTTTCTTAATCTGTGAGTTAAATTCCCTTGATACGAGTTCATTGTTCATATCTCAAATTTAACTCTAATAATGAAATTAAAAAATAATAAAATTTTTTCGCTGACAGAAGTTTTTCGCGGGAAAAATACAAAAGGCAGGAGAACTGTTCCCCTGCCTTCCGGTATCTAATGATTTTTGTTACTTATTTAGTTCGTTTTCGATAGCAGTGGTTACAACTTCGGATTCGGGTGTAATCTTGCTTTTAAAACGTGCTACTACATTTCCGTTTTTATCAACAAGAAATTTTTCAAAGTTCCACGATACATCGCCTGCGGGTTCAAAATTTATGAGTTTTACATACAGCGGTGATTTTTCACTTCCGAGAACCTTAATTTTATCAAAAAGCGGGAATGTCACATTATATTTTGTTGTGCAGAATGTTTTTATCTCATCGTTTGTTCCCGGCTCCTGTCCGCCAAAGTCATTTGACGGGAAAGCCAGTATCACAAAGCCTCTGTCTTTATATTTTTCGTAAATGTTTTCCAGCCCGGTGTATTGGGGCGTGTATCCGCAGTTTGAGGCAACATTTACTATTAAAAGAACTTTTCCTTTATAATCCGAAAGCGATACGTTCTGTCCGTCAATATTCTGAACAGTCTGGTCTGAAACGTTTATTGGGTCGTTTGTCATATATTTATTAACAGGTGCTGAATTTAAATTCAAGCTTATTAATATTACGATTATTATTGCATAAATCACAATAACCACGTATTTCATTTTATTACTCCTTTTTTGCTATTAAACAAAAACGGGGAATTAAAATTTCAGAAATATTTTATTGCAGGTGATTGGTGCCGGGGATAAATACTTCAACAGTTGTGCCTTTTTGCAGTTCGCTTTCAATTCTAATAGTTCCGCCGTTAAGTTCAATCAGTTCTTTGCATATCAGCAGTCCGAGCCCCGAACCGTATTCATTACCGGTGCCCCTTAAAGAATCTTGCTGCGATGAGTCAAAAAGCCTGCGAAGCCTCTCCGGCGGAATGCCAATTCCGTTGTCCTTTACATACAGATATGTCCCTTCGGAGGTTACAGACGATGACAGGGCTATATCACTTTTCGGATTCGAAAATTTTATGGCATTTGTTAAAAGATTTGAGAGTATTAGTTTTATCGACATTTCGTCCGCATTTATGGTCTGTCCTTGCGGGATTTCATTTATGAATTTAATTTCTTTTCTGAATGAATTAATAGTCAGAAGCGTAACAATTTTTTCCGAAAGTTCTCTGAGATTGAAAGTTGTTTTGTTAATTTTCAGTTTTCCTGACTGCAGTCTTGTCCACTGAAGAAGATTATCTACAAGATTATAAAGAGTACCCGCGATAACATTAAGCTGAGAAATGTAATGTGCTTTTTCTGATTCAGAAATTATTTCGTTTTTGGAGTCCAGCAGTTCAAGGTATCCGAGCAGTCCCTGAAAAGGATTGCGGAGGTCGTGCGCAATAATTGAGAAAAATTTATCTTTCGTCTTGTTTAATTTTTCAAGTTCTTCCGTATATTCTTTTTGTTTCTTTTCTGTTTCAATTTTTTCCGAAATATCTTTGATTATGGCGCTTATAGTAAGTCTGTTATTTATAAACATACTTGTATGCGTGACTTCCACTGGGAATACCGTACCGTCTTTTTTTCTGTGGTATCTTATCGGGAATTTAATTACCGTCAAAAGTTCGCTTTTTCTTATGTTGTTAACGGTGATATCGGGATCTGAACTCAAATCACTTACTTTTAATTTCTTTGCCTCTTCATCACTGTACCCGTACATTTTTCTGAATGATTCATTGCAGTCGGTTATATAGAGGGTTTCATAATCATACATCAGAACCGTATTCGGGTTATTTTCATACAGCATCCTGTATTTTTCTTCGCTTTCCTTAAGTTTTTCGTCTGCTTTTTTTCTCATATCAATTTCACCCCTGAGCACGCCGAGTGCTTTTTTGAGGTGAATCGTGCGGTTATTTACAATTCTTTTCAGATTGGACGTAATCAGATTATTCTCTTTCGCAGTGATGTAAAATCTGACGGTTGACAGAATTAATAATAACACTAATCCGATTGCAGAAAAATTAAAAAACGGATATTCAGGATGATATTTCAGCCACCATATTGTAACAGCGACAAAAACAATCCAGATTGATGATGTTTGTTTCAGAATTTTCTGCGTTGTATAATACATCCTTACAACAAGCCCGGGTTTTGTTTCTAAGTCGGGATATCGCAGTGTCAAAATCTGGTAAATGCCTGCAAGTATTAAAAGTATTTCGGCAAATATATATCCGTGTTCAACTATTCCGCCGACATCAGGGAGCCCCGCAGGCTTTTCAAAGAAATACAATAAATCAGAAAAAGTGTATAGGATAATTCCGAGTTCGATTAGGCTCAAAACCCCTTTCTGAATTTTCACGCCTGAACGTAGAAAAATATAGATTACCGTGAATAAACACGATAGATCAAGAACCGGATATACAACCGGAGTTATGTATCCGAATTTATCAAAATAAATCTGCGGATTATTATTTGACAGAACATAAAGCGAGCCAACAATAACAGCCGATAAGACAATTATAAAAGTGATATAGATTACAGAAAGATCAAGCGCAAGTTTAATTTTGTCGGTTTTTGTGATTTTATGTTTCTCGAACGACAAAAGCCCCCATATTAGAATAGGGTAAAAGAGAATATAACATATGTCAACAACAAGAGGAGTTTCAGTCTGGGTATTTGAATTAAATCCCGCAATAAAATTATACAAGTCGCCGAATAAATTGAACAAGGTCGCAATAAATAATAGCACCCAGGGTTTAACACTCAACGGAGTTGATTTTTTTATCTCGCGTACGCAGATGAACAATATTACAGGTATGAGAGTACTTTCTACAAACATTAAAAGGTCTCCGAGCGATACGGAAGAGATATGCTTTGCCGAAACCATGAATGTAAGAAATAAATGCAGTACAAATATGCCTGCAAAGAACAAAGATATTTGTGTAAAACTATAACCCCAAAAAAGAGGTTTAGCTGCCGGCTTTAATTGATTTTCAACATTATATTTTTCTGGTTTCATTTTATGATACAACTAATAAATAAAAATATTGATTTATTATTCAATTTTAAATGTCAATATTGATTTTTTTTCGGGGAGTAATTTTCTCCGGTTTTATTTCGTTGATTAAACCGACGGTGCGTTTTTCCAAGCGGAGCTGCTTAAAGGTAAACTTACTGTAAAAGTTGTGCCTTCTCCTGTTTTACTTTGAACGGATATTGAACCTGAATTTTTGTCCAGCAATTCTTTGCACAGTGAAAGTCCGAATCCCGAACCTCTTTCGTTTTCCGTACCGGGTCTGCTGTGCCTATCGCTTATATCAAACAATTTTGCATGCACATCATCAGGTATCCCGATACCGCTGTCACATACGGAAATATATGCGGTTTTGCCGTCTGAGCCTGAGCTCAGAATTATTTTACCTTTTCTCGGAGTAAACTTTATTGCATTTGTAATAATATTCGATAACACGATTTTAAGTGATTCAGCATCCGCAAAAACGGCTGTGTTTTCATCAATATTATTTTCAATTTCAATTTCCTTGTTCTGAATATTAAGTTTCAGAACAAGCAGCACATCATTAATAATTTGTCCGATATTTAAATCTTCGGAATTAAATATCATCCTTTCCGATTGAATTCTTGACCACAGCAGCAGATTGTCCACAAGGGAATAAACATTTTTGATATTGCTAAAAAGTTCTTTGATTAAAAAGTTTTTTTCTGCGTCACTGATGGAATCAAACTCGGAATTGAAAAGCTCAAGATAGCCGAGCAGCCCCTGAAAAGGATTTCTGAGGTCGTGCGCAATAATCGAGAAAAATTTATTTTTGTTTTCATTCAGCTGCCTGAGTTTATCCGTATATTCCTTCTGTTGGTTTTCCAGATTTGTTCTTTCGGTTATATCGTTAATAACTGTTACGACCACGTTGCGATTTCGCCAGTTATAACTTGCCCGGGTGATTTCAACCTGAAATATTGTACCGTCTTTTTTCTTATGATACTTTTTTAAAAGTACGATCGGTCTTTCGGAAATATCCTTGTCAAGGTTTCTTTTTGCCTCGTCGCTGTTCTCTGCAAGGTCAGGGAGATATCTGTTTAAAAATTCTTCGCGTGAATATCCATACAGCCTTATGGCGGCGGAATTACAGTCAAGTATTTTTCCCGTCTTGTAATCCGACAGTACGATTGCCGTTTTCTGAATTTCAAAAAGCATCCTGTATTTTTCCTCGCTTGTTCTGATAATATTTTCGGCAGTCTTTTTATCCGTGATATCTTCAATTACCGCCTGTATCATTAATTCATTATCAATTTCCACGGGAAACACATCTACGGCAATCCAGAAGTCAACCCCCTCTTTGTTTTTAATTTTAAACTGAATTGATTTTCTGACCGAATCCTTGGTTTTGATTTCCTCGAATAATTTGCCTGCGGTATATTTATATTCAGGAGCAACATAATCAAGGAAAAATGTTAAATTTTTATTTAACAAATCTTCTTTTTTAAGTGACAGGAATTCTAATATTCTCGGATTAGCATAATGAATTATTCCTTTGGAAACAATCATCACGCCTAATCTGAAGTTTTCCAGAAGCCGTCTGTATCTTTCTTCAGATTTTTTCAGTTCAATTGTCCGGATGGTGTTTTTTAAGTCTTTTTCCTCGAGCTGTTTCAGCAGTTCGTTTAAATCTTTTGTCCTTATATGTACAAGTCCGTCCAGGTTTTCCGACAGATTCTTAATTTCCATTGTAACGTAAATCTGTCTGAAAAGAGATATTACGATTACGGCGGCAATTGAAACTGAGCCCACCCAAAAATTAATTGTATTCGTACCGTATGAATGAAAAAGGAAATAAATTATCAGTACCATGACGCAAAACTGAGGCATAAAAATTATTAATGACTTGAAATACCGCAGGAAGTCAAATAGTTTTGTCAGCCGGTTATATTCCCCGCCGGAATTTTTCAATAGACTTATCTGATGCGCTGCAAATATAAAAAACAGCATGCAGGCTGCAATCGTCATATATTCGTCAAATCCCCCCGAATAAGTGATTCCCCGAGGCAGATTGTAATTATCAATTATATCCGCTGCAAAATAAATTAATACTGCGGAAAATAAAATTTCTTTTCCTTTTCTTCCGGTAAAAAATTTTGAACGTATGCTTATATATAAAACAATATAAATTATGCTTAAATCAAGTAAGGAATATATAATGTTAAGAATAACCGTCTGAGTTGCCGCATCGTGAAAAACCGATTTTGAAAATAATACATCCATAAATTGCAGGCTTAAAACAATAAATGACGATATGTATATAATTGACAGATCGAGAAATATCTGCAGCCGGTTAAACTTATCGATTTTTTTTGTGGAGAATGCCAGAAGGCCTAAGATAATAAAAACATAGAAAATCAGTGAAAAGGCGCTGTTAAAATATAAAAGTATATTTGCGTTTAATTCCATCACATCATTTAAGGAACTCAAAATGTATAAAATTACATTCATCCCCAGTGCAATTGTCAGGTAAAGCCACGGACGAATTATAGAACTGTCTGACTTGTATTGTAATTTACATAATACGGCAAATTCATAAAATATGATGATACTGAATATTAAAAACAAAAAGTCTTTTAAGGGTGTGTAAATATTACTGTTGTGAGGAACAAATATATTTATTAATAGAAGGGTTATAAGAAATCCCCATGCAACAATTTCAGCTCTTCTGACACTCGCGGCAGAATTATTGCTCCAACCATTATTAACTGTGTCCGATAATCCGTCCACATTCATAATTTCCCCAATATTAGTTTTTTTTTAAACTGAATCCAAAGAAATATATAGCAAAATTCAACTAATGTCAAACGGAAAATATTTACAGTGGTTACAACAAAATAAATTGTTTTATATCTGCATAAAAGATAAATTAATAAAAATAACAATTAAATTTAAAAATAACCTATGAAAAAGTTTTTTGTTTCAATTTTATTTATTTTTGCACTCTGCGGAAATCTCCTGCCCCAAAGCGTGGACTATGATACATATTTTCTGGATAAATCCCTGAGAGTGGATTTTGCCCATGCGGGAAATTTTAACGAAGCGCATTATTATATTGAGCAGCTGAAAAGCGAGCCGTATTTCAGCGGCTCGAAAGTGAACCTGATTGACCCCAACGATTATGGTGAATATAAAGTAATGGTGTATTCGAAAGACGGCAAACTCATTTTCACGCGCGGCTTTACAACGCTTTTTCAGGAGTGGCGCACCACCGAAGAAGCGAAAACTATGAGCAGAAGTTTCTACGAATCAATTCAGATTCCGTATCCGAAGGATACGGTGATTTTTGAAATTCACAACCGCCTGAAATCAGGTTCGTTCGAAAAGAAATTTTCAGTGACTATTGACCCGTCAAGTTATCTGATTAATCCTGAAATTGTGAATGTATATCCTGTAAACGAAATTCTGAAATCCGGCGACCCATCCAAAAAACTGGATATAGTGCTGCTCCCTGAGGGTTATACCGCCACGGAGATGGAGAAGTATCATCAGGATGCAAAAAGAATGATGGACTATATGCTGGGGTGTTCGCCTTACAAGGAAAACAAGAATAATATAAATTTCTGGACGATAGATGCGCCTTCAAAAGAAAGCGGCACGGATTTTCCGAAAAAGGATGTTTTCAAAAATACGATTTTCAACACTTCGTTTTCCACATTCGGAACTGACAGATACCTTATGACCACCGACATAAAATCGCTAAGGGATGTTGCAGCAAACGTTCCATACGACCAGATTATCATACTCGTTAATACTGATGTTTACGGCGGCGGAGCAATATATAATTATTACGCAAGTACTTCGGTTGATAATATTCACACGGATTATGTGTTGTGCCATGAATTCGGACACAGCTTGGGAGGGCTTGCCGATGAATATTATACATCAGATGTAGCGGTACAGGATTATTACGATTTAAATGTCGAACCCTATGAACCAAACATCACAACACTGGTCAATTTTGAAAAAAAATGGAAATCAATGGTTACCCCCGGAACGCCCATCCCAACGCCATTTACAAAGGAGTATGAAAATTCAGTCGGTGCATTTGAAGGCGGCGGCTACGTGGCAAAAGGAGTTTACCGCCCGATGGAAGACTGCACAATGAAATCAATAGTGTACGATAAATTCTGCCCTGTATGCAAAAAAGCATTAAACGACGTAATCAAATATTACTCGGAGTAACTCCGGAAGAGATTGTCACTATAAAAAAAGCAGAATCCGTATTCTGGATTCTGCTTTTTTGTTTTATAATTTAAAATTTTATTTCTGAATCATCATTTTCTTTGTCTGTGTGAAACTTCCTGCATCGAGGCGGTAGAAGTAAACTCCGCTTGAAAGTTTGGACGCATCAAAGTTAATTGAATATGTTCCCGCAGTCATTTGTTTGTTCACTAATGTTGAAACTTCCCTTCCGAGTATATCATATACTTTCAGAGAAACAAATTCACCCTTAGGAATAGAGAAGTTTATCTTTGTTGACGGGTTAAATGGATTCGGATAATTCTGAGACAGATTGTAGTTCGCAGGTGTTTCTCCCTGATTTCCGATGTTCACGGTGTATGAATATCTGTTAAAATACAAGCCGTATGCAGAACCGTTCATACCAACCCACGCAACTCCGCAGTCACTGTACGGGAGTTCAATCAAAACCGGTTTGAAATTTGCTGCTGACCAGAAGGGCATGTGATGTGAAATGAACACAGGTGATGAAAACCCCGTACTGTAATAGTTGGAATAAGAATATCCGATTTTATCGGTGCCGTTGGTCGGCGTTCCGCTCTGAAGGCTGTCCGAATAGTAAATAAAATCAAAACCCGAGTTGAATGTATTCAGGCTCATCCAGTATTCGTCAACGTTCGGATTTGCCGCCACATCAACCGGTGCAGCATAAGTGACTCCGGCGTCGGTGCTTTGCCTGCCGCGGATATTTATGTTTCCGGTGGTTCCGAGTGTGTACAAATACCACACTGTGCCGTTAAGTGCCGCTGCAGTGAATTCGGTTTTTGCGCCGGTTTCCGTTGCCACATCAAGAAATGCAATAGATGAAACCACACCAGGTGAGGTTACTCTGTACCGTGCAATACGCGCAGTACCGGATACTGTATCTGCTGTTCCGGTATTCATATACGGAAAATATATTGTATCGCCTGCCGTGATAAAGGCACCCGGCATAGCACCTGTGGATGTCATATAGCCGCGGCTTGCTATGGTTGCAAATGCATCAACTGAGCCGTATCTGTATAGTCCGGTTGTTTCCAGTGAATCAAACAGAATATACATTGCATTATTGTTTTTTGAAGCGCAGACATCATAATCCCTGTAATGACCCGCTGCAACAACAACACGCAGAGTATTATTTATAATGTTCCATACGTAAACCGAATTTGCAAGCTGCAAAAACAGATAAGTGGAATCGGCGCCGGTATGTACCATTTTGAGCTTGTCAAATTTAAACCGGTTTATTATGCCGTTTGCGTGAAACGACCAGTTAGCTCCATTGTTCGTGGATTTAAAAACCACGATACCAAGATTTGAAGTTGACAATGTGTCATTAACGGCAACATATATTGTTCCCGCATTATCAACAGCGCCGGTAATCTGTCCTATCGGAAGATACGGCATAATTGTAATATCACTTCCCCAAGCCGGATTATCAGTATTGACAGGAATTGTTGGGATTGGTTTGCCGGTTTTCAGTTCCTGAGCATAGGATAGAAAACCCGAAAGAAGTATCACACTTAAAAACAGAAATAGTTTGTTCATTTAATGCTTCTCCTTTTTTAACTTTATTAATGAGGAAATATAGCGGAATTTCAGATTTAAAACAAAGAAGAATTAATTCACAAAAAATGGCTGATATTTTAAAATTATTTTTAATAATTTTGAATGATTAATATTTTCCGAACTAATTCACGTGAGGAGGTGATTGATGAACTCGATAGTATTGGTGATTATAGCCGCTTTAGTCTTAGTTATAGCTTACAAGTTTTACGGCAGATTTATCGCCTATAAAGTTCTTCAGATTAAGCCCGAGAATAAAGTCCCTTCGGAGACTTTTAACGACGGCAGGGACTACGTTCCCACAAATAAATATGTATTGCTCGGGCATCACTTTGCAGCAATTGCAGGCGCCGGTCCGCTTATAGGTCCCGTGATAGCAGCGCAATACGGTTTTCTTCCCGGCACGCTCTGGATACTCATCGGCGCGGTATTCGCAGGAGCAGTGCACGATATGGTAATCCTTTTTGCTTCGGTTCGCTTTGACGGACGCTCTATCGCAGATATTGCAAAGTATCTTGTCGGAGACAGACTTGGATTCATCACTTCAATTGCAATTTTATTCATTCTTATTATTTCAATGGCAGGGCTCGGCATTCCTGTTGTCAATGCGCTGAAACATTCGCCTTGGGGAACATTCACAGTCGGCTTTACAATTCCCGTTGCAATTTTCATCGGCATTTACTTAAAATACATCCGCCCCGGAAAAATTCTTGAAGCAACTATAATAGGTGTTGCGCTTGTGATTTTAGGTGTTGCGCTTGGTCCTTATTTTGAAAGCCTGCCGATTGCACATTTTCTGAATTTCGACGAAAAGCAGCTTGCGGTGATTCTTGCACTCTACGGATTCTGCGCAGCGGCGCTGCCCGTATGGCTGCTGCTTTTGCCTAGGGATTATCTCAGCACGTATATGAAGCTCGGTGTGATTTCGATTCTTGCAATCGGAATTATCATCATTCATCCTACGATTCAGATGCCCGCTATGACGGAATTTGTAAACGGAGGCGGACCCGTGATTCAAGGGAAAGTATTTCCGTTCCTGTTTATCACAATTGCATGCGGTGCGCTCTCGGGATTCCATTCGCTCATCAGTTCGGGAACAACTCCAAAACTGATAAAAAACGAAAAGGACATTCTGCCGATTGGTTTCGGAGCAATGCTGCTCGAAGCATTCGTTGCCATCATCGCACTGATTGCGGCAACCGTTATGCCGACTGCAGATTACTTTGCAATCAATTCGGTTCCCGAACTCTTTACGAAATTAAATATGAATCCGTCGGAACTTCCGCTGTTGTCATCATTAGTCGGAGAAAACCTTATGCACAGACCCGGCGGCTCGGTGTCGCTCGCGGCAGGAATGACGTATGTGTTTTATAAAATTCCGTGGCTCACACATCTGATGGGATTCTGGTATCATTTCTGCATAATGTTTGAGGCGCTTTTCATTCTCACAACCATTGACGCAGGCACGCGAATCGGAAGGTATCTGCTTCAGGATTTATTCGGACAAAGCTGGAAGCCCGCAGGAAAGGCAAAAACGTGGTTAAATATAATCTTTTTCTCGGCTCTGATTTCCGCATCGTGGGGATTTCTGCTATACTCGGGAAACATCTCCACTATATGGCCGTTGTTCGGCACGGCAAACCAGATGCTCGCTATAATTGCCTTTGCAATCGGCACAACATACCTGATGAAAAACGGCAAAGCAAAGTACAGCTGGATTACGCTCATACCGATGTCATTCGTAACTGTTACAACGCTTTCAGCCGCAGTAATTAATATCACCGACAACTATCTGCCGAGCAAAAATTACACACTGGCAATAATCTCCGGCATACTGCTTATTATGGTACTGGCAGTTCTTGCCGAAAGTGTTAAAGCCTGGATAGACATTTACAGAGAAAATAAACCAGTTGACACGGATATGCTGCCGCAGTAAAAAAAGTATCATCTTAAAAAGAAACGCCAAACCCACATCAGGATTTGGCGTTTTTTTTTATCTGTTATATGATAAATCAGATATCTTTATAATATTTTTATGCTGCGGGGGTATCTTTTGTTTTTTTATTTATATATGTCTTCATAGATTTGTATAAGTTAAAGATTAAAAAAATGAAAGCCGAATATATTTTTCTGACAATTTTCTTTGCGGTTATGCTCGCGTATCTGGTTATTGCTTTGATAAAATCCGATAAACTTTAAATACCTGCTTTATGAAAATTAGTGATATATCCGAAGTAATAGTTTTTCTGGGGTTGCTCGTAGTTCTCGTGC
>Ga0116171_10003446_pt1 | contig 14627 bp, 21 predicted proteins | sample AD_JPNHW2_MetaG_FD_89798 | JGI IMG/M metagenome (GOLD analysis project Ga0116171, IMG submission 89798) | Active sludge microbial communities of municipal wastewater-treating anaerobic digesters from Japan - AD_JPNHW2_MetaG | ecosystem: Engineered > Bioreactor > Anaerobic > Digestate | place...
AGATAAAGCTTGGAAAGATACTCTTAATAAAGTTATAGACCCAAAAAAAGAAACAAAAAAAGATAATATTATTTCTCCTGAAATTGAAAACATCGAAGGCGAAGTTATCGGAGTAAATGTTATAGCTGAATATCATACAGGAGAAAAGAAAGGACAAAACTTTACTATCCCTCTAGAGATTACTGTTGACGGAGATATTAAATACGAAGGCAAAAAAGTAGCAGAAACAAATGATTTAGATTTAGATAATTTAATGGATGTATTGGAAGATGATATGAATGTTCCTTCTTTTGTTTATGCTGAAGAAGAGACAGTAATATCAAAAAATATAGACGAAGCTTATTCTAAAGTAACAAAAGAAAGAGACGAGCTTCTTGTGAAGAATTATAATAAAGTCTTTGGAACAAAGTATGCAAGTATCGGAGAATATAGAAAAGACACTATTCCTAAAAACAAAGAAGAGGCTTCAACTCGCTACTATAACGAAGTTCTAAAATCTAAAATTAAGAAAGGAGAAGCTGTAGTTATTGGAGCTGACAACCTGAAGGATTACTTCGGGAATGATTACGATGTTACAAGACATCCGATGTATTCAGAAGCTACAAATATGCTCTATGAGAAATTGGTAAAAGAGTTAAAAAATCCTATTGTAAAATTCACAGTAGCCGGAACAGGTTCAGGAAAGAGTGACTTCTTAATCAAAGAAGAATCAGGTAATTTTGACGGAATAATCTATGACTCTACCGCTTGGAATTATGACGGTATTGAGAAACAAATTAAATATGCTGATGATAACGGCAAAGAGGTTGTGTTCTACGGAATAATTCCTGATATCACTAGAGCTAAAGCTTTCACATTTAGAAGAGAATCTGACGGAGAACATCCGGTAACAGATACAGCTTTCATTCGAACTCACGCAGGAGCTATTAAGACGATGATAAAATTGATTGAGAATGGTCTTGATGTTTATGTTTTAGATAACAGAGGAAAAACTCTCGCAGAGATACAAGACTATAATTATATTTTGAATCCGATTGACTCTCTAAAAGGATTGGGGTATACTGAAGAATATGTTAAAGCTGAAAGTGAAAAAGTCAATAAAGCCAACTACCAAGAAATTATCTCCGGCAGGGCAGAAGGCACGAGTGAAATATCTCAAGAAGACAGGACTCAAGTAAAGGGTTCTAAAAACGCTTCTATTGGTCGCTATCGTGATGATACCGATATCTTTCTAAGTAATCCTGACGCTATCAAACCTATTCAATTCCCTGAACTTGTAAGACTCGCAAAAGAGCTTTCAGGAAATATTCCGTTCCTAAGAAAATACCAAAAATCAAATGGTATGTTTTATGGTAGAGGAACAGGAGAAATCGGACTCAATCCTGAACTATTCAAAAAAGAAAATCTCGGACAATTACAAAAGACTCTCGCTCACGAGATAGGTCACTTGATAGATTATTTACCAGACCAAACTATGACTAGAGGTAATCTTATGGGAAGACTTAATACTCTTGTTGGATTTAGAAAAGAGTTTTATTCTCCTGCCGGTGTAACAAGAAGTAACGAAGAATTGAAAACTCAGATGTATGCTCTATCGAAGTATTGGAGACCATTTGAAGAATCTACCTCATCAAAGAGTTATAACGATTATAGAAAATCTCCTGAAGAAATATATGCTGACTTTATCTCAGCAATGTTCAATGATCCACGAGTAGTCAGTTCTATAGCTCCAACAGCCTATAATGTATTCTTCCAAAAGTTAGATATGAAACCTGCTGTAAAGGAGGCCTATTTTGGTTTACAGGATTTATTAAGAAATGGCGATATGGTGGCCGAGAGACGAACTCAAACAAGAGAGATGTTCAAACTCACAGAACAAGAATCTAAAGAAAGACAGATTCAACAACAAATAGAAGAAGAGAGTAAAGAAAAAAGTATTTGGTTTAAGTTTAAGACTCAAGCTGTAGATATTACTGAAGCAGTTCGAGAGAAAGTTAAAGAAGCAGAAAAGAAAGGAACACGAATCAATCCTGATGATAACCCTGCTTACTATCTTGAAGAAAGAAATTATCTTGGTGGAAAAATCAGGTCTGAAGTAGAAACGAAGTTCAATTCTATTTATCAAGAATTACAAAAAGAAGATATGTCTTGGGAGGACTTGGGAGAATTGATGTTCTATGAGCGTATCTTAAAAGGAGACAGACAAGAGATTGCTAACCCTCTAGGGTATCAACCTGATTTCGTAGCTGAGCTTATGGATGTCTACGAAGATGTAGGAACAATAAAAGCAGACAACACTCAATATGATGAAGGAACTTCAAATATGAAAGTGACACTTGGAGAAGATAAATTTATGAAGCTTCAGACTTTTGCAAAAGAGTATCGAGAAAATCTTAAAACATTTTTTGATGAAGGAAGAAAAGAAGGAATCTATTCTGAAGAACTCGCTAAAATGTTTGAAGAGAATGCTTTCTATGTTCCATTCAAAGGAGCGAAGTATTCAGGTAAAACAAAAACAACATTCGCAGTAAAACAACAAAAAGGAACTCTAGGGAATATTGAGAATCCGGCTAACACTGGAATTGAAAAAGCTGTCTCGATAATCAGAGCAATAGAAAGAAACAAAGTCACTCGTAAAACAGTGGAGTTCTTACAGAATCAATTCGGAGAAGAAGTTCAGGTAGCTAAAACAGATAAGAATGGATATCCTATTGAACCAAGAGAAAAAGATTTAGGGTTGGTTACTTATATGCAAGACGGAAAAGTAAAAGGATTCTATGTCGACAAATACATCGAAGACGCAATTAAGAAAAATACTGTAGCCGAACAGAATATGCTTATCTCTGCTCTAAGGTTTGGAAACTCAAAGTTATTCAGACCGTTGTTTATTACATTCAACCTAGGCTTTCAGGGATTCAATGCGATCCGTGACTTTAAGAGATTTTGGAAAAATGTTCCTAATATGACAATCTTGAAAGCATTGAGACTATACGGAAAATCAGCGAGAGCTTCAAAGATTCGTGCTTTCGGTCTTCCTAAAAATCCTTCAGCTAAAGACATCGAAGCATTCAATCTTATAAATAAATTAGAGAGTGAAAAATTGTTAGGTATAACTTACAATGACATCATCAAGGGAGAATCTATCGAAGACGCTCAGATTGATAGAATACTTCGAGAGGTTGGAATCAGAGAAGCGAAAGATACAAAACTAGGGAATCTTGCTTCAAAGGTTGGCCTAACAAAAAATACTCCTATCATAAAACAAGCAATAGCAATTTTAGATTTCATCGAAAAAACAGGAAACTTAATTGAAACTATGCCTAAGGTTGCCGGAGTAATGGCTCTAGAAGATAAAATGCCTCCTATGGAAATGAGAAGTTTCGTTCGTAGATATGTTGGGTCTCCTGACTTTATGGCCGGAGGTAAGTTCAAACCCTATATGAATGAGGTATTTCTCTTCTCTAACGCAATCTTTCAGGGTATTAGGTCAGATTATGAGATTGCTACACAACCTAAGTCTAGAGGGGCGTATTGGCTCAAAACAGCACAGTCTGAGATACTACCTAAACTTCTTATGTTACTCGCTACAGCCGGATTCTTTGGAGAATGGCTAAAAGAATTATTCGGAAAGATTGGAGAATACGACAAAGCGAACTATTCAATCATTCCTCTAGGAATCGATAATAACGGTAAAGCTGTTTACTTCAGAATGCCTTCAGACGAAACAGGAAGATTGATTGGTGGTGTATTTTGGAAAGTGGCCAACGCAATAGGAGAGCCTGAACAATTAGCAGAATTAAATACATACACAGATTTAATAAACTACGCAGGAGGACAAGTTCCTTCACTTACTCCAACCTTCGAACTGACAGCATTTACTATTCCTCAGTTCTTGGCCGGTAATAATCCTTATGACTTCTTCAGGGGAAGAAATGTTCTCACTGATGATCAACAACAAGCCGGAGGAATGGAAAGAGTAAAACCTTTCTTGTCTTATATGTTCGAGCAATTAGGAGGTAGTGTGATAATGAAATTATACACAAACGAAACTGTTCCTAAGAATCCTTCACTCTCTGAAAAAGTTCTATCGCTTCCGGTAGTATCAAACATCGCAGGAAGATTTATTAAAACAACAAACTACGGAGAGACTGAACAGCTAAGAGAAATAAGTCAACAAGTAAAAACAGACCAAGCTAGAGAGAGAATTAAAAATAGAAGAACCGTGTTTGATTATGTAGAACAATCTCAAGGTAAGTCATACGGAGAAGCAAACGCTCTTAAAAGAGAAATGATAAAAGAAATATACGGAGGCTTCCCAAAAACTCCTGAAGACAGAACACAAGCTCGAAACCTAGAGAAACGATTCGATACATTAAGGTTACGAGGTAATGCTGACGCTAGAGTAGATTCGTTAATCATAGCAGGGTCGAACGAGGAGAAAGTAGCACTTCTTCAAGAGTATAAAAAATCAATGAGTAAAGAAGATTACGAAGACCTCAAAAAATTTATAATTAAAAACCGCATTGTTAGTTCAGCTGTATTCCAAGCTCTCTATCGTGTGGAAAAGTAATATACTTGAATGAAGAAAAATGTTATAATGGAATATGTTAAAGAGGTCTTAGATTTGTTTTTTTGGGTAGTAATATTTTTATCAATTTTTATTCCTAACTCACTCTCCTTTTGGTTGAGTGAAGGGTTCACAAAATAATTTATGAATGGAGAATTTTCTAACAACATCTAATATCGTTTTCATTATAGGTATTCTTGGAACTATCTTTACCGTCTACAATTATTTCAAAGAGCCTCAGATAAAGTCTGAAAAAATTGACGCATTGATTCAGCAAAAAATGGAGTTCACAATTAAGTCTACTGAAGAGAGGTTCAATCAAATGCAAAAGAACTTCGAAGGCCTACTATTAAGCAGTAACAATCACGTCCATACCGTTGACACAAAGGTCGATAAACTCAGAGAGGATATAGGATGTATGGGTAGAGAAGTTACTCGTCTTGCTACGATCATCGAAGAGCGTATACCAAAAAAATTAAATTAAAAAAATAATGGAAATTCAATCATTTTTACAAATAGCTATCGTGGGAGTATTTCTTTCTTTTGTAATTGAGTTAGTGACATTAAAGATACATAAGCCTGTTGTCACTAAAATAATTACTGTAGCCTTAGCTCTTGCTACCGCAGGAGTCTTTGTGTGGATAAAGAACACAGCATACTTCCAAACTGTTATTACAGTTCTCGGAACAGCTTCAATCGTTTACGGATTCTTATTGAATAAGAAAACTGAATAGAGTTCAGATAGAGGAGATTATTTTTAGTCTCTTCTATTCCGCACTTTAATGGAAATAAAAAATAAAATATTCTTCCTTCTTATCGTTGTAGTTCTGGTGGCCTCAATGACATTATGGCCGAATGAGATAAAGGAAGATGTTATATCGACAGAGACTCAGAAAGAACAGATTATCATTCCTGAAGTTCTAAAAAAAATTGCTTGGTGTGAAAGTAAGAATCGTCAATTTAATGAAGACGGTTCTATTCATCGTGGAGAAATCAATCCTAAGGATATAGGTAAGTATCAAATCAATGAATACTGGAACGGAGAAGAAGCTTTGAGTCTAGGTTTCGATATTTACACTCTCGAAGGAAATACAAAAATGGCTCTTCATCTTTACTCTAAGAAAGGCTCTCAGCCTTGGAATTGGAGTTCTGGTTGTTGGAACAATCCGAACAGGGTTTGGATTGAAAAAGACGGAGAGTATTTTTCAAAGTAGTTCTTTCAAAAAGGAGGTGTAATATGAAAAAACGAGGTTGCTCTTGTCCTGTGTGTCATCGTGATTATACAGAAGAAAATCCAAGAACTAGACATCACATTCTACCGAAAAGATTTTTCTTTGGTATTGGTGGTCTTTATGAACTATGTCGGGATTGTCACAACAAACTAGAATTTTTTATTCCACTGAAAACAAAACTTTTAGAGAGTGAGTATGTGAGAATCTTAAAAAGGTTTGTTCAAAATTATCAGAACGCTTCTTCGTGAGGCGTTCTTTTTATTGCAAAAAACAAGTATCTTTAATTTTCAAATAACCTTTATTTTATAGTTTATTTATAGTTATTCTCTCGTTATCCACAGTATTATTTTTGCATATTATTTGTGTATTGATTATAATGATATTGCACTTGTCGAGGGTGCAATTAAAAACCTGATATCTCTTAATCTCTCCTCGCTCTATCAGGTCGAGGCGAGATTAAGGGAAAATAAAATTATGAAAAAACTATCATTCAAAAACTATCCTCCTTCTTGGATACCATTAGAATTTTGGGTTAGTGAAATTCGTTCTGCAAAAAATACATATTCAAAGGTCGTCTATTTAGTCGTTCCTACTTTAATGGCTTTTCTAAAAAATAGAAAGCAATTTTCTTTATAAATGAAATATAATATAAATATAAATCAATTAGTTTTATCAGAGACAATTTTAGACTTAGTAGATTGTTCTATTCTCGATTGGATGATCATCATTTGTAGTTCAAAAAGTTCTAGAATAGAACAACAAAGAATAGACGGTTGGACTTGGATTGATTATTCTCAGCTTTTAAGAGATATGCCTTTATTGAGAATAAAATCAAAAGGAGCTTTGACTCCTAGAATTAAGAAGATAAGAGATACTGGTTTTATTGAAACAGATATAAAAACAGGGGATAGATTATTTATTAGGTTGACTGATAAGGTAGATAGTCTATTTTTGTCTACCGTTCATTCTGATGAACGCTACCGTTCATCAAAACGAACGCCTACCGTTCACGAGAATGAACATATCATTATACTAGATAATCATAATACTAAACTCGAAGATACTAAGTCTCCTATCGGAGACGCATTCGCTTTGTTCTGGTCAGCTTATCCAAAGAAAGAATTAAAAAAGAAAGCTGAGGATAAATGGAAATCAAAGAAGTTAGATTCAAAGATTCAAGAGATACTAGACTTCATTGAAAGAGCTAAACAAACAGATAGGTGGAAGAAAGGTTTCATTAAAGCTCCTCCGGTATTTCTAGGGAATGAATGTTGGAATGATGACCTCGAAAGTTACAAAGATAAATTTAATAGTCGTAGTAAGTCGGTGGCCGTAATAAATTAAATATGAAAAAAGATTACACATATACATCTTATGTAAAAATTACAACAACAAAATTCAAACCTTTTCTGAATGTTGGAACTTACAAAATAATTGATTGGTATAATGGAGAGCCTGTAATAATTGGGAGTGACGGCCACAAGCTGAGACTCGACAATAAAAAAGATTATCAAATAATAGATAAATTAAAATAGTATGAAAACATATTTTTATATCATAGAGAGAGACGGTCAGATATACGAAGTTCCTTTCACTGAAGAGAGATTCATCTCAGCAATGGAACAGTGGCAAAAAGGAGGATTGATTATCTTCCCATTCCTAGGAGCAGGAATAAACGCAATGGATGTTAAAAAGATTCTCAATGCTGATCAGTATAATAATTATATCGATTCAGCCTATCCAAGATTCTACATTAAAGACGGAGTATGGTATGACATCAAAGAAAGAAAGCCTGTCCGATATGAGAAATGGAAACAGCAAGAACTAGACCAAAAGAGACAAGCTTTACTTCCTAGTCCTGAAAAAAAAGGAAAAGAAAAAAAGATAGATATATCAAAGTTCAGGCCTGATTTTATGAAAGAGAAGGATAGAATAGCCAAGAAAATGCGTGTTAAATAAAAGAGTTATTTAGGTTATCCACAGTTATTATTGCATTTTATTTGGCAGTGATATATAATAAAAGGGTAATGATTACAGCACATAAAAGAAAAGAACTTGCAGATAAATTGTCTAAGATTTCTTGCTCTGCTAAAGAGAAAACAATCTTTCGTAGTAAGTTTGGATTAGATGACGGAATCTACAAGAGCAACGGAGAGACAGCAGAAATATTTAATATAAACAGAGAAACTGTTCGAGTGATAATTCAAAAGCTCGAAAAGTTAATGAAGTAGATTATAAATTAAGTCGGGTTAGTCCTTCCTAAAAGGCGAAAAGAAAACTAGAAAATTATGAATGACAAAAAAAATATAATTAAAACAATCGTTGAAATAGCTATCGTAGTGATAGGTATTATCTCGGTTGTTTTTTTGTTGTCTTCAGCTATTGATAAAGAAGCTAAAGTTCATTGCTTGAATCTTCAATCACAAGCCGGAGAGTTTGGTAAGACATATAAGTTGTGGGCTTTAGAAAATCCTGAAGCACACAAGAGAGATGTCGAAATGTGTTCACAATACAATGTCGAGATTGTATTGAAAGATTAAAATTATTAGTTAGTAGTTAAAATTATAAAATATGAAAATAGTTAAAAGTGATGATCCACAGGCAAAGCCTTCAATAATAATGTTGGTATATGGTAACGGAGGAGTAGGTAAAACAACCTTCGCTTCTACAGCTCCAAAACCTTTATTGCTAGATTGCGAGAATGGTTCAAAGTATTTCGGTTTGAGAGGTATTAAATTAGATGTCGCTCATATCTTATCTTGGTCAGATATGCAAGGTGTATTCGATATCGCTAAGAGTGGAGAATACGATACTCTTATCATTGACCCTATTGGCGAACTAATGGAAAAGTTAAAAAACTTTATGATTGCCAAAGGAGATAGAAAGAATGTTCAATCAGACGGTTCTCCTTCTATGGCCGGTTGGGGTTGGTTAAAAGATACTATGCGTTCTACTCTAAAAATCATTCGTGATTCAGGAGTCAATCTTCTTATTGTCGCTCACGTTGATGAGAAAGAAGTTGAAGGAACTCTAGTTAAGAGACCAAAAATAATGACAAAGATTTCAGAGGAGCTTATAGCCTTTGTTGATGTTGTTGGATATATGACAACCGTAACAGTTGAAGGAGAAGTAAAAAGAATTATCAGAGTTCAACCTTCAGAAACTTACGAAGCTAAAGATAGAACAGAACAGCTCGGAGCAATCATTCCTCCAAACTTCAAAGATATCATTGACGCTTGTCAGGGAACAAAAAAATTTAAGTGGAGCAGTGAGAAGGCCTTAGATGATGACGCTAAAGAAGATGAAGGAGATAAGGAAGAAAAGCCACAAGCTCCAAGTAAAAAATCAGCTCTATCAAATAAGTTAAAAACAGCAAGTAAAAAATCTTCTCCAAAGAAGGCCGACAAGGAAGATGAAGATATCAATCCATTTAAGAAAAATAAATAATTATGCCTAAAGCAGAAACAAAAGAAGTTATAAAGCATAGTTTCTATGGTGGCAAAGTCATCATAGAAGCTAAGCCTTGGGGAGATACTTATCGCTATACAATCGATAAGCGTTCAGGGATTCTATCGAATACCGGTATTACAAAAAATCTAGATAAGTCAAAAGCTCTTCTTCCTTGGGCTATTGGTCTAGTAGGTTCTCACATCAAGTCATCTCTTGAAGTTAGAACAAGTAAAACATTTACAAAAGAAGAAATCTTTCTTCTTGTAGATGAAGCAGTTTTGAAACCTGATGAGGCTAAGGTTAAAGGTGGCCAAACAGGAGACGCAATTCACGATTACGCTCACAAGTTTGCAAAAGCAGTAATGACAAAGAGTCCTCTTCCTGAGATTCCAAAAGAATTATTCGCTAAAGAAAAAGACGGAGACGCTGAAGCTATTAAGACTCTTAATGGTATCAATGGATTCTTAGATTTTTATAACGGTCATAAAGTAGAGTTCATAGCAATGGAAAAACTCACTTACTATAACTCTTTCTTAGCCGGAGATACAAAAGCCGGAGAAGAAGTTATTGAGTTCTTAGGAATCATAGACTTGGTGGCCAAGGTTGACGGTAAGGTTGGTGTTTGGGATTACAAAACAGGTAAGGCGATATATTCTGATCAACGCTATCAGCTCTCAGGATATCGTAAGTCTTGGAATGCAAACCCTGATAACAAAAAAGTGTTTGCTGTAGAATCAGGTATCTTGAACTTCAATAAGGAAACAGGAGAACTTGATTTGTTTAGATGTTCGAACGAAGAAAGCGAGAAAGATTACAAAGCATTCCTCGGCCTTCACTCTGTCGCATTGAGAGAGAAGGAATTAGAAGCTGAATATAGAAATAATAAAAAAAATGAATCTAAATAAAGTTATGTTAATAGGCCGTGTTGGCCAAGACCCCGAATTGAAAGCTATTCCAAGTGGAAGCAAGGTATGTTCTTTATCTCTAGCAACAACGAAACACTATAAAGATACTAACGGAAATAAACAAGAAGCTACAGAGTGGCACAACCTTATCGCTTGGAATAAACCGGCTGAACTCATCGCTGAGTATGTTAGAAAAGGAACATTGTTATTTGTTGAAGGAGAGATTAGAACTCGTTCTTGGGAAGATAAAGATACTGGTAAAAAATTGTATCGAACAGAAATCTTTGTTACTAATTTTCAGCTTCCTCCTAGGTCTATGTCAGGCGGTAGCAACGGAGAACACGAAACTCCTGACAATGGGCTAGATGAGTTTGTTGATAATATAAATGGAGCAGAACCAAAGAAGACAGGTTACAAAAAACAAACTTCTCCTCTTAAAAAAGTAGTAGATAAAGCTCAAGGTAAGAAGGTCGATTACCCTGAAGAAGAAATAAACGCAGAAGATATTCCCTTCTAATTTATGGAAGACAAAATATATATAATTGACGGTGTTAGATGTGAGACAGAAGAGCAGGTCAGAGATTATTGTTTTAATTATACAAAAGGGCAAGGCGGATTCAAACAAGATTTCAGACTCGCTTCAAACGCATACAAAGCTCCCGTGATTCAGTTGATAGAATTATTGAGTTCTACAGGTCACAATGTTGAAATAATACCTGTATGAAAAAATCAGACAAGTTCGTAAAAGAGTATTGGTCTAGGTTAGATAAAGATAGGTTTTCTAGAGAACAAAATTTTCTCCACGAACACAGAAACGAGATTGGCAGATGTCCTTATTGCAATGGAAGTATTAAAGATAGAAAAGTTACATTGTATAAAGGATTGATAGACGCATTGTATCGAGTTTATTGTTGGTGTGGAAAGAATCGAAGACACGAGTTCCGAACTAAAGATATTAAAAACTTTTTAGGGAAGAATGAATACAATCGATTCGGAGACTTGGTTCGATTCGGAGGAATCGTTTACAAGCCAAGATATCAAGGCGAGACTCAGAAAGCTTGGTTCGGTATCAATATGGGGAGAGCTAAAGAGTTCTTCTCAGGACAAAGAGAAATACCGCTTCAAATTACTTTAGACCAGATGACAGGGGAAATAATTGATGAGGTCAGATGTGGCGTGAATGACTTCCCTGAATTGTCAGCATTACTAACTAAAGAAGGCCTGTATGATTATGACATACCGGTTCAATCAGTTCTAAATTTATGAATCACATTCCGAAACCTCTTAATGACGATATGAATACCGACCCATTCTATCGCAAATGTTGCCTCCAAAGGTTCGGTGGTTGCGGGGGGAGAATCCAAAGACATCACAATCTAATTTATGCCGGTAGTCAGGTTCAAAGAAAATTCTGTATACTACCGGCCTGTGAGGATCATCACGAAAAAGCTAGAAGCAAAGAAGGAAAAGAAAAGTTTGATTGGGTTATGCTTAATCGAGCTTCAGATGAAGAATTATTAGAGTTTTCAAAGTCGATAAATTATTTAAGAGAGCGTGACAGGCTTAATAAAATATATGGGTATAAAAATACTAACAATTAAAGAAGCCGAAGAAACAAAAAAATTGTGTGAGAAATACAATGAATGTTTCGAAATGGTTACAGGCAAAGCTAAGGAAAATTATCGTTGCGACAATAGTAACGAAGTTATTCCACAGGGCGAGATTTGTGCTGTAGTTTTAGTTTTACCAAATAAAAATCATCCTAATTACGAACATCAAAAAGCGATGTTAGGTAATTACATTGTTTAATTTTATGAATAAACTAATTATCGGAATAATAATTGTTGTAGGGCTATGGGCTTCAGTAGCTTCTACAATTTATTACAACAACACAATGAAAAAGAAACAAGAACCAAAAATAGAACAACCGGCTGAAGTTCAACAAAAAAATGTTGAAAACAGTGTAGAAGTTTCTAAAAAAGAAGTTTCTAAACCAAAGACAAATAGTGTGAAAGTAGAAGCTCCTGTATTGGTTGACAATAAGGTTGACAATACAAAAGCTTCTGAACCTGTGAAGACGGAAGTTGCTGAAGAAGAAGTTACAGAAGAGGAGGAAGAAGTAGAACCTACCTTTCATTATGAAACTAGATATACCTTGATTCTTCCTGTTGGCTCTCCTGTTAAAGAACCTGAAGACAAAATGACACTCGAACAGCTTCAGAAGTTTACAGCTAATTTATTCAGTGTCTATGATTCTCCATACAGTAAGCTTTTAGTAGCCTCTGAAGATGAGCTTATGGATTTCTTAAAGTCGAACGGTTACAAAGTTTTAAGAGAGAGAATTAAATATGTTGATTAAAAAGGAAAGCGAGAGAGAGATACAGAATGCTATATGCGAGTATCTCGAAATAAAAAGGCGTTGTTTCTTTAGAGTCAACAACATACCGGCATTCAATCGAAATGCTGAAGGAGGAATAACAATGAGAAGACTTCCTAAATATACCCCTAGAGGATTGCCTGACATCATTGTTGTAGCCGGTGGAGCTTTCATCGCTCTAGAAGTGAAATCTAAAATAGGGAAACAATCTCCTGAACAAAAAGATTTCGAGAAATTAGTAAAGAGTCACGGGGGAAAATATTTCGTAGTCAGAAGTATTGATGATGTAATTGAAGCAGGTCTATAATGAAAGTAAAATTCTCATATAAAAAACCTCCTCACTATTTTATCTTAAAGTTAATCTTTGGCTTTGATTGGGAGAGGAATATAGCAACGCTTGGAGATACTATCTATGTAAAAATAAAAACTCTACCTGATCATCTCGTAGAACACGAGAAGACTCACTTGAAGCAACAACGATATTCCAAACTATATGCTGTGTGGTGGTGGATAAAATATATTGTTTCTAAAAAGTTCAGGTATGGCCAAGAGTTAGAGGCATATCGTAATCAGTGGAAATGTTTTATCTTAAGAGGTCGCTCATCACAAGAGAAATCTTTGTTTATGAATAAAATAGCCGGAGACCTTTCAGGAAAGTTATATGGGAATATAGTTCCATACAACATCGCTGTAAAGGAAATAATGCAATGAAAAAGAAATCAACCGTAAGAACAAAAAAAGATGATAGACCTCAGCTTGTCGATACGAAAGATTTCGCAGGTAAGATTGTTGTTGGGAAAGACGGTAAGAAAGAACTGAGACTCAATTCTCCGGTATGGTATCAATTTCAATTATCGAAGTTCAAAGAAGGAGAAGTAGTCACTATGTATATCAGTTCTCGAAAGCCGAAAAGAACACAACAACAGAATCGATATTATTGGGGAGTATATCTTCCTTTAATAGCGAAAGAAACCGGAGAGAATGATTTAGACGCATTACATAAATTGTTCTCAGGAAAGTTTCTTACTGAAGAAATTAAGGAAGTGTTAGGTCAGAAGGTTAGAATAACAAAAAGCTCTTCAGCTCTGATGATATCAGAGTTTATGGAATACATAATGAAAATTGAAGCTGAGACAGGAATAGAAGCTCCTCCCACAGAAAACTATTTCGGATTCAATAAATATATGTATTAAATAAGGCTGAAAAATGACAAGTTATCCACAATAAAAGTTTGCAAGAAAGGTAATATAAATGGTAAAATATAAGTAATTATAACTTAAGCAATAACAAAAAAAATGCAAAATATATTTCAATTTTTAATGAATGTGCTGTTTGGTAAGAAATGGATTTGGTTTGATTTAAGAGAAGGCTATAAAGCTACTATCTTTATGGATGAACTAGAACTCGAACTTCATCAACAAAAACTAAAATCAATACAGGATAGTAAAGAGAAGATGATCAAAGAAGTTCAGACTCTCGAAGCTCGTCCTGCTCTAAAAGAAGAAGACTACTTGGCAATGCTTCCTGATGAGGATAAAGAATCATCGAAGGCTCTATACGACATTAAGAAAAAGGTCGATGGAGAAAGAGCTATGGAAATTACAACACTGAAGAATAGAATCAAGTCTATTGATGACGATATTCTTCAGGCAAATACTGAACTGGCCAAGGGGTATGCTAAAACATATCAGGACAGATTGAAGTATGACTTTATTAGAAAATATAAAATACATAAAACTTATGCTGACAAAAACAAATAAAAATAAAAAGCCGAAAGCTCCGGTTAAAGAGTTGTTAGATTTAAGCGAGAAGATAGTTGTTGAATCAGTTTTCAAACTTAAAGAAATTAAGATGAAAGATGATTTTATTTGGAGAATGAAAGTTGAACTCCTAACTCGTCTATCTCAATCATTCAGAGAATACGATGTTAAGCTCTCAGCAAACGAGAAACCATTCCTTACAAAGATAGAAGACTTGAATCGTAGAAAGGCAGACATTGAATCTGAGAATCAGCTATTCGAAGGAAACAAGAAAGCTCAGATAAAAGAAATTGAAAATGAAATAACTGAGTGTGAGGAAGAACTCGAAGAGATGAA
>Ga0116171_10003447_pt1 | contig 14625 bp, 14 predicted proteins | sample AD_JPNHW2_MetaG_FD_89798 | JGI IMG/M metagenome (GOLD analysis project Ga0116171, IMG submission 89798) | Active sludge microbial communities of municipal wastewater-treating anaerobic digesters from Japan - AD_JPNHW2_MetaG | ecosystem: Engineered > Bioreactor > Anaerobic > Digestate | place...
ATCTTATAAACCTTCTGGCAAAGGGCCTCGAAGTGACAAATTTTCTCCAGCCGCTCTTCTGCTTTCTATTGACCAAACCCGGCTTTACAACGCGCGCATCAAATCCTTCGTGCGCACGTAAAGCTCATCAAACAGCTTGCGATAACGCGCGTACACGGGTTGGTTTTCCGGGTTCGGGGTATACACCTCCGCCGGGGTGATTTTCTCGCCCAATTCAGCGAAGCTGGCGCTGTTGCCGGCTGCCACCGCTGCGAGCAGGGCGTCCCCAAAGGAAGCGCCGATGGTAATCCTGGCAGTTTGAATCGGATGCCCACTGATATCGGCAATAATCTGCAGCCAGAGCTTGTTTTGCGTGCCGCCGCCCACCGCCATAATCTTGGTCAGCGGCTGCTGATGCTCACTGATGATATCCAGGTGCTGCGCGATGCTGTACCCGACGCCTTCCAGCGCGGACTTGTACAAGTGTCCGCGAGTATGCTGCAGCGTAAGCCCAAAGATAACGCCGCGCGCGGCGGGGTCGTTGATGGGTGTGCGTTCTCCGGCAAAGTACTGCAGTGTAATCAGTCCGGCGCTGCCTGCAGGGATGCCTTCAAGCTCGTCCAAAATGCTTTCATAGGCGTTCCGGCCGCTTTCTTCCTGTAAAGCCAGCTTATCAAAGAAGATATTGTCGCGGAACCAGCGCGTTACCGTGCCGGCGTTGTTCGTCCCGCCAGTAATGCTGAATGCTCCGGGCAGAATGAAAGTATCGTGCCACAGGCGCGGGTCAATGACCAGGCGGTCGGAGCAGTAAATCAGGTAGCAGCTGGAGCCCAACATTACCATCATGTCACCGGGCACAAAAATCCCGGTGCTGATAGCTTCCGCGCCGGCGTCATCGGTGCCGGTAATGACCGGCGTGCCTTCCGCCAAGCCTGTTTCTGCGGCTGCCCGGGCGGTCACCCTCCCGACGATATCCATTGTCCCGCGGCATTCCGCCAATTGGTCCGGCCGGCAGTAGAGCTGGCAGTGCTCCTCGTCCACGCTTCCGTCCGGCTTATAACAGGGGGTAAAAGTGTTGATCAGGAACTTGTCAATGACATATTTGCCCGTCAGCTTGGCGGTCAGATAGGATGTAGCCGTGGGAACTTGTGCGTGCGCTGATAGATTTCCGGTTCATTGTTCTTGATCCACAGGATTTTCGGGGCAACGTCTGAGGAACACAGCGGGCGGCCCCACAGCGCATTGAGTTTCTCCTCGCCGTAATAGCTATCCATGAATGCCATCTCGCCCACAGCTCGGGAATCGATGCCGTAAAGGATGGCTTTGCGCAGCGGGCGGCAGTCCGCGTCAACCGGGACGCAGTCCGCGCCCAACGCGCTGGTGCCCACGCAGGCAATTTGCGATGGGTCAATACCGCTTTCGGCAATCAGCCCTTTGGTTAGCGCGCACAAGTCCTGCCACCAGACAGCTTCGGCGTCGTGTTCGTAATAATTCGGCTGGGGGTTGTCCAGACCGTGCCTGACGGCTTTGCTTGCCACCAGGTTGTAATCCTGGTCTATCAGCACGCCCTTGCTTTCATACGTGCCAACATCCACCCCCAAAAAATAACGAATTCCCATTGCGCTCACTCCTTGTTACCGGTTAAAAAAAGTCCGGTATGTTTTTTTGTTTACTCGCCCTGTACAGTGATGGTATAGGTGCGTTGTGAAGGTCCGTCAAACTCCATGAAGTAAATCTCCTGAGCGCTGCCTTTCAGGATTTCGCCCTCCACCACCGGGAACAGACAATGGTAACCGGTCAACATAGCTTTCAGGTGCCCGGTTGGGTTGCCCGCAGTACTGCCGTACGAGCGCAGGATGCGCGAGTGCGCGTAGGGGTGGTTCTCAGGGATAAGCCGCTGCAGCGCGTCGTCGATATCGCTTTCCAGGCATTCCAGAGCTTCGTTCACCATGATGCCGGCGGTGGTATGGTTGCTGGTCACCGCCACAATGCCGTTCCGTACGCCGGACTCTTTTATCGCGGCGGCTACTTCCCCGGTAATCAGGATGAACTGATTGTATTGACTGGTGAGCACGGTATTGCTTTTATGAAAGAACATAGCTCTCCTTAACCCAGAAATTCCAGCGCGTTTTGCCCGAAAACCAGGTCCAGCGTGCCCGCGCGCCAGCCAAGCGTGCGCAGCGCTTCCGCCATGCGCAGCTGTTCAAAGCGGGGATTGTTCGAGCCAAACATGACCTGATGCCGCAGCGAGCGGTCAATCCAATACCTGCCAAGCATGCCCGTAAATACCTCTTCGTAGAATTCCCGCGCGCTGTCAAAGTACAGCAAAGCAGTATCCGCGTATATATTGGGATATTTCAACAGGAGCGCGGCAGTTTCCCGCACCCAGGGGAATCCAAAATGCGCCAGGCAGAAGCGCAGTTTGGGATAGCGCGCGGCGACGGGCTCAAATTCCAACGGGTTGGCATAGCGCATGCTGGCGTTCGGTTCCAGGCTCAACCCCGCATGGAAAATGACGGGTTTGTTGTAACGCAGGCAAAGTTCGTAAATCGGGGTCAGTAAGTCGCTGGTGGGAGAGAAATTCTGGCGCGAAGGGTGCAGCTTGAGGCCAGCCAGCCCCAGGTCGCCGAAGGCGTGTTCGAGCGCGTCCAGCGCATCCGGGCGGTAGGGGTCCACCGACGCAAAGCCGATGAAGCGCTGCGGGTCAAGGTCCACCAGCTGTCTTATTTCCTCATTGCTGACGAGCAGGAGGTTTTCTTGCGTGCTCAAGTCGAGCGGCAGCAGCGCGAGGCGGTCTATGCCGGCGCACCGCATTTGGTTATGGATATGCTCCAGGCACGCAGTGTCCGTTTTATACAAGCCCAAAGCCTGGCGGCGCTGCTCAAGCAGCTCCTCGCTCCCGCAAATCGGCTCCATAAAAGCCGGATGGGTATGAATGTCGATAACTTCGCCCATAAATCTCTCCCACGCTGGTTAGCGTCAGCTCAAAAGTTCGCGCATTCTTTCCATTGCCAGTTCAGAGTACAGGCTGGGTTCATTCAGGTAGGCCATTACCAGTTCCACAGTGCAGAAATGCTGGTAGTTCCTGGCTTCGATAGCGCGGAAAAGCTGCTTCAAAGGAATGTTGCCGTCACCAGGCATCATGTGGGTATCGGAACAGCCGTCGCTGTCGATGATGTGCATATGGCGCAGGCGGTCGCCCAGTTTATCGAAGTAGCTCATGATGGGTTCGCGATTGCAGAAAGGCGGGCAGATATCGCACATGCCGACCAGGCGCGGGGAATTGATGGTATCGAGCGTGCGCACCAGGTCATTACAGGTCACGATAACATTGGATTCGTACTGGGTCAGAGGCTCAAAGGCTATGTCTATGTCGATGTCTTCGGCATAATGCGCCAGCTCGGTGAAGGTTTTGATAACCCGCTCCCAGATTTCGGCGTGGGTAGCTTCATAGCCGGCGTGAGCAGCAGAAAGCAGGACGAACTTGCCGCCCATCGCTTTAGCCATATCCATGTTCAGCTTGATGTAATCGATGCTTTCCCGACGCATGGATTCCGTTCCGATCATCGGGTTATACGGGTAGCCATTGGTCTCAGGGGTGTAACCGATAATTTCGATGTTGTACTTATCGCGCAGCCCGAGCAGCTCCTTGAGTTGGCCGGCTTTCAGGTCAGGCGCGTAGGCGTGTGGGCGGCCGCCCCAGATTTCGATGCCGTCGTATCCAAGTCGTTTCGCGTCCGCGAAAGCGCGCTCCAGCGGATAACGCATATACCCCATGGTAAACATTCCAATTTTCATTTCAGCTTCCTTTTCTATCGTTAGTTGATGACAATGCACCCAGGCATTGTTGCTTTTTTACTTCGAACGCGCCTTCACCCGGGAAATTCCTCTATCTTGGTGTTTACTGTGCGGGTGAGATGGATAAAATCTCCCGGCCGGTAGCCGGTTTGTTTGCCAACGTTGATGGAAATCAGTTGGATGGGAACAATCTCTGCGATTGTCCGACCGATGCCTCGGTTCTCAGGCAGCACCACGGTCGGCAGCAAAGCAGAGCTTTCGTTCGCGAACCAGAACACCTTCATCCCGAGCCTTGCGGCTTTGGCAGCCAGGAATTCGTCTTCCTTGCTGGTCTGCTCCTCGCCTTCCATCATGAGAAGGGATAATTCCGGGCTGGCCATTTCCACCGCGCCGTGCCAGAATTGCCCGGTAGCCAGCCCTTGCGCGTACAGTTTAGGTCCTTCCATGAAGCACAAAGCGCCTTCCAGGGCCGTGGCATAGGATGCGCCCCTGCCCAGGATGGCTAACTTCTTCACTTCGCCAAGCTTCTGGTCGAGTTCCTGAATGTGCCATTCCAGATCGTTCAGGTAGGTTTCCAATCCATCCGCCGTGTAACGCAAATCCTCCACAGCAGCGTCCACCGGCCTCCCGCCAAGCTGGTAAGCCATTAATTGCGAGACCGCCAGCGTGCCCATGTAACTGCGGGTGGCAAGCGTGATGTCATTGCCAGTGTGGATGGGCACAATCAGGTCAGCAGCGCGCCCCAAAGGGCTGTCGCGATCATTCGTGTTCGCCAGAATGAAAGGCGAACCGAGTTCCTCGCGCCGGTTCAGCAAGCGCGTCATTTCGATGATTTTGCCGGAATTTGATATCATCCACAGGATAGTGCTGGAATTAATCATGTTCGCTGCGTAGCTGTTCAGCTCGCTGGCATCCACCCACTGCGCGGGCAAACCAGCCTGCGCCAATCGCACCCAGGCCGCGTATGCGGCAAACAAAGAGGAGCCCATGCCGGTCAGGATGATGCGGTCGAATTCGCCGGCCTTGTAGCGGGCGCTGAGCGCGTTCAGACTGTCCGGGTCGTAGCCTTTGAGTGCGTTGCGCACGCCTTCAGGTTGGGAAAGGATGTCCGTGATGAAAGGAAAATCTGCGTACATCTTTAGCTCACCAAAGCCTTTTCTTCGCTCTGCAGCCGCAGCAGGAGCGCGTATGCCCCGCCAATCACGCCGGAGTAATACCCGAGTTTGGCAGGGATAATCCTGACTTTATCCGCGGGAACCATGAGATTGTTCTTCCGCATGGTTTCCTCGACTTCAGAGCGGAGCAATGCATAATTTTCGATGACCCCACCGCTGAGCACAATCATCTCAGGCACATAGGCGGAAATCAGGTTCAACAAACCGACAGCCAGATATCGGGCTTCGCGCTGCATGACGGCAAGCGCATTCGCGCTGCCTCTTTCGGCCGCCTTTGCCACCGCCGCGCCTGTCACAAGCTCAGGCGCGCTCAAGCTCAGTTCCCGCAAGAATTGCGGGTCTTCGGCTGCAATCTGGCGGGAGTATTCGGTCAGCGCGTCTCCGCTGGCCAGGCTTTCCCAGCAGCCTTTCGCGCCGCAGTAGCACAAGGGGCCGGAGGGATCGATAATATGATGCCCGGCTTCCGGGTGCGCGCCGTCCATCCCGCGGTAAATCCGGCCGTCAATGAGGAGAGCGGTCCCGATGCCGGTACCCACAGTCACCGCGAGCAGGCGTTTGACGCCCTTGCCAGCGCCTTGCCAGTATTCCGCCAGCGCGGCGGCGTCGGCGTCGTTTTCCAGCACGCAAGGCAGTCCGAAATGCGCGCTGATCAACCCGGTGTAGGGTACGTACTGCCAGGCAGGCGAGGTGTACGGGCTGAGAATGGTGCCTTTGCAGGGGTCCACCGGCCCGGTCGCCCCGACGCCAATGCCCAAAATCCCGGGCGAACCGTTTTCCTTTAGCAGCGTTTCCACCAGTTCGATGGTCGCGCGGGCTCCGGTGTCTTCCCGCCTATCGCTGCCCAACCGGCTGCTGCGCACGTCGAGGGCCTCCCCGTTCTGGGTGACCAGACCTGCGCGAATATTGGTCGCGCCAAGATCCACGCCAACCAACAGCGGTTCTGTGCCGCGGTAGCGGCTGCCGCCCGGCTTCAGGCTGCCGGGCAGGTATTTGTTCTTGAATGAGGTGGAAAAGTTAACAGAAAAAGCCGCTTTTTCACTGCGGGTAAAAGACTGGTTGTATTCAATGACCTTGCCGGATTTGTTGCGCGTCACGCACTCAAACATCAGTACGGGGGTGCCGGGGTCAATCTTCAGCCAGCGGGCGTCTTTCGCGTCCAGCCAATAAGCTGTCAGCGTCTGCCAGCCGTGATCATAGGTGTGACCGTGAAATTCCATGATGTCAAAGAGCGAGAACACTTCCAAATCCATGAATTCCAGGTCGGGCAGCAGCGCTTTGGGAATGTAGACATCCTCTATGGAATACGGCTCGCCGTTGATGGAATAAAGCCGGCGGACGAAGAAGATTTCATCTTCCGGCTGAATTTCGAGCAGCCTCGCGAATTTTGCCCCGGCCGGGCGGACAACCTTGTTGAGCATTTTTACGGAGCTTGTGCCGCCCTGTTCCCGGATTTTCTGGCGGAAACCGGACATGGAATCCAGTTCATGGCGAATCTTTTTCCCGACCACAAAGACGCCTTTGCCCTGCACGGGTTTCAGCTGCCCTTCCAGCGTAAGCGAGTTGATCGCGTTGCGCACCGTCAGGCGGTGGATGCCAAACTCGTCCACCAGTTCGCTCTCCGAGGGTATCGCAGTGCCGGGCAAATACACACCCTCCTCAATCCGGGAGCGCAGGATTTCCCGCAGTTGGATGTACTTCGGGCTCTGATTTTTGTTGTTGATTAGTTCTTCACCCACGGTTCAAAAACCTCCACCACCTCCGCAGCGACCTTTGCGCCGCTGCGCAAGGCTTCATCCAGGCTCTTTCCGCGCAGCACCGCTGCCAGAAAGCCGGCCATGTACGCGTCTCCAGCGCCAATCGTGTTCTCCACCCGCGCGGGGTAAATGCCAAAATAGTAGAAGCGTTCGCCGTCGTAGGCGGCGCTTCCATCCATCCCAAAGGTCCCTATGACAACTTTGGGTCCCTGCTTCCAGGCGTCTTTCAGGAAAGCTTCGGCTTCAGCCGGCTTGAGTGAGAAGAAGGCGTAATCCACATAGGGCAGCGTGCGCGCGACCAGGGGGTCGTCTTTTTGGGTGGCGTAGTCAAAGCTGATAAGCGCGCCGTGTGCCTTAAGCCCGGGCAAATTGCCATCCGCCTTACCCCAAAAAGCGCTGTGCACCAGGTCATGCCGGGCGGCAAAGTCCACTTCTTCTGGCGTGAATACCAGGTCCGCCAAAACGCCTTCCACGTATTGCCCGTGCACCCGGTCTTTTCCGTTCATGTCCATATAGGTAATCGCGGTCGCGCCGTTCCCTACCCGCACATGGGAGATATCAATGCCCTCCGCCTTCAGCGTATCCAGCATCCAGCGGCCGTTTTGATCGCTGCCGGTAACGCTGATCAGAGAAGTCGGAAAGCCGAGTTTGCGAATGTTCACGGCAAAGTCCACGGCGTTGCCGGTAGGGTACTGCCTGCCCAGTTTGGGGTAGACATCAATACAATTATCACCAATCGCTGCGACGCGCATGCTCATCTCCTCCGTCTTTATTCCAAAGGCCAGGCGCCGTTGACCTGGATGGTTACCGCCGCGCTCTCAGCGCCGCTTTGCAGGCAGCTCTTCAGATCCAGACCCTGCAGTGCGCCGTACAAGAAGCCGGCGATGAAAGAGTCGCCGCAGCCCATTGTATCCACAACGGGCACGTCGATAATGCCCTGCTCCACGAAAGCGCTGCCGTCATAGCCCAGGCTGCCGTTCTCTCCCAGGGTTGCCACCACGTATTTCGGCCCTTTGCTCCAACATTTTTGCATAAATTCGCGCAGTTCAGGGCTGTCGTGCTGGAAGGAGAAGAAGGCGTAATCCACATAAGGCATGGCGATATCGACGCATTCATGCTGCGGCTGGTCGGAAAAATCAAATGAAATCACCAGGCCGCACTCACGAAGTTCTTTCAGGTCGTTCTCGATGCGGCTCCAGACACTGGTATGCAGCAGGTCATGCTGGCAGATAAAGGCTTTGTCTTCTTCCGAAAGGAAAAAATGCTCCATCACACCTTCGTCGTATTTGCCGAAGACGCGGTTGCCGTTATCCAGCGTGATTTCCGTATAAGGCGAGGTGCCCGGCTTGGTGGAGAGGTGCGATATATCCACGCCTTTGGCAGCCAGCGCTTTTTTCAGTTTCGCGCCGTACTCGTCCGCGCCGATGAAACCCACATAGGAAGCCTCTCCCCCAAGCCGAATGATGTTTACCGCAACATTCACCGTGTTGCCGCCAGGATAAGTTTCACCCTGCTGCAGATAGACATCCGTCGAGTTATCGCCAACTGCCGCAATTTTCATGGTTCAGCTCTCCTCTTTTCGTAATTCGCTGATGAACTTAATTTTCTCCGTCCGGGTGACAGATTTGAATAGCTCAATGGGCACGTTTTGCGCGTTATAGGTCACGCCGTTCAGGAAGTAACACGCGCTGCCTTCCGGAATCTCGAGCTGCACCGCTTCCCACTCGTCCGCAAAGGTCAGGCTGATATCTTCCGTGCCGGAGCCGAGTTCTACGCCGTATTTTTCTTTATACAAGCCATAGATTGAGAGATTCTCAAAATCTTCATTTTCTATCCCGGGAAATCTTTCCAGCGGAATGATTGAGGTATCCACTGAGATCGGTTCCCCGTCGATGAGGCGGACGCGCACGATCTGCAGGACCTCGCTTCCTTTGGTCAGACCCAGGCGCTCAGTCATGCGGGGGCTGGCAGAGAGGACCGCTTGGCTCAGGCATCGATTTTTCAGCGTTTTCCCCAGGCTGTTCACCCATTCCGTAAAGGAGCCCAGGTCCTGAAGATTTCGGACCAGACGGGGTTCGGGGATGTAATAATTCACCAGCGGCGTGCTCGCCAAAATGCCGGCGGAGATGAGCCGTTTCGCTGCCGCACGGAAGGTCATACGGTTGCACTGCCAGGCTTCGCACAGTTGGCGTTCGCTGGGCAGCGCGTCCCCTGGCTTCAGGTTGTGCTCGATAATGTAGCACTCAATCTGTTCAGCAATCCGGTCTCTTGGTCTGCTTTCATACCTGTCCACATGCACCTCTTTACCGGGGATTAAGTTTCGGGAAGCATTTTGCGCAGAACCTGCACGGTTCTTTCTATGGAGGTGTGCGGGTCATCCCAGTAAATGGAGTCGTTAATCTCCAGCGTCAGGTTTCCGGTGTAGTCGTTGCGCTCCAGGGTGTCGATATACCCCTTGATCGGCAGGTTGCCGTCCCCGAGGACATAGTGCCCGGATGGGTTGCCGTCCGCGAGGTGGATATGCTGCACGCGGCTGCCGAGCACATCAAAGAAGGTCTGCAGTTCTTCGCCGACCACGGCCATGGCCACCAGGTCTACGCAGCACTGCACCTGTTCCGACCCCACTTCCTTGAGCATCCGGTCTATATCGGCACAGCTGTTAATGAGGTTGGATTCGTAGGGCTGAAGCTGTTCGACAATCATCTGCACGCCCAGTTCCTCCGCCCGCCCGGCCAGCACCCGCATCGAGTCGATGGAACGCTTCCAAGCCTCTTCGCGCGGTTCGTCCAGCAGTCCCCAGCCCGAAGTCACAAACAGGCGGTTGGTACCAAATTCCAGCGCGTCTTCCATGGAGCGGGTAAAGTAGCGGATGCTCTTCTGGCGGTATTCCTCAGCACGCCCGGCCAGGTTAATGGGGTAATTCAGTTGTTCAGGGGTCAGCATAACCACTTTCATTCCGCGGTCTTCAATCTGTTTGCGCATTCTGGCGATTTTCCGGCTGGCGCTTGCCCGGTCGGTATAATCATCAAAACTGTAATGCGGGTCACCTGCCCAAAGTTCGAGGGACTTGAGTCCGCATTTTTCGATTGAATCCAGCACGAATTCAAAAGAATGGTGCCAATATTGCACCGTCATTACGGAAATGTTCTGCATGCTAATCCGGGACATCATTCTCCATTCGTCAAGCCGTAAATAGATAAGTTATAGATAATGTTATACCATATTAACAGATAAGATTCAAGAAATTTTAAGATTCACAAGGCTAATCCCCGCTGTATCTTCTCGCTTAGGCTTTGTAAAAGTAAATCGCCCACAATGCACAGATTATCATAGGCGGCAGCTCTACAGGTCAGATATATTCATAGCCAAGGGAACCGGAGTTCACCGGTTCAAATCGGAGAGCTGATGACAGAAAACAAAAAACACGTGCCCTGGTACCTCTGGCCTTTCTGGCTGATTTACCAGCTTACGCTCGGAATCCTCAAGTTCACCGGACGACTTGTGGGCGCAATCCTTGGGTTGGTGGTCCTGATTCTGGGCGCGCTGCTGTGCGCCACGCTCATAGGCGCCATCCTGGGCGTGCCGCTGATAATTCTGGGCCTGATGATGATGGTGGGCTCAATCTTCTGAGCACGCTCCATTCCATCAGATTACTGGACCGCTGCCAGGCTGTGCTTCAGCCTGGTCAGCGCGTCCACCGGCGTCGGGTCCACGCCGTAGGCGAGCGCGAGATAATAAGCAACATAATCCCCGAACTGAAGCAGGCTCCACATTTGCGCCAGGCGGCCTGCCCCCCGGGCATACACGCTGTCCACGCTGGCGCCAGCCATCAGGAAGGCTTGCTGCGTAGCGGTCAGTCTTAACGCGTTGCGCGGATGGTCCAGCCCGGAGCGCAGGAACAGCGCGGAAGTCCTTTCCAGCAAGCTCTGCGGGGATTCCAGCCCAGCCAGGGTGTTGTGATTGGATTCAGGCAGCCCCTCGAAGACCGCCCAGGCTTTTGCCAGTTCATTGATTTGGGTTTTCCAGCGGCGCGCAACCACCTCCAATTCCCCTGCCGCGAAAACGGCCACATTCCGCTCCAGCAATTGTCCCGCCAGGCGTTTGGCGGGGTTGGCGCTCAGCTCGGATGGCATGCTGAACTGCGCCTTACCCTCGCGCAGCACCGTGAACGCTTCTTGCAGCTCACTCTCAGGCACCTGTGCCAGGCAAAGCCGGCAAAGCAGCGCCAGCAAGATGCCAAAGGAGACCGGGACCGCCGTGCGGGGCTGTCCATGATGCTCAAAAACCCAGACAGGCTTCCCGTTTTCCTCCGCGCGCGCGCGCAAACTGCCGCCGGTGCACAGCGCCATCACCTGGCAGCCGCGCTCCAGCGCCGCGTCAAAGGAGGAGAGCGTCTCTTCCGTGTTGCCGGAATGTGACGAACAAACGACCAGCGTGCCCTGGCCCTGCGCCCAGCCCGGCAAGCCGTAATTGCGGTGGGAGAAAATTGGCACCCGGCAGGACGGCGCCAGATACGCGCTGAGCAGGTCGCCGCCAATCGCGGAACCCCCCATGCCCGCGATGACGACCCGCTCGATATGGTCGAACGCCGGCAGCGGCAGGCTGAATCCGAGCTGCCAGGCTTTTTCCAGGTCTTCCGCCAGCGCGTCGATGTATCCAAGCATGTTTTCGGGGTCCTGCGGGTTTTCTATTTTCTCCATTAGGGATGCTCCTGTTTTTTGACTTAATCTCAAACGAAAATCAAAGTTTGACTGCCAGGTCCGCGAGATAAAGGCTGCAGTATTTGCTCAACCGGCAGCTGTCGTCCGTGTCCTCGTACACTGCTTTTATCAAAAAGCCCGCCCGGGTTTGGCCGCCAAGCTGGGTTTCCAGGCTGTGGCTGAATTGGTAGCCCTCATCCATGCTGATGATTTTCCCGGCGGCTTCCAGGTGTCTGCCGTTATAGGGCAGTTTGAATTTGCATGCCAGCGGGGTGCGGGCGTTCAAGTCCATGTCCTCATCCGCGAACATATAAACGATTGGATTTGTAAAGCCGGTCATCAGCGCCCCGCCTTTGCGCAGCACGCGAAAAGCCTCGCTCCACATATTGCTCAGGTCCTCGACGTAACAATTGGAAACCGGGTTGATAATCCAATCGAAACTTTCATCCTCGAAAGGAAATATTCTGGTCATATCACCCTTCACCAGCCCAATCCGGTAGCCTTCGCGGTCTGCCACACGCTTTTCAGCTGCCAGCTGTCGGCGGGAATTATCGAAAATTGTGACCTCAAACCCGCCTGCTGAAAGCAGCGCCCCTTGCTGGCCTCCGCCGCTGGCCAGCCCCAGCACTTTCTTGCCCAGTCCGCGGTACCATTCCTGGGGGACTGGCTTTTGCGGGGTCAGGTAAATGTTGAGGTTCCCGTTTTGGGCTCGCACAAAGTCTTCATGGGTAACCGGAATCGTCCAGGTGTTGCCTGCTTCACTCCATTGGTCCCACATTTGTGAATTGAAATCCACGTAATCGGTCATTGCTGCTCTCCTGTAAACTCAGGGGGTTGGGGTTGGAGTTGGTGTTGGGGTCTCAGTCGCGATCGAGGTTGGCGCGGGCGTGTCGGTAAATTTTTCCATCACCTGAATGCGCGCCCAAAAGGGGGCATCCCCGTTGGGACCCAGACCAAAGAGCTCGCCGTCCGGAGCCATCAGCATCCAGTTGCTTTGGTAAAATCCCATTTCCAACGGCGCGAACATCTCTACGCTCAGTTCCACCTGCGCGCCAGGCTGCACTTCGGCAGTCAGCAGCTGCGATTGCAGCGCTCCCAGCGGGTTGCCGGAAAAGAAAACCAGCGTATACAGGCGGGTCCACTTGCAGGTGCCGTTGTTCACCAGCCGCCAGGTCTTGATAAAGCGCTGACCCGGCTGCATGGGGCTTTCGTCGGGGATTGTTACGTCAAACGGCACGCCGGCTGCCGCCCGGTTGCAGCCAGCGCTTGCAGTGGACGTTTGGGCGGGCGTCGGGCTGCGCGCGATTGTCGGAATCCGGGTCGGCTCGGCACTGGGCGCAGGAGTCAGGCGGGCGGTTGGCGTGGCGTTCTGAAAAGCCACCAGGGTAAGCTGAAACAGCTGCGTCGCTTCGGCAGCCAGCGTTTGCGCCAGGGATTCTGCCGTGGGTAGAGCGCTTTGCTCAGCCCCCGCGGGCGCGCACGCCGCTGGAACCAAGGCAAGCGCCGCACATAACAGACAGGCGGCCAGTAATCTTAATTTTTTTAAAGAGACCATCTCAGGTTAATTTTACTCTACTTGGCAGTTAAGGGCTTCTGCGCCGCAAGCGCGCGGCCGTCCTCCTTCCTTCCGGGTGGATTCTGACAGCACGGCTGGGTAACGAGCCCGGCTCAGGCCGAAGCGTTCAATAGAGCAACAGAAAATCGGGACAGGATTTGCCTTATCCTTTGCTGTTCGCGGTTCTCCGTCTATCAGGAAACTTGAACAGTTCCAAAGCAACGGCTTTATCGGCTGCCTCAACAGCCGGCAAGGGAAAATGGAATTGTACCCGGCCACCAGCCGTCCTTTACAGCAAACCCCGCTGTGCAGGCGAAACATTCACCAGTTTTGCTCTGTTCTCCGCGCTTGCCTTGCCTCCACAAATGGAGTAAAGTATAGTTTCACGGAGAAATGTTCCTCAGAACGGAGACCCATTTATGACTGCTGAGACGGATGCCGCGACCTCGTCCAAACCCGCCGACCGCTGGCTGGACAAACCTGTTGTGCCCTGGTGGCCGGCGCTGACCATCGAAAAATTAATAATAATCCTATTGATTTGCGCGGTTTTCCTCACGCGTTTCTACAATCTTGGCGCGCGCACCATGGCACATGATGAAGTTAATCATGTGGTTCCGTCCTATTCCATCGAATCGTATGTCTACGACCCGGTTACCCATGGTCCGCTTCAATTCCACTTGCTGGCATTGTCTTTCTTCCTGTTCGGAGATTCCGATTTCAGCGCGCGGGTACCCGCGGCGCTGTTTGGCGTGGCGGTGGTTCTTTTCACGATTTTTGCCTGGCGGCGCTACCTCGGTCGGGTTGGCGCGCTCATCAGCGCCTTTCTATTCGTCATCTCGCCGTATATCCTGTTCTACAGCCGCTATACCCGCAACGAGATATTTATTGTCTTTTGGGGTTTGGTGCTGCTTTGGCTGTTCCTGCGCTATCTGGAAGGCGGTGAGAGCAAGTACCTGCTCTGGATTACGCTCATCACCGCGCTGCACTACGCAGATAAAGCCACCTCTTACATCTTCAGCGCGGAAGCGCTCATTTTCCTGGCGGTTCTCTTTCTAGTCGAATCCCTGCGTAAGCCCTGGCGGGAGCGCCAATACCGCTCGAATTTCCTCATCATGACCCTGGTCGCCTTGCTGGCGGTGCTGGCAGGTGCGGCGCTGTATCTGCTGAGCAAGGGCGCGGCAGCTGGCAGCATGCTGCTCCCCTTCGCGATTATCGGCGCGGTGCTGCTGGCAGCTCTTGTTTTTATGATTTTCTGGCTGATTCGCGGCCTGGGTTGGAAAGAAATCCGCCTTACCCGCAGCTTTGACCTGGTGGCCTTGCAGCTGCTGCTTATCCTGCCGCTGCTGACCGCCCTGCCCGTCAGGCTGCTCGGTTTTGACCCGCTTGACTACTCGTCCGCCGGCATCCTGCGCTCCGTGGCGGTTTTCCTGGCGCTCAGCCTGGTGTCCATGCTGCTCGGGCTAATGTGGAACCGCAAGGTCTGGCTGCGCGCGCTGCTGATTTTCTGGAGCATTTTCATTGTTTTCTACACCACCTTCTTCACCCACGGCGAAGGCTTCTTTAAGGGTCTGGTAGCCGCGCTGGGTTATTGGATGTCCCAACAGGCGGTGCAGCGCGGCACACAGCCGCTGTATTACTACGCCCTGGTGCAAATTCCGGTATAC
>Ga0116171_10003448_pt1 | contig 14624 bp, 8 predicted proteins | sample AD_JPNHW2_MetaG_FD_89798 | JGI IMG/M metagenome (GOLD analysis project Ga0116171, IMG submission 89798) | Active sludge microbial communities of municipal wastewater-treating anaerobic digesters from Japan - AD_JPNHW2_MetaG | ecosystem: Engineered > Bioreactor > Anaerobic > Digestate | place...
CCAGCTTCTTACTGATCGAACAGTTTATGATAATCTACTTTTTGTTTTAAAATCTACTGGTTGGAAGAATAAAGTTGAAATTGATCAACGGATAAAAGATGCTTTGGAAAAGGTAGGTCTTCAAAATAAAGAGAGTAGAATGCCAAACCAATTATCGGGTGGAGAGCAGCAAAGAGTTGTAATTGCTAGAGCATTGCTTAACGATCCTGAGATTATTCTTGCCGACGAGCCAACAGGTAATCTTGATCCAGAAACTTCAGAGGAAATAATGCGCGTATTGCATGAGATAGCATCTACCGGAAGGGCTGTAATTATGGCAACTCATAACTATACCTTGCTTAAGAAGTTTCCAGCAAGAACGCTTAAATGTGAAAAGGGAAAAATTGTTGAAACGGAGCAGATGACAGAAATTGATTTTGCGAGTTTAATGGAGTAATGACCCAATCTTATTTTTTGAGAGCTTTTAAAAACCATGGAAGTTTATTCCTTTTTAGCTGTTTGTAAATGCAACGATCAGCCCCAAAACTAGCATAGAACCTGGCAATCCCTTCATTATTAGATCCCTCAAAATCAAGCGTTAAGTGGGCTTCCGAATTTATATGAATAAATTGATCGATTAATAAAAACATTGCTCTGTCAGACTTGCCAACTTCACTTGATACAGCAGCTAAATAGATTACCTTTTCATTTGAGCGAATAAAGAAAGCAGCAGCACAAAGTATATTGTCCTTTGTGTAAGCTAGGTAAATATCTCCTATACGTTTCTCAAGGGCAATAGATATAATCTTTTGAAGATTATTGAAGTCTTCGTTTTTAAGTTTGACATTTAGGTTTGCTTTGTAAAACCTAATGAAATCATTTGCAGAGTATCCATTCTTAACATTTACCCCAAATGCCAAGGCTCTTGATATGTTTCTTTTTGTGTTTTCGCTATAATGTGATGATAGATTGATGTATGGTTGGATTAAGTCAAGTCGATAGGTAACTCTTTCATATGTTCGTCCTAAGCTGCTATCAATTGTGTTAAAAGTGTTAAAGTTGATTTCCTGATACTTAAATTTCGGAGGAATGGACTCGATGAATTCTTGTATTGTGTGCTGATTTATTAATGTGGGTGAAAATATACCTAGTTGTTGTGTGAATAAAGGTTGATACAAGTATTCAATACCATATTTCTTTCTTTTTGTAAGCGGGAAAACAATTCGGTAATCATCAGCAATTAAAGCATCCCACTTGCTTGCCATTATGTTTAGATACCAAGAATAGGCATAAACAATACCATTTAACGATTTGCTAATGCAATCGTCCCATTTATTAAAATCTATCTCACTATGATTAAGATAATGGATTTTCACTTTTTAACATTGTTGCTTTCTCAAGAACCAAAGGCATTAACAGATCCCAACCTTTCCAAGGGGAAACACCTGATAAATATTCATTATGCCACACTGAAACGAATGTACCATTAACTGCATGAACCTTTTCAATCAGAGTCATTATAAGGTCTAGCGCTTCAAGGTGTGTTAGTTTTAGCTTTTCGCATAGCGTAAAGTCCATTGTTTGAAAAGAGTAAACTCTAAGATTGGTAACCTTTTCATCTTTAAGGTTATAGAAATAAAAAGGGGTGCAAGTACTTGCTCTAAAACCAACCCTATCGGAATATCCCATCGAGTAATCCTCCTGGATACCTAGTGTTATTAGGTTTGTGTAGGTCGTGGGTAGGAATAATCTTAGGTAATGCTGTCTACTAGCAGTAATTTTTGTGTTTAAGATTCTTGAAATTCCTGAAATTTCAGATTTCACTTTATCAATACTAGTTCCCGATCTATAAGAGGGATGTACACCAACTCTAAATGAATCCCCAATTTGATGAAGCGTTTTTTGAAGTTCGAAGTTCTGGATTGGGATATTTCTATCATAACGACTTCTTTTACCAACAAGAACAAACCATATTGTATTTGGCCAATCTTTAAGAATTGAGAAAGTACTATCGTAGATATCAAAGGGATCTTTTGTTATGTTAAGATATACAAGTATTCTCTTACGAAGATCATTAAATTTTAATGTAAAAAGAGATTTTAGTGTACCTAGAATTGCTCGTTTTAATCCTTTGTTCTGATAAGCAAAAGCATTGTCAATGTCAATTGTTGGTATGAATTCAAATTTATTGGGGGATATTTCAAAACTAGGAAACTTTTCTTTAATCTTTGAAACGAGTTTGTAAGCCCATTGATCAATAATTGGATCTTCAAGAAATCCACCTTTGGCTGCAATACTCTCGTCGGAAGGGAAACGATTATGTTTATCGGGGTTGAAAAGTAGGTATTCTTCGTATCGTGAGATAAGAAAGAAAGTTGCTGCAAAAAGATCAAATGGTATATCTGCTTCTGCTGAGGTTTTAAAGAATGCAGGAAGGTTTTCCCAATTGAAAAATTCAATTTTTTGCCGAATAATAGAGTCTTCAATCATTAGGTTATGGGGGACTATATGTATTCCCTCTTTAACCTTTAACCTGCAGTAGGAGATAAGTACACCACTACACACTTTCGCCTCAGAGTACGATGAAGTAATTCGAACCCTAACACCAAGAATGTCTTCGAAGATAAATCTTATTGCGTAATCTACACGAGGCGTAAGCCTTTGTGTATAAACAAGCACTTCCACTATTTATACGAAAAAATTATCCTTTACTAAGATATGACTTTTTTAGATTTCATTATCTGTATTAAACCTAAGAAAGTAATATAGATGGTTGCAATAAAAAAATGCTTTCACAAATCAAGCTTTACAACAGTGATTCCTGTACCCCCAAATTCAATATGCTCATCAGCGAATGACTTAACTCCAGAATGTGTGGCTAGGTAATCCCGAATCATTTTTCGAAGTATTCCATTCCCTTTTCCGTGGAGAATTCGAACTTGTCCGATGCCTATCATTAATGCTTCATCAACCAGCTCTTGAACAGACAAAATTGCCTCATCGGTTCTATAACCCCTAACGTCAATATCTGATTTGAAGTTCAACCTTCGCTTGTGAGTATCAACACCAGTGCTAGTTCTTGGTTGAGATACCTCACGGTTTATTTTGCGATACTCGTTTGCCGATATTATTTCCAGCTTTTCAATATCAATACTAGTCATCATGTTGCCAAAGGCAACAATAGCATTTTTAGGACCTACTTCTGCTATTTCACCTACAATATCTTGTCCTTTTATTCTTACTTTATCACCTTTATCAATGGTTTTCTCTTTCTCCTCCTGAATCTGATCCTCGTTTGCTTCTATACTTTTTTCTTTCGCTCTTTCGGCTCTATGTTTTTGCTTTTCCTTAATTTGTTCAATCTTTTTCTCAATTGCCTCATCATCTGAGGCTATTTTGTTTTGAAATTCATCTTTGAATTCATCGAGCTCTGCTCGAACCTCTTTGGTTTTCTCTTTTTGGGCGTTTGTTTCCTTTATAACCCTTATTGTGTTTTCAATTTGCTTGTTAGTATCTAAGAGCAATGATTCGGCCTCTTTCTTTGCCTTAGATAGAATCTCCTTGCGTTGAGCCTTAATTGACAACAGCTCTTGCTCCAATTTTATTTCAGTCTCCTCAAGTTTCTTGTTTGTTATGCGAATATTATCCCTTTTCTTCTCCCAGTATCGTTTATCGCGTGAAATATCTTTTAGCTGCTTTTCGAAACTAACATAATCTTCCCCAACTTTTGACGAAGCTGATTGTAATACATCTTCGGGAAGTCCAATTTTACGGGCAATTTCAAAAGCAAAGCTACTACCAGGTTTGCCAATTTCGAGTTTGAAAAGGGGTTGAATTTTTCCAATATCGAAAAGCATTGCCCCATTTACAATCCCTTGAGTGCTAGATGCAAAAAGTTTTAGGTTTGTGTAGTGCGTTGTTACCACGCCAAATACACCCTGATCGCAAAATCGCTGAAGAATCGATTCTGCAATAGCTCCACCAACCATAGGTTCTGTGCCAGCACCAAACTCATCGATTAGTACAAGCGTATTGGACTCGGCATTTTTTAAAAAATGCTTCATGTTTAGTAGGTGGGAACTGTAGGTGCTTAAATCGTTTTCAATTGATTGCTCGTCGCCAATATCAATAAAAAGTTTATCAAAAACCCCCATTTCGGAATTTTCTAACCCGGTAGGAAGATATCCGCATTGAAGCATGTACTGAAGAATCCCTACTGTTTTTAGACAAACCGATTTTCCGCCTGCATTTGGACCTGAGATAAGTAGAATTCGTTCTTTGACATTCAGCGTAATATCTAAAGGTATAATTTCTTTACCTTCACGTTTTAGAGTAATATAAAGTAAGGGATGTTTGGCTTGACGAAGGTTTATTTGTGATGAAGAAGAAAGTATGGGTTTAGCCCCATTCACATCTATTGCGAAAAGTGCTTTTGCCCTTATAAAATCAATTATTCCAAGGAAGTCATAGGCAATTAATAGGTCGTCAAGGTAGGGCCGGATAGAGTCTGCGAACTCAACTAAAATTCTAATAACTTCGCGTCGCTCAGCGTATTCAAGTTCTCTAATCTCATTATTTAGCTCAACCACCTCAACAGGTTCAATAAACACTGTTTTTCCCGTTGCCGATTCGTCGTGGATGAACCCTTTTATCTTACGTTTATTTGCAGCTGCAATAGGTATAACAATTCTGCCATCGCGCATAGATGGTGACGCATCGGATTCGACAAACCCATCTGATTGAGCCGATTTCATGATGCTTTGAATGCGCTTTGAAATAGACGATTGCTTTGAGTTGATCTCCGATCGAATTTTTGCCAGTTCAGGGGATGCGTTATCTTTAATCTTCCCGAATTTATTCAGGATAGAATCAATCCTTTCGGTGACATATGGGTAATATGTAAGGTTTTTGGTAAGGTTAGTTAGGTTTGGGTAACGAGTTTCATCGCCACCTTTTTTAAAGAATGTAAGAAGGGCCTTAATTGAGTCCAATGAACGACGTAAATCGAAAAGCTCTCTTTCGTCGAGCCACGTGCCTATTAACTTAATTCTTTCAAGGAAAGGCGTTGAATCAATGAAGTTATCTACAGGGAAAGAATCTTCCATTAAACAGATCGTTTTCATCTCGTCTGTTTCGGAAATTTGTTTCGATATTTTATCGAAATCGCTAATGAAAGATGATTTTTGAACCTTGCTAACACCTAGGTTACATAGACATTTTAAAGTAACTAACTCGCGTACTCTGTCAAAACCAACTTTCTCTTCAAAATTTTTTGGATAGATATTTTCCATGCTGTTTAGATATCGAGTACAAATGTATAATAAAAGTCTTAAATTGCTTTTGTATTAAGGTATTCACAATGAATATAAACAAAAAACCTCGGATTTATAGCCGAGGTTTTTTTGATATAGTTGAAGTTAATTAAATATCAATTTTTGCATATTTTGCATGTTTCTCAATAAATTCACGACGAGGAGGTACCTCATCACCCATAAGCATTGAGAAAATTCTATCGGCTTCAGCAGCACTGTCGATTGTTATTTGACGAAGTAATCGGGTTTTTGGGTTCATAGTTGTTTCCCAGAGCTGTTCAGCATTCATTTCGCCCAAACCTTTGTATCGTTGAATGTGTACTGAACCATCCTTACCTTTTCCTATTTCTGCAACGGCTTTGTTTCTATCATCTTCGTTCCAGCAGTAGCGCTCCTCTTTCCCCTTTTTAATAAGATAAAGTGGGGGAGTGGCAATATACAAGTGTCCTTCTTTGATAAGGTCAGTCATATAGCGGAAGAAGAATGTCATGATAAGGGTTGCAATATGGCTACCATCGACGTCAGCATCGGTCATGATGATGATTTTATGATACCTCAAACCAGCTAAATTCAAGGCTTTTGTGTCCTCGTCGGTTCCTATTGTCACGCCTAGTGCAGTGTAGATATTTTTAATCTCTTCGCTCTCGAAGATTTTATACTGCATGGCTTTCTCAACGTTAAGAATTTTTCCTCTTAATGGAAGAATGGCTTGAAAACTTCTATCGCGTCCTTGTTTTGCAGTTCCACCTGCTGAGTCACCTTCAACAAAGTATACTTCGGTAAGTTTAGGATCTCTCTCAGAGCAATCGGAAAGTTTACCTGGTAAACCAGAGCCAGAAAGTACGGTCTTCCTCTGAACCAATTCTCTTGCCTTACGAGCAGCATGACGAGCTTGAGCGGCAAGAATTACCTTTTGAACAATTGTTCTTGCATCTTTTGGATTTTCTTCGAGGTAATTCGTAAGTGCATCGCTAACAGCCTGATCTACTGCTAGACTAACATCTGAATTTCCCAGTTTAGTTTTTGTTTGTCCCTCAAATTGAGGCTCGGCAACCTTAACCGATATAACAGCTGTTAGCCCTTCGCGAAAATCATCACCGTTGATATCGAATTTCAGTTTGGTAAGCATCCCCGAATCATCAGCATACTTTTTAAGGGTTCGGGTTAATGCGCGTCTAAACCCAGTTAGGTGTGTACCCCCCTCAATAGTGTTAATGTTGTTGACGTATGAGTGAACGTTTTCTGTGAATGAAGTATTATACTGCATTGCTACTTCAACAGGAACCTCATTTTTATCAGAAGAAATGTAGATAGTCTTCTCAATAAGGCTTTCCCTATTTGCATCAAGGAACTTAACAAACTCTTTTAGTCCATCCTCAGAGTGAAACTCTTCTTTCAAATATTTTGGGCCGTTTCCGTTCTCTTCAACTTCCCTCTTATCGGTTATTGTTAAGGAAACGCCCTTGTTTAGGAAAGCAAGTTCACGTAACCTCGACGATAGAATTTCGAATTTAAATTCAGTGGTTTGGGTGAAAATTATTTCGTCTGGCAAGAAGGTAATGATAGTCCCTGTTTTATCTGTGTCTCCAATAACTTGAACGTCAGCTAATGCTTTACCTCTGCTGTACTCCTGTCGGTAAATTTTACCATCACGATGAATTTCGGCTATTAGTTTCTTAGAAAGTCCATTAACGCATGATACACCAACACCGTGTAATCCTCCAGATACTTTATAGCTATCCTTGTCGAATTTACCACCGGCATGAAGTACGGTTAGAACAACCTCAAGTGCTGATTTCTTCTCTTTTTCGTGAAAATCAACTGGGATACCTCTACCGTTATCGGTCACAGAAACTGAACCGTCCTCGTTAATAACAACATCAATTTTATTACAGTACCCACCCATTGCCTCATCAATAGAGTTATCCACCACTTCGTAAACTAAATGGTGCAAACCCTTAACGCCAGTATCACCAATGTACATTGCGGGCCTCATTCGAACAGCCTCTAAGCCTTCAAGAACTTGAATGCTGTCTGCTGAATATTCTGTCTTTCCGTTTGAAACAGTTAAATCTTTTTCATTTTCCATGTTACTCATATTCAAAATCATCTAGTAAAAGCAATTCAATACGAATGCTTTATAAAAAATATCAATAAATAATATTGATTATCAACGATTTATATAGAAACATATAAATCGATCAAAAGTAGTAAAAAAAATTAAATTACCACCCTTTTTTTTTACTTTTTTACCAATGCAAATAACTGATATATAGATATTTAGTATATATTAAGAATTTGAATTTTTAATAACGTAAAATACTGTTAATAAGAATATTACAGATAGTATTTTGTTTATACCTTGATATTTAGTCGATTAGCTCAGTGTTTGGGTGCTAAAAAATGTATGTTAAGCCAAGCTTAACGTTAAATCGATACATAGGATAGAGGTAATAAATATCTTGTTTTGCTGAGGTTATATTATTCAGATTCAAGAAACCAGAAATTTTCTTATTGTATCGATATTCAACCCCTAGATTAATATCAGTTATACCCTCTAAGGATTTTATTTTGTTAGAAGTATCTGAAACCTTAACATAGCGCTTTCCAGTTGAGAAAATATCGAGATTTAACACGATTTTATCCCTTAAATTATAACGGATTGAGCCAAGCGCAGAAAAGTCGGGTTTATGCCAAGGTTTGGCAAGCTTATTCATTTTATAGCTGTCGTACTCTGCTCTGAAAAAGAAGTTGATTTTTGAAGAAGGAGCAATAGTAAGTTCACCTAAAAACTTGGTTAGTTCAACGTTATCACTTTCAACAGTAAATCTATTGTTTAATGGATTTAGCCCATAAGTGCTAGTGTTCACGAAAAAGTACATACTATCAATTATAGAATAGTTTGCATAGAGTATGTAAGAAACCTTAGTACTTAGATTTCCTTTAATACCTCCAGTTAGGATTAACTTGTGACTGGTATTGTATACCTTCTTCCCTGGAAGAATCCATGGGTTTTCCTCACTAATTTTTTGGTAAGAGTTTTCTTCCATGTAACCACCAATTTCGATGTAAGGGATTAAGTAGTGGCTAATTATATCGTATGAAAGTAATCCAATTGGGTACATTGTAGAATGACTACCCGAAGCGTCTTTGTCAAAAACAATTTTCGCTCCAGCAAGGGCTCGCCACTGTTTTCCAAAAAAGTTTATCCAAGGGGCTAATGTTACAAGGGTGTTGTTTGCTGAGTCAAGGTTTGAGTTTTTCATGTAATGGTGAACCTGAAATTCGCCACCAAAGCGCTCTCCGTTGGTGAATTTATCCATTTTAACTGATATGTTGAGGAATGTTTCCTGCATATCAAACCTATCTTTATAATGGCTAAATCCAATCTCACCTACATAGTTTAGGTGGGTAGAATCTGTATAACTTGAGCTATAGCGAAGGTTTGTATATACCTGATTGAAATGTTGGACACTAGGAGTAGTATCTGTTTCTAATGTTCCACTTGTGGCGTCAACATCGTATCCATAATAGGTGACTTTATGTTTACTAAAACCAGCATCAGCCGAAAGAATAGATTTTTTTAAAATTTTCTTTCCAAAAATTTTAAAATTTGTGCGCCCAAAATCGCAGTCAACTCGATCCCCATTTTTTAGCTTTACCTTACCAATATCTGAATGACTTTGAAACCAACCACCATAGTTAAACTCTTTATTTCGGCCACTATTGTAATAGACTTCGAGTAGAGGTGATATTGTTGGGCCAAGACCAACGCGAATGTAGGTATTGCTTAAATCGCTTAAAGGTTCAATAAGCATTTTGGCAGGCGAAATAGGTGTTACAGTAAAGTTAGTTGAAAATGGTCGTTGATTGATATTGTAGTTTAGCGTTGGGGTTAGCTTAGCAGTATCGCTGATTTGGGGTAAAAGGTTGATTTTAAAAGCGTCGGAGATAGATGGTTCGTATGGACGAACTACCTGAACTTCTTTGTTTAGCTTATCCTCCTGACCATATAAACTATTGCTAATTGTAATTAGCAATAAGCTAAGCATCAGTGCTGATAGAAGATATTTTATATTTTTAGTATTCATAATCATCTTAAAAAGTTGTAAGGTGTTGAGAATTTTTAACCTTAAGTTTTACCGTATCCTGAGTTTCAATGGGCTCTTTATTCTTTTCTGCCTTAACAATTTCGTTTAGTTTGGATGTTGCTTGATCAATAATTCCATCGTCAGTTTTATTATACCCATCAATTACGCTCTGGAGTGTAGCTTTGGCTTGGAAGAAATCTGATTTTTTAGAGTAGATATCGGCAAGTAGAATAAAACTCTTTGCTAGCCAGTAGTTGTGAGGTGTGTTTTTCTCAGAAAAAGAAAACACTTCTGATTCTGCTTTCTCCAAATTCCCTAAGTTGTATTGTATTTCGGCAAGATGGAACTTGGCTTCGGCTCCTTCAATTGTTTTAAGATCCGTTGCAACCTTAGCGTACTCGTCGAAAGCTTCGGATAGTTTGTTTATTTGCATCAAAGCATTTGCAAGTTTAAAACGAGTTTCGCGCTCAACTTCAAGTGGGAGTTTTTCGGTTAGTAGAACCTTATTTGCTGCAGCAATAGTATTCTCGCTTTGCTTTAGGTTAGATGATGCACGCAGCTTACCAATCCTTGCTGTAATTAGGTTGCTTTTAACTTCGGCTTGATTTTCTAATTTGTCGTAAGTGTTATAAGCTTCTTCAAATTGTCCCTTATCATAATATATTTGAGCGAGCATAACTAATGCTTGCTCAGTAAAATCACTCTTTTGGCTTTGAACTACATTTTTTATGCATTCGAGAGCCTTATCCTTATTCCCAGTTCGGGAATAGCAATCGCCAAGGTAAAAGTTTGCATTAATGGAGAAACTTCCCTTGGGATAATCCTGTAAATACTTGGTTAGAGTAGGAGTAGATTTTTCACAATCGCCTGTCATGTAAAGTTTTTCGGCTGCTATATAAGAAAGAGAATCTTTTTCGGATAAACTCATATTCGCAAAGGTTCCTAGTTGTGATGTGTAAGCAAAGTAAGCATCTACATCACCCTTATCAACATATATGTTTTTAATACCGATTAGTGCATTTTTTGCTTCAGCTGTTCCGGGGTACTCTTCAACAACTCGTTTGTAATATGCCGATGAACTATCGGGTTTATCCTGGTTAAAGTAAATTAATCCAAGTTGTACAAGCGCTTTTACATGGTAACTACTCTCGGGGAAATCAGTCTCAATCTTTTTGTAATTGCTAATTGCTTCGTCATACTGTTTCTGGTTTTGATAGCTTTCAGCAAGTTCGAAAATGGCATCATCAAGGAAATTAGACTGAGGGTAGGTATTTATAAACTTTTGTAAAGTTTCAATTTCTTTTTGAGGTCTATCTACTAAACCTAATGTGAACCCGCGCTGGAATGTTGAGTAGTCAACATCGATTTTGTTAATGACAATTGCTTTGTCGTAGTATTCAATTGCAGTCCAGTATTTACGTTGAATAAAGTAAGAATCTCCAATACGATTGTTTGCATCCCCTGTAAATTGAGTTTTCTCCTTTTCGCAGATGTTGGTGTACTTTCTAAACCATGTTATAGCGTCATCGTATTTTTTTTGCTTAAAGTTGGTGTAACCAAGATTATAGTGCGCTAGATTGTACTCCGGTAGCCCAAAGGCACCCGAACTAACTAGAAATTGATTGTATGTATCAGACGCATTCTCATAGTTTTCGAGTCGATAGTAGCTTTCGGCTTTCCAATAGAGGGATTGAGCAAGTATAACTCTATTGTAGTCGGGGTACTTAAGCGATTGATCAAACTTTTGAATTGCCTCGTCGTAGTTTAGGTTCTGGAAAAGCTCCAAACCTCTAAAGAATGCTACTCGTTGATATGCTCGTTTGATACTAGCATCTTGAGTTTTTATCTTATCGAGTGATTCAAGAGCATCTTTGTAATTTTTTGTGTTAGAATAAACTTGTACAAGGTAGTTATATGCCTCGTCAGTTCGAGGAGTATTTGGGTATAGATCAATGTATTTTTTGAATGCATCAATAGCTTCGTTGAAAGGTGAATAAAGAAGCTCAAAGGTTATTTTGGCAAAGTTAAATAACGCATCCTCTTTGATTACCGGGTCAAAGTCGTTTTTTGAAGCGAGAGCAAAAGCCTGACGGGCTTTGTTTTTATCCTTAAGCTTAATGTAGCAATCGGCCAAATGGTAGTTCGCATTCTGACTTAATGAATCTTCTGCGGTTGACACCTTCTCGAGGTTTTGTGCTGCAGATTGAAAGTTTTGAGCTTTATAGTAGTTAAATCCTATTAGATAGTAGTCTTCGCGGGTAATATTTTGAGACTTTTGAAGGTATTGCTCAAAGAAGGGGATACCCTTTTCGTACTGTTTTAAACGGTAATAGGAGTCACCAACTAATCGTGCAATTTCAGGTGCTCTTTTAGCGGATGCTGTTTCAATTAAACCGGGTGCAAACTCAACTACCTTTTCATATTCATGCTGTAAGTAATAGATTTGGGCAATGTAAAATGGTGCAACTGGTGCAAACGTTTCGTCTTTTTGGAGTTTCTGAAATCCCTTAAGCGCAGTTGCATAGTTCTTTTGGGTATAAGCTATGTGTGAATAGTAGTAGGTTGCTGGTGAAGCAAACTTATTGTCGGTATCTTTAATTTCAAAGAAAGCTCTACTTGCTGCATCAAAGTTGTTGAGGCTGAAATTACAATACCCAATCATGAATTGCATATCTGCTTTCTGGTCTGTGTTAAAAGCTTTTTTGTCAATTTTTTGAAACCAGGCTAATGCGCTTGTGTAATCCTTCTGATTGTAACGTAATCGTCCCATTTCAAGGTAAGCAAAATTAACCTTTTGGCTTTCGGGATAATTATTAATGAAAGAACCAATCAGATACTCTGCATCATCATTTGTAAGCTCAATTGCGCACATTGCTCTATAGAACTCGGCGTCTGATTTTAGTTGGCTTGCTCCGTTGTCCATTGACTTCGAAACTCCTTCAAAAATCTTTTGAGCATCTCCGTATTGTCCTTTCGAAAATAAATCTAATCCTTTTCTGTATGACAAATCGTAATTGGTGTATATGTTTGACTCCTGTGCAAAAAGAGAATTTGCACAAGCTAAAATTGTGAAAATGAGTATAAACCTTAGGTTTTTATTTTGCATAGCCTATTTTCTTGAAATTGCGATAAAAGTACTAAGAATTGGTTTAAAAGCTTAAAGAATAACATCCTTTTAATTAACACATAACTGTTGATAAGTAGAATTATTGTTATTCAGGATGATAGTATGGTTAAAATGATTGCTTGCTTTGAAGGATAGGTTAAAAGTAGTCTATCTTTTTGTTTTGTGCTCTATAAAGAGTATTTCAAACAATATTTATCATGAATTTGTTAGAATATGTTATTGATTTTAAGTTGAAAAAGGGCATTAGTTTTATTAACTTGTAAGAAAAATGGTTATGGTTTGTAAAGTGAAAAAAGTATTAAGAGCGCATCCTACTCTTGAGGGAGCCGGGGTGAAGTTAAAACGAGTTTTTGGCTTTGATACCCGTTACGAAACAGATCCATTCTTGCTTCTTGACCATTTCGGATCGGATTATCCAAAGGACTATTTAGCAGGATTTCCGTGGCATCCTCATAGGGGTATCGAAACGGTTACCTATATGCTTGAGGGGAATGTTGAACATAGTGATAGCCTTGGAAATTCTGGAGTTATTAGTCAAGGAGATGTCCAGTGGATGACAGCCGGAAGTGGAATTATTCACCAGGAGATGCCTAAACCATACGATGGAATGATGTATGGTTTCCAACTTTGGGTTAATTTACCTAAGGATTATAAAATGGTAAACCCAAGGTATCGTGAGGTGAAAACTAACGATATTCCAATTATTGAAAAACCAGATTCGAGGCTTAAAATAATTTCGGGCCGATATAAAAAAACGATAGGAGCCGTTCATGATTTATATGCTGATACCATTTATTTTGATGTTAAAATATGGCCCGATGCAAGTTTTGAATACCAGGTTAGTGAGGAGTTTAACTGCATGGCATATGTTTATGATGGGGTTGCTGATTTCCCGGGAAAAGAGGAATTTGTTCGTTCTGAAGAGCTCGTAATGTTTGAAAGGGGCGATTTAATTCAAATTAAAGCAGGATCGGATGGAGTTCGTTTGCTTTTAATTGGAGGCAAACCATTAAAGGAGAGTATTGCATGGAAAGGACCAATTGTTATGAATACTGATAACGAGATTGATGTTGCTTTCGAAGAATTCTACAATGGAAATTTTATTAAATACAAACCATAATCTATTTCATTCATTGTCAACTTAAATTTCCCCTTTTTGTCGGAATATTCACCCTTTCATCCATTTCATATTATTTTTAATATCTTCGGTGCCAAATGAATCAATTGACACATAGTATCGCATTGGTTGATACCAACGACAATGTAATTGGTTATGAGGAAAAGCATTTAACCCATAGCAAAGGATTGTTACATCGAGCCTTTTCGGTGTTGGTTTTTAATTCAAAAGGTGAGCTGCTGCTCCAACGAAGGGCTTTGAACAAGTACCATTCAGCGGGTTTGTGGACGAATACCTGTTGTAGCCACATGCCTCAAGGTGTGGCGTGGGAGCAATTTATTCATACTCGTTTATTTGAGGAGATGGGCTTTGATTGTGATTTGAAATTCGAAACTAAGTTTCACTATCAGGTAGATTTTGGCGATGGAATGATTGAGAATGAGATTGATCATATCTATGTAGGTTATTTCGATGGTACTCCAAAACCAAATCCTGATGAGGTGTGCGAGTGGGCTTGGGTTGGCTTAGATTTTATGTTAGAAGATATTGAACACCAACCAGAAAAATACACTTATTGGTTTAAAAATATTATTAATAATCAATTAGATTTAATGAAATATTATAGCTAAGGCTGTTAATATCATATAATTACAATCATAAAATATTTTCTGCAAATAAGCAATGGCGCTGATTTTCAGCGTTATTAACAATTGTTCACAACGCATGTTTAAAACAGGTGTGTAACAAGATCGATATTTTCTTGTAACGGGTTGATTTCCATTGTACATTTGTTACATCAGACGAGCGATAAAGGGCTTGCACCTGAAAAGTAAAAACCGAAACTAAGTTTCCATAATAAGAAGAAAAAGCCGGTTGAGAACAAGGGGGAAGTAATCGCAAGAAAACCAAACCAGAGTTCAACGAATCAGGAGGCGGGTAATCGGGGAAAAGGAGCTGTAACAGGCAAATCGGAACCGAATACAGACAAAAGAAGATCA
>Ga0116171_10003456_pt1 | contig 14608 bp, 9 predicted proteins | sample AD_JPNHW2_MetaG_FD_89798 | JGI IMG/M metagenome (GOLD analysis project Ga0116171, IMG submission 89798) | Active sludge microbial communities of municipal wastewater-treating anaerobic digesters from Japan - AD_JPNHW2_MetaG | ecosystem: Engineered > Bioreactor > Anaerobic > Digestate | place...
GGTCATTATTATTATCAGTGGTTGCAAAATCCGGATAATATTAACTGGACCACATCACCGAATGCAGCCGGAACGTCTGACGGCAGCTCCTATGATCCGCCGGCCCTGACTGCCACAACATACTACCAGAGGAAAGTAACATCGGGCAGATGTTTCAGCTACAGCTCCTCGGTGAAGATAACCGTCCTTCCTTCAATAACCGGAAATACGATGGTAAGCGCCGATACAGTCATCTGCGAGGGGACCCGGTTTAACAAGCTCAGGGTTACGACACCTGGGGGAGGATTTACAGGCGACTATGACTTTCAGTGGCAGGACAGCTCTGCATCGGCAGTATGGCAATCAACCTCCGTGGCTGATATTACTGCCGGTTATATACCCGACACCTCAAAGTTTGCTGCTAAGGAGCTTATTTATTTCCGCAGAATTGTCTATTCCGGCCCCGACAGTGTTTGTGTCAGTAAAAGCGCACCGGTGCTGCTGACCCGCTGGCACAAAATCGGGAACAACTTAATCAGTCCAGATATACAGACTATATGCTCAGGATCCGTACCGGCAAACCTAACAGGAACTGTTCCGGTGATGGGCGATCATGTTAATTATCTCTACCAGTGGCAAGACAGTTCAAAGCTTGCCGGCTGGACAACCCGGTATACCTCCTCATCGCCTTACACACCACCCTCGCTGGCCGACACAACATGGTACAGAAGAGTGGTCGCCTCATCAGCCTGCCGGGATACCAGCAACAAGGTGGTTGTAGATGTACATGATCCGATCATTAATAATATAGTTGAGGCCGATACAACTGTTTGTAACGGAGCTGATCCTGAGGAGCTTAGAGGTAAGCTTCCGTCGGGAGGCAATGGAACTTTCGGGTATCAGTGGTATTCATCTTCCGACAACTTCGCTTCAAATAATGTCTCAATATCAGCATCAGGAACTTCACTCGATTATGATCCTCCGGTCTTATCCGCCTCATTATCATATCGCAGGGAGGTTATTTCCGGTGCATGTAAAACGTTCAGCAACGTTTTACTGGTAACTGTACTTCCCTCTATTACTGCAAACACGATAGCACCCGACAAGCCTGAGGTATGTTTTAATACATTACCAAATCCGATATCCGGGACACCACTTACAGGAGGAGCGGGAGGAACACCCACATGGATATGGCAGGACAGCATTGCCGGAGGAGCCTGGACAAACATAGCCGGAGGTTCTTTACAAAATTATACTCATACTTCAAACCTTCAGAAGCAGACATGGTACAGGCGGATTATCAGATCAGGTCCTGCCGATTGTTGCATAGATACATCAGCTATAGCAGTAATCGATACTCTCAGGCTGCCGACAGCTGTGATGACATCGGTTACCGATACAACCATCTGCAACGGCTCAGAGGTAAAGCTCAGGATTACTCTTACAGGTGCGGCAGGCTGGAATCTTGCCTATAATGAAAATTCAACTCCTGTGAATATAAATAATATCCTTACCGGAAAATATACCATTACCAGGGTGCCTGCCGCAGGAAGTAGTGTACAAACATTCAATTATAACCTTGCGGGGCTGACTGATGCCAATGGCTGTGCAGCTGTTGCAGGAGGTTTGAGCGGAACAAGAAAAGCTGTTGTTTACAGAATACCGGTAACAGAAGCAGGATCCGACGACCAGGTTTGCGGTCCGGTTTATCAGTTGAAGGCAGTACCCAGCGACGGAACAGGGATGTGGACTTTTCCTGGCGCAGTTGTCAGCGGCGACCCGTCGTTGTATAATACAACAGTTGCGATCGATTCATCGTTTACCACGGCAAATGTTACTTATAAGTTTATCTGGAAGGAACAAAATGGGATATGTTCATCAAAAGACTCGGTTCTGATCAGGTTTGATAACAGGATCGATCCGGTGGATGCAGGTACCGGTGGCGACATAATGTCGTTCGACAATGCTGTAATGGTAAATGCTTCTGACCTGCTCTCTTTTGAATCGGGCTTGTGGACTATAGAATCAGGCTCAGGCGATATTGAGTTCCCCGAAAGTGATTCTACTTATATTAAGGGACTTGTAACAGGTGAAAATTCCTTCCGCTGGACAGTTACAAACGGGGCATGTGTTCTTTCAGACATTATTACATTTATAATATCGAATCCGGTGATCCCGGAGCTCGTCTCTCCAAACGAAGATGGCATAAATGACGACCTCACAATTACAGGTCTCGATTTCAACACACAGACAATCGAGCTTACTATACTGAACGGAGCAGGCACGCCGGTATTTTCAACAACAAATAAGAACGGCAACTCTGAGTGGGAAAACTGGAACGGACTGAATTCAAAAGGCGTCGAGATGCCTGAGGGAACTTATTATTACCTGCTTAAGGTTAGCTCGGGTAAAGTGCCCGGAAACATTTCAAAAAGGAGTGGTTTTATAATTTTAAAGCGTCAATAGGTTGAAAAGGACGTGTTTATCTATATTACTTGGTCTGCTTCTGATAGCGATGGATTTATCGGGGCAGAATTCTGAATCGAAAAGGATTATCCTCGGGTACCCTGTTTACAGTCAGTATATTCACAACGGATTGATGATAAATCCCGCATACGCAGGATCGCGGGAGGCTTTATCAGCGTCTCTTTCATACAGGATGCAATGGATTGGAATTGAGAATGCTCCGCAGCTGTTCTCTTTCTCCCTTCACACACCCATGAAGAACGATAGAGTGGCCATTGGGCTCAATGTTAAATATATGAATTATGGCATTACCAATTCCTCCAGCTTCTATGCTATGTATGCATATCATATCAGGCTGGGAATGGGAAAGCTGTCATTCGGTCTTCAGGTGGGGGCAGATATTTCAAACACCGACTATAATGGATTGCAGGGCATTGATATGACCGACCCTGTTCTTCCTGCAAATGGTAAGCTGTCGTATGTTTTTCCCAACGCAGGCGCAGGGATCTATTATTTCAGCAGGAGGGTCTTTGCGGGGGTAGCCGTTCCTTCATTTCTTTTTTATAAGAGTACCGGCAGCGGAAAGACACAGGCATTTCACTCTTTCAGCGAATACGACCTGCTCTTTTCAGCAGGAGGTTTGATAACCTTCTCCCCTGGTTTCAGGTTCAAGCCATCTGTCCTTATGGACCTCTCTTTGCGTGATGACCGGATAATAAACCAGCTTGACCTGAACGGTAATTTTATTATTGCAGATATGCTCTGGATCGGAGGATCGTGGAGAACCAGCGAACAGGTTGCTGTCGCACATCTTCAGGTCGAAATAGGGCAGCAGCTTATGCTTGGTTTTTCATACGATTACCCGGTTGGAAGAATGAACTCCTATTCGAAAGGCTCCAGCGAGGTCGTACTGAGATATGAGTTTGGATCAAAAGTAAGCGCTTCTAATCCAAGGTATTTTTAGTGTATGTTGAAAAGAGTTTATTTCATACTGTTTTTTGCTCTGATGCTTCTCCCCTGCCGGGCACAGGAAGAGAAACCTTCTATTTTTAAAATAACAAGGATGTCGTTCAGCGAAGGGGCCTTTAATGAAATATCTCCCGTAATATTCAGGGATGGTATTATTTTTTGTTCCGACAGGCGTTTCAGCGCTGTGAAAGACAGGAAGACCTTTGAGGGAAGAAGACTTTATAATATTTATTATGCAGAGCAGAAAGACAGCACTAAATGGTCAAAGCCCCAGGAGATAAGTACTGAAAGAAGCAAATTATTCAATAACGGTCCTTTATGCATTGCACCTGACGGCAAGACTGTCTATTTTACCAGCGATGTGGAGACAGGCAAAATTACCAGGAAAAGAAACTTTAAAAACCATAACGGCATCTTTACTGCAGAGCTTTCAGGAAACACTCTTGTATCGATGAATGCCTTCCAGTATAATAATAATCAATATGATATAGGACAGCCTGCAATAAGCTCCGATGGAAAGATGCTGTTTTTCTCTTCCAATATGCCGGGAGGGCAGGGGGGAGCTGATCTCTATTACTGCGAACTGGCAGGCAATAAATGGAACACTCCGGTGAATATGGGTCCGAGGGTCAATTCAGGGGGTAATGAAAGTTTTCCGTTCTATCATTCCTCGGGCAAGCTCTATTTCTCGTCTGACAAGCCAGGAGGCCAGGGACAGCTCGATGTATATTATACAACTCTCAGCCTTGGATCGTGGGAAGATCCGATTGCGTTACCCGATCCTATTAATTCAGACGCAGATGATTTTGCCTTTGTTGCCGATCAGGGCATGCAGCAGGGTTATTTCTCATCAAACAGGAGAAGAGATGATGATATTTATAAATTTTCGTCTCTCATAATTCGGAAAGCCTCATGTGACGAACTGGTTGAAAACAATTATTGTTACCAGCTGGTCGAGGAGAATGCCATTAAATTTGACACCATCCCCTTCAGGTATGAATGGAATTTCGGCGATGGATCACCAAAAGGCGTAGGCCCCTCCGTTATTCACTGTTATCCGGGCCCGGGATCATACCTGGTTCAACTCGATGTTGTTAACCTGATAACAAAGGAGATAATGTATAATCAGAGAACATACCCACTTGAAATTGTTGATGTTGAGCAGCCTTATATTACAGGACCCGACAAAGCACAAACAGCTCAGAAGATCAGGTTCAGCGCTGACAGTACAAACCTGCCTGGCTGGAATATTAAAGAGTATTACTGGAATTTTGACGATGGCTCCATAGCAATTGGCAAGGAAGTTGATAAGACATATGTTAGTTCCGGCACTTTTAATGTTCAGCTTATCGTAACTGCTGAGCCAGAGCCGGGAGGAGTAATAAGGGAAGCTTGTGTGAGCAAAAATGTTGTAATTACAAGAGAGCCCTGAAGATGTAAATGATTATTTTTACCGGTTAATGAAATTGAAAACTATCATATTATTATTTATTCTTCTCAACACTCAGTTCTGTATTAATCTCTTTTCACAGGCTGTACCAGGGAAGGATGAAAATATACCTTTCCTGGTGACATTCGGAAAGCAGGGCCAGACTTCATGGGGCGACGACGATTTTTACCAGGTCTGGTTCTTCAGCATCCCACGCGACTTCAAGGAACAGTTCTATATAAGGGTCTTTGATCCGGATTGCGGCGGTGAGCATGACGAAATCCAGGGTGATTTCAATACCAGGACACTTTTTGCTGTATATGGCGGAAAAGGAGTGGACCCTGACCAGAATGAGGAATCCAAAGGTCTTCTCAATGGAATGAATTATAAAGGAGGTACACTCTTATCCTCAAGGGTATTTACCGGAGAACCAAGATATGATAATAAGTATTTCACGTTTGGTCCATTCAACCCTGCTTCGGGAGATTTTAACAGGAAGTGGAACGTTTATATGTTCAAAATAGTTGTCGAAGGTGTCAGCGGAGATGACGGGAACCTCTATAAGTTTTTTATGAGCCGCGATCCGGAAAACGATATTCCTGTCGAAGGAGGAAATGCCTTTACTTATGAATATACATTCAGAATGTGGAACGATTTCAAAAGCCTGGCACATATCTATCCTTACGTCGATACAGGCGTGGTTTTTGTGAAACAGAGTAATTTTGACTGGGATAATGATGGCAAGATCCTGGTTACCTCAAGGTATAAGCAGGGGATTGAAGGTGATATCTCCGGTGAAAACGAATGGAAAGAGTCCAGGGTGGGAATTGATTCAAGGGAGATAGGGGCATCACTCGATTTCCAGTTCCATAAAAGACAAGGAAGGCCGGAAGACCTGGTAAAAAATAACAATGTTGTAATGACTATTGAGAACCAGTATGGTGAAGCTCTTCCGTTTTACAGTTCTCCAATTGGTGGAGTGCCTAAATACGAGTCTAAGATAAGTGTTACTAAGGTGCCGAAACCTAAATGATAATGAGCACCGGGATGACATTGAGACACTACATCAAACTCTTTATCAGCACCCTTACGTGCTTTCTGATCCTATTATCCGATACTTCCGGACAATCATACCGTTTCCGTCGTTATGGACTGGAGAACGGGATCCCTGATGCTTTTGTCTATTCCATAGTGCAGGACAATAAGGGATACCTGTGGATCGGTACCGGCCACGGATTGGCAAAATTCGATGGTTTTAGCTTCTTCGAAATAGAAATACCAGGTTCTTCAGGGCTTCTGTATCCTACTTCAAGCCTTAAGGACAGGAACGGAAACCTCTGGTTCGGTTTTAACGACGGATCAGTGTATTTTACAGAAGGAGAGACACTTAAGAAGATCGAGACCGGCAATTCACGTAATATTACAACAATCATTGAAGGGCCTGATAAGAATATCTATGTGATACCCCAGATGGAATCGGTGATCAGATTCAATCCCGACAATCCATCGGATTTTGTAAAATTCAATCTCGATCCGGGACTGATGATCCGTTCTGCCTGTTTTACACTCACGGGCGACCTTATGCTTGGCACACAGGAAAATATCTCCTTATGCAGGTTCAACGATGAGACACTTTCAATAATAAGTACAGTTGAGGGCTTCGATTATTCAGGTGTGACAGCAATACACCGGATAAATGATGCTGACAATTATCTTGCAGGAACGGAGGGTAACGGATTGTTCAGGCTCTCATTCTCGCAGGGAAATGCAATACTTGCCAGGCTGGCCGATAAACCTGAGCTTGAAATGCTCGATGTCCAGAATATTACCAGCGATGCGGACCGGAATATCTGGATAGCCACAAACGGTTCGGGAGTGTTTGAGATATCATTTTCACCAAACAGCATTTCGATATCATCAATACGCCATTTTGATAAAGAATCAGGACTTCCCGGGAATAATGCAAAAATGGTGTTCCAGGATCTGGAACATAATTACTGGATCGGGCTTTTCGGTGACGGTCTGGCAGTACTTAATTCACTTGCTTATGTCTTCTATTCACCAGGCGACAACCAGGTCACTAATAACATTTTATATGTTAACCGCCTGGGCAGTGATTATTTCATTGGAACACCATCAGGATACTGGCTTTTTGATGCAAGGGATAACAGTATAAAATCATTTATTGATCTGAAGAAGAGCATTCCAGTAGGTTATGAAATTATCTCATATTGTATCGATAACAACGACAATATCTGGATAGGGACCAGCGGGGGAGGAGTCTATGTCAGGGATCCGTCAGGACGTACACGCCTCTTTTTCAGAAGCGGAGATTCCGGCGGAGATTTTATCAAGGTGATAAAGACAGATAAAAAGTATATCTGGCTTGGTACATTGAACGGAGTCGTTATCCTATATAATCAGAATGTAGCGAAAATACACAACAGGTATGACAATTCAACGGGTCTTCCACATAACAGCATAAACCAGATATTTCTGACTAGCGACGGAACAGCTGCCATTGCAATGGAAGCCGACAGGCTGTACAGGATTGATCCAGAGAATGGAGTCATCCAGGGGAAAGCAGTCATGTATGGCACATCGAGGAATGAGATAATTTCTTTTTGCCAGTCAAAAGACGGACATCTGTGGGCCGCAACAAAGGGAAACGGAGTATTCGAGTTCTTTAATGATTCGCTGAGATCTTATACCAGGGAGAATAACCTGATGTCGGATTATTGTTACAGCATTCTCACAGATTCACTCGACAGGGTGTGGATCGGTCACGACAGGGGATTTTCGAGATATAACAGGAAGACAGACGCCACACGTACTTTTGGAACAGATTTTGCCGGTGGCGGTCTTTGTAATCCCGGCGGAATGTACAATTCCCGCGACGGGAAAACATTTATCGGAACAACAGCCGGCTTTGTAGTTTATGATAATAAGATGGATGTAAAGCCCAGGATCGCTCCGATAAATAATATTAATTCGATTACAATCAACGATTCCGTTTATCCCATCAGGGAGTCATATACTCTTCCATACAGCAAAAGAAATAATATTACTGTCAGCTATGTGGGGATCAAGCTTACTGATCCTGAGAAGGTCTTTTACAGGACTATCCTTGATAACTGGGACGATAACTGGTCGGATCTGACGGCAGGAAGGGTGGCTAGTTTCTCTCCTTCTGACGGAAGGTATAACTTTATAATGAGGTCGGTAAGTGAAGATGGTTTGTCAAGCGAAACCCCGGTGACCTTTCACCTTTATATAAAGAAGCCTGTCTGGAGAACATGGTGGTTTATACTTTCCCTGATCGCTCTGGCTGCTGCCGTGGTTCTTATAATAGTAAGGCAAAGAGAAAAGGAACAGAAGAAAATCCAGGAATATCTCGAAAAGGAACTCGATGCAAGAACCAGCGTTGTCCTTAAGCAGAAAGACAAAATTGAACTGCAGAATATCGAAATTACCGACAGTATCAATTATGCAAAACGGATACAGACGAGTATCCTCCCCGATTTCAACAGGCTGAAGGAGACCTTCACCGATGCTTTTCTTCTTTTCAGGCCGCGCGATATAGTCAGCGGCGACTTCTACTGGTATGACCATTTCAGCGATGAGAAATTCATGCTGGTTTGCGCCGACTCGACAGGTCATGGTGTTCCTGGCGCCTTTATGTCGATGATAGGATCAACACTTCTGCAGGATATCATAACACGTCAGAAAATCACCAAACCTTCTGAAGTACTGAAGCTCCTCGACAAGCAGATATTTACTACACTTAACCAGAACGTCGAGCTGGGTGTCTCTAACGATGGGATGGATATGGTCGTGTGCGAAATAAATACTAAAAAGCGTCACATACGATTTGCATCAGCCATGCGACCGGTAATTCTTGTCATCGATGGTGAACCTCTGTATATAAAAGGTAACCGCTGTTCGGTAGGAGGTGAATCTGTTATCGAGAAATATTTCGACGACCAGGAATATTATCTCAGCGAAGGTGATACCCTTTACCTCTTTTCCGATGGCCTTCCCGACCAGTTCGGAGGCACCGACGGTAAAAAGCTTAAGATCGCCAGGCTTAAAAAGCTTATTGAAGATGTTGCAAACCTGACCCTACAGGGACAGAAAGAAGTAATATCAAAGTTCTATGATGAGTGGAAAGGCGATTATGACCAGGTCGATGATATTCTCCTAATAGGTGTAAGGTTCTGAGCACCCCTTATAAATAGAGGCCGCTAACGGAAAGTGGTATCTCGCACGTTGCAATTGTGTCACTATAATGCTGTGCCCTGTCTTTTATATAGAATTCGTATATCAGGGTATCTGTATCATCGCGATCATAAAAGAGGTACAGGAAAGTTACGGATATAGTACCTTTAAGAATCTTGTTCTGCCCTGTTCGATCCATATAGGGTATCCTGTAATCTGACGGATTAAGATCGTCATCTTCAGCGACTTCGGTAAAAACACCACTCGTTTTCCTGAACAGGTTGAAGAAGAGATTTACGGTATCGTCGGTGCTGAATTGCGGAGGATCAAGGCCAAGATCGCCATCTCCATCTTCGAAATAAAAATTCAGCCTTCCACCCTGGATATTGTTGCCAAGAATATCGGTTGTGTCGAAAACTGAAAAGCTCCTGAATTCGATATGTGGCTGAGGAGGAAGCGATTCAATCTTTCTGCATGATACGACAGCAAGCGCTATTATGGCTGTTGAAATTATATATCGTGCAGGTTTCATAATTATGTGCTAAAATATGGTTTTACAAAAAAAAGAAAAAATCATTTTTTTCTGAAAAATATCCTTAATGGAACACCTGTGAACTCAAATTTTTCCCTCATCCTGTTCTCTACGTAACGCTTATATGGTTCCTTCACGTATTGGGGAAGGTTGCAGAAAAAGGCAAAAGAAGGAGTATGTGTCGGCAGTTGTGTCACATATTTGATCTTTACATATTTGCCTTTAAGAGCCGGCGGAGGATTCTGTCGTACAATCTCAAGCATTACCTCATTCAGCTCAGGTGTGGAGATCTTCCTTGTCCGGTTTGCATTTACAGTGGCAATCAGCTCCAGGACCTTATGTATCCTTTGTTTGTTGACAGCAGATATAAAGAGGATCGGGTAATCGGTGAAAGGAGCTGTTCTGTTCTTTATCTCCTGTTCCAGTGCTGCAGCGGTATTGCTCTCCTTTTCAACCAGATCCCATTTATTTACCAGCATAATAAGACCTTTGTTGTTCCTGACTATTAAAGAGAGAATGCTCAGATCCTGAGATTCGAGACCTCTCGTACCGTCAATCAGGAGGAGGCAGATATCCGAATTTTCAATAGCCCTGACGGCTCTCATCACCGAGTAAAACTCTATATCCTCGCTTACTTTGCCTCTCTTTCTTAATCCTGCTGTATCAACCAGGAGGAAGTCGTGGTTGAACTTATTGAAGCGGGTATAAATTGAATCGCGTGTGGTACCTGCAAGAGGAGTTACAATATTTCTTTCTTCACCAAGAAGGGAATTCACCAATGAGGATTTTCCCACATTAGGACGTCCGACAATTGCAATACGCGGCAGTTCCGGTATCTCCTCCTGTTTTTTTTCAGGCAGGCTGATAACCAGGGCGTCAAGGAGCTCGCCAGTTCCGCTCCCGTTGATTGAGCTTATTGAATAAAAATTTCCGAGCCCCAGCTCATAGAATTCATTTGCATCGAGAAGCCGCTGGTTATTGTCGACCTTGTTTATTACAAGAAAGACTTTCCTGTTTGATTTCCTGAGAAGCTCTGCCACAGCTTTGTCTAGTTCATGGATTCCGGAAGTGACATCGACCATGAAGATTATCAGGTCCGATTCATCAATTGCAAGGCGTACCTGCTTGTTGATTTCACCTTCGAAGATATCATCGGAGTCTTCCACGTATCCTCCGGTATCGATAAGTGAAAATTCCTCTCCGTTCCATATACAGGAACCATAGTTACGGTCGCGGGTAACGCCGCTCGATTCGTCAACAATGGCGCTCCTCGACTCGGTAAGTCTGTTAAAAAGAGTCGATTTTCCTACGTTAGGCCTTCCTACTATTGCAACTATCCTGCTCATCTGACTCTTTTATTAACGGTATCCGAATCTTTTTAGTATTGCCGGCTTATCGCGCCAGTCCTTTGTTACCTTCACGAAAAGCTCAAGAAAGACTTTCTTCCCGAAAAAATCTTCCATATCCATCCTGGCCTCCGTCCCTGTTTTTTTTAGCATTGAGCCGCGATGCCCTATAATAATCCCTTTCTGGCTGTCGCGGGCGACATGTATGACTGCCCCTATCCTGACGATTTTTTGTTCATCGTGGAAACTCTCTATTTCAATTTCAGTACAATATGGTATCTCTTCCTGATAGTTCTGGAGAATCTTTTCTCGTATTATTTCCGAGGCAAAAAATCTTTCATACCTGTCGGTAAGCTGGTCCTTCGGGAAATATGGTCCGCTTTCAGGAAGCCTTTTGATTATCTCAGAGAGTATCGGTCCGAGGTTGAAATTATTGATTGCTGAAACAGGGATCACCGGTGAGCCGGGAAATGCATTGCTCCATGATTCTGCCAACTCACCGAGCTTTTCCTGGTTTGTGAGATCTATCTTATTGATAACAATGATAACGGGAATGCCTGTATCCTTGATCTTTTGTGTGTACTCATTCCCGCCAGGAATCTTTTCTGAAACATCTGTAACATAAAGGATTACGTCAGCATCCTCGAGGGCCCCTTTAACGGAATTCATCATCGCCTCCTGAAGTTTGTACCTGGGTTTAAGGATCCCGGGTGTATCAGAATATACGATCTGAAAATCATCCCCGTTGACAATACCCATTATGCGGTGCCGTGTAGTCTGCGCCTTTGAAGTTATTATCGACAGCTTCTCACCTACCAGGGTATTCATAATAGTCGACTTCCCAACGTTGGGATTACCGAGAATATTTACAAAACCTGCCTTATGATTCATGATCAGAATGTTCCCCTCTTTAGCATGTTAATCTCTTTCTCGGAAAGGTATCTCCATTTCCCGCGCGGAAGATTCTTCTTGGTCAGTCCGGCGAAATATACACGGTCGAGTTTTTTTACCCGGTACCCAAGTGCCTCGAACAACCTTCGAATTACCCTGTTTTGCCCCGAATGAATCTCTACCCCTACTTGTGATCTGTCGTCGGGATCAGCATAGGATACAGCATCAGCTGCAACTTTTTCTCCCTCGAGTTCTACGCCTTCTGTAAGCCTGAAAAGATCTTCCTTGATAAAAGCCCTGTCGAGAAAAACATGGTAGATCTTTTTTCTGTTGAAGCGGGGATGGATCAGTTTTCCGGTCAGCTCGCCATCGTTGGTCAGCAGTAATACGCCTGTAGTTTCTTTGTCGAGGCGGCCGACAGGATAGATCCTTTCATGGCATGCTTCGCCGATCAGATCTAGGACGGTGTGTTCGGCATGCGGATCTTCAACTGTTGTCACGTATCCTCTTGGCTTGTTAAGGAGAATATATACTTTTTTTTCTGCGGAGAGCCTTCTTCCACGGTACCTGACATCATCTGACAAACTGACCTTTATGCCGAGATCTGTTGTTTTTTTCCCGTTAACGGAGATATGTCCTTCGCGTATCAGTTCATCAGCCTCCCGCCTTGAACAGACACCACTGTTGGCAATATACCTGTTCAGCCTGATGCCCTCCATGGTGTTGCCTTTCTTCATTTCTGATTTATCGGTTTTCATATCCCTGCCTGTTCAGGCTGCAAAGGTACAATTATTTGACAATTCACATTTTGACTCTTTTTTTGCACCTTTGTGCGCATAAAAAAACTGAAAGATGCCATTAATTAAATCTATTTCGGGAATACGTGGTACAATCGGGGGCAGACCTGGTGAAAGCCTTACCCCTGTTGATATTGTGAAATTTAGTGCGGCTTACGGCACGTGGCTTAAGAAGAGGAATAAAAGTATCTCCTCTGTGGTCACCGGCCGCGACGGACGCCTATCAGGTCCGATGGTGAGTCAGCTGGTAATAATGACCCTCAGGAGCCTTGGGATAAACGTAATAGATCTTGGAATGGCTGCCACCCCGACAGTCGAAATGGCTGTGACAGGCACCGGTTCGGCAGGAGGTATTATTATTACAGCAAGCCACAATCCTTCAGAATGGAATGCATTGAAGCTGCTGAACGAAAAAGGAGAATTTCTTTCTGCAAAAGATGGTGAGATGGTACTCTCTCTTGCAGAAGCGGAGAGTTTTGATTTCCCGGTACAGGGCAGGCAGGGAACTCTCAGGCACGATAAGACCTGGAACCGGAAACATATCAGGAGCATCCTGGAGCTGGAGCTTGTCGACAAAAAGGCTATTGCAAAAGCCGGTTTCAATGTGGCTCTCGATTGCATTAATTCGGTTGGCGGGATAATTCTCCCCGACCTGCTTAAAGCACTGGGGGTGAAGAAGATATCTGGCATTAATATGGTCCCTGACGGGAATTTTGCACACAACCCCGAGCCATTGCCGGCAAATCTTAAAGATATTTCACGGCTGGTGGTCAGGCAAAATGCTGATGTGGGATTCGTTGTCGACCCTGATGTCGACAGGCTTGCAATTGTCAGTGAGGATGGTTCAATGTTTGGTGAGGAATATACACTGGTAGCGGTTGCTGATTATATCCTGGGTCATACACCAGGAGCTTCGGTATCGAACATGTCATCGACAATGGCCCTGAACGATATAAGCAAACGTCATGGATGCAGATATTATTCTTCTGCGGTGGGAGAGGTAAACGTTGTTGAGGAGATGAAGAAGCGTAAAGCGGTAATCGGTGGAGAAGGTAATGGAGGTGTTATCTATCCTGAGCTTCACTATGGAAGGGATGCTCTTGCTGGTATTGCATTATTCCTCTCGCATCTGGCAAAGACAAAAATGACCTGTTCTGCACTTCGAAAAAAATATCCTGATTATCCTATTTTGAAGACAAAAATCAACCTCTCACCATCAGCAGATCTTGCCAGGATTTATTCGGCTGTCAGAAAGGAATTCAGGAATGGAAGAATTGATGAGAGGGATGGTATGAAGGTAGAGGTTTCCGGCGGATGGGTACAGATAAGGAAATCAAATACCGAACCGGTTATAAGGATTTATTCTGAAGGAAAAACATTGCAAGACTCTGAATATCTTACAGGTAAGGTTCTTGATATTGTTAAAAAACAATAAAAAATTTCAGGTGTCCGGAATAAAACACCCGGCGAAGATGTCTTAAATGCATTAAGCCGGGAACGGCCGTTGTTAAATATTGTTAATGGTACGTATGAAATTTAGGCTTTATAATACTTTTGTGACAGTTTTAAAAAACAAACAAGTACATATCTCATGAAGAAATCAATCATCATTGTATCGGCTGTTGCTGTTCTGGCAATCATTGCCCTGATCATCTACAGCAAGGTATCTTCAAAGAAAGACATCAACAACCTGTATGTTATGGCAAAGAAGGGCCAGTTCGATATTGTTGTTACCACAACCGGCGAACTACAGGCTGAAAAATCGACTGATATCTATGGTCCGGAGTTTGCACAGAGCCGCAATATAAGGGCTATGGACATTAAAATTACCGATCTTGTTCCGGAGGGGACCGAGGTGAAAGCCGGCGATTATGTGGCAACACTCGACAGAACTTCTTTTGACAACTCACTAAAGGATGAACTCGAGAGGCTGACAACCTATGAGACCAATCTTGAAGTAAGGATACTCGATACGGCAGTA
>Ga0116171_10003458_pt1 | contig 14603 bp, 9 predicted proteins | sample AD_JPNHW2_MetaG_FD_89798 | JGI IMG/M metagenome (GOLD analysis project Ga0116171, IMG submission 89798) | Active sludge microbial communities of municipal wastewater-treating anaerobic digesters from Japan - AD_JPNHW2_MetaG | ecosystem: Engineered > Bioreactor > Anaerobic > Digestate | place...
CGCGTATTTCATCAACGATGGCACGCAGCTTTTCTTTATCGCCATTGAACAGAGTTTTGGCGATGTCGAATTTGTTGTCCGTCAGGTCGGTTGCCTCGACGGTAACGCTCGACGGGTAGCCGTCGCGGTCCATCGTGACGCGCGCAATCGGATAGTTTCCAAACTTTGATCCGTCGCCCTTGGTGTAGTTGAGCAACGCAGCAACATGCTTCTTCTCTGACTCGCGGCGCTTTGCCGCCTTATCGTCTTTTTCCTTCCGCTCGGCGGCGAGTTGATCATCATTGCGCGCATCGCGCACGGCCTGCATGATTTCCGGCTCTGCACCACGCTGCCATGCGGCGAACGAATCCAGGGCGCGATCAAGAGCGCTGTTGCGCGAATTGGCCTGTTTGGTATTCAGGTTTCCACGGCCAGCAACGAAACCGCTATAAGTTTGCCCGCGAACACGGATGACCGCCTGCAAGCGTCGGAGATATTCATCCTTGAACTCTACGGCAGAACGCTTCGCAGCGGCTTTCTGCTCGTCAGTTTCGGCCTCTTTCATCGCCTCGTCGTACAGGCGATTTACTGTTTCAACGAACGCATCACGGTCGCTGCGCGCCCGACTGGTTCCGCTGTGGCTGATGTGCGAATACGAACTATCGACCTCGGCCAGCGGGAATTCTCTCGGCAACACAACGACCTCTTTTCCTTCGCGTGCCTTCAGGTAATCCGATTCGTTCTTCGCTTCAGCGTAGCCACGGTTGTATTCAATGGCCATGTCGTTGCGCAAGTCGTCAGGAACGATCCGTTCGCGCCCGGCGGAAAAGTCAGCGGCGCCACGTTCGCGCGGCGACTGCTTTATTTCATCCTGCTTCTTGGCGTAGACCGTAGGGCTTTGTTCATCGGCTTTGGCTTGAGCATCCTTTCCGACCGATGTTTCAGCCAGCATTCCGCCCTTCGCGCCACGCATCTTCGAGCGGTGTTCCTGATCCGCCTTAGCTTGCGCATCCGCCTCCCGCTGCTCAACATTCACCAGCCATCGCTGTTCAAGTTCCTCCTGCGTTCCGACGATTCCAGGAATATTTGCCTTGGTCGAACGGACGGCGGTCGCCATCTGCTCTGGCGTCGTCTTGTCCAGCGCCTTGTTCGTTTCGATAATCGCCTTCATCCGGCTCGGATGTTTGCTGGAAATCGTCAGGCCGCTATTCAGATCGACCACAGCCCAGGCCACCTTGTCGGCCCCTTGTGGATTGCGAACGCTGACCATGTTGAAATCGTCGTAGCCTTTGCGTTCAAACGGCTTGGCTTCGGTGTAGACGGTGACGCTAGAACCATCCTGATACTGGCCGAACACTAGCGGCTTGCCGATCTGCTTGGCGTACTCAACGGCGGCCGAGTATTCGCCGGCATCCAGCAACTCCTTGATGGTTCCCTCGGTGCCGCCGCGCCCGGTCTTCTGCCAGTCGGCTACCGTCTTCGGCTTCTCGCTGATCGGCTTGCGGAAACCGGGATTCGTTTCGACGCGCTCGCGGAAGCGTTGCAGGGCTTCCTTCAGGTTCAACACCTTGAACTTGCCGTCGCCCGGCACATCGAAGATGCGATAGCCGATGGTATCGGCAACATGCATGTTGTTGGTCAGGTCAATGCGCTGCTCGACACGATTCCAGGCGTCCTTCTCTTCGGCGGTTGGCGCGGCCGCAATGGCGGAATCAACCTTCTTCAGCAGCAAGTCACGCTCTTGGCGCAGATCAAGTGGGGAATTGGCGGCCCCCTTCATCAGCGACTGCTCGACAACGGCAGCGGTAGCCGGCTCCGATTCGCCGTTCTCGACATGCTGCGGCGTGATAGCCGGTGCCTTGTCCTGCTTGGCTTCCGGAGCGGCGTCAGTTTTCGGCTGTGATACCGGATTGACCATTTCGGCGGATTCACCGGATTGGTTCTTGATCGGACCTTGCTTCGGCGCCGCCATTTCAGCGGAAACCGTTGCCGCATCGGGAGATTCGTTCTTGACCGGGTTTTGACTGGCAGCCACCAGCTTGGCACGGTTCGCCTCGCTCATCTTTCCCCATGCCTGCTTGGCGACAATGGCGCCGCCCAGGTTGATGCCGCGAGTCTTGCCTGCCCAGCCAGCCTTGGCGACCAATGCTTCGCGCTCGACCGTCGTCATGCGCGTCCAGCCGATTGTGTCTTCAACGGCCGGCTTCTCCTGCGGTTTCTGCTCGTCAGCCTTCAGCCCGAAAATCTTCCTTGACCCAAGCGCCCCGCCATTGCGCAGCGCGTCGGCGATCTGCTGCGGCGTGGCGTCGTCCGGAACGGTAATGTCCGCTTCGGTTTCGTAGTCGATGGCCGGGTAGTCGCCGACATGGACAACGCCATTGCGCACCGTCACGGGCTCGGCGCCGTTAGGTGTTTTGCCAACGGTCAGCGGAGACGCCTGCGGCGCCGATTGCTTCACCGGCTGGCGCTTTGCCAACTCGGCGCGCAGGCGCTGCTCGGATTCCGGCGACAGGTTTCCACGATCCAGGCGCCCTTGCAGTTCTTCGGCGCTCCAGCGATCAATGGTCTTGATGCCGCGCTTCTCGGCGGGCAGGTTTGTTACGCCATCACCGTTCGGAATTTCTGGTGCTTTGGCACTATCCGAAGCCTTTAGTGCAGGTATAGATGCACTATTCGCCGCCGGCGTGTCAGGATTGACCATTGCGGCCGGCGCTATTGCGTCAGTATTGGATTGCTGCGCTTGGCTTATTTGAACGCCACGGCGCTGGATCTCGGCCGTTGCTGCCTCCCTCCAGCCAGGCTGTCCATTCTGCGACAGATATTCAAGCTGCTGATTGGTCCGCTTGCTGACATCGAACACCTCCCCGGCAGGACTGGCCGCAGCAGGAACGCTCTGCTGCGCCGTGGCCGGCATGCCACCTTGGCCCTGCGGTTGAGTGTTCGGAGCGGGCTGCGCAACACTCGGAGCTTGCGCCGCGATACCTGCGAGTATTCCCGCCTGCGGGGCTGCTTCACGATTGCCAGTCGTCGGAGTGTCAGCCTTTCCGGGTTGGGTGCTGCTGGCCTCGGCTTGTGAATTCTGGATAGCGGCTTGCTGCTGGGCGACATGCGCCGCATGGGCGCCGCTTTGAACGGCGAGATTGGCGGCGGCAGACAAGGCGCCGACCACCGGGATAGACGGTGCGGCAGGAACGACCGATGGCGCGGCCTGTTTTTGGGCGCTCTTGCGGTCAATGTCTGCGGCGGCAACCTTGGACTTCAGGTAGTCGCCCATGGTGAACGGGATTTCCTGGCTGTCCTTGCCAGAAACGAAACCGATCTGTTCGGAAAATGCGTTTTCGAGCGCCTTCTCGTAATTGGTGCGGGCAAAGCCTTGCAGTCGACTTTCATTGATCCCCATCAGCGCGTCAATGCGCTGCTGGATCGGCTCCGGGTCATTGATAATCGTCGGCATCGGTCGCTGGCGATAGCCGGCTTGCTGGCGCTCATACTCGTCACGCGCTGCCCAGATGGAATCGGATTCGGCCTGCGCCTTGTCGATAGCTGCCTGGCGCTCGGAATCGGCGGCAATGATCTGGTCGCCCGGCGTCCCGGTGTAAGTCGGCGCCGGCAAAGCCAGCATCGGCTTCTCTTCCGGCGTATCGGCGGCCGGCGGCGCGTCGGCTTTCTTTTCCTGCTTCGGCGGCATGACGTTGAAGGCGCCACCCATCAGCGCCCCGGCCAGTGTTCCCTCGACAGCGGCACGCGAAACGCCTTCGTCCCACGGCTTGCTCTGGGCAAGGTTCGACAGCACTTGCTCAAGGACGGATTGCGGCAGTTCCTCGAATGCGCCTTCGGAGACAGCGCCGCCCGCCACGCGCTTGGCGCCTTCCTTGACCATCCCCTTGATGGTCTGATTCTTTGCTTCATCGGTGACGCCACGCATGGCGCCGCCGGCCAGGGCAACATCGGGATCGATGACGCCGAGTTTAGATGCGATCTTGCCGCCAAGCACGCCAATGGCGCCGCCAGTAATGCCTGTGATCGCCGACGCGGCGGCAGCAGTGCGCGGATCTGCTTCGGTCTGCGATAGCTGGTTCATCTGTTGCCCAGCCATTACCGAGCCTTCGCCAATACCAGCCGCAATCTTCGGAGCAACGATTCCAAGTCCTTTAGCAATAGCCTGGCCTGCTTTTGCGCCTCCATACATCGTCGGCAATGATTCGACCACGGAGCCCACAAGTTGCTGCGGGTTCTGGATATACGACTTGGCGATCTGTCCGATACCCCGGAAGTCGCCGCTGGCCGCATCGGCAAACGGCGTCTTGTTGTCTTCCCACGCCTGGTCGATATTGCGCCGAGCCTCGACTCGACCGGGCGAGTATTCGGCCTCGGCATCCTTCGCCCACTTCGACGGCACGAATCCGGTAATCCCGCCTAGCGCATCGGCTGCCTGACCGATCAGCGGCTTGCCAGTGATTGCGGCAACGGGGATGTCGGCCAGTCCGGTAAAAGCTCCGGGTACTTGCTCAATACCTCGCTTGAAGTCTGTAACGAGGTCGCCGGCAATCCCCTTGTTCTGCTTCTTGTTCGCCGGCGGTGCGTCGAACTGGTCGAAGGGATTGGAAGCGCTCGCGTTTGCGCCGTCGAATTGGTCGAACGGATTGCTCATTCTCAGAATCCTTCAGGGAGATAGCCGTACTTGGCCTTGAAAGCAGCGGCTTGATTCGGGTTCTTTTTCAAGAAATCAACAGCAGCAGCCGGCGCCTGTTGCTGGCCTGATCCGCCACCATCCATCGGAACGAATTTTTGCGTCTGTGCATCGAATACGCCGCTCGGCTTCTTGATCTTGGTCATGCCATCCGGGCCGATTTCCTCGCCGCCAGCAACGGTCAGGTAGCGGTCGCTTGCCTGACCCTTTCCGGTCAATGCGCGCAAGGTGGCTGCCGCATTCGCATCGCCGGCAATCGCCTTTTGCTGAAGTTCGGCAATGGCCTCACTGCTGGAACTCTGCGCCAGAATGCCGCGTGTCTGCGCTTTCTTCAGTTGGTTGTCCACCGGGTTGCCGGCTAGCCGATCGGCCTCCGTCTGCGCGTGAATATCCTGGCCGCGCGTCGTGACGTTGGCGGTGATGTCCTGGCCGCGCTGCGCCGTCGCGCTGTGGATCTGATCGCCCGCCAACTTGGCGTTGGCCTGGATCGCATCGCCTGCTGCCCGGTTGCCGTACTTTGCCTGCTGCAATAGATCATCCTGACGCCAGCGCGCCGTCTTCTCGGCGTTGGCCGCTTCTACGCCACCGTCGCCCAGGATGCCGACGCCACCGGCCGGCTGTGCATCGATGATCGATTTCGTGATGGCATTGGCCCGCGCATGGCGATTTAGTCCTTCCTGCACGTCCTGAGCGCCGACAGCCTGATTCTTCAGGCTGGCAACAGCATCCTCCGGCCGGATGTTCGTAAACAGCGGATTGGTCTTGCTCGACGTAATCTTGGTGATGCCTTCCTGGCTGGTCGGATTGACGTTGTAGGAGACATTCTTTTGCACGAAACCGCCGCCGCTGCTGTCAGGCGTCGACATGCCGGTTTGGTTGAGCCCGGTTTCGTCGTACTTGGCCTTGCCAGTCATGAACGTTCCATCCGAATTGGCTGGCGTCGAGAATTGTTCAGGCTTCGGCCCAAACGGATCGGCCTTGACGGCAACACGCCCATCATTCATTGACGCGGCCGGCGCAGCAGTCGGCGGCGTTACCTGACCGGCAGAGCGATCCGCGCGCAGTTGCTCATAGCTTTTTTCGCCGCGCGCAGCCCGCGCCGAATCCTCAAAGAATCCGACGATACCGTTCAGGATTCCACTGCCTGCCTTGTCGGGAGGAATGGCGCCACCGCCTGGCGTATAAACACCGCCTGCACCATCATCGACCGTCTGAGCCTGAACGGCGGCCGGACCCATTGCCGCCGGTGCCGGGCTCTGCGGTTTTGCCAACTGGCCGCGCATGGTATTGATGCCGCGCTCAACGACATCAGGCGGCAGCCCGCCATTCCCGTAAATGGTCGGCGCCGGAGACTTACCAAGCGAAATACCATCGGTCGGCTGCGCAGGCGCAGCAGTCGGAGCAGGAATCGGGGCGGGCGTCGGCGTTCCGGTCACGGCCTGGTAGTTCATCTTCCGCGCCTCTTCATCGAGCAGCCCACCATCGGCGAGGTTTGTTCCTTCCTCGACCGACACGGGCGGCTTGCCGTTGGTTTGTTCAATGAATTTCTCAACCAAGGCGTTTGCCTGCGCCACGTTGCCCGGCTCGGCACCCAGCATTTCGCCGAGCGCCTGGCGCGACTTTGAAGGTAGTACCGCCTCGGTATCCGACAGGTTGTAGTCGCGCCCCTTGATTTTCACCGGAACATCATCGGAGGTTGGCGTTCCCTTGCCGCTGACGATGCCGCCATTGGCGAAGTTTGCTGCCTTGTCGATGGCCTCTTTGCGCCCACGCAAGATACCGAGAATTCCCTGCCCGGAACTAGCCGGCTGAGTCGGCACCGGTTTCGTCTGGGGCGGCGTTTGTGCAACAGGGGCCGGCTGCTGTGGCGCAGGCTCGGCCGCTGGCGCCCCGTACTTTGCCGTCATCCTGGCCATCAGCTCATCAGCCGTTTCTTGCCGGGTAATTCCACCATCCGCCATGCAGATGCCGTCTTTGTCCTTGCCTTTGCCCATGATAATGGCCTCCTAATCAACGAATTATACGACCGCTTGCTGCACGGTAGGCAAGCACATTAGAACGTGACATCGGCCGCCCCAACGGTATTCGATCCACCATTGGAAGAAAGCGATGCGCTGACGTGCAGGTTGTTCAGGAGCGCCGTGGTCATCTGCGCGATAGCCTGCGCCTCGGACAGCAATGCCTTCAACTTGCTCTCGATCATGCCCATGTCGGCCGCCTGGTTCTTGGTAGCTGCCTCGAAGGTCAGCGAGTTGTTGTACTGATTGACCTTGCTGATCAGTTCGGCCGCACCGGTTCGCGCATTCATGAACGTCGCTGCCGACGAGATCAGTTTGCTCTGAGCGTCGTACCCCACCCCGACCAGACGGGATGCCATATCCGGCCCGGAGGCCAGCGCCTTGATGTAATCGACGGCCGACGACATGGCAAGCTGGCGCAGCTTCAGGATGTTCTCGACGTTGAAGCGCTGAAGCTCCACCGACAGAATGGCAACCTTGCGGCTCGACTCGGAAAGTTCATCCTGCGCCTTCTGCTCGATCTGAAGAACGGCATTCGCGGCAACGTCCGGCGGCAGCGGGAAACGCCGGGCGGCGAACTGGGCGACGACTGCATCCTGCGCCCGCGTCTTGTCGCCAAGGATGCGCGCCTGGTCGTCGCCCCAGATTTGCGCGACGATGGCCGGCGGAAGCCCGGCGTCAGGATTGGCGATCGCTTCCTTCAGCCACGTCTCGGCGGCGATGTAGGTATCCGACTCGTCTGGGAAATACGTGGTCCGGAAATCAATCGTTTTCTGCTGAAGCATGCCGACCAGTTCGAGGTACTTAGTGTCGAAGACGCTCATCACGTCGGTGTTATCGACGCTCGACGGGATGTTGATATTCGGCTCGGCGATCGACGGCACAGCGATTGTTCCGGCGGTCACATGCGGGGTCGTCGTCGTATTCAGGAAACCGGATAGCACTTCCGTGATCTTTTCGGTGAACTCTGCTTTGGTGCCGAGCGCTTCATTCCATGTGGCATTGATCACCGCCCCGACAATCTTGGTCGCCGCATTAGGGATGGCGAATACCGCCGAACTCTGCGGATCACCGTTGTTCGCAATCACATACGGGTCAAGGTTTACGATATTTGCCATGGTCAAATCCTCCGGGTGGATGCTGCGGGAGCAAAGCTAACCGTAGCCAAAGTGAAATCGTACTCGCCGATCAGCGACAGATCGAACCAATTTGCGGACAGCCCCTTACCAGGATCGACGCGATGAATTTGCAGATCACTGGAGCAGGAGCGCGCCGCATAGGTGTAGTCATGCTCATGGGTTTGAACCCGCAATGAAATCGGCTCGTCCGATGCGTAGCCGAGATAGACGGCCGGCATTGTCTTTTTGGCCTCGGTGCCGAAATTGTCTTTGCCGAGATCGATCGTCCAGGCGACTTTTCCGGATCCGGCCAGCGTGTAGATGCCGTCCGCCTTGGTGCCGTACCCCCGGCTGATGCTGCCGAAGTCGTAGCCGCTGTACTGCGTAGCGGCCATGGTGTCGAGATTCAGGCACCAGCCACAGGAGACGACCCGGTTATAGCCGCCATCGGCGAACAGCGCCGACACGCCGGAAGCCGGCGCTGCTAGTGCCACATTGTCGGCCATCAACGCCTTGACCTGGCCCATGGTGTCGGCCAGCACGATCCCGTCGCGGCTGAACCAGCCGACTTGATGGGCGTCCTTGTCCATCACAAAGGCAGTGCCAGGCACGCCGCCATAGGGCAGAACGTCCTTGACGATTTCCGCCTTGGTCATCACCGCGCCCTGGAGCCATCGGGTAATGTCTGCGACGACATACACCCCGTTTTCAGCCGGCACCACGTTGCTCACGGCGGCCGGGAAAGGAATGCGCCCTTCCGTCTTCAGGTAATAGCCATGGCGATACGGGATTCCCTCGAAGACATCAGAGCCATTGACCGAACACAGGCAGCCGTTGAACTCGAATAGCTGCGTGCCGGCCGGCAATGGCGCCTCGAATCGTTCGTTGGCCTCCCGGCCAGTTGCCGGTACCGCGACATCGACAGTCGGCGTTCCTGCTGTGACTGTGGCCGCCAGCAAAGGAACCGACCCGTTCACCGTCGAGACATAGACGTTGATGTGCGTGGCGCCCGGCGTAGCCCCGGGCAGCGTCACCCGTAGGCCGCCAATGGTCGCCAGGGAATGGCGCGTGGCCGGCGATACCCCACCCTCTTCCCCGGTCGCGCTGTTGCAGTAGCCGATGACGACCTGATAGGCGCCCTTGTCGAGCCCGCCGGCAATGCTGCTCACGCTCGGCGCTGCTGGCGTCGGCAAGGCCCACGGATACCAGACGCCGGACGAGATCCGCCCTGAATCAATCCCATTGGAGTAATACAGGTGGCCAGCCAATTCCAGCCAGCTGACCGGATTATTCGAGGTCAGCACCTTGAACAACGTCTCGCTGTAGGCCGGCAAGGTGATAGCGTAGATGCTCGATCCGCGCACCATGTAGCCGGTCGTGTCGCTGGTCATGTGCAGCGAATGCGGCGCCACCAGCGCCTGAACCAACGTGGCCGCACGGCGGCGGCGAAGGCTGCCGGCATTGTCGACATCGACATTGACCGCCCCGCGCAGGAAATCGCCCACCTTCTCCTTGTGCAGCGCATAGGCCGGCAGTCGGTTGTTGATCCCGAGGAACGGGCCTTTGGGCAGAGTCTTCATGGGGTAACCTCATGGTCGAGAAAAATAGGCTCAGTGACCCAGATGTACCCTGGCTGGCCTTCGTCGCTCGTCACGGTGGAGACAGGCATGCTGCTCACACCGCCCGCGCGGATGATCTTTGCAAAGGGGGTGAATGCTTTGGCGAGTCCGTTGCACAGCAGGCCGGAAATGAATACGGTGCTGCCGGATTTATCAACGGCCATGGATAGCGACTCGACGGCTGCTGAGTTGAGCGCGTACCCTGACACCTCCCAGCCGGATGTGTTCTGATTTGCCCGGTTGTAGGCCTCCGCGTCCAGAGAAGCGAAGAAGATTTTATTGTCCGCACCGAATGCAACAATTCTCGGCGTGCTTGCGCTCGACTGAAAGCTAACCGCCTCCGCAACGCTGCCGGAGACCGTTGCAACTTGGGTCACCCCGCCGGCCATAACTTCGATCACTGCCGTTTTCGTGAGTGCAGGGGTTTCCCTGGTCGCGTTCCTCATCACGGTGTCTGGGTATCCTGGCGTAAAGGTTCTGCTCAACGACTCAGAGGCCGTGTCTGAATACCCTTCGTCGGTCTCGACGCAGTACGCTATGACCCCTCGCCGCAGATCGGCCATGACATCGGTTATGAACGATCCGAACGGGGAGTACGTCTTTGTCCAAGTGCCTGCCGAGGTCACAGAGGAATTCCTTAGCAGCCATGGGCGTTCTGGGTCAGTTATAACCCGCGTGAGGGTGGCGCTTACTGACAGGTCACCATGCCAGCTAGACGTGACTGTTTTGATGACGGAGTCGTTTAGCCATAGCTCCATGGTCGAGGTCGAACTCGACGTATGGGTGATGGAGAGAGATTCCGACAAGTCATTGGACGTTCCTGCGGCAGACGCTATCCGGTGCTCCTCATAGACCCGGCGGTACTTGGTCCAGAGCAACTGCATCGCGTCACCGGTATAGTCGACTGAGATCGGGACCGATACCTGCCGCTCTCCAGAAAAATCGAATCCGGCGTCCGGCCAGAAATAGCTCGACCATTGGTCGCTGTGTGCCGAGTACTCGACGGTGTCGAATGAATCGGCCTTTACAACGCCGACGTTGGCCTGTGCGCTGGCCCAGTCAATCACGATTACCGCGACCCCGCCGCCCTGGTCTCCTGTCTTTGCATACCGAACGATCCCGGCTGCCTGAGTGCCGCTGGAGTTGAATCGCGGCGGCTGGATGATCTCAGTCAGCTTGGAGAATCCGGGCAGGTTCATAGTCACGGTGGCACTACCGGCGAATGTCCCGTCTTTACGATAGGCCTTCGTCCGCAATACTAGGTCGTCGGTGAGTGTCTGACGGGGTATGAACTCGATAGTGCGCCACCGCTCGTCCTGCCCAATAACGATGCAAGCAGCCAGGATGTACCCGTATACGCCAGTGTCCTTGCCATCTTCGTACAGCACCGTCTCCGTCGGGACTTGGATGAATCGTAAGTGGCCACCGGCGCCACCGGGCATTTTTGCCCAGGCAGCGAGCGCCCAGGTTCGTCCGATTCCGAGTCACCGTCAAAGGTGTAGAGGTGTTTCGGCGATGACGGCCACACCGAGTTCAAGTTTCCGGCCATGTACGCAGTCGGTGCTGACCGCCCGTTGCCGAAAGCCGGCGACCACGACAGGACCGCCTTAGTTTGCTGGACAGCCCGCGTATCTTCCCAGGTCAGCGTTCCTGGTCCATCCGCGCTCTTGAATGCTTTCGGAACAAGTGAATCAGTTGTCGACGTGACTTCGGAATACGACACTGGATGAGCCGGCCACTGCCAGCGACCAGACATATGCCCGTCGTCTTTCTTCCCCCATCCGAACGGGTGAACATCCGACCCGAGCTTGTAGTAGAGGAATGGTCCGGACTTTGTGGGGCCGTCGATTTTCTTCGGGTCCGTCGTCACGAACTCGGCGAAGCCGCCGCGTGTCTTGAGCCGGGTCTGCGAGCCGTCCGGATTGTCACGGAGCTGCGTCCGGATCGTGTTCGGCCCGCCGACAATACCGAGCATCGTGCGCTCGTTGGCGTGGCCGGTCGCCGTGCCTTCGCGCGTATTGAAGGGCCGGAGCAGGTTGTTGTCGTCATCCCACGACATAGGTTTTCTCCTGGCGGTCAGTCACAAAAACCACGTCAGCAGCGTCAGCGTCTTCGATCCGGAGTTGCATGTAAGCTGACCCACCGAACCGAAGCACGGCGGCGACAGCGCAGAGGACAGAGGACTCAGTTCCTGCGAAGGCTTCACCACGGAATGCCAAAGCGCCGCCGGCGTCAGCTCGGACACCGCGACGAACACTGGCGGCACCGCCGAGAGCAAGTTTGCCGAGCATGAACCCGACCCGTCCGTTGCGCACTGCGGCGCCACCGCCGAGCGGGAGCTTGCCGAGGCCGGCGACGTTCTCGCCGCGCAGTGCAATCGCGCCGCCACCGAATGCCGGGAGCTTGCCGAAGCCGTCGACGTCGATTCGCGGCGGACGCGTGAATAGGTCGATCCCGCCGCCCCATGGCATTTCGCCGGAGCAGATGGCGTTCACGACAACGTAGACATCGATCACGCCGTCCCAGTTGATCTGACCTGACGCGACGATTGTCGGGACGACGACCTCTGTATCGATGGTGCCGCCGAAGTACAGCTCGCCGTAGCTGTCGATGAAAACCCCGTGCCCGGTTAATGCCTCGCCGACGAGGGTAAGCTGTCCGCTGCCTAGTCCGACTGGAGCCGAGTAAGTGCTCATGGCTCCGGCGAGCGGGAGCTTCCCGTTGCCTGTCAGGACGTATGACGCCTCCGTGTAGCCGTGAAAATCGACGTGATTTCCTGGGGGCGGGGAATACGCCGCTTGGTCACGAACGAAATTTACGACATTACCAGCCGGAGGCAAGTACGGCATTTAGGCAGTGATGACGCAGGAGTTGATCAGGATCGGACCGTTGATGATCACGCTCGTCGTGTTCATCTGCATGAACCCGGAGCCACCGGTGACGGAGGCGTCGACGTCGATCTTGGCATTACCCGCGCTGTCGAAAATTCGCGCCCAGGTGGCGGTCCCGGTGGCGTCCGCTTGCGAGTCCTGAGTGATAGCGCCGAACGTAAGCGCCCCGTCTGCCACGCTGCCACAGGGGTAGGACAAGGCCAGGGTGCCGAGCAGCACTTGGTTGGAGATCGCGGTGCCGGGGCCAGCAGGCTTCGTGCCGGTGTAAATCTTGATCGACCCGGCGGCGCCGCCGGCGTCGATGCGTGCCTTCAGGGCGTTGAGGACGGCGTCTTTGCTGTCAGTGGAAAGGGTGATTTGCATGGTGTCTCCTTATACCGGGGTCAGGGTGTCAAAAATCATTGCGTTGTGCGGCGGGATACGGGCGACGGCGACGTATTTGTTTGAAGATTTGTCGAGTCCAGAAAACGAGTAGTCCCCGTTTTCGTCGGTTCTTCCTGTGCGAATGAGCGTCATCGTCGGCAGATAGAAAAGAAAAACATGGGCGTACGGGACCGGCACTTCGTCCAGTGTTACCTTCCCAGCGATGACCCCTGCGCGGTTGATTGCCAGGAACGACGCCCCGTTGAACGTCCCGGACACATCGCCGCGCCACCATGGCATCAGCTCTATGTACGCTCGCGCGCGCTTGCTGATGATTCCGGGCGGAGTTCTGATTTGCCCGACCGATATGGTGCGAAATGCGGAGGGGGTAGTTACAAGTGCCATTTACCAAGTGTCCGATGTTTCGATAAAGACTTGTGCGGAGGAATACAGATTAATTGCCTCGAACACCTTCCCGACGAGAGAACCAGAACTCGGCGCCCAAACGTCGCCGGTAGCTAGCGGCCTCGCGTGTAGCGGGTTCCATAGTCCCGGGAGTTCGCCACGGATAGATAGCGTCGGCGCCGGCTCGCTAATCCACACTGGCGAGACGTATAGCCCGCCGTCGATTGGCGACGGGTACGGCATTCCGCCAACACCCATGTTGGTGTTTTGGGATTTCACCGTGTCAGACGATTTGCCGACTGCTATCGATCCGCCGATACCGGTGTAGGACCGAGCCATCCAATGCCCGCTGGTCACTGAGGCGATAGACGACACGAGGGAGTACACGGAATTGCTTGAGTACGAGGATGTTGTGTTGCCGACAATAATCGTCCCGTACGCGTCCCCGCCGCCGGCCTTGTACGACTTGAGGTCGCCGAACATCACTACGTTTGCTGCCGCCCACGTGGCGCTGTTGTCGTAGTTGACGAACAGGTACATCATCGGCCCGTTACTGATCAGAATCCACGGCCTGACTGCACTCGATATGACATCGCTCTTGACGGCATAAACCCCGCCGGCCTGTTGGGCGGCTGTGGGGAATGGGGTGGTCCCAGTACTCACGTCGGTCATGGCCTCGTACCCGAGCATACGCGCGACATTGGCTGTCGAGTTATCGTCGATGCGCATGTATAGGCCGTTGGACCCTGCCGGCTGCTTATAGACGGCGACGTAGGTGCCGTCTGCAAACGGCTTCGTCCAGCCGCTGCCGGCACGCTTGCAACTCGGCGTCCCGCCAGCAGATGCGGGGGCAGACGGAGAAATCGGGAAAGTGAAGGTGCTCGCCCCGGTGATGGTAGCAGTGACCTCGCCGTTGTACTCACTCGCTCCGGCGCCCTGGATCAGCACTTTCGGGGAATTCGTGTATTGGTGCGGGACGTTGGTAGTCGCTGTCGCGATGCCGCCGGACTGGGTGAGTGAGGTGATGGTGTTCGTGCCGTAGCCATTGACTAGGCAGGCGTCGAGTATGGCGAGCAGGGTTCCGACTTGTCCGGATAGCTGCGGGGCGCCGAAGTCGGTGGATCGGTAGACGCGGACGGTCATTTTTTGCCTCTCTTACGGATGGTTATGCTTTCAAGCGACTGTGTGGCCAGGGCGGTTGCCTGGGTCGTGACGACGCATACGGCGTCGTTGTGGTGTATGGCAGTAACGCGCTCATGGCGCAGGAACGGGAAGGCGAACTTCCCGGGAGCCGAGCGGTCTCGTTGGCGCTTCGGCGCTTCATCGATTACCTCGGGCGCTTGCTTCTTCACGCTCTGCGCGACGTTCACGACCTCTTCCTCGATCGCCACGTAGAAACGACTGGCGAACACCGTCTCGCCCTGCCCAGCGCCGAACTGGAGCGCCAGGAAGTGGGCCAGCGCCGTGCCGGACGGAAGCGGCGAATGAGCGACAAGGTATTCGCCGGTCGTCATGGCAGA
>Ga0116171_10003459_pt1 | contig 14602 bp, 13 predicted proteins | sample AD_JPNHW2_MetaG_FD_89798 | JGI IMG/M metagenome (GOLD analysis project Ga0116171, IMG submission 89798) | Active sludge microbial communities of municipal wastewater-treating anaerobic digesters from Japan - AD_JPNHW2_MetaG | ecosystem: Engineered > Bioreactor > Anaerobic > Digestate | place...
GATCAGGGTCTTGACAAGCGCTTTCGCAAAGAAGTCCAGGATACCCTCGAAGAAATGCTGAAAAAAATTGTCTCAATGAACAACCGAATCACTGAGCTCGAAGAAAACGAAACTTCTGTAGGCCCCGAAGAATTGCGAAACCTTATCGATAGCGAACTTACCCGGTATCTCGAGTTGCTTGAAATGCCGCAGCAAAGGCATGAACCGGTGGCAAAGCCCTCAGCGGGCCGCTACGTTGATCGGGTCGCCGAGTTGCCCTCTTCTGCCAGATATTTTGAAGCCGCCGCTGACCGGCCGGCAGAAAAACTTTCAGAAAAGCCCCTCGAAAAATCGCCGATATTGCGCTCTGTTACCCGTGAACCCATGCCGTCGCCTTCATCGGCGACTGTGGTGGCAACCCCGCATGCTGCGGCCAAAGCGCCAGTGGCGATTAAAGAACTGCGTTCAACGCTGATTGATGAAGTGGTGCGCTTTCCGGCGGCGGTCAAAAAGACGGATCTTGGCAGAAACGTTCCTTTCGCGCCAGCCTCAGAGCCGAACTATGTAGTTCGCGAAGTTCTCAGGCAGTATTCAGAAGGCATTACCCTGCCACAGATAGCTCGAGAACTCAGTATGGGCAAAGGTGAAATCGAGCTTATCCTCAAAATTCACGGCGAGGGCATAAAAATGAGGAACGTAATCTGATATGGCAGCTAAGAAAAAATCAGTTGTAAGTCAGCCTCAACAGAACTCTCAGCAATCTCAGCCAGGGGCTGCCCGGTCTGATTTGCTGCCGGTCAGACGCCAGGCCGAAGGGTCATTTCTCAAAAACCTGCCGGCCAACGTTAAAAATCTGCTGATTTTAATCGGGTTGACCGTTCTCGCTGTGTGCTGCTATTTTCTGGCAGATGTTATCGCACCCTTTCTTGTTTCGCTCGCCATCGCCTATATTTTGAACCCGCTGGTCAGAAAAATTGCTGAGCGCAATGTGCCAAGGCCATGGGCGGTTCTGGCTGTTTTTGTCGCCGGATTCGCCGTATTTGTAGTTTTTATCGTGCCATTTGCTCTGACCATGGTTTCTGAAGCAGGCGAACTGGTCGTGAAGCTTGGGAATCTCGATGTTAAAAAGCTCGCAGAAAATTACCGTACTCTCGGCCTTGATTTTTACGAGCAGTTTTCGCATTCCCCCTTTCTGAAGTCGTATCTTGATGACTTCATACAGAGTGATCGCCTGCGTGAACTGGCGGCTCAGGGGGTAGTCATGGTCAAGAATGGTGTGGTTACTGCTTTTAATAAGCTGTTTGGCTTTCTTGGCGGAGCCTTCTCAGGAATGTTTAACATGTTTCTCATTCCGATTCTGGTTTTTTATATTCTGCTCGATATGGATGAAATCTTCGGCGGCTTCACAATGCTGATTCCGCACGATTACCGGCCCCGCACTCTCAGTATCTCTAAAAAGCTCGATGAACAGCTCAGTTCGCTGATGCGGGGTCAGGTTGTTGCCAATTCTATTTTTGCAACTTTGATGACTCTCGGGCTATGGTTTTCGGGGTTGAATTTTTTCGTCTTTCTTGGCCTGTTTGCCGGGGTTGCGAACTTCATTCCATATCTTGGCGGGCTGTTCACCGTAATTTTCGCGCTATTGCTCGCCATCGCTCAGTTCGGTTTTTCGACCGGCCTGGTTCTGGCAATGATTAAAGTTGGCATCGTGGTGGCCATTGTTCAGGGTATTGATGGCTGGTATCTGCAGCCATACGTGGTTGGCGAAAATGCCGGTCTGCACCCTCTGACCGTTATGCTGGCCCTGACGATCGCCGCCAGTCTTGCCGGAATTCCGGGCATGCTGCTCGCGGTGCCGGTAGCGGTGATCGCTAAAGTTATCGGCCGTGAACTTTATCACGATCTTTATGACCAGGTATGAATATGACTGACAATCAGCCGGCAATCAAAGTTGACAACCTAGTTAAATTTTTTGGGCGCAAACAAATTCTCAAAGGCCTTGGTTTCAATGTGCCGCTAAATACCATCGCCGGGTTTCTTGGGCCGAACGGGGCCGGCAAAACCACGACCCTGCGGGTGCTGCTTGGCCTGATTCCGAACGCCCAGGGCCAGGTTTCCCTGCTCGGGCACCAGATTCCTGCCTGTCGCACCGCCGCCCTTGAAGAAATCGGTGCCGTTGTTGAAAACCCCGCATTTATCGAGTCTTTGAATGCCTATGAAAATTTATACTGGTTCGGTTCTCTGTATAAGCCTTTGACCCGCGAACGTATTCTCGAAGTAATTGAGATGGTCGGCCTGAAAGACGCGACCTGGCAGCGGTTCGGAACTTTTTCTACCGGTATGAAACAGCGCCTTGGTGTGGCCTTCGGTATTCTGCATCGGCCTCGCCTCTTGATTCTCGATGAACCGACCAGCGGAATGGACCCGGCCGGCCGCGTTCACATGCGCGAAATTCTTACCCGCATTCATCAGCAGGACAGCACTTCGATCTTTCTTTCGAGTCACCTGCTCGATGAAATTCAGCGGCTCTGCAATTACGTGGTTATTATCAATGATGGCAAAACCGTTAAAGAAGGCTATGTCTCAGAACTCCTTTCTGACCACCATGAAAAATGGGAAATCAGAGTCAGCGACGAAGATGCCGTGAAGGCGCGTGAGGTTATCACTGCCCTTCCCGGTTCGCCTGCCTCGATAGCGCAGGGGCCGCGCGGCCTGATACTGACAATGGCAGTTGGTCAGTCGGCATTCGTCAATGCAGAACTGGTTAAGGCCGGCGTCAGAGTAAATGCGATAATTCCGCTTGAAGCCTCTCTTGAAGAGACCTTCATCAAGTTGACCGGCAATGGCGACAGTTCAGGAGGCGGCACATGAGAAGAATGCTGTTTTTGATCCTTTTTGAACTCAAAAAAATTCTCAATCGCAAGAAAGCTCTGCTGTTTCTGCTCGCTTTGAATGTTGTGCCGCTGGTCGCCAGCCTTGGGCTTCTGGTTGCTTATGTGAAGTTCAAAGGTTTTGGTTTTGGCGAAATTCAGTTTTCGGTTCTCTATGAGGTGGTGCAGGGGTTGTTTACCGCGCATTTTAAGCTGTTTGCCTTTATCGCACCGTTCTTTCTGGCGCTGGTAGTGGGCGACAGTTTTTCGACCGAACTGGGCCGCGGCTATATGAAAACGCTGCTTCTGACGCCGGTGCGCCGCTGGCAGGTTATCAGCGCCAAAACCATGGCAATCATGCTGTTTCTGCTTCTGGCAGTCAGTCTCGGCGGCTTTTTCCTGCAATGCGATCTGCTGGTGGCACGCTCGCTGACTCAGCCAACCGGTTTGCTGAGCAACGACCTGCTGCCAGGGGGCTTGTCAACCCAGATAGACAAACCGTTGAATCTGGTCAGCACCTCATCAGCGGCGCAACTGCTGACCATGACATTTCTCGCTAATCTGATGCTGATAGGCTTTTTCATTGTATTTGCGCTGTTTTTCGAATCAGCTATTTTAATGACTTTTACCAGTATGAGCGTGCTTATGGGTGTTCATACCTTTTTTCTTATCGCCACTAATTTTCTCAATAAAATCGATGTCTGGTATGATCAGGCCGCGAAATGGTGCTTTACCCGGCATCTAGATGAACTTTTTTCAATAAATACAATTAACAGCATTCTTGACGGGCGTGCCAGTCTGATGACTGACCACGTGTTTGCAGCCTGGACAGCGGCTTTTGCCTGGGCTGTGCTTTTTTATGCAATTGCTGTATTATTATTTTCAAGGCGACAAATATTGCATTAACTTTGAGGGGCCTTGTGCCGATGTTTATTCAGAAATGAAATAAGCGGAGGCAAAATAAAGATGACTGTTACGAGAAATGGGATTTGTCTGATTCTGGTTGCTTTTGTGTTTTCGTTCCTCGCCAGTGCTCTGTCAGCGGCCACCAAAACCGAAATCTACGAACTCAGCCAGAAGATCAAACAAAAACAGGCGAAGATAACCACTTTGTATGCCGAGTTGCGCAAACTGAACGAAGAGGGTGGCCCTGAAGCCCAAGAAAAGGCCCAGATCATCATGGAAGAGATCAAGGCGCTTAGAGAAGAAGTCACAATACTTAAAAAGAATCTCAACCAGATCAAAAGCACCGCAGGTTCAGGGCATCCAGCCCTTGAGGCAAGTGAAAGGTAATTAAAAGGCACTGTAGAAGACCAGCGACTTTTAAGTTATAAACTCCTCCTGAGAGCCGCCACCCGATTGACCACCGGGTGGCGGTTCCGCTTATTCATAGATCGCCATGAGCTTCTTCAGTTCTTCGATCTTTACTTCCCGGATTTTTTCTTTGGTTAAGGCGCCTGATTGCTGGATGTTCTCTGAAACGCCTGTATGAGCAGTGTCTGGTGTGCTGTTCGCCTTTTGTTCTGCCTCTGCCAGCTTTTCTCTGGCTTTTTCCTGCTTGTAGGCTGCTATTTTGGCAGACATTTCGGTTGCATACCTGGAATAAGGATTTGCATAACCGCTTAAAAGGTCGAAATAAACCTCTGCCTGATCGTGGTTGCCCGTCTGCAGATAAAGATCCGCAAGCTGCAGTTGAACCCACGCGTTCTCGCTTTCTTTGCCGGCCAGGTCTTCAAATAGAACAAGCGCTTCATCCGTGCGGCCGAGAATCTCCAGGCATTCTTTCATTCTGCTGATAATGCCCATGTTTCCGGGGTTCTGCGGCAGCAGTTCTTGATACAGATTCAATGCCAGTTCGTAATTACCAAGATTATAGCGGCAATCGGCAAGCAGCAGCCTGGCTGAACCGTTGTCTGCGCCGTTATGCAGGCATTTTTCAAGAATGGTGGCTGCTTCGCTGTATTTGTCTTCTGCCAGCAGCAGTTTGACACGGGTCATCGGCTCGAGAAGCGGCTGGCGGTTGCTTTTCTGCCAGCGGTCGTTGATTTCCCTGGCCTTATCAATGTTGTCGAGGTCGAGATATATGCCGACAAGAGATTTGAAAGCTTCGGGGTCTGACGGGTAATCGCCGGCGACAATCTCGAACAGGCGTATTGCCTGGGCTATTTCGAGCAGATCCCAGTTGCGGTAAGCTGCCGCCAGAAGAAACTTTTTTCGCTTTTCTGCGTCAGCATTGCCTGATTTTGTGTAAAAATTCAGAATGGCCCGGGTGACTTCGGCAAATGGGCTGTTCGCGGCTGTTTTTAATACCCAGTCAAGATATTGCCGCCCCTCTTTGCTCCGGTTTTGTGCCAGTAACAGTTCTCCCTTGAGGTAGGCAAGCAGCAAAGAACGCGGGTGCTTCTGGCGCAGCGAGTCGAGACGCGCGTGCGCCCGGTCGAGGTTGTCGGTAATACGGTCGATCAGCGCCAGAAAAAGCAGCGGTTTTTCGGGGTTTTCGGCCTGCCGGGCCAGGTCGTCAAAGTATGCCTGTGCCTCGTCGAGATCGTTTTCTCTGATTTCTTTCGATAGAACAATCTGTGAAAAAGTGACGAAACGGTAGTATTTCTTGACCCCTGAGGGGTAGTCCTTGCGGGCAAAAGCTTCAACCGCCTGCAGGTATGGGTTGCCCCCCGCCGCCCCGGCCAATTGTGTCAGAGTGCAGGTGAAACCTGTTGTGAGCATCAACAGCGTAACGATCATTTTTGTGAATTTCATGCTGTGCCTCACCGGTTGCTTCCGTCAGGGTGAATTTCGTATTGCTGCAGCAGATTACCCGGATCTATCGGTTGTTGCCCATTGTCGGCAGGTAGAGGTTCTTCATCAGGCCAGAATGGCTCGGTTTCATTTAAAATGCCGGTTTCGAAGTCGGGAATCGTGCTCTCGATCTGTTCTGCCGTCAAAGCCGGTGTGGGCCGGCGCTCGACGATTACTGCCCTGCCATCTTTGCCTGAGAACCTGTAGCATTTCCCGGCGCCGAAAGAAGTGCCGGTTCCCGAAACTCTCGCGTTGCCCTTGTGAATCGTGACCATGAGCGTGTCACCACTTCTGCCGAACCCAACCGAACTGTTCTTTTCGATCAGCAGCGCTACCGGCCCTGCGATTTTGACAGGCAGAAAGCCGTTTCCATGCCTTACCAGGCATTCACCCCTCAGAATTTCGAGATGAGCAGGCTGCAGAAGAATCTCTGAGTCTGGCGCGATGCTGAGCGTGGTTTTATCGCCGAGCCTCAGTCGCGCTGTTTCAGAGGCTCCGGTGATGATTCTTGAGCCGGTAGGGGCCATGATCTCGCCGGCGGCGGCTGCGGCGGGTTTTCTGGCAGAATCAGCATAATGAACTGTTCCGCCGCCTTTTTCAAGAATTGCCAGGCTATAGATAAACAACTCGCCGAACCTTTTCGGCCCATTGTTCAGCGCCCTGTCGCCCGGCAGATCGGCTTGCAGGCCGGCGTCGATCACTGCCTGGCCGGGATTCGCAGAGATCTGACCGCAATGCAACAAAGACAAAACAAGCATCAAAACAAAGGCTTCTTTTATCTGCAAGAACTGTCTCATCTGAACAACCTTATCCCGAAGATGGCTTGTCACTGTTCCTTGAATTGTAATGCAAACCGAAAAAAAGTTCACTATTTACAAGAGAGCGGTAGTCTGGAATGGTCAAGAAAAATGGGCATTTTTCAAGACTATCCCAGTTGCCCAGAAAAAACACGACAGCCTGCGCATGGGCGCAGGCTGTCTGTGTGTGCTTGATAGGGTGAGCGGCTCAGAAGGGGAGGGATGTGTAGGTTTTTATCGAAGAACGGGCTGACCAGGTCGGGGAGTTGATCTGGTTGGCTGTGCTTACTGGGTCGACCAGCAGCCATTTGCCGTTGACATAGGCGTAGGCAAAAACATGGCCGGTCTGCAGGCCGCTTCTGAATCGGCAGGTGGCGTGCCCATAGCGGGCCGGAATCCCGGCGGCCCTGAGCATGGCGATCAGCAGATGGGCCTGGTCGCAGCAGTTGGCGTTTTTGGCTGCAAGAGTTCCGAGGGCGCCTTTGCGGGTGTTGTAGTAACCCGAATAAGTGACCCTGTTGCGAACATAATAGAAGAGGTTCGCCATGGTTTTATAGGTTGTTGCGCCTTTAAGACTGTTTGCCAGCGAAACGATTTTTGAGTTCGTTGACTGGCAGTTGCTGGTTGGCTTCAGATATTGAGCAAAACTTGAGTTGGCAAGGGCTGAAGCATTTGTGGTTGAAGAAGTTTTATTATTTGAGGTTTTTGCAGCAGCAGTGCTTTTCTGCTTTGAATCAGAATTTTCAGAGAGTTTTTTGAAAAGCTTGTCGTCAATGACGCCGGTAACCGAAAGCTTGTTGCTTCTCTGGTATTCCATGACCGCCAGCTCGGTCAGGGGGCCAAACCAGCCATCGATCAGGCAGTTCTGGTATAAACCGACTGCCTGCAGGTATCTCTGCAGTTCTTTGATTTTTGCTTTGGTCGCTTCAACAACCCCAGCGGTTCTGTATAGATACGTGGAATTCTTCGCTGCGGCTGCGTTGGCGATTTTGAGATTGTAGTCCTGCAGCAGTTCAGATGGGCTTGAATCGCACCACGCCAGCGTCGCGGTCAGCAGGCTCATTAACACTAATGCGAATGAAAGGCGGGCTGATAATTTTTTCATGATATACCTCGCTCATTGATCGGCTTTATATAATTAATTTGCAGAATATTGCATCAGGCTACAAAAATTATTGAGAAATTTTCTGCTGCTGCACCCTGACTCTGGTCAAATGGCAGCCATCATCAGCAGTTTGGTATTCTGGCAGCAACTGATACAGCTCGTCACCCGATACGACCATTCGGTCAGGCGAAAAACAGAATGGCAGACGGGAAAGTTCCTTCAGTGAACCAGCTTTGTCAATCGAACAGAGAATTACCTGCGTCTTTTCGGGGTTTTCCGGGTCGATGAAGCCCTGTTGCTCTGCATTGTCTTTTCCAGGAGTTTCCTTTTCGGTTGACCTCTGCGAAACAGCGAATTCAGACGGCTTTTCGTCGGCGTTGCCGGCAACCTCATCGTCAGATGGTTCTTCCGGGAGCGTGAGTTCTGGCTCCGGTGGCAGCATGACCGCTGAGAAAGCCCCTGATTTATCAAGGCCGATCAGCTGAATTTCATTGCTGGTCTGCAGTTCGAGATTGAGCGCCGCTGTTTCTTGCTGAACGCCATTGGCAACGGGGCGTGAAAAGCTTATTTCAACGATCCTCGTTCCGGTTTCAGACTGGTGCAGACTGGTGATAAATGAATCATTGCCGGTAAGAAGCGGGTTCGCCGGGCACGGAAAGGCATCGATGTAACTGCCGTCTGCCGCGAATACCTGCAACAACGACTCGCTGCGATCCCATACGATGTATTTGCCTGACTTGTCGACTTGCAGGCGGTAGTCGCTCCTGCGATTTTCAAGACCGGCGTTTTGCAGAACTACTGACCCTGCCGCCGCGATTTTTTTGTCTTTTATTGCCGTGATCGCCGCGCTGAGGTCGCTGAATCTGGTGACCCCATTGAGCATCAGCGCGTAGACCACACCGTTTTCGGCCAGATGCAGAGAGAGAAGCCCTTCCGGAAAATCAAGAATCTGCGGTGCTTCTGGTTTATTTTTATCGGCCAGAATCAGTTTCCCGGCATACAAATCCTGAACCAGAATGCGCCGGTCGAGCAGATTCAACAACATGGTGTCGGCGTGGTCCGGGTCACAGTTCTCAAGCCGATAAGGTATCTCGATGCCGCTAATGGCAACCGGGGCTGCGGCCAGAGCAAAGCAGGTGCTCAGGGTCATCAACAAAACTGTCAAAAATTTCATATTTACCTCTTTGTGACTAAATTTATTTTCGCATTTCATTCAGCCGCAAAAGTTCATTTGCCGGCCGCTTTGCTTTTGATCATCTTGAACAGTTGCTCAGTAACCGCTCCGGTGACCCGTATGCCGTTTGCCCGTTCGAATTCCATGACTGCGAGAGCTGTGTGTGGCCCAAACCAGCCGTCAATCTTGCAGTCTTTATAAAACCCGTTGGCGATCAGGGCTTTCTGCAGTTCAACAACGGTCGGGTCAGAAACGCCATTTTTCGGAATGCGCTTCAGGGTCTTGAAGCTCGCCGCGCCGGAACTGTTGTCGGCGGGGCTTGCACTGTCAATGTTTCCCAGCATGATCTTCGCGATCTGGGCGGCAAGAACCGGAACCCGGCGGTCATCGAGCAGTTTCTTGTTGTATTGCGGCGATTCAACGACATAAAAGCCGTTGCTGACAAGGTAATCATAAGGCCTGGGGATTCCCTTGAATGATTTGGGCGAAAAGTTGTCGTCCCAGCCGCGTACCAGATATTTGACATCCTTGAGAATGTACTTTGTTGAAAGATTCAAAAAAATCATGCCGGCAATCTGCCGGTCTTTGTAAACTTTTTTCAGATAGCCGTTTTTTACTCCGATAACCATGTCGCGATAGGTGCCGGCGCAGATGCCCGACGCGGCGTTGACCACCCAGTAGCCTTTGGGGCAGTTGCGAATGGTTTTGACGTGATCGTCAGCCTGACAGCAATATGGGCTGACTACTGCATTGATGCCATATTTGCTGATCAGCTCTTTTTTGAATTTGTGCATGAAGGCTATATCACTCGCGGTTCGATACAGCCCGTCAGTATTGAGAATGACGCCCTTTGGCTTTTTGACGTCTGTTTTGGCTGTCGGGGCAGTCGCACCCGCATTCTCTGTGCTTTTAATACTATAGTTTTCTAGGGCGGCCGTGATCGGGCTCTCAGCAAAGGCTTGCCCGGCAGGTATTTGCAGCATGACCGCGATCATCAAAACGATTATCAGCGAGTATGAGAATCTGTTCATTTTTGTCTCTCTGGCAATAAATTGCAAATGCATGGCACTTACCCATCCGTGATTCTATTATTAAATTGACGATGCCAGGTTGCAGGTTACAATATTTTTGCTCTTTCGTTAATTATTTTTGAGTCAGCAGGTCAGGTAACCCGCCTGCCAGCCGCCGGTGAAGTAAGTTGGTTTAATTTTTGCATTATTCAATAATTGCCAATAAATGGTGTAATTTGACTTGTAACCGACCCCGGGTATGCGACAATTAATTATTGAGATGACCAAGGGTCTTCTCAGCAAAAGTGAGGTGTCAGAATGAACACATTTATTAACCGGCTTAGAATGTTTCTGGTTATGCTGCTCGCGGTATCGCCAATCGTTCTTGCCGCCCCATCAGTCTGCATTCTCGGAAGCTACGACGACCGCCAGACGGCTGAGTCGGCCGGTCTTGCCGGTGGCTTCGTGGCTTCTGTCGATGACGTCTCACCCGGAGCAAACGTCATTCTGCTCGGTGAAATCTACGCTTTCCCTGATCATGGCGCGATCTATGATATGCAACAGCGGGGTTGCAAAATTATCAGACTTGCAGGCGCCGACCAGACCCGATTGAAAGCTTCCCTCAAAGCATATAAAGATTTCGTTCAGGCTGGCAACAACCCTTTTGCCGATATTCCCCGCACCATCGGAACCATCAATCAACCGGTTCTTTTTCCCCTTCTTGAGGCTGTTGAATTAAAAAAGCCCGATAAACAGAATCTGAACCCCGATTATGTTCCACAGGCACTGCTAAACAGCCCGACTCCAGCTGAACCCGACTATGTTCCGCCCGCGCTTGCCAAACTCGCCAGTGAGGGCCGGGTGGCCCTGCAGATCGAGTTCGCTCCCCAGTCACCGGTAATTCCGAACAGTGCTTTCGCGGTCTTGAATCAGGTGGTCTTGATGCTGCGGGCCAATGCAGACATGAAGATCACCATCGAAGGTCACACCGACAACTATCTTGACTCAGCCTTCAATCTCAATCTTTCAAGACAGCGAGCCAACGGCGTTAAAAACTGGATCGTCGAATCAGGTATTCAGGCCGATCGCATTAAAACGGTTGGTTATGGTGAAACTAGGCCGGTCGGCAACAATGACACCTCGGCAGGCCGCAGAGCCAACCGCCGGGTGGAAATAGTTAAGGATTGAAACACCTGCGACGCCAGTTGATTGCGCGACCAGCATTTGTCAGGTAAGCTATTTAAGACTGCAGTCAATGTTTTTTCCGGTTCGGCGAGGTGCCTGTCAGCGCGATTCGCCGATGATTTGGTGGGCTTGAACCCCTCATTTGCAAAAAGCTCTCACCTGGTGAGTAGAAAGATCATTAGTCGATGAACAGCAGAAATGGTTCGGTGTTGATTACTGTATTAATCATTTTTGTCATCGTCTTTTTGGTTGGAATGGGCTTCAACCGTTTTTCTAACTCGATTCGCCGCCAGGCCAACAGAATGAGCGAAGTTCGCCTGACCGAGATGACCGCTCAGGGCCTGGCACTCGCTGCAGTGCATAAGATTCAGCTTGACCTGTTGTCTGACGAACCATCTGACAACCACAAACTCAAAAAAATACTGGCCGGCGCCAGACCCTCTCTTGGTGATACGCTCCTGAACCCCGCGCAAGGGAAACCTGATTTTTCTGGCATCACTCAGGGCCTGGCTGCGCCGCTCAAAGAACAGGGAGATTTCAGATTCTCAATCTATTACCGGGTCGACAGTAATGATTTTGTGCCCATTGCGTCGGGCAAAGATTCGCGTGAGAAAACCGGTTATATCAGATTAAAGATCGTTACCAGCTATAAAAATTTCGATGACGAGTTCAACTTCGCCTGCCCGGTCAGGGTCAGTTCGGCCTGGCTGCCACTGCTTTCGCGCTTCAATCTTTTTGTTAATGACTCCGGGGCAGACCAGGATCGCTGGCGGTTCAACCTCGTTAAAACCAAACCAGACGGCGATCAGTTGCCTGGCTCACCCAGGCCGCTCATTCTCAATAATGGCTTCAAGCTGGCCGGCAACGAGATGATGCGTGTCGAAAACTATCTGGCCAGACGGGTTGGCTGGGTTTACTTCGGCGGCGATCAGCCTGCCATTCTGAATCTCGCCCAGGGAACGAACGCGGTCGGCGAATTTTTTCACCTGTTCGAAACCTGGGATGCCGCGATCGGCCAGTTCGTCGGCTTTTATGAAACCGCATATTATTCATATTCCAGCCAGGGAACCACCGGAACAGTAGCCACCGTCCAATGGGACAAAGGCATTGCCGACGAAGTGGCGGCCGGGGCCGCGCCAAACTGGTTCAAGATGGTCGAGGGCACTCCTGATGCGGGCAGAATGACCAGTAATTCAGTCTTTCGCCTCTACGGCGTTGACCGTCAACAAAGCCCGACCCTGGTTCTCGGCAAGGTCTTTCGCGGCATGATCTCAGCCCGCGGCTACCAGTGCAGCCCAAAGAATCTCATTCCTGCCCAGATTTTTCAGTGGGTGCGCCGCGACCAGTGGCCTGATTATATATCTTTCGACACCAGTCTTACTGCCAGCCGCGGTCTGGGCAGCGTCGCCACCATGGCCCGTGATGTTCTCGGTCTCGACGACAAAGACATCGACAGGTATCGTGAAAAATACGCCAGCCAGGCCACCCAGCAGGGTTACAACGCTTCCCTCGCCTTTATTGCCACCAATCGGGTTCTGGCTGATCCCTACAGCAATTTCAGTGGCTGGCTGCAAAAGGTCATGCAGGCCAAAAGCAGTATCGACGAAATGAACCGCTTGCCCGTTAAGATCGGCGGCTACGAAAAGAACACCAGAGTGCCAGACCTGGGCGATCTGATGCAGGCCGCGAAAACAAAAATCTATATGACGCTCGATGTTGCCGGGGCCGAAGGCGGTGCCAACGATTCCGGGGCTGTGTCGCTGCTCGACCTTCTTGCGCAAAAAGGTCTGTTTCGCAAATCGACCGGAACCCTTTCTCTGCAAGGCTGGGTGCTGGTCAAAGCGAGTTCTGGCACCCGGCTTGTCATTGACCAGGCGGTTAATCTGGCCGGCAATGGCGGCATAATTATTGAGCACGGCGACCTGCTGATTGCCAGAGACATTGATGGGGGCAGCTATCGTGGCGAAGAAAGAAGCGAAACCCCGAATTTTACCCTGCAGATTCTGGCGCTCGACGGCCGCATATTGTTGAATACCGCCCGGGTAGATGCCTGTCTGGCTGCAAGCGAAAAGGTGCTGTTCGGCAAAGAAGCCCCGGTGATCAGAGGAGCGCTGGCCACCGGTCACTATGATCTTAAAAATGCTTCGGCCGGTGCTGAGCTGTATTATAATCAGAGTCTCGCCATAGAAGCATCAACTGGCGCTGACAATCTCGATCTGCTTGGGTTCAAACTCAACCCCACGCCTGTTTATATCAAATGATCAGAACTTACTTAAAAAATTGCCTGTCAGGTAGAATTCACGCTGCAGACGCAGCGGGGCCGCAAAAAGCTGCGGCGCCCGATCAGTTTCGCGGGCTGCGATTAAAAGAACAGGCTTTCGCCGATTCTGCAATGAATATAAGCTTTGCCGGCACGCGTAACCGGGCTTTTTCGATGGTCGAGCTGTCGATTGCCATTGTGCTGTTCGGAATCGTCTGTGTCACGCTTTTTTCACTGTTCAGTCAGGCCAGAACAGGCACAATTCAGACTCGCGACGAAATCAACGCTCTCAATTGCGCGACAACCCTGCTGAATTTTGCTCGCAGCCTGCAATTCGACGACCCGTTTCTCGCACCGGTCGAAAATAAAAAAATCACCACCCTCGACAACCCCGGAAGCACACCTGCCAAGGACTTGTTCAAGGTCGATCCGAACTTTGACTGCACGCTGAGCGTCACGCCCTTCGCGCCCGATGCCGTGGGTTGCCCGCATGCCTACAAGGTGCTCAGGGCCGATGTAAACTGGTCATCAGGCGGAATCAGGCGCAAGATTTCAATGACAACCCTGCATGTTGGAGCGGCAAAATGATGCAGAACCGCAGAAGGCCCGGTTTGACGCTTGTTGAACTGACAATCGCCGTTTTTATCGCCACACTGCTGCTGACGACCGCTTTTAAGCTGCTAAGCAACTGGATGCGTTCTTCGGTGCGCGGTGCTTCGCATCTTTCGAACATGCAGGTGGCGGTGCTGCTGAGCAACCAGATTGAGCATGATCTGCAGCGGGCCATAAAACTTGAGCTGGGCCAGAACAGCTTTCAGATAACGACGGTTACCAATGTCGGGGGCGGCAAAGCAGAAGAAAACGTGACCTACGAGGAAATGCCAGGAGGGGAAGGCTTTCGCCGCGCGACCTTTGCCGGCCCCAAAATACTGCACGACCGCAACCTCGCAGCCGGTTTCAGAGTGAACCGGGTCAATTCTGAACCGATTCTGCAGAAAATCGTTTTTGCAGAAGACCGTTTCTGCGTAAAAATTCAGCTTCAGGTTGCCTCAGCCAAAAATGAGGAACCGTATAACCTTGAGAAACTTGTGTTCTGCTCAGACGCCCCCGAAAACAGGCTGATTAAATCCTGGATCGACTAACTCCCGACTCAGGGCAAACGCTTACTTTATTCTCACTTGATGAAAGTTTCGGCAGGTCAGGCGATTGCATAAGCGACGCTTGTCGAGCACCCCATAGTTCCCTGCAAACGATGCCGCAAAGACCGGACGTTTTGCCTGGAGGGCAAAACGCGGGCGACTGCCGCAGGATGCGGCTTAGAGCCCGTGTTCCGGTCGTGCGAGCAGAGTGAGCAGATGGAACTATGAGGGCGCGAAGATCGCAGAGCGTTGCAACGACTGACATGCCGTAAGACCGCTATTGGAGA
>Ga0116171_10003460_pt1 | contig 14599 bp, 19 predicted proteins | sample AD_JPNHW2_MetaG_FD_89798 | JGI IMG/M metagenome (GOLD analysis project Ga0116171, IMG submission 89798) | Active sludge microbial communities of municipal wastewater-treating anaerobic digesters from Japan - AD_JPNHW2_MetaG | ecosystem: Engineered > Bioreactor > Anaerobic > Digestate | place...
AAAAGAAAGTGAAGGAGCAAAAATAGTGGAATTTGAAAGAATGCCACCAGCCATGGTCATTAAATCCAACGGAACTACTACTTATTTTTTAAGAGATATGGCTACAGTTAAATATAGAATGGAGACCTGGAATCCAGATTTGATCATTTATGAAATTGGAGCCGACCAAGAACTGCATTGCCGGCAAATATTCGAAACTTCAAAAATGCTCGGATGGACACCTCAATTTTATAATGTTGCCCACGGCATGATTAGATGGACCGAGGGTAAATTTTCAACAAGAAAAGGGCAGACAATCCACCTGTCGGAGGTAATCGAAAGAGCGATGTCAGAAGCCAGAAAAATTGCTCCCAATAATGATGAAGGAAAAATAAAAGCCGTAGCTATTGGCGCCATAAAATTTAATGATTTGAAGCAAGATCCGAAAAAAGATATTATCTTTGATTGGAAAAAAGTGATGAGTATGGAGGGAAATTCCGGGCCATACCTCCAATATACTTATGCTCGATGCCAGAGCGTGTTAAATAAATCTTCAATCTACAATTCTCACCCTACGATTAAAAATACAACATTTAAATATGCCGAGGAAGAAGAGACGGCGCTGCTAAGAGAGTTTTATAAATTTGAAGAAAAAATTATAGAAGCAGCGGAGAGATTTTCACCGGCAGTGGTGGCTGAGTATTTAATTATACTGGCCAGAAAATATAATGAATTTTATGCCAAATTTAGAATTATTGGTGAAAAAGAAGAAGAACAGAGATTGTTTTTAACCGAAAGAACGGTAAAAATTCTTAAGATCGGGCTTGATCTTTTAGGAATCAAAACGGTAGAAAAAATGTAAAAATACGTCATTGCGAGGAGCGTAGCGACGTGGCAATCTTAATGGGTGAGACAATATTCGTCCGTTTATATTTTAGCTAACTACAATAATCGGGTCTTATATACAGGAGTGACTAACAATTTAATTCGAAGAATTTGGGAACATAAGGAAAAGCTAAATGAATGTTTTACAAAAAAATATGATGTTACAAAATTAGTTTATTATGAATTTTTTGAAGATATAACAGTGGCAATTCAAAGAGAAAAACAAATTAAGGCTGGTTCAAGAAAAAAGAAACTAGATTTAATAAACAAATTTAATCCAGACTGGCAAGACATGTATAGTCAAATCCTCTGAAAGATTGCTTCGCTACGCTCGCAATGACGTGGTATCGCTCAGCAATGACGCGGTGTTGCTCAACAATGACGTGGTATCGCTCGCAATGACGTTATCAAAAAATCTTTTTGTAGATTTCGGAATAGTGGGAGACGGGGATAAATTTAATCTCTTTTTTGACTTCCTTGGGAATATCAACTAAAGATTTTTTATTATCCGCGGGGATAAAAATAGTTTTTAGTCCCGCTCGGTGCGCCGCCAGTGATTTTTCTTTTAGTCCACCAATTTCTAAAATATTACCGCGAAGAGTAATTTCACCAGTCATGCCAATATCGTGGGAAACAGCCTTACCTGTTAACGCTGAAACTAAGGCAGTGGTAATGGCACTGCCAGCGCTCGGACCATCTTTGGGAGTGGCACCCTCGGGGACATGAATATGAATATCAATTTTATGAAAATCCTGCTTTATTCCCCATTTTTTTGACTGAGAGCGAACAAAGGAAAGAGCCGCCTGACAAGATTCCTTCATAACTGAACCAAGTTTTCCGGTCAGAATTAACTGTCCTTTTCCCGGCATAATATTGACTTCGATAAATAAGATATCGCCGCCAACCGAGGTCCAGGCCAGACCGGTAGAAACACCAACTTCGTCTTTTTTACCCTTAAGCTGGGAAGTAAATTTTTCAGGACCTAAAAACTTTTGGAGAAGCTTTTTATCATTGATATTTACTTTTTTTGATTTACCTGAAACTATTATTTTGGCTGATTTACGGTAAATAGCGGCAATAACTCTTTCCAGATTTCTAACTCCGGCTTCTCGGGTATATTTATCAACGAGATATTTGAGTGTCGAATCATCAAATTTAGTGACCTGAGATTCTTTAAGACCGTTTGATTTTAATTCTTTACTAACTAGATATTTGGCAGCAATATGAAATTTTTCATCCTGAGTATAACCAGGGAAAGAAATAATTTCTAAACGGTCCCGGAGAGCATAAGGAATAGTGGAATAATCGTTACCGGTCAAAATAAAAAATACTTTCGAAAGATCAAGGGGAAAATCCAAATAATGGTCGGTAAAATTATTGTTTTGTTCCGGGTCCAAAGCTTCCAGAAGAGCAGCCGAAGGGTCGCCACGATAATCAGAACCAATTTTATCAACCTCGTCAAGCATAAAAACGGGATTCATTGATTTAGCATCTTTAATACCACTGACAATACGACCTGGCATGGCCCCGACGTAAGTTCGGCGATGACCGCGAATTTCGGCTTCATCACGAATCCCACCGAGAGAGGCCCGAACAAATTTGCGGCCAAGAGCTGAGGCGATAGATTTCCCGAGAGAGGTTTTTCCAACACCGGGAGGACCAATAAAACAAAGAATATTGGTGGTTTTGGTATCTTTATCATGCTGTTCATTTTTTAATTTAATAACAGCCAAATATTCGAGAATTCTTTCCTTGATATCTTTAAGGCCATAATGATCACGATTTAAAATAGCCTCCGCTTTCTTTAAAGAAATATCAATTTCGTCATATTTACCCCAAGGCAGCTCAATAACATTTTCCAAATAAGTTCTAATATAAGAGGCCTCTGGAGCCATAGATCCCATTTCTGTAAGACGATTATATTCTTTGAGAACTTTTTTCTTGATAGATTTGGGCATTTTGGCTTTTTTGAGTTTTCTTTCCAACTCATCACCTTCATCGCCGGTATCCTTATTCATTTTTTTCAGTTCCTGTTCAATTTGATGTTTACGCTCTTCCAGAATATTTCTTTTGATAGCTGAGTTAAATTTTTCCTGAGTTTTTTCTTCAATACTTCTCTCCAAATCAGCCACTTTCATTTCTTGAATTAATAGCTCGGTAGCGTGTTCGAGACGTTTTGAAACTAAAAGGGTTTCGAGCAATTGTTGTTTTTCGGGCAATTTGGTATTGATGGAAAAGGAGACTTGATCGGCCAGATCGGAGGACGAAACCCCAGTACTCAGCTGCATCATAGCCGGGAGATCAAATTGACGGCCGAGAGAAAAAGCCTTTTTTAATTGAGATAAAATAGCCTCGGCAGCTTTTTGAATCTCTGCAACCGGCTCGTTGATAACAGGTAATTCCTGATACTGAGCCAGAATAAAGGGCTCAGTCTGAACAAAGTTAACGATACTAATCCGAGAAAGTCCCTTGACAATGGCGTGTAGAGAGCCGTCAGTTTGTAAAATATGTTCGATTTTGGCGATAACACCGACATTATAAATATCATTAATGGTCGGCTTTTCAATATTGGCATTTTTTTGAGCAGTAATTAAAACTAAGCGATCGTACTTGTCATAAGCTTCAAGTAGTGAATTACTGGATTCCTTTCGACCAAAGAAAAGTGAAGTTTCGACCGAAGGAAATAAAACCACATTCCGAAGAGGAATGAGGGGTAAAACTTTTTTGGTGGTAACTGGTTCTAAATCTGGCATAATTAGCAGTCTATCATTTTTACTGCTAAGTGTAAAGTGGAAAATAAATAATATATCTATTAAAGAATAATTCAGTGTTTTAGGGTAAAATATAGACGTGAACGAAATTATAAAGAAAAAATACGGCCGGGTGGTGATTGTTGGTAGGCCAAATACAGGGAAATCAACTCTTCTCAATGCGATCATGCAGCAAAAGGTGGCGATTACCTCTCATCTACCCCAAACTACCAGAAAAAATATTTTGGCAATTTATGAAGATGAAAGGGGTAAAATTTTATTTACCGATACTCCAGGAGTATTGGGAAAAGTAACTGATTTAATGGGTAAAAGAGTTAATCAGGAGGTTCCCAAAACATTAAACAAAGCTCAAATAATCATGTGTCTCGTCGATATTTCCCGGCCAAAAAACGAAGAAGAAAATAAAGTGATTGGGCTGTTACGAAAAGTTAAAGCGAAAAAGATTTTGGTTTATAACAAGATTGATGCCGCCGTGGGAAGTAAAGATCATTTGGCTGACTATAATTATCTTGAAGACGAATTTGATAAAAGTATCTCTGTCTCGGCTCTAAAAGAAAAAAATGTTAAAGGGCTAATCAAAATAATTTTTGACGAACTTCCGGAAAAAAATGATAAAGAACTAATAAAAGAAATTGAAATTTACCAGCAAGAAAACAAGCCAATAATAAGTATGAGCTCTAAGGAATATATAGAGGAAATTATTCGGGAGAAAGCCTATTTATTTTTGAGAGAAGAAGTTCCCTACACTATTTTTGTGGGAATCGATAAAATTGAAGATAAGAAAAAGTTAATTGTGATTACCGCGACTATTTTTACCAGTGCCGACCGTTACAAAAAAATGATTATTGGAAAGAATGGGCAAAAAATAAAAGAAATTGGCTATAATGCCAGGAAAGAACTGGAGTTAATGTCGGGAAGAAAAATATATCTTGAATTGACTGTAAAAACTGACAGACATTGGATGGAAAGAGTCAATGAACTTGGTTGACAGTCGGGGCTCATTAATCTAAACTGAAATTGTTAGTTATTTTTTTATTTAACAAAAATGTCAAAACAAACAAAAAAATTCTTCTTAACCGGTTTATTTGGAGCTCTGGCTGGAGTGGCTGGTGGTCTATTACTCGCCCCTCAAAGTGGAAAAAAGACGAGAAAACAAATTAGCGATTTAGCGGCTGAAATTGCTTCAAGTGTCAAAACAAAAGCTGACGATACGAGGGATCAAATCGTTGATATTTTTGGAAAATATTCCGAAGAAGCAAAAGCAAAATATCAAACAATTAAAGATGGGGTTACTAATAAAGTAGCTGAAGTTAAGACAGTGAGTGGTGAAATTAGTAAAGAAAAATACGGTAAAGTAGTTGAAGAAGTGGTCTCTGAATTTAAAACTGATTTTGAAAACACCAAAGACGGAGCCTCAAAAATGATTAACTATCTTAAAAAAGATTGGGAGAAAATTAAGAAAGCAATAGCCTAAAACAAAAAAGTCTAAAATCTAAATTCTAAAACCTAAAAAATTACTTATTCAATTCTTTGGTAATTAAGTCGTTAAGTTTTTTGAGACTATCGGTGTCGATTATCGAGACTGATAGTTTTGCTTTGAGAAGCTTTTTAATTGAAGTTAGTTTTTCTGAAGAAACAAGATCACTTTTGGTTAGCACTAGTAATTCGGGTTTTTCGGCTAAATTTGTCGAATAATTATTGAGTTCATGGCGAACTGTTTGATAATCGACCTCGGGATTATCACTTTCGATTGATAAACAATGAACTAAAAGCTTGGTTCTTTCGATATGTTTTAAAAATCTAATACCAAGGCCCTTGCCTTCAACAGCTCCCTCAACTAGCCCGGGAATATCAGCAATGATTCTACCCCCCTTCATGACTCCTAAATTGGGCTCGAGAGTAGTAAAGGGATAATTGGCAACTTTCGCATTGGCATTGGTGAGTTCATTGAGAAGGCTGGTTTTCCCAGCATTTGGCAATCCAATGAGACCAACATCAGCAATTAATTTTAATTGTAAAAATAAATTTTTAAATTCAGTAACTTGCCCGCGTTGAAATTCGCGAGGAGTTTGGTTAGTGGCCGAACGGAAATGATGATTTCCCCAGCCGCCCCTACCCCCTTTTGCCGCTAAAAATATTTCACCGATTTCGGTCAATTCCTTACTGGTACCATTGTCATAATTAATGACGGCACCAACGGGCACTTCGAGAATTAAGTCTTTGCCATTAGCACCACTCCGATTATTCTGGCCACCTTTCTGACCATCCTCAGCCATAAATTTTTTAGGAAAACGAAACTGATTTAAACGACTAATGTCCGAGACAGCTTTAAAATAAACGTCGCCGCCATCACCACCCTTGCCCCCATCCGGACCACCCTTTGGCCGAGAACCATCAGAGTAGAGATGGGCCAAGCCATCACCACCATTACCCGATTTAATAACAATCCGAACTTCATCGATTAACATATTTTGATTATACCCTAATTTCCAACAATTAATTGGCCACAGGCAGAATTAGTCGACTGACCGAGAGAGCGACGAAAAGAATAATTTAGATGATTTTTACTGAGGGTGTCAGAAAATAAATTTATTTTAGAAGAAGAATTTAAACCACCCCTTACTGGGTTTAAGGGAATTAAATTTAAATAAAATAGACGGTTACTTTTTAAAAGAGTGATTAATTTATTTAAATGAAACTCGCTATCATTGATACCATCAATGAGAGCATATTCTAAAAATAACTGACGGCGGGTATGGGCCGTGTAGTAATTTAATGATTTGATTAACTCGTCAAAATGATACTCTCGAGCGATGGGCATTATTTTTTGGCGAGTAGCTTGATCGGGAGCATGGAGGGAAATGGCTAAATTAATTTCGGTGTTAAGATCAGCAAATTCATAAATTTTGGGAATAATACCGGCGGTAGAAATCGAGATTTTTCGGGAGCCGATATTTAGATTTTCTTTAATAATTTTTAAGGTGACCAGAAGGTTGTCCCAGTTTAAAAAGGGCTCGCCCATACCCATAAAAACAAAGCGCTTTAAATCCTCCGCCCTCCGGGCACCTCCTTTGAGGAAAGGAGGCTTATTTAGACTTGATAAAATATTTTTCCAGTAAAGAATTTGATCGACTATTTCTTCAGCCGTTAAATTGCGCTTGAAACCCATTTTGCCGGTGGCACAAAAGGCGCAGTTTAGGGGACAGCCAACTTGGGAGGAAAGACAGGCGGTTAGCCAGTCATCATAATCCATTAAGACTGATTCAATGGCTAAATTGTCTTTTAAAGTTAAAAGGGCTTTTTGAGTATTCGTATCGATAATTATTTCCGACTCTTTAACCGAAAGCAGAGAAAAGTTTTTTTCTAAATCAAGGCGCAGATCTTTGGGAAGATCGGTCATGTCTAAAAAGGTAGCGTAATGGCCAGAGAAATAATTCTTTAAAATTTGTTTTTGCCGATATTGGGGTAAATTTAAAGAAGAAAGATAGCTTTGTACCGCCTTGACGTCCACAAGTTATTCTAACGCTTTTAAATAATCCTGTTTTTGATGAAAACCAATAATGGTCTCAATAACTTTTCCCTGATCGAAAATTAAAACAGCCGGAATAGAAGAGATATTGTACTGAAGAGCCAAATTCTGATTTTCATCGACATCGATTTTAACTACTTTTATTTTGTCTTTGTATTCGTCACCAATTTCATCAATGATTGGACCAAGCATTCGGCAGGGACCACACCAGGAAGCCCAGAAATCAACGAGAACTTTGCCGTTAAAATCTAAAACTTCTGTCTGAAAACTCTCTTGATTGACAGTAAGAGGCATATTTTTTTAATCAGTTTTTTTAACTAATTTAGCGGTATAGACAATGGTTCGAAGAACCCCATCAGAACCCTCGATTTGATTAGAACCGGAAATAGTGACATATTGAGCCAAATAATCGGAAAGAGCCACTTTTAGTTCTCTAATTTGAGCTTGATAATCTTTTATTTTTTCAACGAGAGCCATAGACTCCGGGCTTTTTAAGACTTTTTGTTTAGCCAGAGTTTTTAATTTTGCCTGTTTACTGGCTTCAGTGGCACTAAGACGGTATTCCTCGTTGTTATCTAAAATAGCATCGAGCATATCTTTTTGAGTTCTAAGTTCTTTAGTTAAAGTATCAAGACGCTGATCATGACTTTTGATTAATGATTCAATACTAATTAAATTTGAAGCAAGATTCTGGGAATCGGCCATACTGTTTAATTTACCAATTAGTAATCCGCTCTTCAAGAGCATAAAGTTGGTCAATCGTAGTCAATTTGACAATTTCCCGACGAAGCTGCTTGGCGTGGGGATGACCGGAAACATAGAGAAGAAAATGACGTCTTAATGGATCAAAACGGCGGGAAGGAAAAATGGTAGTAAAATTATTGGCGTGTAAAAGCATGGCGTTAAATTTTCCCTTAAAGTCGGGCTTTTTATCGTTAAAGGCCCAGGGATTACCCATGGCGGCACGGCCGATTAAAACCCCATTAACCCCATATTTTTGACAGTATTCTAAGGCCTCCAAGCGAGACTGAACATCGCCATTACCGAAAAATATAGTCTTAGTTTTTTGGGCATATTTGGCGGCTTTGGCAATAGCGTCCCAGTTGGCAAGACCACCATAACCCTGTTTTAGGGTCCGACCATGAAGAGTCAAAAAATCTAAATAATGAGAGAGTAAAAAGGGAATCCAAGTATCTGAGATATCAGTGGTAATGCCAAGACGGGTTTTGACAGAAATTGTAGGAATAACAATCTCCCCTAACCCCTCTTTAACAAGAGGGGAAGCATATCTCACGTTTCTCTCGATGACTTTATAAACTTTTTCTTTTAGTTTTAAGTCTTTTAAAGTTACTTTTTTATTGGCAAAATCGGAAACAGCTTTTTGAACGCTTTTGATAATTTGACTGGCTAATTCCGGTTTATCAATAAGAGAAGCGCCGGAGCCATGCTGAGTCACGGTTTTGGCGGGACAACCAAAATTGATATCAATCCCATCAAAGCCTAAATAACAGAGAATTACCGCAGCTGTATAAAATAAATCTGGATCTTTACCAAATAATTGACCGATAATTGGGCGTTCTATAGGCGAATAAAGTAAAGTATCGAAAAGTTTTACCGCACCGTGAGCCAATCCTTCGGCACTGACAAATTCGGTAAAGAGTAAATCGGGCTTGGCTATTTGACACTGAGTTACCCGAAAGGCCTCATCAGTAATCCCATCCATAGGCGAGAGACCGACAATTTTTTGAGAGTGAAGATAAGCTTTAAGATCCATTATTTTTTAACCAACTTGTTAAGGTCTGCTCAGATAGAGTTAGTCTTTTTTTAAAATTATTATCTTTAATACTTAAATTAACCATTGAAGAATACTCGGAAAGATATTTCTGATGATCAAGAATAAATTTATCAATATTCTTAAGAGATTCTAAATATCTTTTAGCTTTATATAATTTAATTAAGTAATTTCTACTTAAATCCAAACTGATTGTAAAAATTTTATAGTGAGAGTTTTGGGCTTTATCTTGATAATTTTTCCATTCACGATCAATACTAACATCTAGAATAAAAGAATCTCCCTGCTCAAACAGAGATGAAAGACGAATAAAACTTCTTTTTCTAAATTCTTCTTCGTCAAACTTTAATAAATCTTCAGTAACTTCGGTCCTAATTGAATCATGATTAAATATTGGTAAATTAAATTTTTCACTTAAATAATTTGCTATTGGAGTTTTAGAAGAACCAGGAGGACCAGCAAAAGTGACTATATATTTCATTTATTTCTTTTTATTTCTAGTGGCAAACTTGGCGCCGACCCTAGCATGGTGAAAACGAGAATCAAAAACCGATTGGCGCTGATGTTCAAATTGTTTTGGAGAGGAAAAATGTTTTACTTCAGGCTTTTTATTTGGAGCCGGTCTGCTGGTAAAATTTTCTGATTGTCGACGCTGAGGGTGGCGCTCTAAAGCCTCCTCGTGACGGGCTTTCCCTTCGGGAGTTAAAAAAGGATCGGGCTGGGCGAAGTCAACGATAATACTCAAATCACCGAGCTTATATTGATGCATTTTTTCTTTGGCGGCAATAGCTGACTCCAGAGTGTCAAATTCAATAAAACCCATACCTCGGCTTTTTCCCCAACGGTTGTGCATGATTTTCAGAGAAATTACTTTGCCAAAGGGAACAAAAAGTGATAAAAGCTCCCCCTCCGTAAAACGATAAGGTAAAGAGCCGATAAATAGGCGTTTATTTGGCGAACGTTTTTGATCCATATAATAGGTATTATATAATATCTAAATGTTTAAATACGATGTTTTGATTTTGGGAGAACTACAAACAAACTGTTACTTGCTCTGGGATGAAGAAAGTAAGCAGGCAGTCATTATCGATGCCGCTGATGATGGAGTAACTATTTCTGAGGAAATCGAAAAAAGAGGTTTAAAGGCTAAATATATACTGGCAACTCATGGTCATTTTGACCATAATTTAGGTGCCTTAGATTTAAAATTGATTTATAAAATCCCCTATTGTGCCAGTGTAAAAGATTTATTTTTACTGAAAAGGCAAAAAGAAACAGCAGAGCATTTTTTAAAAGTAAAAATTAAAGTACCAAATTTTAAAAAAATTGACATTAATCTTGAAGAAATCAAAGAAATAAAGCTAGGGAAAAAATTGATTAAAGTTTTAAAATCTCCAGGGCATACTCCGGGGGGCTTGGCTTTCCTGGCAGATAATTTACTGTTTTCTGGAGATACGATTTTTGCTAACGGGATGATTGGAAACACAATTTTTGAATATTCTTCAGCCGATGATTTAAAAAAAAGTATAAATAATATTTTAAATTTACCCAAAGATACGATAATCCTGTCTGGCCATGGAGAGGCGACAAGTGTGGCTGAAGCAAGACAACATTTTAGGGTTGACGGATAGAAGAGATAGTTTCTTCAAAATTCTGAAGGTTATCTTGTTTTAAAGATTCAAGTAGCTCGATTACTAAATCCTCAAAGTAGTTTTTAACCACCAGTGATTGTTCTGGGTTTAATTTTAATTCTTTGATTAATTCTTCAATAGTTTTCATAGCTATATTGTATAATATTGACGGTAATAATGCTCTATCTATACCCTTACCCCATCGGTCGATGGATATCGACACTCGGGGTCAAGTATAGAATTTATCTATACCCCATCGTCTAATGGTAGGACACTACGCTCTGAACGTAGGAATTGTGGTTCGAATCCATGTGGGGTAACATTTGAATATTTTCAGTAGCCAAAACCTCTAAACTCTCTAATATTGGGGATAATTTCGTGTTAGAAAAGCTCGGAAAAGAATAAATTATTTTTTCAGGAAAAAACTTTCTTTGAATTTTTAATTTAGTGGAATAATCAGCATATTCCCAGAAATCTTTTAATGTTAGAAGGATTTTTTTAGTGTGTTCAATTAGATATTCAATTTTGAATTCTTCCCCTATACAATTGGTTAGATGTAGCTTGGCTTCATCTATTTCTCTGTTTAACTTTTCAAGTCTAACTTTTCCATCTTCTTCAGAATAAGTTTCATTTTCCATCATGTCCATTATTTTTTGTTTTTTTAATTTTAGAACCTCAAGAGCTTTCATTATCTTAGAAGTGTCATTATCAAACTCATTTTTTCTAATTTCATATCTCTCAATTAATTTATTTTTTAATCTTTCAATGTATTCTTCTTTTATTTTTAAGGTAGAAATAAAATTTCTGAATTCAATTTCTAAATCTTTTTTTAATACAGATTTTTTAGTTAAAGAACATTCTGAATTATGGCAATAATAAAGTGGAGTTTTGTTTTCTTTATGTCCACACCAAGCCGCAGTCATTTTTTCACCACAAACGCCACAATATAGTCTATCCCTTACAGGGAAATCATTATTTTCACTAATATGTTTAATTCCTTTTAATTTCCCCTTATTCATTATTTCTTGACATTTGTTGTATTCCCTTAAAGTAACCATAGCTTTATGTTTTCCAATATATTCTTTTTTTTCACACCATTCAGGGGCTACTAATATACCAGCGTAATATTTTGTATTTAATATTTTTTGAATAAACTGTGGATAAAAGCGTATTCTTTTTCCTTTATAGTTATATACAATTTTTGTTTCAAATTCTTTTGATAATGAATTAATAGTAAAATTGCCAGTCAAAAATTTTTTAAAAACCTCTTTTATATCGTTAAAACAATTATTATCTATTACTCCTATTTTTGCTCTACCTTTTTTGTCGTGTTTGTTTATATAACCAGTAGCAACTTTCCATGGATATATACCGTTTTCAAGTTTTTGTTGCATTCCTGATTTAGCTCTTATTTTTCTTCCTTCATTGTCAAATTGTGCTACTCCAGCTAAAATTGTTTCCAGAAATTTTCCTGTCGGTGTGTCATCAATAGGTTCAGTTGCACTTTTTAATGTAAACCCCATTTTTGCCAATTCTCTTTTCAGATAATAGTGTTCAGGAACATCTCTAGCAAATCTATCTATTTTATAAACAACTAATGTATTTGCCCTCCCTTTATATTCTTTACAGAAACTTATTAAATCAAATAATCTTTTCTCATTTCCTGTTTTTGCGGAAACTGCTTCATAAATTTTGTAACCAATTATCGGAATTTCTAATCTGTCACAGAATTCTGAAATGGTTTTAACCTGAACTTCAGTGCTGGTATTACCCCTTTGTTTATCGTCACTAAACCTAGTGGCATAAATTGCTATTTCCATATTTTTATTCTGATTTGTTTTCAGTATAGCATTTGAGAGTTGATACTTTTTCATTTTTTAATAAATAGTCATCAATAATTAAATCGGCAAGGTCGGTCAAAATATCATCAATAACAATATCTAATGAATCAACAACACTATTGTTGGTGTAAGTGTTTAATTGATTATTAGATAACATATAGATGAAAGTTAAATGAAACTAAAGAAATATAAATAAACACCAACTCACGAGTTTTGGGTTAACTTATAACTCTGAAATTCAATTATTTCTTGGCATTTTTTCTTATATAAGTCATTGTTTTGGAAAAGTTCTGAGGTTTTTTTCTGCCCTTCTTTAAGTGTTTTTGTTGTGACTGGAACAACTAGACTGTTTCTTCCCCCTTCAAACATTTTGAAATTTGCAATTTCTGTTAGTAAACCGTTTTCTTCTAGAAGACCTGATTTGATTAATTTATTTCTTTTTTTATTGACAGTTGTTGGGTCGCATTTTAATTGTTGGGCAATTATCCTGTCCCCTGCTGTTATAACACCATGTGTTTTATATTTATGTCCGAAGTCTGACTGCATAACAAAAACTACATACCAAGATAAATCATTCATGGTCAATATTTTTTCGTTCACTAAAGTTAAAATACTTCTTGGAACACTAAGTGTGCCGATTAGATTGAAAGGAATTTCTATTTTCATTGTTTTTTGTTAAATTGATTAGAAATAATGTTTATCTGTTTTAGTTCTTTTGCTTTTGCCATCCTCTATTTAATTTTTTTACTACGATAATGACGCTCATATCTTTTTACTAGGGTTAATAGACCCTCAACGAACTCTTTGTTGACCTCTGGAGTAATTTTTTTTCTGACAGTGCTGTTGTTTATCATTTTTAAATTGATGTAAATTTTTAATTTTTTTCTAGCTTTGGTAATTTATTTTTATTCCAAGGACGATAGTTAAATAATGGACAATCGGAAACCTCACAATCAAATCTTTTATTGAAACCAACACAGTTGTAACAGTTAAGTTTTATTGCTTTTTCAACTTTTCGTAGAGAATTAATTACCTGATATTTATTCTTATTTTTTAATTTCATATTTTTTATGAGTAAAGCCGTGACTTAACTTCACGAAGACTTTGAAAATAATCTAATGGCGTGACGGTTAATGTTTTATTCCAAAAAGAATCAATTATTGTTTGCATATCGTCTGTGGTTAAGAATATGAATACGCTTTCTTTGGGATTTGTCTTATCAACATCAAAAAGTGGGTGAAAAATGTTTATTGCACTGGCTAGGGCAATAGATGTTGTCTGATAATAATTTTGATTTTCTTCCATGAGTTAGTATCTAAAAAAAATACCCTCAAAAATATGACGGTATTTGTCGGAAGAAGTTCGGAAATTGTATTGAATTTAATTCTCGGATTTTAACGCTATTTTATATCCCTTACCTCTAATATTTATCAGAAATTGTCTAGCAATTTTTTTGGTTAAGTTAACTTTCTTTGTAAGATAGTCAAACAAGTCATCTCTAATTTCATAAATTCTTTTGTCTGCAAGTCTTGGGTCTTCTTCTCTTATTTTGGTTAACTCAAACTCCTTATCAATTTGTTCAAATCGGACAAAATTAGGGTAATAAGTGAGCATTAATGAAAGTAATTTTATTCCGCTTTTATCCATTGGTAAAACAAAAGACTTATTGCCATGTTTTATTATTCCTTCTCTAAAATCAATTATTATTTTTAACTTAAACTTAAAAACATAATTACTGTTTGTTTTCGTTTGGAATTCTAATAGTTTTAGGTAGTTTAGTAATTTCTCCTCATTTATATCAAAAATTACAACTGTTGAACTGGTAACAGAGTATTCCCCCTCTATTTCACCATAAACTTGATATTTGTTTATTCCACCAGCTTTTTTAACTTCGTCTATAACTTTAAAAACATCTTCATCAAGAGGATTGTTAAGGTCGTTTTTTATATCATTATAAATAACATCAATTGAATGTGAAGTGTGACCAAACTGCATATCATGAAATAATCGGTGGATTAATTCTATTTGTTGCCAAATGAATGGTGTATCTATGCTCATACTTATGTTTATATTGAAATCTATACTATTATCTCTTATTTACGCCAAAATACATCAATTAGACTGTGAATTAAGAAACAATTACAAAAGAAATATTAGTTACTGATTGCTTG
>Ga0116171_10003461_pt1 | contig 14598 bp, 16 predicted proteins | sample AD_JPNHW2_MetaG_FD_89798 | JGI IMG/M metagenome (GOLD analysis project Ga0116171, IMG submission 89798) | Active sludge microbial communities of municipal wastewater-treating anaerobic digesters from Japan - AD_JPNHW2_MetaG | ecosystem: Engineered > Bioreactor > Anaerobic > Digestate | place...
CCAAAGGTCGTAGGTTCAAGTCCTACCCGCGCTAATAAAAAAACCCGGCGGGGTAGCTCAGTAGGTTAGAGCACACGGCTCATATCCGTGGTGTGGGGGGTTCGAGTCCCTCCCCCGCTAAGTTGAAAAAGGGCAATTGATAATTGCCCTTTTTTATTTTCTTCAGAAGACCGTCCGCGCCTTTATATAATCCGGAAAATCTTTTATTCTACACTCCCCGGAAAACATCAGATTTAGTTTACTTTTCTGGACCTGTTACCGCAGATTTAATAATAATCAATACACTGTAATCCTTTCGAAATGCCGGCCATATGCCTGAAGCACATACAGCAATAATAATTCTGTAAATTTACCGGAAATTATTTTACAATCTGCACCTGTAAATTAATTTAATTATAAAAAAAAGTTGCATTTCTCAGGATATAGTAATATACAAATATTATAATAAAAATCTAAAAACCGGAGGAATTTAATGATCAGCAAAATGATAAAATCAGTCATCCTGATGGTTGCCTGTATAACGTTTTCTTCATGCAGCGGAGACTCAAGAAGTCTTATCGAAGGAAGAATGGTTGATACACTGACTAACAAAGCTCTGAATTCAACTACATCTACAACTGATGACTCAACTTCCAGCACAAAAACAAAAAGTAAAACAAAATATAGTGGTGAAGCAACCGGCGACAGGCACTATGTTGATGCTGACGTGATATTTGTATCTAAAGATGCTTTCAAGGGATCAGGCTGGATGTATGTAAAAGCTGCTAAAGTCATCACACCTGCATCATCCAAAACCAAAAATGAAGGGCAGTTCATGGTAATCGATAACGGCGATGAGATATGGACAAAAAATTACTGGAAAACACGGATAGCATCAGAAAAAGAACTTAAGCTTGGACTTGTAATTATTGCTTTTGATGATAATGAAGATGGCGTATATATCGCCCCGAATAATAAATCCGATGCAATTAATGACAACTGGTTTATGGCCAAGATAACCGATATGTCCGACAAATACCAGGGTTACGTTACAGTATCAGGCGGTTATAAAGTCAGTCTCGAAAATTTAAGAGTAGTAGTAAAATAATAAAGATATTCCGGGATGAACAAAGTTAGTAATTGTTATTCATTCAATATATCTCATCTTTACGTTACACCCGTTTCTCCACTTCACAACAAAAGGCTGTCATAACGGACAGCCTTTTTCTTTAATTTCTGCCGATGCTCAATTGTTGAAGTTACCCGCAGCTAATAATTATATTGAAAATTATTACCATACTTATTAAAATTCGTCATGAATAGAAAAATCCGCCTGATAATAATAACTATAGTATTGATCTCCGCTAACGCATATGCTCAGGATCAGAACAACAGCTATAACTATATTAAACTTCCGGTCATTGAAACGCCGTATAACTTCAGCAGCGGTTATTCATTCCCCGGGATGAGCCAGTCGCTTTTCATAACTGCAGGTGTTTCAAAGGCAACACACCAGGTAATTTACGGATTATTTGAACAGGATAAGAATTGCCTGCAGTTTGCGGCATTTGTGATATGGGATTATTTCCTTTTTACACTTCCCGGCGGTCCGGCATGGCTTCATGAAGAGTGGCACAGGGCAGTTATGGGACAGTATGGGATTGACAGCTATAATGATGTATACAAATTCGATCTGTTTGCTGATACAATCGCCGTGAGCCATGTGAAAGACGAAGACCTGGCATATCTCAAGGAAAACCATAACCCGGACATGGTACGCCTCGCAGAAGCGGGAAATGAAGCAGAGATTGAACTTACAAGAGAATACAGACGTGATTCTTTTTTTAACACACGCCCCATCCGCTATGAGCTTTTCCAGATGTGGCTCACACTTATAAACTCTTCATATTATGTAATTATGTGCGGTACGGATGAAGCGGATACAATGACCGAACAGATGAATCACGATGACGGGACTGACATTCCGAAACGTGATTTTACGGGACTCGATTTTACAGCATGGATCTATGATCTGAGCAGGCCGGATGAATTATATTCAGCCCGGGGTGTTCATCCCTCAGGTACAGGCATTGACAGATATATAAAATATTCAGATCTCAGCGATAGCGAAAAAAAATATCTTAAAAAAACAGGCTGGCTTACACTGCTGAACTTTATCTCACCTCAGTTATTCGGTATTGAAAGATTCGCCCTTCCTGATACTTCCGGAAGCGGTTCGTCTCAATTAAACTTTATGATGATACACCATCTGACTTCATTCGGCAACGATATAATCCTGTCTCTCCTTTATAAAAAAGATGGCCTCAATATTGAAACATCGTTTCACTGCTATAATAATGAAAAAAATTATTTCCCGGGTATGGAGATTGCCGTAAAACGATACCCTGTATCAGTCTTTAGAACAGAAATTTATACAGACTGCAAAATAATGGCGTATAGTCAGCCTGAAGATCAGGAGTTCAGGGAAGATGACTGCGAGCCCGGAGGCATGATCGGCGCAGGATTCTCTATTCCGCTTCCGGATAAAGACATTGAATTTTTTATTGAGGGCGACGCTAAAAGTGACGGATGGATTGAAGGTAATCTCTACCTTGGACAAAGTATACAGATGCGCAGCGGGATTATAATTCATATATAAAAAAATGCTTTAAAAAATGTAAGAGCTCAAAAATTTGTCATTCCAGTTTCGCATCCCCAGGCTTGCAGATGCCGGAATCCCACACTTAATATTATGTATGCGATTCCGGCATTACGCTTTGCTTCAGCCGGACAGAGATTAAACTTTTTATTCAATACATTTTTCTATTTCGGGACATTCCAGACTGCTATTTATACAATCCGTCAATCTCGGACTTGAATTTATCCATTACAATTCTTCTCTTAACTTTCAGAGTCGGTGTAAGCTCGCCTGAATTTTCGGAGAATCTGTAACCAACCACATAGTACTTTTTAATCTGCTCGTAAGACTCAAGCTCCTTATTCACAGCCTGAACCTCTCCATCGATTATCTTCTTAAACATGTCATTTTCAATAAACTCTTTTCCGACCTTCACACAGACAGGTACAGAAGAAAGATCATGATCATAGACTAATGAAGACTTATCATATGCGATACCGTTTGCATCAAAATATTCTATGAAAGCATCAAAATTCGGAACAATTATGGCCGAAACATATTTTCTGTCGCTTCCGATAGGTACAACAAGTTCGATGAATCTGCTTAGAGAAAACAGGCTCTCAATTCTCTGCGAAGGCACATTTTTACCTGTGTCGAGAACCATAAGCCCTTTTTTGCGGTCAACTATCTTAATATAATCATCAGCCAGAACCTCAACGATATCCCCTGTTTTATAGAATCCATCCTCGGTAAAAGCCTCTTTCGTTGCCTTCGGATTGTTCCAGTATCCGCTGAAGAGGAAATCTCCTTTAACGAGATACTCTCCGTCATCAGACACTTTCCACTCGATCGCAGTAGTTGAACATTTACCGATTGAACCCGGCAGAATTTTATTAAGCCTGTTTACAGTGACCTCATTCCATGTCTCTGTCGCACCGTAACCTTCAGTAATTCTGATTCCCATTGCAAGAAAAGTTTTGCAGAGATCGGCGTTAAGGCTTCCCGCTGCCGAGAAAGCGAATCTGAATCTTCCGCCGAAAGCCTCTCTTACCTTGCTGAAAATCAGTTTATCAAAAAATTTAAATTTAAGTTTCAGCCATGGATTGACACCCTGCGTAAGGTCAATCCCTTCAGTCATATCGATGAAACCGTTCTCATCCGCTCTTGCTTCAATTACGCTTATTCCGGTCTTAATAGCAGCATCGAAAAGTTTTTTCTTTATAGGTGATTTGGCAGCGCCTTCCCGCATGGCCATATAAACTCTTTCATATATCCTCGGCACTGACATGAACATTGTCGGTTTAAATTCCTTAAGATCTGCCACAAGTGTTTTCGGCGAGGAATAGGCTATAGGTAAACAGACAAGCATCGCCGCTCCATGTCCGCATTCTCTTTCATATGTGTGAGACATCGGAAGAAATGAAATAAACCTGTCTCCCTGGTCCGCATCAGCATAGTTAACGACAATGCAGTCCCTTGCAATTGCGGAAGAGAAGCTGAAGTGTGTATGGACTGCGCCCTTGGGGTTTCCGGTTGTACCGGAAGTATATACTATTGTCATATAGTCTTTAAACTCAACCGATCTCCATCTCCCTTCAAAAATCATCTTATCTTTAACGAGAAGATTAACTCCGGCTTTTCTTACTCCCGATAAATCCAGAACCCGTTTATCCTTGTCCTGAAAAGTATCTTTCATTACTATAATACTTTTAACTTTAATTTTTTTATTGGACGGCTTGCATATACTTCTGACTTTTTCGAGAAACTCGGCGTTTTCTACAAATACGATAGTTGTACCGGAATCCTGAAGTATAAATTCAATCTCTTTTGCCGATAGAGTGGGATATATACATACTGTTACCCCTCCTGCGCAAAGAATACCGTAATCACTCCACATCCACTGAGGTGAAGTATTACACATAATTGCAGCACGGTCCCCTTTTTTAAATCCCATACTGATAAGGCCGCTTGAAATTTCTTTTACAATGCGGTATGTCTGGGAATGGGTAAGGTTTTTGATTTCGCCTTTTTCATCTCTGAAAATCTGGAAAGTATGATCCCCTCGAATTGTGGCGTTTCTGTGAATCAATGCCGGTGCGGTTAACTGCTCAATGTACCATTTTCTATTTTCCATAAAAAATGTCCTCCGATATATCTGTTTCTTTTTTTAGACTGCAGACCATATTTTTTTAATTTCCTCCGCGACAAGTTCGGGCTTCATTGTCGACATCGGTTCGTTATGAAGCATCTTCATATAATTTATTTCACTCGTATCAAGCGGCGGGACATTTGTCCTTGGGCAGATTCTCATATGCGGTGTAAACTCATTATTTCCCGGGAGGAAGAAAAACGACATGTTATAGCTGATTATATTATTCGATTTAATAAAATTAATTGTTTTAAGTATGCCGGCTACAAGCTCTTCAAGTCTTCCGCCTTTAAGGTCACACGGTTCAAAATATTCATGCGACACCGCCATGAGATCAAAGACACCTTCCGGAGCAAAAGCAATCATCCATGAATAGTACTCACCGCGTGAAATAAATCTTTTATCTTCAGCAGTTTCTGAATCAACCAGATCCGTGAATATATTATGATTTGTAATTTGCATTGTCTTCAAAACATCTGAGTAATAATTAGTGGGAATTGATGAGGCTGTAATCTGAAGATGAGGGTGAACAATTGAGCTTCCAGCTATCGGAAGATAGTTCCAGTTGATTGACTGATACACAGCTTCAGGCTGTTTTTCTTTTACATCGACAAGAAACTCAACACAGCAGGAAACTGCATCCTTTATGATCTCCGGTGTGAACTCATCAATAAGCACCAGATGTTTCTCGGTCATAACTGTGACTGCACCATTTTCGTCATAAGGAAATGCATTTGGAAAACAGACAGCCTCTCCGACTCTGTATCTCTCTTTGCTGAATAATTCCGGATTGAATTTGGGAGTGATTTTATCAATATTTTCTGTACAGAACGGACAGAAGCCTACGTCTTTTTTCCTCAGAATTTCAAGGTCCGGTTCAGGAAGAATACGCGCGGGGAAAAAAAGTATTCTTGTATTCCTGCCGGTGAGCGGATCTGTCCTGATCTCACATTCCCGTCCGCCCTGATTGAATCCATTTAATGGATCAAGGAAAGTTGCCTTCTTCAGCACCTTTTTAAATTCCATTTACTCCTCCGGAAAAAATTACCAGATTTAATAGTTGATGCAGACAGAAAAAATGTCAGCAGCAATTCCTGGAATATATTTTAGAACAAAAAAAATCAATATCCTCATGTGATTCCAGCACATTCTATTACTATATAAATTAAGTAATAGATAAATTAAAATTTTGTGCTGCAGCTAATTTTTAATTTATAGACAATATTTATTAATAAAAAAATCATTGCAAGAAATAATCAAAGCATAAAAAGATTTTATGAAAATTGCCGGTATTTATAATAATTATTTTTTATAGATAAAATATTTTAATATCACCAGTGTCTTCGGCGGCGGTATAATAAATTTTCACGAATGATTTTAAGATTTATCGCCGAAAGATTAGTAACATAAAAATTTCTGGAATAACGGAATCAACTGATGGAAACAATTATAAGTACTATAACGTCTAATAAAATTCTGATGATAATTTTCATTCTCATCGCTGCTCTAATTATCTATTCAGTCCTGAAGCGCCTTATCAAAATAATTGTTATCATAATAATCGCGCTTGTGTTATACATGAGCTACATGAATTATAAAGGTGAAAAAATTGACGCGATGGTGCAGAATTATTTAAATAAAGGGGGTATTGAGCTGAAGGAGTTACAGAAAAAAAAAGATAAAATGAGCGATGCAATTGATGCGGCGAATAAGGTCACTAAATAAATCTAATCAAGTACTTCCTCATCTGAATAAATATATACTTCTTTTTCATCTATTGTTTTATTTCCTTCCGATGTAGTTTCCACTAAAACTATTTTATATTCACCAGGTTCAAATTCTTTCAGTGTACCATAAATTATGTTTTTCATCGGATCAATGTAATCAGAAGTGGTTAATATATCTATCCATCCCAACTCTTTCTTTAAAATAATGACTCCGATATTTATTCTATCACCCGGCATGGAATCAAATTTGTAAATCCAGTTTATCTCCTTTGTTGAATCAAACTCAAATCTGCTCTGATTTACTTTATACCCTTTATCATCCGGAGTCTGAAAAGCAAACTCGCCCTTAAGCTTACCGCATGATGATAATAAAAACAGGGATAATAATATAAATACAGATTTTCTCATTTATAATATTCACTCAACTTTGTACTGGTCTTTATCAAGTTCTATAACATCCCCTTTCTTCTCCCCGGAAGAAGGTTTCTTCGAACGGTTCATCTCATCTACTCTCCGGTTGAATTCACCGGTAGTTTTACCTATCTGGAATATCAGCTTTAAGAGTTTAAGGATAATATATCCTATAAAAATAAAAAAGATTAAACTAAAGAATCTGCCTATCATTTCCATCTCCGCAATTCATAAAAAATTATTATAAGTTCATTAGATATAGGCATTTCATTGTTCTTTTGTTATTACTAATTCCACACTATCCGGAGCTGCATATAATATACCGCTATCAGTTTCAGAAGAATCTCCATTGACATGAACATATCCCATAACTTCAATTCTGCTCTTTTTAATAAATTCATCATTATCAATTTCTATTTCGTCAGCATCTATATATGCTATATATGATCGTTCAGCTAGATTTTTATTTTCCGGCAGTATAACGTTAATTTTAACTTTATCTGTAGTAAATATGTACCTATATCCTTTCTTCTTGTTTCTTAAAGTAACAGGTATTTCTATGGAAGTCATTTCTGAATAATTCAATACAGGAACAGTGGCGTTTACTTTAGATAAACTATACCCAAGGCCATCTTCATTTACCTTCTCAATTTTTATATCCTGCCTGAATGCAGCAGTTTTATCATCAACAGGTATCTCTTCAGTATAGATTACACCTATAGTATTTACAATAGAAGCCGGGCCTGAGATTTTTACATATTCGGGATTTACCCTGATTCTTCCTGTCATAAATCCTTTCCCGGTAAAGCCGCTATATCTTGGAACAATTCTTACATTTCTTTCAATCTTCTTCTCAATAAGTATTTTGACCTCTTCAGGATACAATTCAACTTTAAAATCATCCGTAAAATCTATCTTCTGATATTGTATTGTGTAAGGTTTATATTCACCCTTCTCCGCCCTGGATAAATCTACAACCAGTTTAATGTTTTTTGAACTTACATTTTTTAAATCTTCTTTATTGCCCTGAACCTCAACAACTACAACTTTATGCGAAACTTTCGAAACAATATAGTTCTCTTCAAGGCCTGTAAAAGTTACAGGGAGCTTAAATTTCACATTACCGCTCTTTGCGCTGGAGATATAAGCCCACAGAATGACAGCAAGAAGAATGCTTCCCAGTTTTGGAACAAGATTTTTATTTTCAATAATTCTTGCTATGATTTCAATATATTTTTTCATCTAAATATTGTATGTCTCCTCATATGCGGTTTTAGGATTCATAAAGAAGAGTATCATATTTTTAAGATCACTGTTTTTAATTCCGGAGATCATCTTTCCATTAACCATAATTGATATCTCGCCGCGCTCTTCTGAAGTAACAATTACAAGGGCGTCTGTTTCTTCGGCAATTCCCAACCCCGCTCTATGCCTTGCACCATGATGTTTTTTTATCTGCTTCGAATCACTAAGGGGGAGATAACACGCGGCACCGGCAATTCTTCCCTCCTGAATTATCAAAGCCCCGTCATGAAGCGGTGTTAAAGGAAAAAAGACTGTTCTGATAAGTTCTTCCGAGATCCCGGAGTCGACAACCACTCCCGATTCAACAAAACTCTTTAATCCTGTATTTCTCTCAATTACAATCAGAGCTCCGACCTTCTCCTCCGCCATTGCAAAAACTGCATTAACCAGTTCATCAAGCTGGAATGATTCGGTACTTGCTTCATTAACAAGCCAGTTCTTCTGGCCGAACCGGGTTATAAGCCGTCTGAGTTCGGGCTGGAAAAGAATAATAACAGTTATGACGAGGTATGACGTAATATTTTTAATAAGCCAGTCAAGAGTATCAAGATGAAGGATGCCGGCAACTACAGCTACTATGAAAATTACGATTACACCTTTTAACAGCTGTACAGCCCGCGTGTTAAGCAGAAAATTATAAGTCCAGTAAAAAAGATAAGCTACAATCAGTATATCAATGACATTCCTGAAATAATCCCAGAAATATGTCACAGTATTGATTATATTGCCAAATAATTCTTCCATCTATTCAGACACTGTCCTCTTTAAAAAATCTATACTATCCATTGCCAGCCTGTGCGCTTTCACATCATGCACCCTTACTATATCAGCTCCATTGTTAACCGCAACTGCATTCAGCGCTATTGTCGCGGGAAGCCTGTCTTCTTCATTATAATTATACAATTTCCCGATAAGTGATTTCCTCGAAAGCCCGATAAGTACGGGGTAACCGGTTTCTCTGATTTTCATTATATTATTAAGAATAATATAATTCTGTTCCTGGCTTTTGCCAAAACCAATACCCGGGTCCAGAATAATCTTTTCCCTGGAAACGCCCTGATCTAATGCATTATTTATTGCTATATTTAAAAAATCAAGTATATCTTTAATAATATCATTATACCCTGTATTTTTCTGCATATCATAAGGCGTACCTTTTATATGACTTATTATAAGCCATGTTTTATAATCCGCCGCAGCTTTTATAATCGCAGGATCAAATGTCAGCCCGCTGATATCATTTATTATGGACGCTCCGGCCTTGACTGCTTCAACCGCAACCTGCGACTTGGTTGTATCAATGGATACAGGTATTGATATCTCTTTAACAATACGTTCAATTACAGGAACGACTCTGTCTATCTCTTCACTGACGCTGACCGGGAGAGAGCCGGGCCTGGTTGATTCTCCGCCGACATCTATGATATCTGCGCCATCCTCAGACATTTTCAACGCATGAGAAAACCCTTTCTCAATACTGTTATGCATACCTCCATCGTAAAATGAATCCGGGGTAATATTCAGTATTCCCATAATACGGGTTTTTCTAAAACTATTCATCAAAAAAGCAATGCCAGCGATACAGTATTATTATATCCGAAATCTATCTTGTCATAATTAATAGCATAAGCAACATCCATGCCCATAAGCTTAAGTGTAAATCCGGCTGAAAAGTAATTATCAGTAATCCCGGTATTCACTGTGAGAAATTTTGATATATCGTACTCAACCCCGGCACCATATTCAAAACCTGTCTGTTCAAGTTTCTTTGAACCGGAGAGGGCAATTTTAACGCCCGCGTCACTCAGAAACGCAATACCGGTCTTGATCTGCGGTTTAAAAAAATCGTATCTGTTTTCAGATTCAGGAGCATCCTGCGGTTTTAAAAATCCGCCGGCGTCTCTTACCATAACACCAAGTTTAATAAACGGAAGAAGAAATATCTGAAAGCCTGCGTCCGCTCCGGCGCCCGAGTAAGTCGATTCACCTATGCTCTCATAATAGCCCTTGGCGGATACTCCGAATGAAATTATATTCCATTGAATCGCGTAGGATAAAAATCCCGCCGAACCTGAATAATTCCGGGTCCCGGTCAAAGTACCGGAATCATTCCTTGTCTCAATACCGGAAGAGGTAATTGAATAGAGGCCCGCACCGATAACACCCTTGAAAAAATTAAACGCACATCCGGCAAAACCAGCATCTCTTTCTATATCAAGCTTTGTATAAGAGGCTCCCACATTAAAAAAAAGCTGATTGGCATCACTCTCTGAAAAGTTTAAAAGATCCTCTTCCGTTATATCCTCAATATTTCCCTGTTTAGCCTTTTCTGTTATCTGCTTTTCTGTAAGTTTTTTCTTGGCCCGTAACTCGGTCAAACCTGCCGGATTCCAGTAAATGGCGAATACATCATCCGCCAGAACCTCACCTGCCATGCCTGTAGCGGCATACTCTGCACCGGCCCAGCCTCCTCGTGTGTAAGAGCCGCGGCTCCCTGCATTTTCAGCGTACCCTGCAGCGGCAACGGATAATAATATAATAAAAGCGGAGAATTTCAGTTTCATAAATTTTCCTGTATTAGTAATCTACAAGGATACGGATTATTTTTTTCCCGTAAGTACCGTCATCATCGTCAACTTCTACTTTAAGAATATAAAGTCCCGGTTTTACATGCCTTCCGCTGCTGTTTCTTCCGTTCCAGTAGAGGGGAACCTGCGATCCTGATTTTTCAATAACAAGATCGCCGTTTATATCATAAATCACGACCTTAATTTTATGTACCGAAGATGAGGCACCGGGAAAACCGATTGTCAGCGTTTTTTTCTGAGGATTAAACGGTACCGGATATGCGGCTATTCCTTTTATGTCAAAAGCATATGCAGCCTGTGAAGAAATCAGTATGACAATGAATATAATTCTGTTAGTTAGTTTCATTTTATATCCCGAATGAAATGGTATGCTTTTCTCCCGCTTCCGGAGATTGCCGGAGAATTATTGTTTTTCGGCGTCAAAAATATATGCTGATAAATAACTGCTGATTAAATATACTAATCCGCCTTATTTAAGTTACATTCTGATATAAATTTTTTATTAAAATTGAAGAGAGGTCAACTATAATTCATAGATGAAGTTTCAAAAAGAAAAAAAAAGAGGCTCTGCTTACGAAAGAACCTCTTTTTTATAAAAATTGCCTCTGCCCGCCCGAAGCAGGCAGAGATAATTCATCAATTGCTATTTTTTAAGAAATGTATACTTGTAAACCATGTGGTCATCATATGATTTATCAAGAATTCCAACAACATCTTCAACGAAAACAAGCTCTTCGTTTGTCGGTATAACAAATACCTTGATTCTTGAATCAGCTTTGGAAATAAGAGTCTCACCATGTTTGGATCTTGTACCAAGATTTTTTTCTTTATCTATTGATATTCCAAGACAATCGAGTCCTTCAAGAACCTTCTGCCTGATATCACCGGCATTTTCACCAACACCTGCTGTGAACACGATTGCATCAACTTTACCTAAAGCTGCAGCGTAAGAACCGAGAATTTTTCTCAGTTTATAGCACTCCATATCAACGGCAAGCTGGCATTTTTCGTCACCGGATTCTGCACCGGAAAGGATGTCACGTCTGTCAGTGAATTTTCCTGTAATTCCAAGAAGACCGGATTTTTTGTTAAGCATTGTATCCATCTCTTTAGGACCGACACCAAGCTCATTCTGCATAAACATAGGAATCGCCGGGTCAATATCTCCGCATCTTGTACCCATAACTGCACCTTCAAGAGGTGTAAGACCCATTGAAGTATCAACACTGATACCATTTCTGATAGCTGCACATGAAACTCCGTTACCGATATGCATTGTGATAATATTACAGTCTTTAGCTGATTTTCCGAGAAGATCTGCTGCTCTTTTTGAAACATAAAGATGGCTTGTTCCGTGGAAACCATATCTTCTTACTGCAAATTTGTCATACCACTCATGAGGTACCGCATACATGTATGCGTGGCTCGGCATAGTCTGATGGAAAGCTGTATCAAAAATTGCAACCTGAGGGCATCCCGGAAGCGCTTCGATAGCAGCTTCAATACCAATAAGGTTTGCAGGGTTATGCAGTGGAGCAAGATGAGAAACATCCTTGATGGCTCCGATCACTTTATCATCGATGAGTACACTGTGATTGAATTTTTCACCACCATGAACAACTCTGTGCCCTACAGCTGAAATTTCAGACATTCCGCCGATAACAGCACCATCGCCTTTAACAAGAGCGTCAAGAACAAGCTGGATACCTACTTTATGATCCGGAATGGAAGTTTCTGTCTTGATCTCTTTGTCTTTTGAAGGAACTTCATGCTTGATAAATGAACCTTCAATACCGATTCTCTCAACGATACCGACTGCAACAACTTCTTTCTTTTCCCAGTCAAAAAGCTGGTATTTCAAAGAGGAGCTTCCGCAATTTAAAGCTAAAATTTTCATTGATTTCTCCTTTTGATTATTATAACCAAAGTATTATTATATCAGAGTTCTAACCGAGAAACGATTCTTATCTCTCCCCCGCAAAAAAGATATGGCTGAAATAATATACCAGACCCTCCGCATCAGACAGGAATCTTCAGAAAACCCTGAAATAGTCATGTTAAATTAAAAAACTTCTGATTTACAACCGGCACACTTTTTATATATTAAGCTGATAATTTCTAAAAAATTGCTTTAAAATAAGCAACAAGAAAAATATTAAATTTATTTTTTTTATCATTGCAGGGCATTATGTGCAGTTTCTGCCAGTTCAGTTATTCTGTTTATCCAGGACTCCCCTTCAGCTTTAAGCTCTTTATTTGTGTTATTTTTACTAATGAGAAATAAAAATTCTATATTTCCCGCGGGGCCTTTTATCGGCGAATACGTCATACCCTCAATATCGAATCCGATCTCAATTATACCCGCAGCAACTTTCCCGAGAATCTCTATATGGTCATCAAGGTTTCTGACCACACCTTTTTTATGCTGTGAAGATTCCGCCTCAAACTGGGGTTTTACGAGGATAACACCTTTTATTGTTTCAAATGTATTATATACAGCAGGAAGTACTTTTAGAATAGAAATGAACGACAGGTCCGCGGTAAAAAAATCTATCGGACCGGCAAACATCTCTCTCTTTATATCTTTTGCGTGAGTTTTTTCCATAACAATAACCCGGGGATCAATCCGGAGGGAATAGTCGATCTGGTTGTAGCCAACATCAACCGCGTAAACTTTAGCCGCGCCGGATTTCAGCATACAGTCGGTAAATCCCCCTGTTGACGCGCCAAGATCAAGAGTAACAAGCCCGGTAAGATCTATTTTAAACTCATTGACTGCATGCCTGAGTTTGTCTCCTCCGCGGCTTACAAATAATCCGCCCGGTCTTTCAATTGCTATAGTTTCGGTACCGGAGATTTTTTTAGACGGATCACGGAGGGTTTCCCCGTTTACCTTAACCCATCCGGCAATAATCTCCTTTTTTGCCTTTTCTCTTGATTGAGAAAGGCCATGCTCTGTTAAAAACAGATCAAGTCTGATATTCTTCATTAAACAAGCCGTTGTATTTAAAATTTTTACTTCACTCGACCATGGTGCATTTAGCAAAGAATGCTTCAAGGAATATATGCATTCTTCAGCCGTCAGGTATGCAGGGTTAAGTATAAAAGTAATTCGATCTGATCAATGTATTTTAACAAATTTTGTAGAAATAATTTCCGGGGAATTTTAATTAAATGCTTTCATCTTTTGATTCATCTGATTCATTTTCTGCACTTTCTACATCTTCATTTTCAATTTCTGAATTTTCCTCACCGGTATCTGAAGTTTTATTCAGCTTCTTCAGGCGCTTTTCATCCTGCTTTTTCTTCTTCGCTATATCTTTTTGACGTTTTTCGTACTGATAGTTATTTCTGGCCATTTATCATCCTTAATGGGTCTATTTTAGAGAATTACAATACCGTTCCGGAAAAGAATTAATTCTCCGGAACGGAAATAATAAGAGCAGGATTTTAGTTTATTAATATCGCTGACTTCTACGTGGTTTATCTTCTTTGGGTTTAGCAACATTGACTTTAATGCTTCTCCCTTCGATTTCTTTACCATCGAGCTGTCTGATAGCTTCATCACCTTCGGCCTGATTTGGCATTTCAACAAATCCAAATCCTTTTGAACGTCCGGTTTCTCTGTCGATAACAATTTTGCTTTCTGACACTGAACCGTATGTATTGAACAATTTCCCAAGATCTTCATCCGTCATTTTATAAGACAGATTACCTACATAAATATTCATCTTCGCTTTTCTCCATAAATGCACATGGCTTGATAATTGATATATACCCAATAACACTTTTAAAATTTAA
>Ga0116171_10003463_pt1 | contig 14590 bp, 13 predicted proteins | sample AD_JPNHW2_MetaG_FD_89798 | JGI IMG/M metagenome (GOLD analysis project Ga0116171, IMG submission 89798) | Active sludge microbial communities of municipal wastewater-treating anaerobic digesters from Japan - AD_JPNHW2_MetaG | ecosystem: Engineered > Bioreactor > Anaerobic > Digestate | place...
TTATATTGATTCTCCTCTTCTTGATAATGAAACTGGTGGAATTACCTATGACGGAACGCATTTCTGGGTTGTTGGCCAGAATCCAAACACTGATGAATTCAAGCTTTTAAAACTCAATCTTTAGCTTTAACATTGTTTACCCGGGATCATATATAGTATTGCAATCAGCTTGAAAAGGTGGTTATTTTAAATTACTGACCCTTCACCCCAAATTTATACTTGCATTAGGATTACCAAATAACTACATTTGTTATCTTAAAACCCTAAAAAATTTTCTATGAAAACATTAAAAACCTTCCTGCTGGTTGTAGCAACATTCCTTGTTTTTTTCGCATGTAAAAAAGAAGGTCCGCAAGGTCCTGAAGGTCCGCAAGGCCCGCTTGGCCCTACAGGTATAAATACCACTGCAAATCCGGCCATTTATGGCAAGTGGGAATTGGTTAGCGGTGCAGATGAAGTAAAATATATCATTCTGAAAAGTAATAATTTTTATTATCAGTTGGATTCGGCCGACTACGGGTTCAAATCAATGGAAAGTACCTTGGCAATTGCAACATATTCTCAGTTATATGTTGCAGGGATGATTTTTAATTATACAATTTCAAATGATACATTAAGATTAGACAATATAAGTGATCATATTGTTTTAAAGAAAAATAATAATGCCCCCGACGAAACGCAGTGGATTACCCAACTATTTGTTACCGACAGTATCAGCAGCCCAGTTCCTTCAGGTGATGGCAGAGAGGATATCGTTTTTGACGGAACAAATATACTCTGGCTTGGCACTTCAAGTTCTAACACGCTTTATAAAATAAATCCTGTATCACACAGTGTTTCTAGCACACTTGCATTAGCTCATTGGTATTCCAACGGATGTATAGATTATGCTTCCACTTTTTATTGGATATCTGATAATAGTGTGATCGACAAAGTAAACCCGACAACAGGAGCAGTTGTTTCTACAAGTCCTAGTTTATCTAGCAGTACAATCATTTCGAATGCGCTGACCGGGCAGGATATGTGGTACTGCAACTGGTCGGGGAAAGTGTATACATGGAATATTATTTCAAATATTATCACGCCACAATTTGAAAAATATATAACAGGCATGGAATATCACGGAGGGTATCTGTATCTGTTTTCAGACAACTATATTTATAAATGCCAACTTTCGCCTTTTGAATCGGTAACAACTTTTTATGTTGATCATCCCAATATCAGTGGCAATTGCGGTGGAATGTTGTTCGACGGTATTGGCTTCTGGGTTGTTGGCTATGATTACAACACGAATTTGTATAATCTTTACAAACTAAGTATTCTTATCTGATTTTTTAATAAAAACTAATACCCAAGCATTATGAAATCATTTAAAATATTGCTCATCTTTATAATTATCATTTGCCTGTTCGCCTCCTGTAAAAAGGATTATGAAGGCCCTCAGGGTCCAACCGGTCCATCAGGCCCAACAGGAAACTTCAATGTCGTGAACCCCGAACTTTATAATAAATGGGAAGTTGTTAGCGGACTTGATAAAACAAAGTATATGATCATCAAAAATGATAATGTTGTATTTACACTTGATTCAACTGTTTATGGTTTTAAATCGTTTGATAAATATCTGGCATTTGTTACCTATAATCAGTTAACTAGCGGCGAGACTACTTATAATTACTCCATTAGCAATGATACGTTAAGATTAACCAATATGAATACCAATATCATTCTGAAAAAAAACATCAATGCACCTGTCGAAACTCAATGGGTAACATTTGTTAATGTTACTGACAGCATTGACAGCCCTGCCCCAAATGAAGATGGCAGAGAAGACATAGGGTTTGACGGAACAAATATATTATGGACAGCCGAATCTAACAGCAGTACACTTTATAAAATCAATCCTGTAACTCATACCGTTACAACTCTAACTTTATCTGCTTCCTACTACTATGGCTCTGTCAATTATGCAAATTCGTTCATCTGGATATCTAACGATAGTTATATAAATAAGGTAAATCCCGCAACAGGAGCTATTGTTAGCTCAAGTCCCGTTATATCTTCTGCGACTATTTCTTCCCTTGCCTTAATCGGGCAGCTAATGTATTTTGGAAATGTGTCATGGTATAATTCGAATTGGGATATTGTTTCCAATACTGTTACACCACTGTTTAATTATGGAATTAAAGGAATGGAATATGTAAATGGATTTTTGTACATAATAAGCGGCAAGTTTATTTACAAATGCGACATTACTCCCTCTTTTCATATAATTTCGACATACTATATCGATTATTCTTCACTTAGAGGCAATATTGGAGGAATAACTCATGACGGAACAAATTTTTGGATAACAGGGAAAAATCAGGGAACCAACATTTACAGACTACTTAAATTAAATTTGTGATCTGGTTATTAATTTTCTGACATTAATTCAACATCTATTTCAACAACAAGAATTCCAAGACTATTTGTCAGTAAAGTTAAAATGTCATACAATTTGATAATTATTTTTAGCGTTATCCGCAACATAATTATTTAATTTTGAAATTAATTCATAAATAAAAATAAAATACATGGATTGTCCGGTATGCAAAAAACCAATGTTAGTTCTTGAACTGCACCAGATAGAAATGGATTACTGCCAGGTATGCGGTGGTATATGGCTTGATGAGGGTGAACTGGAACTTTTACTGGGAGATGCAGGTGAAAAAGAAAAGTTGATGGCATCATTCAGCGCTGATATTGAAAACCCTGAAAAGCGGCACCGTTGTCCCGTGTGTTCAAAAAGAATGAATAAAGTACTCGTGGGGCGAAACAACAAGGTGCTTTTAGACAAATGCAAAAAAAATCACGGGTTTTGGTTTGACGAGGGAGAACTGCATGAAGTTATTGAATTAGGCAGCAGAGACAAAAACAACAAGGTTCTGCAATTGTTAAATGATATGTTCGCACATAAATTAAAATCTTAATACAAATTAAAAATTACAGGAGGTAAAAATTATGACTGCTTTATGGATTATCTTAGGAATTGTTGGTGTTCTGATCTTTATGGTTATCGGAATGTACAACTCTCTGATCAAATTAAGAAACCAGGTAAAAAATGCCTGGGCACAGATCGATGTTCAGTTGAAACGTCGTCACGACCTTATTCCCAACCTTATTGAAACGGTTAAGGGTTATATGGTGCACGAACGCCAAACGCTGGAAAGTATTACTAATGCCCGCGCAAATGCAATGAGTGCAAATAACATGACCGACAGGGTAAAGGCAGAAGGCGAATTAAGCAACCTTATGGGGCGCTTAAATATCGCTGTAGAAGCTTATCCCGATCTGAAAGCCAACCAGAATTTCCTTGCTTTACAGGAAGAGTTGACTTCTACAGAAAATAAAATCTCTTATGCCCGTCAGTCATACAACGATCAGGTTTTGTTCTATAACAATAAAAAACAGATTTTCCCGTCAAACATCATTGCCGGCATGTTCAATTTTAAAGACGAAGTATTTTTCGAAATTCAGGATCAGGCTGAAAAAGAAGTTCCAAAAGTTAGTTTTTAATTAACTTAATTTTAATTTAAAAAAATCATGTGGGAAGTTATTAAAGCCAATCAACGGAAATCCATGCTGCTCTTTGTCTTAATGGGCATTGTGCTTGTGGGTTTGGGCTTTATTATCGGATATGCTTACGATCCTCAAGGAGGTGGCGCTTTTATTGGTATCATTGTAGCTGTGATAATCTGGATAGTAATGACGCTGGTTGCATTTTCCAGCGGAAGTGCCATCATGCTATCAGCAAGCAACGCCAAAGAAGTTACGCCCGATGTGCATCCCCAATTATTTAATGTTGTTGAAGAGATGAGCATTGCTGCCGGCATGCGTAAGATGCCTAAAATATACATTATCCCTACAGATGCTCCCAATGCTTTTGCGACGGGTATAAATCCCGACAATGCCATCGTAACAGTAACAGCAGGTTTGCTGGCACGCATGAACCGCGATGAATTGCAGGGAGTGATTGCGCATGAAATGTCGCACGTAGTAAACCGTGATATAAAGTTTATGACACTTGCAGGTGTGATGCTGGGCACAATCGTGATTATTTCTGAGATATTTTTGCGTAGTTTATTTCTTGGCGCCGGACGAAGCCGTGGTAAAGGTGGACAGGGACAGATTATCATCATGATCGTTGCTTTAGTCTTTGCCATCCTTGCTCCTATCATGGCGCGCCTTTTATATTTTGCCATCTCACGCAAACGCGAATATCTTGCCGATGCCTCGGCTGTTCGTCTGACGCGTTATCCCGAAGGTCTGGCTTCTGCTTTGGAAAAAATATCAGGATCAACAGAAGAAATGCCTATGGCAAATAAGGTAACAGCTCCAATGTATATCTGCAATCCTTTGAAGAAAAAAGGCATGAAAATGTCGGATCTAACCAGCACCCATCCTCCTATCTCGGAACGCATACGTATATTACGCTCTATGGCTGGCGGTGCAGGCTTGGCAAATTATCAGAATGCTTATAATTCAGTAAAAGGCACAAACAAAAACATCATACCTGCCGGTGAATTAAACCAACAGGAAAACCTCGGAATAAGAGAAGGTATGGGATTGGCTGCTTCTACTGACATAAAAACCACAACACGCAGCAGCCACGATATTATCATGAAAGTTAATAATTACTCATTCATAGATTGTAATTGCGGATTGAAAATAAAAGTACCTGGTGATTATGCTTCAAATGTTTTTTATTGCCCGCGTTGCGGTTATGAACATCATATAGCGTGATCTTTTTAAACAGTTGAATAACGAATGGAATTTAAAACCACACAAAAATGGTCAAATTATTAACTATCCTTGCTTTTATTCTTGCTTTAATAATAATTGCGTTTATTGCTTATTTCTTAATAAAAAAATTCGGAGTAAAAAAGAGCATATCCGGCATTATTTTATTTTTAATTGGCATTGTTCTGATCTTTTTTACTATCGGATATAAAGAATGGATCCAAAATACTTCAACATATTTAATCACCTTATTCAGTGGTATCTTTCTTTCAATTATAGGAGGCATTCTCATCGCACTCGGAATTACCAGTAAAAAGAATAAATAACTTTTTGTTTTAAAATAATTGAGGCTGTCTCAAAAGTCCTTTGTGTGCCTTCGTGCAAATCTTTGAGCTATTTTGTGGTAAATTTAAGTAATTGAACCACAAAGGATCACAAAGTACACGCAAAGGTTCACTACGGTCAGATACTTACAAATTTTGACTTTTGAGCCAGCCCCTCTTTATTTTCACATTCTCATTCTAAAATCAATGAGTACATTGATGGCCTTCTTTCTTCTTGCAGCAAGCGGGCAGTTTTGCATAAGCTTCCGGATTAGCTTTGGTATCATTCGCATCATAACCTAAGTTGTTTATCAAAGTAAGAATCTTTGTCTCATCAGTTTTATTCGAATTAAAGACAACAGTCAATACTTTTGTTTCCAGATCAAGGGAAACATTTGAAATACCCTTTTCAAAAGCTAATCCTTCCTCAATACGTGTTTTGCACATGCCGCAAACTGCTGAAGTGTTGATTTTAATCTCTTTCTCATTCTTTTTTACATTTTGTGAAAAAGTGGAATTAGATACCAGCAGAAAAACTGCCAATAACAATGTTGTGATGATCGCATTTTTTGTTTTCATGGTTTTAGTTTTTTATTTATTATCGTTTGATTCTATTAATTCTATTTCGAACCCGACATCATCAATAATTGATATTATATCGGATGCCCTTAAATCATCAGCTTCCACCGTAAGTAACTTATCTGGATGATCAAGGTCAACATTCCATTTTCTAACACCTTCGCGGGCATCCAGAAAGGGCTTCACCCTTTTAAGACAGCCACTGCAGTTAATGCTTGTTTTAAAAATGTACTTTGCCATATTACTTTATTTAATTGTCAATCGCAATCCCGCATATATTGAAGTTCCCATGACAGGGCCCCAAATCATCGAAGCATCAAAGTATTTTCCAAAAGGATCATCGGCCGCAATAATCGGATGATGCTGCATATAATTAGTGATATTTTCAGCGCCCAGATATAAATCGATGTATTTAAACTTTTTGGTGATCTGTGCATGAAGCAAAAAGTATGCCTTTGAATAATGAGACCTGTTGTAGGGTTCGGGATTGCTGTCTGTATTGGGCAACCTGCTTTTTCCGTTGACCTGACCAGTAATATCAAACCTCCACTTTTCAAATTTTGTTGCATAGGATAAAGTTATCAACCCTTTGAATTTGCTTACAAATGGAGCTTCAAGCAATTTACTATCAAAGGTCTTCTTAACATCATTATAACGCCCCGCTAATGTAATTTCAAATCCCTTGAATGGCTGCATCATCCCGTCAATCTGCAAACTATTGGAGTAAGATTTTCCATCGAGATTGTAAAAAACTACTTCCTGGGGGTTTCTCTCTAAATCAATAATAATCTGATTGATAAAGGTAGTATGATAGAAATCAGCGCCAATGCTGGCTTTCAATGTTTCTGTCAACAAAAATTCTTTTGTAATATTTAGCCCAAAATTCCAGGCTTCCTCTGCTTTCACTTCGCTTTCATAGATTATTTTTCGCGAACTTGCCAGAAGACTTGTGTTTTCAGCAATAACATTGGGTGAACGATAACCTCTACCTGCCGAAGCACGAAGCGCCAATTTGTCTGTAATATCATATTTCATGTGGATTCTTGGCGTAAAGAAAAAACCGTAGAGAGAATTATAATCACCCCGAACACCAATTATCAGGTTAAACTTTTCAGGATAGGTGTATGAATATTGAAAAAAAGCTCCGGGAACGTACTCGGTGTTGTAAAAAGCAGAATCGTTGAGGTATTGGGCGTAGTTGTCGTACATTAAACCGGCGCCAGTGCTGAATTTGTGATTGGTATTGCCAAACATCGACTGATAAATCACATTCAAATAAGCGCTGTTTTGAATGCCATCGTATGTGTTTAAACCGTATTTGGAATTAAGCTCAACCCTGTTGAAAGAACAAACTATTCCAATACTTTTATAGCCGCCGCTACCAATAAAAAAACCTGATTTCAGAAAAGCGGAATACTGCTTAAAGTCAACACCGATAGCATAATAGTTCGGTTTCAGGGAGTCATCAGCCTTATAATACTCCCTTTGCCCACCTTCCTTATTATCCTGAAGATAACCAACACCAAACTGTATATGTCCTTTGTCGTGGTTATCATAAACCCATCGGTTCATAAAATTTCCTGTCCAGGATTTTGGATTATCGAGAAAAGAATCTTTATTTCTGTCAATCATAAATGGATTAAGGGCGCCGTGTGCGAGTATCATAGTACTCCATTGATCATTTACTTTTATCGTGGAGTTCAGATTGGTCTCGATGCGCCCGTCGCTGTTACCGTACAAATTCAAAAATAAAGGCTCTTTGTTGGTTTCGGGTTTTTTGTTTTCGACATTTATTTGTCCGGTTACAGATTCATAACCATTTATTACAGAGGATGTTCCCTTCGAAATCTGGATGGAGTGCATCCAGGAACCCGGAATAAATGTTAATCCGTAAGACGAGGTCAAACCTCTGACTGCAGGAATATTTTCTATAAGTATTTGACTGTATATTCCGGATAGTCCAAGCATCTGTATCCTTTTGGCGCCGGACACGGCATCCGAATAGCCTACATCAACTGTAGCGGTCCGTTCAAAACTTTCGGACAGGTTGCAGCAGGCCAGTTTTTGCAAACCGGATTCAGTGATGACTTCGGTTTTAATAGGTTTTAAACGGGAAATATAATCATCAACCTTTCCTTTTATTTCAACGGTATTCAACGTCGCATCGGATATCAATACAAAATCAATGTTGTTTTGACCAGGCTTCATTTGAATGGTATCACTCTTATATCCCACGAAACTTGCAATGATTTTTAATCCTTCCTTTGCCGGCAAAACAATAGCAAATTTTCCGTTTTTGTCAGTCGTGGTCACTGATTTTTGATCAGATAAATACACATTTGCAAAAGGCAAACGTTCACTCTTTATTTCATTCCCAATATAAGTAATCCCGCTAACCGTGCCCTTAATCAGGTTATTCTGAGCAGATATTTTAAAACATATCTGAAATACGACCAACAAAAAGATTAATTTTTTCATTTGAATGCAAAGATAATTTAAAATCTTTCTAAATAACAGCCTACCCTAACTTTTAACGAGTATTTAACTACTGAAATTATTATTTAATTACTTTTGTAGTAATGAAATGGCTAAGCTGTATTTTTGCCCTATATATTTTAAGCCTTTGCGCATATCCTTGTCAGGATAATGGCAACCATTCCGATTTTGCTTCCAACCAGATTCATAAAGAAAAAACCTGTGAGGGGCATCACGATTCCAATTGCAACCATAAATGCTCCCCTTTTTGTTTTTGTAATTGTTGTCAGGTAAATACCGTCGTTTCAATCCCAATGAATTTACAGGTATTTGTAGCGATCCCTTCGATTCGTCAAACAACATTCGTTGAATCACGTTTACCAGAAATTCCTGAAGCAATCTGGCAACCTCCCAAAATATAATTTTTGATTTTTACTTTAATGTTTCTTCAGCCGAATCGATACTATAGGCTGGAGTTACACTTTTTATTACTATTTAATAAAATCAAAAATTAAATTATATGATTGATAAGATCATTGGGTTTTCTATAAAGAATAAAATCATTGTTGGTATTTTCGTGTTCTTCCTGATTTTATGGGGAATATATTCACTAAAGCAATTACCCATCGATGCAGTACCCGATATTACCAACAACCAGATCCAGATTATTTCTATAGCCCCAACGTTGGCTGCTAATGAGGTAGAACAGTTTATCTCTGCACCGATAGAAGTATCTGTAGCTAACATTCCGGATGTTATTGAATTGCGTTCCATTTCCCGTTTGGGGCTTTCAGTGGTAACGGTGGTTTTCAAAGATAAGGTAGATATTTACTGGGCGCGGCAGCAAATCAGCGAACGCCTGAAAGGTGCGGAAGAGATGATCCCTGAAGGCTTAACAAAACCTGAAATGGCGCCTATTTCATCAGGCCTGGGCGAGATCTACCAGTATGTCCTGCACGTAAAACCAGGCTATGAAAGTAAGTACGACGCTATGCAACTGAGAACCATACAGGATTGGATCGTTCGCCGCGAACTTTTAGGGACACCGGGTGTGGCCGATGTGAACAGCTATGGAGGTTTTCTACAGCAATACGAAGTCGCCGTAAACCCGGAGCGACTCCGGGCTATGAACGTTACCTTATCTGATATTTTCAAAGCGCTCGAAAATAATAATCAGAATACCGGAAGCGCCTATATCGATAAAAAACCAACAGCATTTTTCATACGTGGCCTCGGCCTGGTAAATTCTCTTGACGATGTTAAAAATATTGTGGTAAAAACAAATTCCGCAGGAATCCCCATGCTGATCAGCGATGTCGCAAATGTTCAGATGGGAAGCGCGCCGCGTTACGGGGCTTTTGTTGTGGATACATCGGGTGAAGCAGTTGGAGGCGTTGTGATGATGCTAAAAGGGTCCAATGCTTCTAAAGTTGTGGGGGACGTGAAAGAACGGATGAAAACCGTCCAGAAATCATTACCCGAAGGCGTTGAAATAGAACCCTATTACGACAGGACCGAACTGGTCAACCGAGCGGTGGGGACAGTTTCGAAAAACCTTATTGAAGGCGGATTGATCGTGATATTTGTGCTGGTGATCCTGCTCGGTAATTTAAGGGCCGGACTGGTAGTCGCATCAGTGATTCCGCTTTCCATGCTCTTTGCCATTTCACTCATGAATTTATTTGGCGTTTCCGGAAACCTGATGAGCCTCGGGGCTATAGACTTTGGACTTATTGTAGATGGCGCCGTAATTATTGTGGAAAGTGTGGTGCACCGGATCAAGCAGAGTAAGACACATCACCCGGGAATACTAAAGCTAAGCGGCGCACAAATGGACCATGAAGTCCATGAATCGGCAAGAAGGATGATGAGCTCGGCAACTTTTGGTCAGATCATCATACTTATCGTTTACCTGCCTATTCTTGCCCTCGTTGGCATTGAAGGTAAAATGTTCCGCCCGATGGCAGAAACAGTGAGCTTTGCCATACTAGGCGCCATCATTTTATCGCTCACCTATGTTCCCGTTGCATCAGCGCTTTTTCTTAGCAAAAAAACCACTCATAAACCAACGATTTCCGACAAGATAATTTCAGGCGCCAATAAAGTGATCATGCCGATACTGAATTTTGCCTTACGCAGAAAGATCATGGTCGTAATTGTATCAGTGTTACTTTTTATTGGAAGCCTTTTTTTATACAATTCGTTAGGCGGAGAGTTCTTACCCAACCTTGAAGAAGGCGATCTTGCGGCCGGAGTAATCACACTGCAAGGCGGTTCATTGTCCCATTCGGTCGAGATGGTCAAAAAAGCGAATAAAATTCTTATGTCAAAATTTCCCGAAGTAAAACATGCCGTTTGTAAAATCGGTGCGGGCGAAATACCCACCGATCCTACACCCATGGAAACAGGCGATTATATTATTTCGATGAAAGATAAAAGCGAATGGACCAGTGCAGAAACACGGGAAGAAATGATAGAAAAAATGCAGACAGAATTGTCGGTGCTGGCCGGTGTTAAATTTGAGTTTCAACAACCTATCCAGATGCGTTTCAATGAGTTCATGTCGGGCGCTAAACAAGACGTGGCTATAAAAATTTTTGGCGATAACCTTGAAATACTTGCCGATAAAGCAGCGCAGATAGAAAAGTTGATCACTCCTGTTGACGGCGTCACAGACATCAGCGTCGAAAAAGTTACTGGTTCCGGCCAGGTTCAGGTGGTGTACGACCGAAAAAAACTGGCGCATTATGGGCTGAATATTTCCGATGTAAATATGCTGCTCAAAACAGCCTTTGCAGGAAGCAGCGCCGGCGTGGTTTACGATGAAGAAAAACGTTTCGACCTGGTGGTGCGTTACGATAAAGATTACCGCCAGGATGTTGACTTTATTAAAAGCATGTACATTCCGTTGCCCGATGGTAACCAGATCACTTTGGATCAGGTAGCGAATGTGGAAGTAAAAAATGGCACGGCACAGGTGTCGCGTGAAAGTACAAAACGCAGAATTTCTGTCGGTTTTAACGTGCGTGGACGTGACGTAGAATCGGTGATTGAAGAAGTACGTAACAAGATCGACAAACAAATAAAATTTCCTCCGGGATATTATGTCGACTACGGCGGGCAATTTGAAAACCTGGTGGAAGCCAAACAACGTCTGGCCATTGCCGTTCCTGTTGCATTATTGCTGATCTTCATTTTATTGTTCTTTACTTTTCATTCTTTAAAACAAACGCTGCTTATCTATTCCGCCATCCCTCTTTCGGCGATCGGAGGAATTGTTGCCTTGTATTTGCGTGATATGAATTTCAGTATTTCTGCCGGAGTCGGCTTCATCGCCTTGTTCGGAGTCGCGGTGTTGAATGGAATCGTGCTGATAGCCGAATTCAACCGGCTTGAAAAAGATGAAGGAATCAGCGACATTTATGAACGTGTCCGCAAAAGCATACACATCAGGCTAAGGCCTGTTATTATCACAGCCGCCGTAGCTTCCTTCGGGTTTTTACCTATGGCGCTGTCAACCTCAGCCGGGGCAGAAGTTCAGAAGCCTCTGGCAACTGTTGTCATCGGCGGTTTGATATTTTCCACCCTGCTTACACTGATCATTTTACCGGTGTTGTACGTATTGTTTTCTTCAAAGAAAAACCGCAAAATAAAAGCTACAGTACCCGTCAATACTATAATTGTAATAATAGCTGCTTTTGCTTTGTGGATGATTAATCCTTCATCGACATTTGCGCAAAACAATCCTGCAACCTCATACACGCTTGAACAGGCCGTGAACAAGGCGGTAGACAATAACGGCAACGTGCGTTCGGCCGCCATGAATGTGGCCATGAACAAAAAACTGGTCGGAGCCGCGTGGTATATAGATAAAACGAATCTGGAATATACCTACGGACAAAGCAATTCATTTGCAAAGGACAACAACATCAATATTTCGCAAAGTATACAGTTTCCTACTGTTTATGTGTACCAGACCAAACTTGCCCGTGCCAATGTGAAAAGCGCCGAATACGGATTGGCTTTAACCAAAGCTCAGGTGGTTTCAGAAGTAAAGCGAAACTATTTTAATTTGTTGTTTTGCATTTCAAAACTCAAACTTCTAGATTATCAGGACAGTTTATACATGAGTTTTCAGCATGCTGCCGACCTGAAATTGAAGACCGGCGAGACTGCCATGTTGGAAAAGATTTCGGCAGATACACGCTTGATGGAAATAAAAACCTTGAAAAACCAGGTAATTGCTGATATTGAAATTTTCAAAAAGAGACTTCAGACACTGTTAAATGAAACTAATAATATCAGCATCACAGAAACAGGAATGATGAAACTGCTCTTTGAATACGGCAACGACAGTTCGGCAGTTAAAAATAGTCCGGCACTTGCTATGGCTCAACAGCAGGTGAAAATAATGAAATACGAGACAAAGACCGAAGGTTCAAAGATTTTGCCTGATCTGTCGGTTAGTTATTTTAACCAGTCGAATAAAGACCTGTCGACTTCTGATCGTTTTACTGGTATTTCAGCCGGGATAAGCATTCCGATATTTTTCGGAGCTTCCATGTCGAAAGTGCAGGCTGCAAAAATCAATACCCAGATGGCACAAAATAATGCCGAATATTACCGCAATTCGCTGAATAACGAGTATCAGGCCCTATTGCAGGATTATCAAAAGTATAAGGCAAGTCTTGATTATTATGAAACCAGCGCCTTACAGCAATCCGATATGCTGATCTCACAGGCCGGCAAGAGCTACAGAGCCGGCAACATCGATTATGTTGAGTATGTTCAGAACCTGGATAAAGCCCTCGAAATAAGGACCAATTATCTGGAATCTTTGCTGAATTATAATCTAGCGATCATTGCCCTTGATGAAATCAGCGGTAAAACAAATTAAGAAAATGAAAACACAAATAAATAAATCCAGAACCATGAAAAGTAAACTCATAATATTGACTATCATCGGAAGCCTCTTTTTATTTTCATGCGGAAATAAAACCGAACATGCAGAAGATCACGAAGTCCTTCCTGAAAACACCTGTGAAATGAACGCTGAACAATACAAGCTTGCAGGTATTCAAATAGGAGGAATAGAGCAAAAAGATCTCGGAAATATGCTGAAGCTGAACGGGATTATCAATGTTCCGCCACAGAATATGGTAAGTATTTCGGCAACTTTAGGCGGATATATAAAAAGCACTTCGTTGCTCCAGGGCAGCCCGGTAAAAAAAGGGCAAGTGCTGGCTATCATCGAAAACCCTGAATTCATTGAACTGCAGCAGGATTACCTCGAAAGCAAAAGCCAGCTTGAATTTGCTGAAACAGAATACAACCGCCAGAAAGAGCTGTACAACGAAAATGTTAGCGCGGCCAAGACTTACCAGCAGGCACTTTCAACCTATAAAGGGCTGAAAGTAAAAGTCAGCGCACTGGAACAAAAACTGGCCCTCATCGGAATCGACGCTGCCTCGCTGAAAGACGATAAAATCATGCGTTCGGTCCCGCTCATTTCGCCCATCAGTGGTTATGTTAAAACAGTGAACGTGAATGTGGGGAAATACGTCAATCCCACCGATGTGGTGTTTGAGATCATCAACAATGAAAAACTCACACTCGAGCTTACCATGTTTGAAAAAGACATTGATAAAATCAAGGAAGGACAGGTAATTACTTTTGAAAGTACCGGCAATGCTGAAAAAAAATATAAAGCCACGGTTTACAGGGTTGGCAAGGCGATCAATGATGATAAAACCGTGAAAGTCTTTGCATCGGTTGACGATAATAATAAAGAATTATTGTCCGGAATGTATGTGTCGGCTGTTATAGAGACCGGCAACAGCATGGTTGATGCCTTGCCTGATGAAGCTGTCGTATCTTTCGATGATAAGAATTATATTTTTATTTCAAAAGGAAAACGAACCGAAGACAAAAAAGTGGTGGATGATTTTCTGATGGTTGAAATCAAAAAAGGCAAGAGCGCCGGAGGTTACACAGAAGTAATATTCCCTGAAGGTTTCGATAAAAACGCTAAGAATATTGTCATTAAAGGAGCTTATGCATTGCTTTCTGCTTTAAAAAATGCCGGTGAGATGAGTTGCTGATTTATTAATAAAAAAGCCCTGAATTTACAAGGCTTTTAAGGTTGTTTGGTAGCGGGGACGAGAGTTGAACTCGTGACCTCCGGGTTATGAATCCGACGCTCTAACCATCTGAGCTACCCCGCCAAATAAATAAGGTCGAAAATAAAAAAATTGCGATCCCGGCTGGATTCGAACCAGCGACCCACAGCTTAGAAGGCTGTTGCTCTATCCCCTGAGCTACGGGACCTCAATGAGTTACATCCGTGTGTCGATGATTTGAATAACAATTTGCATAACAGAAAAAAGAACGACATTCAGAAAAAACATTTCAACAAACGGAGCGCAAAGATACAA
>Ga0116171_10003465_pt1 | contig 14588 bp, 9 predicted proteins | sample AD_JPNHW2_MetaG_FD_89798 | JGI IMG/M metagenome (GOLD analysis project Ga0116171, IMG submission 89798) | Active sludge microbial communities of municipal wastewater-treating anaerobic digesters from Japan - AD_JPNHW2_MetaG | ecosystem: Engineered > Bioreactor > Anaerobic > Digestate | place...
CGAGGCAGCGCGCCTCCACTACACCTACCGCCAGTCCGTCGTCGTCGACGAAATCGAGCCGCGCGGCGGGCGGTTCCGCGAAGTCCACGAGATCATCTTTTCGCCGTCGGGCGAACGGACGGAAAGGGCAGCCGGCCGCGGGCACAACGATCTGAAACGGCTGACGCTGACGCCGGAGGATTTCGACGACATCCGCAACATCCAGCCCATCATGCTCACGCCTGAGATGCTGCCGCGTTACCGGGTCCGGTTCAAGGGAGAAGAGACCGTCGACGGGCTGGATTGCTGGGTTTTCGAGATGAGCCCACGACAGGTGTTTGACGGGTTCAGGATGTTCGACGGCATGATTTGGGTGGTGAAGAGCGAGGCGATGGTCATCCGGATTCACGGGCAGGCGGTGCCATCGGTGAGAGTATCGGGCAACGAGAACCTGTTTCCGCGCTTCACCACGATCCGCGCAAAAATCGACGGCAAGCACTGGTTCCCCGTTCTAACTCACGCGGACGACCTCCTGCCGTTCAGCAGCGGCGCATTGCGCATGAGACTTGAAATCCGCTATGCGGACTATAGGCGATTCGGCGCCGAATCCACGATCCGCTTCGAACCTGAACCCTAGCGCATCAATTCGCGGATCGAGAGGGCGATCAGGGCCAGCGTCAGCCCTGTCAGCACGACCACCGAAGTCCAGGCCACGGCGTTGTAGATGTGCGAGTTGACCCACTTTTTCATCAGCCGCTGCTTGTTGACCAGCAGGATCATGAAAACCAGCACGAACGGCAGCAGGATGCCGTTGATCACCTGTGAGGCAAGAATCATTCTGACCAGCGGGAAGCCGGGAACCAGCACCACGCCGGCGCCGATGACGATCAGGCCCGTAAACAACCAATAGAAGATGGGCGCTTCGCGGAACCGCTTGTTTACGCCCGATTCGAAACCCAGGCCCTCGCATACCGTGTAGGAGGTGGACAGCGGCAGAATACAGGCGGCGAAAAGCGAAGCGTTGAACAGGCCCGCGCTGAACAGGAGATACGCCGCGTTGCCAAACGGCTTCAGCCCGAGAGCGGCATCGGTGGCGTCGTTGATGTCGCGCGGCCGGACGCTGTGAATCGCGCCGGCGCAGGCGACGATAATGAAGAACGCGATCACCGACATGGCGATGCAACCAACGATCACTTCGATGCGCGATCCGGCGTAGTCCTTCGCGCTAACGCCCTTTTCGACCACCGCGGCCTGCAAGTAGAACTGCATCCATGGCGCCACCGACGTGCCCACCATGCCGATCAGCATCGTGATGTAGCCCGGGTCGAGCATCAGCACCGGCCTTACGCTATAGATGGCCGCCTCCTTCCAATCCGGCTTCACCATCACGCCAGAGACGATGTAGCAGACGTAGAGCGCCGTGGCGAAAAGGAAGATCTTCTCGACACGCGAATAGGTCCCCTTCACGACCAACAGCCACACCGCGGCCGAGGCGAGCGGTACGGTGATGTATCGCGAAATGCCGAACAGTTCGAGCGAACTGGCGATGCCTGCGAAATTGGCCATGACGTTGGTCAAGTTAGCGGCCACCAGCGCCGCCATCATGAAGAAGGTAGTGCGCAGGCCAAACTCTTCGCGGATCAGGTCGCTTAAGCCCTTGCCCGTCACCGCACCCATGCGCGAACACATCTCCTGCGTCACGATCAGCAGGAGAGTGATGGGCAACAGCGTCCAGAGCGGCAGATAGCCATATTTGGCGCCAGCTTGCGAATAGGTGAAGATACCGCCGGCATCGTTGTCGACCATGGCGGTGATGAAGCCCGGGCCGATGACGGCGAAAAAGACTGCCAGATGATACCGTGTCCGCCTGAACATCATTTCCTTCTCAGCAACGTGATGATGTCATCGGCGGTGACCACGCCTGCCATGCGCCCCTCGTCGTCCACAACAGGGAGCGCCAGAAGGTTGTATTTGTCGAACAACTCGGCTACGCGCGCCGCTTTGTCTGCGACATGCGCCGTCACCGGCTCTTCGGGCGACAGTTCGGCCACGGACGCGTCGGGCCGCGCGAGCAACGCGCGCGTTGCGGGAATGACGCCCGTCAGCCGGCCGTCTATGTCGGTCAGAAAGAGAGTCGTCACGCCGTCGGCCATGTCCGGCTGGCTGCGTACGGCTTCGATGGCGTCGCCGGCCGTGGCACTGTCGTGCACTGCCACGAATTCAGTGTTCATGAGACCGCCGGCGGTGTCCTCGTCGTATTCGAGCAACTCCTCAACTTCGGCCTTCGGCGCATCCTCCATCTCTTCGAGGATCTCTTCCGACATCCTTTCCTCAAGGTCGCCAAGCACGTCGGCCGCCTCGTCCGGGTCCATCTCCTCCAGAATATCGGCGGCTCGCTCAGTTTCCAGCGATTCGATGATCTGAGCCTGGATGTCCGGATCGACTTCGGAGAGGGCTTCGGCGGCAACATCGGCTTCCATCGCCGTGAACAGCGCCTCTCGATCATCGGGGCTGAGCTCCTCGACGATATCGGCCAAGTCGGCCGGACGCATCTTCTCGATCAGAGATGTCGAGATATTCAGCCGCAGCCGGCGCTGTGGATCGGGCTCGATGATGGAGCAATACTCCCAGCCGATCGAGTTTGGCGCAATTCTCGATTGCAGCCGGCGTATCATCCGCCGCGGGAGCACACCCTGGGCGAGCCGGCGGAAAACGCTCCGTAGCCCGATGTCAACTTCACGGATCAACAGGACATCATGGCCGTCCTCCCGGACGACTTCGAAGGTGACATCGTTGACGCGGACGACCTTGCGCCCTTGAGCGTCGATGATCTGCTGATCCAGGAGATCCCGTTCCAGCCGCAGCATGGATTCGTCGGGGTGGTAGGGTGTCAGGTTCTCGTCGCTTAGAAAGATGCCGTCCAGGCCGATGCGGTGAATCTGTTCCTGCCGGACGGTGAGCCAAGTGAAGGCGCCGCCGATGAAGAGCCGGTCAATGCGGACGGGGTGCGCGACGGGCACCAGCGCGGCGTCGCTCACCCGGCCAAGCACCCGCTGATTCAGTCCGTGGACTTTCAATCCCAGGAGCTCGGTCAGATAGAGTAGCTGTTCCGCCATCCGTCATCCCGGCCTCCTTTCGTTGTTTGCTCGGCACTCCCACTATCGCGCACCAGGGCGTGCACGGGCAATTGCCAAGAGCACACTTTCAATGCGCCCTCGCGCAAGTGAAAGGCCCTGCCGCATCGAATCGGCAAGGCCTCTGACGGCGGGGCGCTGGATGGCACTTCAGCGCGGCGGGCCGAAGAAGGCGACCACGCCCACCAGCAAAGTCGTCTGACTCTTGTGCAATCCGCCCGTACCGCGCTCAAACACTGCTTGGTCTGACCAGTCGCGCCGGTACTCCGCGCGGGCCAGGAACCCTTCCGCCATCTTGTATTCAGCCGTGAAAGTGAACTCCTTGAGTTTCTGCGGTGTCAACGTCGCCCAGCCGTGCTTGTCGTCGAAGTACTCAACGCGTGGGGTGAGGGCGACTTTCGGAGTCACCTGGAACTTGGCCGCCCCCGCGATCGCCACCCAATCCTGCGACCCGCCACCGATGATGTTCTCTGTGCCGTAGTCGAAATTCACGTAAAAATTGGCCTTCTCGGCTGGGGTCAGCAGAACGACCGTATCGAAAAAGTTGCGCTTGCCTTCATTTGTTCCGGTCTTCTCGGGGCCGGTGTAGTAGTTGTTAAACCAGCTCACCTTCGAGATCGTCAGCGCCGACGTCAGTCCGATCGTCTTGCCTGAGTTGTTGTCCTGAACGTTATTCCAGCCATTCAGCACTTGCACCCCCGCCGTGAAATTGCCGCTCAGCGGCTGCGTCACGCGCAGGCCCATGTGATAGTACGGGCCCATCGCATAGATGAACGAGCGCGAGTAGTTCCAATTCAGATGCGTCTCCGTGAGTTCGGCGCCGGCCGATGTGTAAAACTTGCCGAAGTCGAATTGCGTCCCCTTCAATTGCTTGGGCTTGAGGCTGACATATGCCTGCGGCACCCAATTCATGACGTCGCCGCCCGGCTCAGCGGCGTGAAACACCTTGTAGGCCTTGCCGAATCCGAGATCAAGCTTGAACCCGACCGGGTCCGCATCGTGCTCCAGCGTGAGTTTGGCCATGTTCAGGCTGAACTGGTTGGCCATGACGTCGAAGTTCCGATAGAGGTTGCCCCCGGAAGCGGGGTGGTTGAAGTTCAGGCTGTAGTAGCCGTCCACCAACCCGCTGAACTTTATCGGGCCAGCCGACCATGCCGGCGCTGTTGATGCCGTGGCCGCGCCGGGTGGTGCGCTCTGGGGCGTGTCCTGCGCCCGAACCGCTTCATCTGCCGCACCGCAAAGCAGCAACAGCTTGAGAACACACGCATAGCTTCTCATGAGTGGTCGACCGTCTCCGTTGGTTTGGATTGTGTGCTACGGCGACAAGGCTGCAGCTCTGACGTGTTAGGCGATTGTATGCAGCGTTCGGCTGCCTCCGCCAATAGATGTTTTCGATCAAACCGATAAAAAGTTTGCGCTTCTACAATTTCGCGATCCTGGCGATGATGGTGAACAATCGCCTTGTCGTACGACACCGGCTCCCCGTCCATCGAGCCCGCCCGCATCCTCTTCTCAAGTTAAGGAGTCCAATGAAATCCGCGAAACTGCTGACAACCCTATTGGCTGTGGCCTCTTTCCCGGCTGCCGCACAAGAGGCCGCGGCCGACAAACTGGCTGCCCTCGAATCCAGCGTCAGCGCCGCCCAGACGTCGGGGGACAACGCCTGGATGCTGGTCAGCACTGCTCTGGTGCTTCTGATGACCGGCCCCGGCCTGGCGCTCTTCTATGGCGGGCTGGTCCGCAAGAAGAACATCCTCGGCACCATGATGCAGAGCTTCATCATGATGGCCCTTGCCACGATCCTCTGGACCGTGGTTGGCTACAGTCTGGCCTTCGGTGAAGGCAGTGCGTTCCTTGGAGATCTGCGCTACCTGATGCTCAACGGCGTCGGCGGCGCCCCCAACGCCGACTATGCCGCCACCATCCCGCACCAGACTTTCATGTTCTTCCAGATGATGTTCGCCATCATCACCCCGGCGCTGATCACCGGCGCGTTCGCCGAACGCATGAAGTTCAGCGCCATGCTTCTTTTCATGACCCTTTGGTCGCTACTCGTGTACTACCCCATGGCCCACATGGTCTGGGGCAAAGGCGGCATGCTCAACGCCTTCCTCGGCGGCAGCGTACCCTGCTTCGACTTCGCGGGCGGCACCGTCGTCCACATCACATCCGGCGTCTCGGCCCTGGTTTGCGCGCTCTACCTGGGCAAGAGGCTGGGCTATCCGACTGAACCAATCAAACCCCATTCGCTCGTTTTGAGCTTCATCGGCGCCTGTCTGCTATGGGTAGGCTGGTTCGGCTTCAACGCGGGCAGCGCACTTAGCGCAGGCTCTCTAGCCTCCTCGGCGTTTCTGGCCACGCACTTGGGCGCATCAGCCGCAGTATTCGGATGGCTCGCCATGGAATGGATTCAGGTGGGCAAGCCGAGCATTCTGGGCGGCATCTCCGGCGCGGTCGCCGGGCTGGTCGTCATCACACCCGCATCCGGTTTTGTCACCCCCGGCTCGGCCATGATCATGGGCTTCCTTGGCGGCGTGGTCTGCTACTTTATGGTCGTGAAGATCAAGAACAAATTCGGTTACGACGATTCCCTCGACGCCTTTGGCGTACACGGTGCGGGCGGCACGCTTGGCGCGATCCTCACCGGCGTCTTCGCCACCAACGCCGTCAACAACGCACTGAAGGATTCCGCCGGCAAACCCGCCGCCCTCGGCCTGGTGGATGGCAATGGCGGCCAGATCGTCAATCAGTTGATCGGCAGCGCCATCGCCTGGGGCCTGGCCATCGTTGGAACTCTGATCATCCTGAAGATCTGCGACATGACCCTCGGACTCCGCGTCAGCGCTGAGGACGAGACCGAAGGCCTTGACCTCAGCCAGCACGGCGAGGAAGGCTACAATCTGGACACCTAAGGGGAGGGAAAAGTCATGAAGAAAATCGAAGCCATCATTCAGCCATTCAAGCTCGAAGAAGTGAAGGAAGCGCTCAAGGCCATCGGCGTCGATGGGATGACCATCACCGAAGTCCGCGGCCATGGGCGCCAGAAGGGCCACAAAGAGGTCTATCGCGGACAGGAGTATCAGGTTGATCTCCTGCCCAAGGTCAAGGTCGAACTGGTGGTCGGCGACGACCGTCTCGACGAGATCGCTTCCGCCCTTGCCGGCGCAGCCCGTACCGGCAAGATCGGCGACGGCAAAATCTTCGTCTATGATGTCGCCCAGGCCATCCGTATTCGCAACGACGACCGCGGCGACTCAGCTCTGTAGTCGTTTCACAACCACCATGCCGCGGACCTGCGTCCTCATGAGGCGTAGGTCCGCGCGTCCTCTCCTTTCCCCCGCCGATTCCAGCCATTGAAACCTCTCCGCGTCTTACAATGACGCGAGGAGTAGACTTCATGGCAGACATCCAGCAGATTCTCCGGCAACTCGGCATCCAGGCGTCCAACCCCGGCGCCTGCGGCAAGAGCTGGATCGACACCGCCCAGGGCGGCGAACTGGTCTCATTGAACCCCGCCACGGGCGAGCCCATCGCCACGGTCCGCATGGCGTCGGAAGAAGATTACGACCGTGTCGCCGCCGAGACGCACGAGACCTTCCTCCGCTGGCGATTGCTGCCCGCTCCTAAACGCGGTGAAATCGTCCGCCAGATCGGCGAGGAGTTGCGCGCCAACAAGGAACCGCTGGCCGCGTTGGTCACTCTTGAAATGGGCAAGATCATCGCCGAAGGCCGCGGCGAGGTACAGGAGATGATCGACATCGCCGACTTCTCCGTCGGCCTCTCCCGCCAACTCTACGGCCTCACCATGCACAGTGAACGCGCCGAACACCGTATGTACGAGCAATGGCAACCGCTTGGCATCGCCGGCGTCATTTCCGCTTTCAACTTCCCCGTCGCCGTCTGGAGCTGGAACGCGATGATCGCCGCCGTCTGCGGTGACTGCGTCCTCTGGAAACCCTCGTCCGACACGCCGCTCACCGCCATCGCCGTCCAGAACAGCTGCAACCGCGTCCTCGAACGCCACGGCTGGCAGGGCGTCTTTACGCTCGTCATCGGCAAGGGCCGCACGGTTGGTGAAAGCATGTTGCACGATGCCCGCGTTCCCCTGGTCTCCGCCACTGGCAGTTGCACCATGGGCTACCGCGTCGCCGAAGTCGTCGGACGACGCCTCGGCCGCACCATCCTCGAACTCGGCGGCAACAACGGCATCATCATCACCGAATCCGCCAACCTCGATCTCGCCCTGCGCGCCGTCCTGTTTGGCGCGGTCGGCACCGCCGGCCAGCGCTGCACCACCATCCGCCGCATCTTCCTTCAAAAGAAGATCGCCGCCGGATTCATCGAACGTCTCCGCGCCGCTTACTCGCAGATCCGCATCGGCGATCCGCTCGACGAATCCACAGTCATGGGACCGCTGGTCAACCGCGCCGCCGTCGATGAAATGATGGAAGGCATCGCCAAGGCCAAATTCCAGGGCGCCGAAATCCTCCATGGCGGCAATGCCGTCGAACGCGGCGGCGGATTCTTCGTCGAACCCACCCTCATCCGCGCCTGGCCGCACATGCCCGTCGTCGCCGAGGAACTCTTCGCGCCGGTGCTTTATCTGATGGAGTACGACACGCTCGACGAGGCCATCGAATGGCACAATGCCGTCCCGCAAGGCCTCTCATCCGCCATCTTCACCGACAGCGTCTCGGCTGCCGAAACCTTCCTTAGCGTGCGCGGCAGCGACTGTGGCATCGCCAACGTCAACATCGGAACAAGCGGCGCGGAAATCGGCGGGGCGTTTGGCGGCGAAAAGGAGACTGGCGGCGGCCGCGAAGCCGGCAGCGACAGTTGGAAGCAGTACATGCGCCGGCAGACCGTCACCATCAACTGGTCAAAGGACCTGCCTCTCGCGCAGGGAATCGAGTTCAACGTATGAAACAAATCATCGGCGTTTTGTTTGCGGCATCGCTGCTCGCACAGTCTCCTGTCCGCCGTGTCACAGACCCTGGCGTCGTCACCACTCGCCAGGAAATCACACCCGCCGGTGTACCCGCCGTCTTCGATGGGCGCGTCTTCGGCGTCGTCTTTGGCCGCGATTCATTCGATCTGTACGTCCTCGCCGCCACCGGTCTGTACCGCTACGATTGGGCCGCCAACAAGGTGGTCGAACGGCTCGATGCTGGCCGCCGGCCCTCTTTGCAAGGCGTTGCCTTTGATCCCGTCGCAGGCCACGCTCTGTTCTCCGGCGCAGACCGCGCCCCAGGCGTCTGGCTCGCCCGGGCTCTCGCCGGAAAGCCTATCGTCGCCGAGAAGCTCGGAGCCAGCATCTCCGGCGCGCCCGTTGTAGCTTCGAAGGGCTGCAACGGAGGCCCGCGCCTGGCGGCCTTGCCGTTGATCTTCAACAACCAAGTCGCCTTTGTTGACCTGGACGGCGCGCGACCTGCCATCAAGGCCGACGTCTCCACAGCTCCCGCGTCCGTCGTCATCTCCGACGACAGTTGCACCGCCTGGGTCTCTCATTGGGGTGGCCGCAAACCCAAGCCCGGCGAAAAGACCGCGCCCACCGGCCTCGCCAAAACCGCCGACCAGGTTCCCATCGACGCCCGCGGAGTCGCCGCCTCCGGCACAGTCTCGCGCATCGACGCTCAATCCGGCAAGGTCATCGTCGAAATCGAAACCGGACTTGCCCCGACCTCCCTCGCCTGGGATCAGGGCCGCAATCGTCTCTATGTCGCCAACAGCAATGCCGACTCCGTCTCCGTCATCGACACCTCGACCAACAAACTCCTGGCCACCTGGACCATCGACCCCTTTGACCAGCGCGCCCCCGGCGTCGCCCCCACCGCCCTCGCCCTCGACGCCAAGGCCCGCCGACTCTATGTTGCCCTTGGCGGCATCAACGCCGTGGCTATTCTCGATACAACCAATGGCCGGCTTACGGGCATGATCCCCACCGCCTGGTATCCGTCGTCTCTCGCGCTCAGCTCCGATGGAAAGCGACTTGCCGTCGGTGCTCTGCTGGGCGCGGGCTCCGGCTGGCGCGATACACCAAAGCAGCGTTACGTCCACACCTACCGCGGTTCGGCCGCCGTCATCGACATCCCTGATGCCGCCCAACTCGCCAATTTTTCCACTGCCGTCGCCGAGAATACCCACCTCACGCTGAAGGGCCGCTCCGTCCGCCAGCCAGTCGCCACTGGCCCGCGCCCCGCGCCCAAAGCCATTCCGGCCCGTTCCGGCGATCCGTCGCTCATCGAACACGTCGTCTACATCGTCAAGGAGAATCGCACCTACGACCAGCTCTTCGGCGACCTCCCCGCAGGCGATGGCGACCCATCCCTGGTCATGTTCGGTCAGGACGTCACGCCCAATCAACGCGCCCTCGCCCGCCGCTACGTTCTGATGGACCGCTTCTTTGCCACCGGCGGAAACAGCGCCAACGGTCACCAATGGGTCACCCAGGCAAACGAGGTCGCCTACACGCTTTGGCCCGGCTACGAGGGCCGCAGTTACCCATATGACGGCACCGATCCGCTGGCTTATTCCCGTGGCGGTTTCCTTTGGGATGCCGCCCTCAAGGCCGGCAAGACCGTCAAAGTCTATGGCGAATACGCCCCGCGTCTCAGCGAAGCCAAGCCTCCGCAGCGCGCCGAGTATCTCGCCCGCTGGCGCAAGGGCGATGACTTCTCGACGGAGTTCAAAGTTTCATCTCCTATCCCGCCTTTGGACGCCCTGCTCGCCCGAAACTACCCCACCTACACCAACGCCGTCCCTGACCAGGTCCGCGCCAGCATCTTTCTTAAGGATGTCGAAGCCTGGACACAGGAGAAGAAGATGCCCAATCTCGTCATCGTCCAACTCCCTTCCAACCACACATACGGCGCAACCCCTGATGCATCCTCCCCCAAGGCAATGGTCGCCGACAACGACCTCGCCCTCGGCCGCATCGTTGAAGGCCTTTCGCATTCGCCCTTCTGGCCGAAGATGGCCGTCTTTGTCGTCGAGGACGACGCCCAAAACGGTGTCGATCACGTCGACGGCCACCGCACCGTGGCCACCGTCGCCAGCCCGTATGCGCGGCGAGGCGCTGTGGATTCCACCTTCTACTCGAACCAGAGCATCGTCAAGACCATCGAGTTGATCCTCGGCCTGCCCGCGCTGTCGCTGTTCGACCTCATCGCCAACGACATGCGCGCGTGCTTCAGCGACACGCCGAATCCCGAACCCTACATCGCCCTGACCCCTACCCAGTCGCTCGACGACCTGAATCCGCCCGTCGCGGCGCTGCGTGGCAAGGCCCGCCAGGCGGCCATCGATTCGGCAAAAATGCGCTGGGAGGTGCCCGATGCCGCGCCCACCGAGCGCCTGAATCGCATCGTCTGGGGCATGATCCGTGGTTGGGACAAACCGTATCCGCAGCCGCCCCAAAACGTCTTCGCGCCCCTTTCGCTCGACATCGACGACGACGACCGGTGAGATTCTTTCGGCCGCCGTCCCACTATCTCTTGTCATGCGAAAGAGCATCTGTTTGGCAGCGGCCTGTCTTTTCACTCTCCTGCCCGCCTCCGGCGACCCGCCGGAAGCAATCTCCCAGGAACTCCAATTCACCGAACGCACTCTGGCCGACCTGCAGTCGCTGAAGACCGACGTCTCTGCCCTCCAAACCCGCCTCGACTCCCTCATCGCCGCTCTCAGCGAACGTAAGGGACAATTGCAGAACGCGAAACCGGCCCCGTTCGGCGGTGTCGCCGCGATCTCGACCGTTGCTGACCGGCCCGACTCTAAGCCACCAACCGTCCGGTGTGCCGCCCTCACCAAGGAAGGCGTCCGTTGCACACGCGCCGCTATCCCCGGTCAGCGCTACTGCAAACAACACGCACTAGCCAAGCAGAAGTAGCCCTCTTTACGCCGCCCTGCGCAAGATCCCCCAATAGGCGCTGGTACGTCCGACACCACCTCGAAGTGGTTGACTGCGAGATGCGCCAAAAGCCCCTGGATCAGCCGCTCAAAGAAAATTTCTATATTTGTATGTCACCATTCGTCGCCCGCGGGCCTCCAACCACTAACCCGCTCCCTGATTGCAGAGAAAAGGAGTAGAAACTACATGCGACGGGGAAAACTAACAAAGTCCCTTTGGAGGCATCAAACGGCGCTTCTGATAGCCGCGCTTCTCGTTCCGGCTTTTGCGGCCGGCGCGGACAAACGAAACGCAACGAAGGCAAACACCGCCAGTTCCCCATCAACCAGTTACCGCGTCATCGGATGGAATGACCTAGGCATGCACTGTGTCGATGGAAACGACTATTCAGTCTTCTCCATCCTCCCGCCGTACAACAACTTGCACGTCCAACTGGTCACGCCCGATGGCAAGCTGGTCAAGAGCCCAACCGGGCTGACTCTCACTTACAAGGCCGTCGCCGACCCCGACGGCTCCATCAACCGCACATCCATTGGCAAGACCAACTTCTGGGACTTCGTCCTGCCCCTCTTCGGCGTGAAACTCGCTCCGGACATGGGGCTTGCCGGCAAAGCTATGCCCGGTGTAGCCAACGTCCCCAGGGCACTCACTTGGGATACTACCAACCTTCAATGGAAGGCGGAGGGCATACCCATCACACCCTACCCGGATGGTGGTGGCGCCAAGAACTACTACCCTCTCATGCGCGTCGTTGCCAAGAACACCAGTGGTGGCACCCTTGGCACGACTGACGTTGTTCTGCCGGTGTCGGATGAAATGGATTGCCGCGGCTGTCACGCCACCGGCACCGAAGCCGCCGCTCGCCCGCCTTCGGGTTGGGTGACCGGCTACCCGGCGGAAAAGGACTACAAATTCAACATCCTTCGCCTCCACGATCCCAAACGCGACCCGGCCCCCTGGAAATCCTTACTCGCTCAAGTGGGCTACAACCCCGCCGGCCTGGAGGCCACCGCCAAGGGCGGCACCCCCGTCCTCTGCGCCAAGTGCCACCTGTCCAACGCCTTGCCCGGCACCGGCTTTGGAACCATCCAGCCGCTTACCCAGGCCATCCACGGCAAACACGCCATGGTGTTGGATCCCACCAACAACCAGATCCTGGACTCCGCCAACAACCGATCTGCCTGTTACCGCTGCCACCCCGGTTCTGAGACCAAGTGCCTCCGCGGCGCAATGGGCCACGCGACCGCCGCCGATGGCAGCAACCTGATGCAGTGCCAGAGTTGCCACGGCGGCATGAGCCAGGTCGCTTCGGCCACCCGCAAGGGCTGGCTTCAGGAGCCCTCCTGTGAGAACTGCCACACCGGCATCGCCACTCGGAATTCGGGAGCCATCCGCTTCCTGAACGCCTACGACGCCAATGGCTCGTGGCGACAACCCGCCGATAGCCGCTTCGCCTCAAACACCGGCAAGCTCTATCGCACCTCCGCCGGGCACGGCAAACTGCAATGCGAAGCCTGCCACGGCTCCACCCACGCCGAGTATCCCACTGACCACCGCAACGACAACCTCCAGAACAACGCCCTCCAGGGGCGCGCAGGCACGCTTTCTGAGTGCGGCGCCTGCCACGTGACGACGCCTTCGAACTACTCCGGAGGACCGCATGGCATGCACCCGGTCGGCGCGTTCTGGGTGGACAAGCACCATGACTATGCAGAAAGCCGCGGCGTGGGCGAATGCCAAGGCTGCCATGGCGTGGACTACCGCGGCACGGTACTGTCGCGCACCTTCACCGCCCGCACGTTCAGCCACGACGGCAAGAAGTGGGCCTTCGCTGCTGGAACCCAGATCGGCTGCTACAACTGCCACAACGGGCCCAAAGGCGGTGACTGATCAGCCGGCCCGCTGACTGACCGAATGGGATGACAAGCAAGCGCCATGCGGTTTGGTCCTGAGGACAGACCATCCGGATGGCGCTTTGGCTCCTTCGGGTATTCGGTTCAACTGCCTACGAAAGTCAAATCCCCTCACTAGCGCCTCCCCTGTCACGCGGCTGATACCCGCCATTGCTGAGGTGATGCACGCCCTCCAATCGAGAACTCAGACGGGTGCGTGCGCGAACCGTTGGCTGACAGGTCTCAGGTGCGGATTCTAGCCCGTCGAGGCGCCCCGCGCCTTCGGCAGGTTGAGGATTTGTTCGACCCGCTGGACGAGATCCTCCACGGCGAAAGGCTTGCCCATCAATGACACGCCAGCCTCTGTCCTGAGAAGGCCCGCTGCCTCGGCGTCCTCCGACGCTCCCGTCATGAAGACGACCGGTGTCTCGGGATACAGATACCTGACTTCGAGAGCAAGTTTCCCGCCACCCAAGCCGGGCAGCGTCAGATCGGTCACCAGCAGGTCCACGGAGGCGCGCCTCTGCTCCAATTCTTCCAGCGCCTCTTCGGCCGACCGGGCCTCGATCACCTCAAACCCACGGCGCCGCAGCCCCTTGGCCAACAACGCCCTTAACCCATCCTCGTCCTCCGTCAATAGGACGTTCCCGCGTTTCTCGGCAGAAGTCATGGGCTGAGCTACTTCGCCCGGCGGTTCAGCCGGCATTACGAGCACCAGCCGCGCCCCCCTGGCGCACTCTTCGACCCACGCCCGGCAGCCGGCCTCGATAAGCCGGCGCAACTGCTTCATCGGGCCAAATGCCGGATCATTGCCCACCTTGGGCCCGGCGAATGGGTCAAGCAGCGCCTCGGCTTCGGCTTCAGTCCTGCCATCGAATTCGAACCGGATTTCGGCCTCACCCTGCTCCGGGTGTCCTTCGGCTGTGAACTGGATTTCGCTGGAGACCTGCCTCACCGATTCCGCCAACGCCGTCACCTCGGACTCTTTCAACAGCACATGCGCTGGTTCGCCCAGCACCTCCGCCTCGTGGCCGGTCGCCCAAGCGCCTAGGTCGAATCCCCCTCCAGCGGCCGTTTCTCCCTCCTCTGGCATCGGGTTCAATTGCGCCGTCAACCGTCCCAGCCGCTCGGCCGCGTTCAGAATCTCTTGAATGTCGCCACGTCGGACATCGCTAGCCGGCAGACTGTCCATGATCTCGGTCGAATACCCGCCCACAATCATCAGCAGGTTGTTCGCAACATGCGCCACCCGAGCGGACAGCTTCCCGGCCGCCTCAATTCGCGCCATCAGCCGCGAGCTGCGTTCCGCCCGGACGTCGTCCTTGCGATCGATCGTCATCACCCGCACGCTTGCCGCGTCAGCTAATGCCATGTCCCGGCACTGCCGCACGTTCGCTTCGGCGTCGATTAGCCGGTAGTCGATTGACGCCTGCCAGTTCTCTTCGTCGCGGCGGTAGAACTCCAGGAACACGACCCGATCCCCGGGGTGGATGCGTGTTTCGGCCCAACTTTGCAGACTCTGCCACGATTCGGGCGGCAGCCCGAATTCCCGTTCGGCGTTCGCCGACTGGCATACCAGGCCTTCCGACTCGCGGTCGATCATCCAGAGTATTGCCCCACCCATCTCCGGCAATGCCCGGCCGACCGGTTCAGATTCTGGGATCTCTTCCACCGTCA
>Ga0116171_10003466_pt1 | contig 14581 bp, 14 predicted proteins | sample AD_JPNHW2_MetaG_FD_89798 | JGI IMG/M metagenome (GOLD analysis project Ga0116171, IMG submission 89798) | Active sludge microbial communities of municipal wastewater-treating anaerobic digesters from Japan - AD_JPNHW2_MetaG | ecosystem: Engineered > Bioreactor > Anaerobic > Digestate | place...
AATTATATAAAATTTTCATACGATGTACAATCAATTGAACAAAACGATTCTTTGATATATTTATATGCATCACTGACTGAATGTTTTTCAACAACTTTTTAATTTAACAGTATAAAGTTATTTCTGATTTGAATACACTACATATGTTTTTTATATGATTATATGATGGAGAGATATGATGTTGAAGACATAAATCTGCCGGGAGAAAAAACATTCCGGTTCAGAAATCTGCATCGGACAGGGGGCTTGCTTTACCAGAAAGCGATTATTTTATCTTTTACTTCTTTAGCGGTCTTTTCATTTTTGAGGTATTTTACTATTTCCAATGCGAATAGGGCGGCGCAACCAGCCCCTATCCCTGTAATAATCGATCCGTCTGATACAACATTTTCGTGAAGATGTATTCCTTCTGTAATTTCATTTTCATATCCGGGGAAACAGGTAAATTTTTTATTTTTTAATATCCCCGCTTTAGAAAGCACCATCGGTGCAGCACATATTGCGGCGGTTAATCCTCCCGCGGCGTGGATTTTTTTAATTATATTTATAATTCTATTATCATTCTTTAAGTTTGTACTGCCCGGCATACCTCCCGGAAGTATTATTGCGTCAAAATTAAAATTCTCATCGAGATGAATATCTGCAGTAACAGGAATCCGGTGAGACCCCGTTACAGGGTTATTTTTAAGTGCGGCGGTTACAGCTTCAATTCCCGCGCGTCTCAGAATGTCTATAACAGTTACTGCTTCAATCTCTTCAAAACCTTCAGCTAATGGGATGAGTACTTTCATTTTATTTCTCCTGGTGCTGCAGAATTAATCCTTACAAAATGCTATAGTTTTAAAGGCGCGCCTGATTCTTTAACCTGTGCGAGTTTATTTTTAAGATCGCTTTCAAGCTTCTGCAGCTCGACTTCAGCCTGTGCCCGTTTTGTTTTACCCTCTGCCTGGATCTTGAGTGTTTCGTCTATTGTCGCGATGAGGTTATCATGAACTTTTTTCAGTGTTTCAATTTCGACAATTCCTTTTTCTGATTCTTTTGCTACTTCAATGCTGCTTGTTTTAAGAAGCTCGGAATTTTTTGTAAGAAGTTCATTTGTTGTTTCAGAAACTTTTTTCTGAAGCTCCAGTGTTTTTTTCTGTTTGAAAAGGCTTATTGCGATAACCACCTGGTTTTTCCATAGCGGTATTGTGTTCAGTATTGAACTCTGAATTTTTTCCACCAGAAGCTGGTCGTTGTTCTGAATCAGCCTTACCTGCGGGAGTGTCTGTATCGCGATCATTCTGCTCAGTTTAAGGTCATAGATTTTTTTTTCAAACCTGTTTATCATCTGTGAGAGATCCTGAACCTTCTGCGCATCAAGAGTATCTTTCGATGCTTCTGCTTTCGTTTTGACTTCGGGGAGTGTTTTTTCCTGAAGCTCCTTAAGTTTCAATTCTCCTGCGAGTATAAAAATATCCAGTTCTGTCAGATATTCTTTATTCTTTTCATAGAGAGAGTCGAGGAGTGTAACGTCTTTCAGAAGCTGCATCCTGGCCTTTGTCATCTCATCTGTTATTTCTTCAATATGATGTTCTATCGACTGATATTGTGCTACGAATTTTTTAGCTCCGGCGAAAAGGTTCCCCAACAGAGGAATTTTTGACATCATGCTTTCGTTTGAAAGAGAATCGACATCAATTTTTTTAACAGTAAGCATGAGGTCTGTCAGTACTCCTCCAACCTCGCCGGCATCTTTCGCTTTAACCTGTTCGAGTATACTGTCGGCGAAATTGGAAATGTTAGTCTGAGCTCCGACTCCGTACTGAATTATACCCTGAGAATCATTAACATCTATCCGGGCCATGACCTGTTCAACTTTAAGTTTCTGGTCACCTGTGAGATTATTTATTGAGACTTCATTTTTTAATTGCTGAGCTGCTCCTTCCATTGTATCCTCCGGGATTACAGATTATTATCCTTCATATTTCATTGTTTTTTCCAGAACTGATATCTCCGTGTTGAGATCAAGCAGATCGTCTTCCAGGAGATTGTGCAGTTGCCTGGAGTAGGTTTCCTGTATAGAATCGAGCATTGTTTCAACTCTCTTCAGTGAATCTCCAATCTCTTTTGTTTTATCTTTTCGCGCAGAGAGCTCTACATACTGATTTACAATTTTTTCAGTTGCATCGAGATAGTAATTTATGAACTGCCGTGCTTTCGGTATGTCACCGGGATTTTTTGCCAGATACTCAAATATCTCTGCGCCGGTTTTGCAGATATCCTGAACTTTGCCCGCCACTAAATTATCCGCGATCATGCGGGTATTGCTTCTTAATTTTTTGAGTTTTTCAATACCGCCTTTCACTGCTTTTTCACTCGCAACAGCTTTGAAGGGATCTGTTAAGTCCGAAATTTCTCTGGTCATAATGATTTTAAGAGCTTTGTATATGAGGTAATAAACAAGAATGCCCACCGCAAATGATACAAGATAGCTTCTGAAAAAAAAGAAGTAATGAAAAGCTTTTGCAGAAATAATTCCCAGAATCAGTGATATTAAAAATCTTAGAAACATTGTTCCTCCAAATTCTTTTGCAGCCTTTGAACAGAGCAGGGCGTCATTTCTTTGATCCCATAGAAACTTGATTTATATTGCGTTATCTGAATCTGTCAATTGTTACCGGTATTTTGTGAAGCCGTGAAATTTTTCTCTGGATTCCGGAACTGATATAGATCGATTCAGATTGAATTGTTTAACAGTATTATTAGAATTTTTTATAAAATAATAATTTTGGAAGATTAAATCAAGGGGAATTTAGTTTTTAAATGGTTTATATTACAGAGGGTACTTCTTTGAAGAAGTAAAAGCTTATCGGAACATTTTATTTTTAAACTTAAAGCCGCGGCTCATTTGTTTCATATGGGTGACTCGATTAAAATATTTAATACGTTAAATGTTAATATCATGAATTTTTATTGATTTTTTTGATTGGGATAATGATATTTAAATCCGGCAGCTGATCCGGAATTTAACATTTATTTTTAATGAAATTATGATGAAGCAGTAAGGTTGGGTCTGGATCTATAAATAATTATTAACAGGAGAAAATTTGATGAAAAAGTATTTTACCGTTTTTTTTGTTATCATGGCATTGGTAATATCAGGAATGACATTCACAGCATCAGCCAAAGAAAAAAGTAAGAAGTCGACGGTTGAGCAGAAGGATGATGATAAAGATAAACTACTGAAGAAGAAAGCTAAGAAAGATAAAAAAGCTAAAGACGACGATAAGGACAAGAAGAAAGACAAAAAAGCTAAAGACGACGATAAGGACAAGAAGAAAGACAAAAAAGATAAAGACGACGATAAGGACAAGAAGAAAGACAAAAAAGATAAAGACGACGATAAAGACAAGAAGAAAGATAAAAAAGCTAAAGACGACGATAAAGACAAGAAGAAAGATAAGAAAGATAAAGACGACGATAAAGACAAAAAGAAAGATAAAAAGAAGAAAAAGGGCAGCGATGATGAAGAAGATTCATCTGATAGCACTAAAAACAAAGACGTACAGAAAGATAAAAAAGAATATAAAAAAGTTAAGCATGACAAAGGAGCAGATGAGAAAGAACTCGGCTCAGATGAAAAAGGCCGCATGATTTACGAAGGACCCAGAGGCGGACATTATTACTACACGGATCACGGAACAAAAGTTTATATTAAACAGGATAATTGATATATTGCGTAAACTGCCGGAGTAAAATCCGGCAGTTTATCTATATAGGAATTACCTTTGCATTCGGGAAGTCAATGTCTGATGAATCGTTTACTCCGGAAAATATGAAAGACTTGACCTTTATTAGAATTCATATTAAATGATATTATTATAAGAGGATCTGAATGATATTAAAAAAGCTTTTCACAGCATTTCTGTTTGTGCTAACTCCTGTTTTGTTAAGCGCAAGTCAGGCTGAACACGTTGTACCTACGGAGCTGTCAATTTTATGGGTACTCCCTTTCGTAGGGATTCTTCTATGTATTGCAATTATACCGCTTATTAACGGGCACTTCTGGGAAAAAAATCTATGGTGGATATCACTGGGTGTTTTCTGTATTCCAATGTCACTTATTTTCACAATATTTATGGGTGAACAGTTAAGGGAGCTTACGTTTGAGAAGGCCCTGGAGTATATTTCATTTATAATACTGCTCGGGTCACTCTTTACAATATCCGGTGGTATTTTAATCAAAGGATCACTTAACGGCACTCCTGTTGTAAACTCAATTTTCCTGTTTATCGGAAGCATCATAGCAAGTTTTGTCGGTACTACAGGCGCATCAATGCTTCTGATAAGGCCGTTGATCCGAGCTAACAGCTCAAGGAAAAATAAAGCTCATATAGTTATATTTTTTATATTTTTAGTCAGTAATATCGGAGGATTACTTACTCCGCTTGGAGATCCTCCTCTGTTTCTGGGATATCTTCAGGGTGTTCCATTTACATGGACATTACGTTTATTACCGCAGTGGGCTGTTGCAAGCTCCATAGTGCTCGCTATATTTTATTTCTTTGATGTTTTTATGTACAGGAAAGAGACTGGAACAGTATCCATCTCACAGGGCTCAAGTCCTGCAGCAGATCAGAGAGGATTCTTTTCTATAGAAAATGATATAACCAATTCCCTGGAAATTCTTGATCTTAACAGACTTGCTGATAAAGGAAGAATTACTCTTCAATCGCTTGCCACTGTCCGGAGATATTTAAATAACGCAAAAGAAACACTCCTGGAGCTGTCAACTGTCAGAACGGATAACCGGAGTGAAAAATTCGGGATAGATGGAAAACTGAATCTGGTATTACTTGCCGGTATAGTAATATGTATTTTTATGCAGGGTGTTATGGTTAAAAAGTTTCCCGGTAAATGGCCGGCGTTTGGACCTCAGGAGCTGGGGATGCTTATATTAACAGGAATCTCACTTTTAATAACTCCTCTTGCGAGTGAAACCAGAAAGCTGAATGGCTTCACCTTCGGGCCTATAAAAGAAGTAGCATTCTTATTCGCAGGAATTTTTGCCGCGATGATTCCGGCTCTGCATATACTCCAGCACAAAGGGGCAGCTTTAGGTATTGTCAAACCATGGCAGTTTTTCTGGGCTTCGGGCTCACTGTCATCGTTTCTTGATAACGCACCGACTTACCTGACGTTTTTGTCAGTCGGCAAGGGTTTGAATCTTCCGAATGACCTGGGATTTGTCCTTAACGATGGTACAGGCCTTTCAGCAGCGGTTCTTGCAGCTATATCATGCGGTTCTGTTTTTATGGGTGCCAATACTTATATAGGAAATGGCCCGAATTTTATGGTACGTTCAATTGCTGAAGAGAATGGAGTAAAAATGCCGAGCTTTTTCGGTTATATGCTTTACTCCGGCAGCATATTGATCCCGACTTTTATTTTAATTACATTTATATTTTTTATCTGAGATTAGAATTACAAAAGTTAAACGTTATATAATTTTTTGAAAAATTACTCCCCTCCCTTTACAGGGAGGGGTTTTATAAGACTACTGAGAACCGTTACATATCCCCCATATATCTTTTTAACATAATATTACCGGCGTGCAGCAGTTTATGAATATTAAATTCCTGTTCTCCGGAGTGCATGTTCTATAAAATCATATGTGAAACCAGGCAATAAATTTGACTAAATACGTAAAATGCTCTATTTTTTTAATATAATTTTTAAAAAAATTATCCAATAAAAAAGGAGAATGAAATTATGTTCATTTATCAAACATACAGAGCTTTTATTTTGAAGTTTTTAGTACTGCTGGCCGCCGTTATTGTTTCAAACGGAAATGTACTTCTGGCAAGTGATCTTTCGGATGCCTCACAGCTTCGTGAAAAATGTGAGACTGAATTCAAAGTTATGGAAGTACCGGTAAAAAACTTTGGAAATAATTATGTGAAAAAAAATTATCAGACAGGAATGGAACTAATTAGGGATGCCAAGATCAAGATAGCACAATCGAAATACCAGGATGCAATTGCCATCTACAATAAATTTTTGAAACTGCATTATGAGATATATAAGGAACTTTCCGCAGATTATATCCACAGAACTGAAATGATATACAATGATACTGCCGTAGATCTGGTCGATTTTATTGATAACGCCAAAGTAAGCCAGTATTTCAGACTGGCTAATCAGAATATTGTCGATGCGAAAAAGGCCGCAACAGCGGAAAATTTTAAACTGGTAATTGAAACATGCAGGATATCAAAAAAATATTCTATCGATTCATACAGGGAAGCCGGGAAACCTGTTCCCGATCAGTATAAGAAAGATATTAAGGATAACGGCAAAGAGTTATTTCAGAATTAGAAAAATAATAAGTCGAAAGATCAGGTATATGCTTTTATAATTGAATTGCACCTGATTTTATTTTTGAGAGGATGTTCAGTTCCTGAAAAGCAACTGTCTTTATGATTGTATAACCGGGTAGAATTTTTTTCCGGGATGTTATTAGAATGATGTTTTTTAATCTTCATTAAGAAATGTATGGAGTATCTTCATGACCTGAGGCATCATCTTATTGATTTCAGCCATCTCATCCGACGAAAATTTAGAGAGTACATGGTCAGATACCGACATGGCCTCATTCTCCGGTCTCCCTATTCCAAAGCGAATACGGTGAAAATCAGCGCTGCCTGTTTCTGTAATAATTGATCTTATACCGTTATGGCCCTTGTGGCCCCCGGCAAATTTTGTTTTCACATCGCCGAATTTAAGTTCAAGTTCGTCGTGAAATACTATAAGACTGGAGTGGTTCACTCCGTAGAAATCCATAGCTTTTTTGACAGCTTTTCCGCTTTCATTCATGTAAGTCTGAGGGAAAAGAAGAAGGACATCAGTCCCTTCTATCGAACCGGTTCCTGTTTCAGACAGGAATGCTTTTTTGTTAATTTTAATGTTATTTAGCTCTGCAAATTTTTCTCCGGCCATAAAACCGATATTATGTCGGGTCCGGCTGTATTTAGAACCGGGATTTCCAAGAAATACGAGAATTTTCACTTTCAAAGCTCCGGAACTGCTATTTGCTGAAATCGAGGGTTTTAACCGCTGAATCGAGGTTATCGAAAATTTTTATTCTTTTATCGAGACCGGTAATTTTAAACATCTGCATAATATCGCCATTTATATTGATTAATGAGAAATTTTTGTTATTTTTTTCTGATTTTGTATAATAAACAACAATTATTCCGAGAGAAGAGCTGTCAATAAAAGTCATTTCTGATAGATCTATGAGTATGTGTGCTTTTTCATCTACATATTTGTTTAATAAAGTTTCAAAGGGGGATATATTTTCGATAGAAAGCGTACCTTTAACATTGATAAGTACAAAATTATCCTTCATCTCAGTAGTTATTTTCATTCTCATGACCATTTTATTTATTTATATCTCGATATTATTATCGTCAAATTACTATCAAATGTTTAATTTAGTATTCATTTTTATTAAACAATTTAAAGTTTAACCCTAACAGGTTTTTAACATGTTCCATCGTACTACTGAAATAATACTATGACACTAACAAACTTATATTTTTATACAGAATATGATTCCAAAAATACAATCGTATACTCATAATTATTTTGAACTTATAATGTCAATGGAATAAATTTTTTACTTTTTAAAAAAATTGCATCAGAATATTAAAGTTGACATCTGGATTTACGAAATTAGCCTGTCAGAGTCGTTTAAAATCATACATAACGGGGCAATATTATGCCTAGAGCAAAAATCTGGGGTTTCCTGGCAGTCCTTCTGTCTGCAGCTCTTTTTGGATTAAGTATATTCTCAATTTTTATTCTGAACTATCATGACTTCTCGATCTTCAATGCTGTTAATCTTAACGAACTCAGCGCTATGACATTCTATTCAGTTTCGATACCTCTTGCAGCCGTGGCTGTATTTGTGTTATGTACAGGTTTCTGGATCGGATGGATAATATTGACTATAAAGGTGGTACCTCCAATGCCTGAAATTGTTGAAAAAAAAGATAATTCAAAGATCAAGGCTGTGTTTCTCTGCCTTATCACCGCATCATTAGCTGCTCTTATGATATATGGAGTATATGTAAGAAGCTACTGGGCTCTTGCGCTTCCCGCTCTTGTTATTTCAGCAGTGGTTCTCGGAGCCGTTTTCTGGGTAGGGATGGCGATTATCTCAACCAGATCAACTCTTATAACTAATAAAAAATAATCAGTATAACGCAGATATAATGAGAGTTTTAATTCTTGGTTACAGAGGAAATCCCTACTGCGGAGGGCAGGGGATATACATTTACAATCTTTCGAGAGAGCTTGCAAAACTTGGCGTAACAGTGGATGTTATGGTGGGTCCTCCATATCCTGATTCTCTTGAAGAGTGGGCCACTGTTTATAAGATTGAAAATCTGAATATGTGGTCAATAAAAACAAAAGATATTCCCTACGAAAAACTTAAAAGAATATTCTCACCATGGAATTTTCTCGACTACATTCTTACACGGCTTCACATGTTTCCCGAGATGGAGACTTTCAGCTTCAGGGCATTTTTCGCTCTGGAACAAATTCTTAAAACTAAAAGATACGACCTCATACATGACATTCAGTCACTTGGATGGGCAACAGTTCCGATGAAGGGTTACGGGATACCGGTAGTTACCACGGTTCATCACCCTCTTACAAAAGACCGGGAGGCCGATCTTCAGAGAAACTGGGGCATCTGGGATAAAACCACAACGATTCTATTCTATCCTCTTGTTATGCAGGGATTTGTTATAAGGAGAGTTGACCGTGTCATTACTTCTTTTAAAGAAGGAGTTGATGAGCTGAAGAAAGCGTTCAGGGTGAAGAAGGAAAGAGTCTCGGTTGTATATAACGGGATGGATGTGGATATGTTCCAGAATACAGGCGAGCCCAGAGAGGAGAATGCTCTTCTCTTCGTGGGTAACACTGAGGATACCAAGAAAGGACTTGTCTATCTTTTTGAGGCAATGACCATGCTTCCTGAAGAAGTTACCCTGACAATTGTTGATGACGGCCCTCCGAAGAAAATGACAGCAGGAGATCTTATAAAAAAATATAACCTCGGGCACAGAGTCAGGTTCACAGGTAAACTAAGCTATGATCAGCTTGTTAGTATATACAGCAGAAAGACTATTCTTGTTATGTCTTCCCTGTTCGAAGGGTTCGGACTACCGGCGGTTGAGGCAATGTCCTGTAAGACTCCGGTTGTTGTTACAACTTCCGGTTCGCTTAAAGAGGTTGTCTCTCCCGATTGCGGAATACTGGTTCCGCCGAAAGATCCCGTTGCTTTAAAAGATGCGATTATGAAACTCCTCAAGAATAAAAAGATGCGGGAAAAAATGGGGAAAAACGGAAGAAAATGGGCTGTTGATAATTTCTCATGGCCGGTTGCTGCGAAGAATACTCTTGAAGTTTATAAAGATGTCATCAAGGAATACAGGAGCAGAAGATGAAAATCTGTCTTCTTACTTATAGAGGCAATCCCTACTGCGGCGGGCAGGGTATTTATACTATGTACATAGCCCGGGAACTGGTGAAGCTGGGGCATGAGGTTCATGTTATACAGGGTCCTCCTTATTTCCCTCCAATGGAAGGAGTTCATATCCATTATGTGAGCAACCATAACTATTTCAATAATAAAGAAAATTATATAAAACCGCACAAACCATTCGCAACATTGAAGCCATTGGATTTTTATGAATTTGTCGCTTCAAAGCTTGGAATATTTCCGGAGATCGAAACATTCTCCTTCCGTGCGTATTTTAAATTGAAAGAGCTTCTTAAAATCCATAAATTCGACATAATACACGACAACCAGAGCCTGGGGTATGGATTTCTGCTGATAAAAAATTTCGGTGTGCCGTTTATTTCCACTATACATCATCCTCTTTCAATAGACAGAACTACATGGTTTGAGTACCCTTCGGACTTTTTATTAAAGGTAAAGAGAGTTCTTTACTATCCTCTTATTATGCAGGGATTTGTCGCAAGAAGGATGGATCATATACTGACAGTATCTCACGATGCGAAGATGGAGATCGGTAAGGCATTCGGTGTTAAACCTGAGAAGATGAGTGTTGTCTACAACGGGCTAGACACGAGTATATTCAGGCCTATACCGGGAATCAGGAAGAAAGACAACAGTATTATATTCGTAGGTAATGTTGAGGACAGGAAAAAGGGAGTTGTATATCTGCTGAAGGCGCTTACTCTTACAAAAAATAAAGTTCACCTCACTGTTGTTGACGGAGGTGCACCTAACAGGCGATATGTTACTAAATGGATTGATAATTTCGGTCTTAATGACAGGATACATTTTACCGGTAAAATTCCGGGGGATAAACTCATAGAGCTTTATTCGCAGCACCAGATTGCTGTTTCACCTTCTCTTTACGAAGGATTCGGTTTTCCTGCTGCAGAGGCGATGGCGTGTGAACTTCCGCTTATTTCATCCGACGGAGGCGCTCTTCCTGAAGTTGTCGGTGAACATATGAAGACTGGTTATGTTGTTAAATCGAGAGATCCGTACGCACTTGCCGAAGCTATAGATTTCTTTATAGATAATCCCGGTATAAGAGAGAAGATGGGTAAAGCCGCACGTAAAAGAATTCAGGAAGTATTCACCTGGGAGAACGCGGCGCGGGAGATGGAAGTGATGTATAAGGAGGTCATTGATGCTCACAGTTGATTTTGACAGGCTGGCAGTCCGGAAGGGGGATGTAGTCCTTGATGCCGGCTGCGGACTCGGCAGGCACTCTATCGAGTTTATGAGACGGGGAGCATCAGTTTTCTGTATGGATCTGGATATTGATTCTCTTCTTAAGACAAGGTATACTCTGGCCAGCATGAAAGAGAGAGGCGGTTCTCCCGAGGGTGCAGGTTTTGTAACTCATGTAGGTGACGCGCTTAACCTCCCGTTTAAAGAAGAAACTTTTGACAGAATAATATGCTCAGAGGTTATGGAACATGTTGATGATGATTTTAAGGCATGTTCAGAGCTTGCAAGAGTTTTAAAAAAGAACGGAAGAATCGCTATTACCGTACCGACTTTTTTCAGCGAAATAATATATGATACACTTACATATGAATACTTTACCTCTCCCGGCGGACATGTAAGAAAATATTTTCCTTCTGAGCTTGCGGATATAATGCGGAAGAACGGTCTCGAAGTGTATGCAGTGGGATTTAAACATTCATTTCATACTATATGGTGGATGATAAGATGTGTTGTGGGGCTTAATTATGCAGATCATCCTTTTACAAAAGCATACCACAAATTTCTTACACTGGGGCTTTTCTCAAAGTTTATGCGTAAAGCGGAACTTTTTGTTAATTATTTTTTCCCGAAGAGTGTTGTGATTTATGCGTGGAAAAAGTAGCTGCTTTTTATACTATCTCTAAGAGAGTATTATTTCAGCAAACCTTAGCGCAGTAAATACATCCCGATGCTTTTCTGTATAGTGATCAGGTATCATTTTTTACAGAAAACATTAACAAGTTCCAGTTAAATAAAGTTTTTAAGATGAGTCATCCCTGCAAAGGATGACATATCCGGCTGAAATTAAAAATAAAGAACTCCCAGTGCAATTGAAAATGCGGAACCTGAAGCTATACCTGTTGCAACATGTCCATCTCCATCCGCCAGTGCAAGTGTTGTTATAAAACCGGCAGTTGCCAGCACTCCCAGGATTGCGTGAGTATTATACTTCCAGTCTCCATCTGTAAAACTGATTAATCCGCCGTACTCATAAATTCCATCAGCACAGGTAGCAACTGCAAAACCGGTAGTGACACCGGCTAAAGCGCAGTGCCCTTTATCGGGTATAATAAAACCGCTTGCAATAGTAACAGTCATCATCCCCAGAGTGGTCCAGCCGAGAATTTTATGGTAATTAATCTGAGAATCATTATTTTTGTCAGAGATTTTACCGGCAGGTTTATTTTCATCGGAGCTTTCTATGGCTGCCAGGTAAATAGATCCGGAACCGGAATTATTAAAGTCTATGTTATTGATTAGTAAGGATCGACTGTATTCATCTGACGCAAAGGTGTTAACTGGAAGAATTATGAAGGATAGAATTAATGATATGAGAATAAAATTGATTTTAAAGTTAAGTCTCATGATGACTCCGGTATGAAATTAGTTGTTTAAGATATAATACATAAATCTAAGGATAAAAAATAATTATTAATCAATTAAAATAACATCTTACCGTATCTCTCTTTAACCGGATAGAGTTTTGTAATAACGCAAATTCAGGAATAAAAATTAATAACTCTTTTAATAAATCAGGTTTAGAACCTGTGACAGATATTGTAGCAGATTTAGTTACCTGTATTTTATGACAGGCTACAATTTTTTAATAAAATTATTTCTGGACAGATAAGGCTGTTTTCCTGTAAAGCGTGACTGCGGAGGAAACCGGTTATGTTTTTTTTTAACAGAAGTTCCGTGCTGCAGAAGATGGTAACCGTTGACGGCAATGTCAGTAAATTCAAAGGTGCGGAGTTACGATATAGCGGCGGATATCCTGTACTCAGACTCAGGGGGTCAAACCGTGAGATGGGTCTGCAGTATGGAGTACTGCTTAACAGTGAAACTTCAAAGCTTTATGCCCGGAACAACGGCAGGAAACGTGAAATACTTAAAGGCCTTCCCTGGTACATGAAGCCTGCCGGAGAATTCATTATGGCTATTGTTGCCGGTTTCTCGGCGTTGAGAATCCCGTCAAAGTACAGAACTGAGCTTTTTGCCATGTCCCGGGGGAGCGGTGTCTCTTTCAAAGATATGCTGTTAGTAGCTTTCGGAGGAGTTCTTTTCGATGCTGCATGTATATCTATCATCGCAAAAACAGACGCAGGACTTATCCATGCGCATAATCTTGATTTTGAACCGGCATATCTCGGAACCTTCCCTGTAATAGTTGAATACAGCCATCCGGGAAAGCTGCGCTATATGCATCTCGGTGTTGCCGGAGTCCCAGGGATGTTCCACGGCATGAATGAGAAGGGAATCTCTGTTACAGTAAACTATGGAGACGGAACATACAACAGAAGAAACAAAGGCCTTCCCATGGGATACAGGTTAAGGGAGATTCTTGAACGGGCTGAAACTCTTGATGATGTTGAACGGATACTGCATGAAACTGAGCCCGATGAACTCGGCTGGATTGTTACAGCAGCAAGTGCTTCAGAAAAAACCGGAGCAGTTTTTGATATATTTGATAGTGAGATAATAAGAACAGATTCCACAGATGAAAAGTATATGTATGTCCTGAACAGGATATTTTCTTCAGACAGAACCGGCAACATGATGCTGTCAAAAAAATATCTGCAGATAAGCAGGGGTGAAGGAATATATAATATTGCCCGTGATTATAATATTGATGAATATTTTAAAACAAAAGAAATTTCTTCTGTTGATGAAATGATAGATTTTCTCCGGAATTATGATTTTTACCATTACAAAAAAGTTGTCGGATCATTAAACGCTACAGTAGTCAATGAACGGACACTTCATACAATTATTTTTGATTATTCAAAAGGTGCAGTTTATCTTGCTTCAGCTCCGGGCTACAGTTCTCTTGCAGAGATAATGAGATATGATTTTGATACTTCGGAGCTTACTACCTTTACGGATCCGGCAACTGAATATAAGTCTGATGAACTCCGGTCTTTTCTTGACTGGTACGGTAAGTACCAGGATGCGGCTCTCATCGGGAGGGTGGGGGACGGGATATCTCAGAAGTTCAGATTTGTTAAATTCAGCGAGACCGATTATTCAATGGTCTTACATGGTCTGGATTTTGAAGAATACTTTAATCCGCGGGAAATCTGGTCGCTCTTTAGAATATTGAAGAGAAGCAGCGGTACAGTAAAACCTGATTCTCTGCTGGATTCATGTGATAAAGCGATTAAGAGATATCCGGAACTCGCTGTGCTTTTTACCATCAGGGGAAATATCGAGAAAACTATCGGCAGGACAGAAGACGCAATCCGCACATTTGAAGACTCGCTCAACTGCAGTATTTTATCAGGTTATGACAGGATACATATTTATGCTGAACTTGTAAATTTATACAGGAGGACAGAGAACGGAGAAAAAGCGCTCCACTATGCAGAACTTAATATGAAGCTTATTGACTCCCTCTCCGAAAAATATTCACGCGGCGACATTACCGGCAGTATTTACAGAAAGATGAAGTCCTTTGCGGCTAAGGAGCGTCGGAAGCAGAAAATATGTTACTGATACCAGTTGTTTAAAAAAATGCTGCAGGCGTTGATGTTATCGGCCTGAATTTTCCTTAATTCAGGCGTTGATTTCAGGAATAGAAAATTTTAACATGACGGTAAAGCAGATTGAAGCCTTGAAAGAAATTAATATTTTTCATAAAATGTTGAATGGCCTGGGTCACCTTAAAAGTAACGGGATGTAAAACGGCGCAATGAATGAAACAAAAACAGCAGCAAGGGCCATGGCAATCCCCGCCATTGCTCCCTGGGTTTGACCTTCCTCCAGGATAGTTGCTGT
>Ga0116171_10003468_pt1 | contig 14577 bp, 13 predicted proteins | sample AD_JPNHW2_MetaG_FD_89798 | JGI IMG/M metagenome (GOLD analysis project Ga0116171, IMG submission 89798) | Active sludge microbial communities of municipal wastewater-treating anaerobic digesters from Japan - AD_JPNHW2_MetaG | ecosystem: Engineered > Bioreactor > Anaerobic > Digestate | place...
ACGGGTTATATACCGCAGGATTTCAAAAACTGTCGGAAGATTTTCGGAAAAATTTACATCCGGTCGAGCGGGTGTAAAAGGGTTGTTAACCCGTTCGATGATAAATGCCTGGTGTAGATGGCGCAGCGTCGCTTGCGCATCATTGCTTCGTGTTCGCCGACCAGCCACTCCCTGGAGTCCAGTGAAAGCAAAGCTTCTTGCCGAGGACGATGGATTCCAGGACCGGCGCAAGGAACTCCCGAATCGCCGTCACGATCTCGCCGAGTGCAAGGTCCGCCTGATCAGGAATCGTGCGACGCAGGAATGCTTTCCACTGTGTCTGCTTGGTTGGGCTCGCCGCGAATTCATCCTGAAGGCCGGGCGGTATTTGCGACGGCAATTCCCGGCCACGGCGCTTGAGTGTGGCATCAATCGCTTTAACGAGCAGAGTGGCATCGAAGGGGAATCGCTGCGCGAGCGTCCAGAGATCGTAGTAGTCCTTCATGCGGCTGTTGCGGAGCCCAAGCACGATCATGGCGTCGACCTTCTCCGCCACGACCGTTTCCCTGGGATACATCTTTATCTCGGGGTGCGGAAGATCGAGCAGGACGGGGTAATCCGACTTCTCCGGATCGGGAACAACGGCGTCGCCGAATCCAACATCCACCGAGACGTTGAGCCTGATGTTTCCCAGCCGCCCCGGAATCTTGACCCGCAGGCCCTGATAAACCTCCGCCTCCCGGATCTCCTCAATCTCGATTCCGTCCTTGGAGAACTCGAGCCCATCGTCTTCGACAGGCATCTCGCAAACATCCTCGAAAATGCTTCTCAAGTTGGGGGAGGAGAGATCGCCGAAGCCGAGCAAATCCAGGTCTTGTGTCGGACGATGTAAGTCCTCCAGCCACAGGACGAACAGCATTGCCCCTTTCAGAACGAACCGGTCCGCATGAGGCGACCGGGAGAGGCGGTACATCAGGCGTTCTATTCCATAGCGCGTCAGCGTGTGGTTGTGGTTCACCTGATGCTCGCGCGAGTAGTTCAGTAGCCGGGCCTGAATCGAAAGGGATCGAGACGTACTCAAAGAAGCGCCTCCAGATAGGGTTCCATGACGCGTTCCACGCGGCAGACCCGTGCGTATTTCGTGAGGTCATCGATTGGCCCTTTGCGCTGGCGCAGGTAATCCCGGAGCGCTTCGGCGGCAACGTCCACCCCGATCTTGTTGCGGTACTTGAAGCAATCCGCGACGGTCTTGGCGGCAGAGAACACTCGCAGTTCCGCGCCATCCACATCATGTGATTCGACGCCGGCCTTCAGCGACACGGCGGAGAACCGGGCGATGCGAAGCTGGACGAGGCTGATCCGGGGAATCTCCTTCGACTCGCCGATGGCCAGCCAGACCTCGAAAGGACTTTGGGTGGTCATGCCGTGGAACTGGAGCGCCGAAAGCAGACAGATCACTCCGTGGGGAACGAGCTTGCAGACTTCCACCAGGCTGCGGTGCTCCGTCTCGATGGCACCGGGAAGCGAGTAAAGGCCGCGGTCCAGGCGTTCGAGCAGCCCCCGCTCGCACGCGATCGACAGATAGTGACGCGGAATGCCGTGGTCGGCCAGATCGCGGGCACGGATCAGTCCTTTGCTTTCGGCCACGCGCAGAAGGTTTTTTAGGTGCGTCGTCATAGTGTGGCGAGTTTACGGAATCACTGGACTTGTTGTCAAGCCCCGCGTTTTCGCCAATTGAGCATGGCGGCGTCGCACCCGATCTCAGCGCCTGATTTCGCATGGTTGCATCCGATCAGCGAGCGAGAAAGGGTTGTTAACCCGTTCGATGCGTTAATCTGAGAGTCTGAGAGTTTCGTAGAGGTTACAGGCGAAAAACGAATGACAATGTTCACGAAATAACGGGGAAAGTTTGGAGGACGCTCTACGCAGAGAGTTTCTTAAAACAGGAATCTATTGTGCAAATCCTTTAGAATCAACCCGAAATAACGATGGTTCCTTGGGGGAGGGGAGAGGCGGGTACCTGTTAACGAAAAAGCCCCCAAGAAGGGGGCTTTTGAATTCTGGCTCCGGCAGTAGGACTCGAACCTACGACCTGCGGATTAACAGTCCGTCGCGCTACCGATTGCGCCATGCCGGAGCATTTTAACTTCTTTTCGCGCTTTGCCCGTTTACCGGGAACGTGCGCGTCACGTGGAGTGATATATTGCAGATTTTGGGTCTGTTTTGCAAGAGTTTTCTGAGGGACTTTCGTTTTTTTTCCGAACAGTACGGGCATTGCCGTTATAATTTTGTTTTCCCGCAATTTTCCGGCAGACAGGAAGAAGGCCGGAGGAGCAGGAGAGGACCTGAGAGGCCCGGAATTGCATCTGAAGGGGAGATTTAATCCTATCGGTTCCGGGTCTCGATCCGACGCAGGGCCAGTTGCGCTTCCGTTATTTCCTGAGGCATGAAAGCCAGACGCACGGCCTGTTCCACGCACTTGCGCGCTTCGTCTGGCCGTCCCAGCGCTTCCAGATATCGCGCCCGCTGAAGGTAATGGGGGGATTTCACCGGGTGGCGCGCGATGGCCTCTTCGGTCAGTTTCAGCGCCTCTTCTCGGCGTCCCTGACGCCAGACACATTCGGCCAGCTGGGCCCGCAGAGAAGCCGACCAGGGATTCAGACGGCAAGCCTCCAGAAGATCCTGTTCGGCCCTTTCTTCCTGGTGCGTCATGCTGTGGAGCGCCGCGCGTTTCTGAAACGCATCGCCACTTTGGGGAAACCACTGGAGGGCTTTCTCCGTGGCATCCAGTGCCTCTTGCCGCCATTCCTCCCATGATGTGCTTTCCGGAGTTGAGGGACGGTGTTCGGAACGTCCGATCCATTCCAGTTCCTTCAGAGCGTTCTCTGCGTTCTGGAGATAATAACGAGCCATGAAGGGCCGCAGGGTGGAGGCGTAGAAACAGATCCCGGCCAGAACGACTGCGAGTGTCGGGAGGAGAAATTGCGGGAAAGTGAAGGAGGGACGGAAAGAGGGTGAATGGCTTTTCCGGTCTGGGAAAGCGGCACAAAACGCCCCTGCCAGAAGAGCAAAATCCTGATAGCACTCCCGGTTGCAGAAGGTGTATTCGCCCAGCGAGTCGAGCAGAAAGAGAAAGACCGCCGCCCCGGACGCCAGCCAGAGCGAGGCGATTGTCCGCGGACGCAGTCCCCACCAGAACCGCCGGGTCAGAAGCGCCAGGAACCCGCCGAAAAGGCCCAGACCGACAAGACCGGTATCGGCCAGCAGTTGGACAATGAAGTTGTGCGCATACCGGGTTTCTCCCTCGCCCGGCTGGCGGTACTTGAGATAGAGCGTCTGATAGCCACTCAGTCCATGTCCGATGAAAGGCGCATCCTGCCAGATTCGCAATCCGATCCGGCAGTAGTAGAGGCGTTGCGGGATGGTATGCTCCTGGCGGAGTCCCCTCCAGAAGGGGGCTTTTCCTTCCTGTCCGATTGTTGTCGTCGTGGTTTGGGATGAACTTTCCGTCGTCAGGGGAGAGGAGACGGGGGCAGGGGAGGGAATCGGCTGGGACGCCTGAGGCGTCGTCGGGTGTATCAGGCAGAAGAATACCCAGAGGACTCCGGTCAATACCGGCAGAAAAAGGCCCAATTTTGAATGTTTTCGCGCCTGGTACCCGCCCCATCCTGCAATCAGGATCAGACCGAAGAGAAACACGAGTCCGCCTCCCACGGAACCCGTCCGGAAGGCGGTATAGAAAATCAGCAGGGACGAAAGCGCGAAGGCCACCGCAATCAGGCTGCGCCAGCGGCGGGATCGCTTCTCCTCGTGTCCAAGTTTCCACGCCGCACCGACCACCAGCGGATAGGTGAAGGCAAAAAAGCCGCACAATACGTTCGGATTCCCGAAGAGCGAGCGAACCCGCATTTCGGACAAGGCCGTCAGGACCGCGCCATCCACCACGTCGGTCGGGTTCCAGATCCCCGAGGCCCGCTGTTCGGCCAATTGTCGGGGAAAGAAAACATGGTATTCGAGGATTCCGTGGACGGCAATGGAAACGCTCAATGCCCAGAAGATCCCGGAAATGGCCAGCAGGCCTTTTTGCGGCTTCCGGCTGCTTACCGGTCCCTGGGCCTCTCCTCCCCGAACGACAAACACGCCCAGTCCGAAGAAGAGCAGGCCGTTCAGGTAACTCGATACATCCAGCAGACCTTCCGCCTGGTTGATCCCCGTTGCCGTGCGTCCCCAGACCCAGGCCGTGAAAAGTGTCAGGACCCAGGCAGGGGCGGCCGCACCCTCCCATCTGAACCCCAGCCGTTTTCCTGTCAGAAAGGCCAGCAGGGCCAACCCCATGACCGCCAGAGCCGTCCAGACCCCCTGCAGGGGCCAAGCCAGGGCCGGACGCCAATGCGCGGCAAATACCACCACACCCAACAGCAGTAACAGAGCGGAATATCCCCGCCGTGCCGATGCGTCCAGAGAGGAAAGAGAAGGGGAGTGGGTATCCACGGTCGGTCTCAAATCAGCCAATGGGAATTGGGGACAAGTTTCCGGGTCACAAGACGGAAAACGCGCAGACGCTCCGGTTCAGGGGAGGCGCCTGCGCGCTGCAAAGAACAAGAATCCCGCGCACTCTCAATGCAGGAACCACCGGACTCCCGAAAAAGCCATCGTCATCCCGTACTGATTGGCGGCCTCGATCACCAGGTCGTCGCGCACCGACCCGCCCGGTTCCAGGACGAACTGAATTCGGCTGCGGGCGGCGCGGTCAATGTTGTCGCGGAAGGGGAAGAAGGCATCGGAACTGATGGCGAGCCCCGTGAAGTTCTCGATCCATTCGCGTCGCTCGCGGGGAGTCAGCGGGTGGGCCTTCTCGGAGAGTTTCGTGTTCAACTCGTCAATCTCGGGTTGCGAGAGTTCATCCCAGAGCAGGAACTGATCAATCACGTTCATCTTCTCGGCCCGGCTGAGTCCCTCGATGAACTTCAACCCCCGCACGCGCGGATGCTGGGTCAACATCCACTTGTCCGCCTTCGAGCAGGCCAGCCGCACGCAATGGATGCGCGACTGCTGGCCGGCGCCGGTCCCGATGACCTGACCGTCGTAAGCCACGGTGACCGAGTTCGACTGGGTGTATTTGAGCGCGACGGTGGCGATCATCAGGTCCATGCGCGCGTTGTTGTCCAGATCGTTCCGTTGGGTCACAATGTTGTTGAGCAGGTCATGGGTGACCTGTTTCTTGTTGACCTCCTGCTCGAGTCGCAGACCGAACACCTCGCGCGATTCGACGTTCGGGGGTTCGTAGTCCGGGTCCATCTTGAAAATCAGATACCCGCCCTTTTTCTTCTGTTTCAGGATTTCGAGCGCTTCCGGCTCGTAACCGGGCGCAATGATGATATCGGACACTTCAGGCTGCAGAAGCCGGGCCGTGTCGGCGTCCACCACGTCGCTCAATCCGGCGATGTCGCCGAAGGACGACATGCGGTCCGCCCCACGCGCCCGGGCATAGGCGGTGGCCAGGGGAGTCAGCGTTTTGTCGCCGACCATATAAATCTCACGCAACGTATCGTTCAGAGGTTTGGCCACAGCGGCGCCCGCCGGGCTGACGTGCTTGAACGACGAGGCCGCCAGCAGGCCGGTCACCTGCCGCAGTTCCTTGGCGACCCGCCAGGCCGAGATTGCATCCAAAATGCTGATATAACTGGGGTTGCCGTTCAAAACCTCCAGCGGCGAGGTAGCCCCCTCAAAGGTCATGCGGGCCATCTTCTGATGAGGATTGCATCCATATTTCAGGTTCAGGGTTGTAACCATTGCTTTCTCTTCCTCCTCCATTTCCAGTCCGTCGAGACGGGAAACCAAACCGATTGCGATTATCGGGACACTTTAGCGCATTCGTCCGCTTTTGCAAGCGAAATTGGCGCTTTTCCACCCAATCCCGCAATTCTCACCCACCTTACCCTCATCTGAATGGAAATGCAAGCGGATCGCCCGGTCCGGGTTTTGTCTTGAAATATTCCAAGGGAACATTAAAGCCGGATGTTATCAATCAAGCGGGTGGTTCCAAAATACACGGCCAGTGCCACCAATGTTTTTCCCGGGACAATCCGTCCCACTGGTTCGAGTGTTTCCATCGAGACCACTTCGAGGTAATCCACCCGCCCCGAGCTGTCCCGGGCGATTCGGTCAAACGCTTCCTGTCTCAGGAGCGCCGAGTCCGTTTCGTGTTCCTCCTGGTAACGGCGCTGGATTTCCCCCAGCGCTTTCGAGAGCACCACCGCTTCGGAGCGTTGTTGCGGGGACAGGTAGTGGTTCCGCGAACTCAGCGCCAGCCCGTCCGGCTCACGCACCGTTTCAACCCCGACGATTTCCACCGGGAAATTCAGGTCCTGCGCCATTCGCTTCAGGATAAGCAGTTGCTGGGCGTCTTTCCATCCAAACACCGCCACATCCGCCTGTGTGATGAGAAACAGCTTTGACACGACGGTTGTAACTCCACAGAAATGAGTCGGGCGACTGATTCCGCAGAGCCGTTTTCCCATCTCGCGTGTTTCCACATAAGTGGCGTACCCCTGCGGGTACATCAGGGCGTCTGTCGGAAAGAACAGAAAGTCCACCCCCTCTTCCCGGCATATTTCCAAGTCGGAGTCGAATGTCCGGGGGTATTTGTCCAGATCCTCGTTGGGACCGAACTGCGTCGGGTTGACAAACACCGTGACAACGAGAATGTCCCCCCGTTTGCGTCCCTCGGCGATCAGGCGCCGGTGTCCCGCATGCAGCGCACCCATCGTGGGGACCACTGCGACCGTTTTACCGGCCCGCTTCTGGGCAATCAGCCGTTGCTGCATGAGACCGGGTTCCCGAACGATTTCCGGTTGTGTCATTTCCTGTTCCTTCTTGTGTGTTTCGCGGGTTGTGCCGGAAAGGAGATCAGTTCCGGACGATTTTGATCTCATACTGGACCAGATTCCCCTTCTTTGAATATCGTCTGGAGCACAACAGCCCTTCGGATGTGATTTTTTCGGTAGCGGGTTTCTGCAGCATCATATGTTGCGCGCGCAGACGCTCCAACACCGAAACAATGTCTTCATGCTTCAAATCCTGACGATAACGCAGAGCGTCCAATTCACTTGACGCCCTGTCGGTCGCCAGCACGGTCAGAAGATCGGCGCCTTCCTGACTGGTCCCCTCGATCCACATGTCGGTCCCCGGAATTGCGCGGGGAGATTCCGGCTGCAATCGGTTGTCGCCGGCCCGCCGGGCCGTGGCGGGCATCAGCAGGTTCACCTGCCCATCGGGGGTTTCCCGCACGACATACAGATAACATTCCCGATTGGCCGTCAATTCCAGGCGGTAACGCTCCGCTTTCGGCAAGGTCGGGTTCTCATAGGCGACCTGAGTCTCCGGATGCTCCACGACAATGGCCGTCTTGATCGAGAAGGTCTTGAAACAACCCGTGCAGAGTCCGATGGCAACTACTCCCAGACACAGGGCACTCCACCGTCCCCGATACCCCTGCGGCACAGTCAACATTCGCCTCATTTGTTCACTCGATTCCCCTTTTGCGGATTCCGGGCTCGACGGTTCGGTAAAGCCACTGGACCTGTATAGCGTGCCAAACAAAGGGGGTAAATTGCAAGGAAATCCCACCTGAAATTAACAGATGTCCCCGGAATTCCGGGAAAGGCGAGAGATACTGCTTGGGGAAAACAGGGGACGGAACGACCCGATCCGGCGAAATAAAGAAAAAGGACGGCTTGGAAAAAAACCTGCGGATGCGAAAGGTCGGTACTGGAGAGCGAACCTCCCGTTCAGAGAGAGGCGCGGCGGCGATCCAGCCCACCGCGCCGGTCCGTTCCGATCCGGCGCTCCGTTTCTACCGGCACCGACATATGGCGCCGCTCAAACTGCCGACGATCCGCAACCCGCAGAATCGAATCGAAAGCCACGAAATGACGCGAAGGGCGGGTTCGAACCGTGTAATTTAATTCCCGGCCCATCAGGCGGTCCAGAGAATCCAGCATGCGGTCCCGGCAGTCCAGGACTCGTTCGCGGTAGTGGAGGTAGAGGGTGCGCAACATATCCATGCCCTTTATATCGGCTGTCCCGGAGAAGACATGAGAAAAAAAAAGACAAGAAAAAACACGGGGGGATCATGGGCGTAAAGTTTCTGTATGAGTGATTATAATTATTGACGTTAGGGTTCTTGCTTGGCGCCCTGCATGTACGGGGAGAGCGGGTGGAACTCGTGTGAGGATCGGCCCCGTCGTTTCTCCCGATCTTTTGCCACGCAACAGGGGGGACGTCCCACCTGTTCCCCGGATCCCTTCGACGAATTCGCTGGACTCACCGTACCTGTCCGGAGTAATATAAGAATGTAACGTACAATTGGAGTTGTGGGCTCTGGAGGTAACGGATCCAGAGGGGAGGCGTATTCCGGCAGGGGAGAATTTAGGACGGATTTTCTGCCCGGATATCCTGTTTTTCCCCCCGCCAAACAACGCATCCCACCATTTCTCGAACCGGTCGCCTCAGGTGTCCTGTTTCCGGGACGGGAATGGCTTCCCCCTCGATTAATCTCGAAATCGAGACGCGCGATGCGATCAAACCCGATCCGCTCTTCCTCAAATTCGGCTGCTGAAGCGCATAGAGCCTTGAATTCAAGTGTCCGTCCGCCCTTCTCCGCAGGGAGGAGGAGGGGTGGCATATTGCTTGCATTCCTGAAGGTTCTGCCCCGCTCTGGGACTATTCCCGAGGGAGTGGAAACCGGGGATCGGGTGCAGGTTGTTCAGGATTCCAGACGTTTGTCCGATCAGTAAAAGAAAAGAGAGACAAGCGTTCTGGAGGCAGGAGGTCATTCAAAATGCGTACTATCGGGTCTCAGAATGATCAACCAGGATTTGTCAATCGGATGTATCAGGTCCCCCTTCTTCTTCTGCTGCTGATCGGCCTTCCCGTCCTGGGGTTTGCGGCCACCCCAAAAGTCGAACTCGATTGGGATGACAACACCGATTCCGATCTGGCATTCTACAATGTGTATCGTTCCACCGTCACTGGGGGGCCTTACACCAAAATCAACACCGCCGCGGTTCTTTCTTCCCTCTACACGGACACCACCGTGGCGTATGGGGATCATTTCTTTTATGTGGTGAGTGCCGTGGACACCTCGAACAACGAATCGGTTTTCTCGAACGAAGTGTCCATCAACCTGGCCGACACCGAAGCCCCGTCCACTCCCTCAGGTTTCAACGCGGCTGTCCTGTCTCAGCAGGAAGTGGGCTTGTCATGGCAGGCGTCCACCGACAATAACGCCGTAGCCGGGTACCGACTCTATCGCAACGGGACCCAGATTTCGACCGTGACTCAGACCACTTTCACGGACACGGGGTTGACGGCGGGCATGGCCTATGTCTATCAGGTGGCGGCCTATGATGCCGCGGGCAATGAATCGGCGCATGCGGATTCGTCCAGTGTGACCCCCAGTGATCTGGCCGGTTACTGGCCCTTGAATCAGATCGTGGCCGGTGTCACGGCCGACGCCTCCCCACACGGGCATAACGCGACTGTGACCGGGAATGTCGTGGCGACGACAGGACGAATCGCCGGGGCGGCGCTCTTCGATGGCACGCAGGCCCGTGTGGATTGTGGCAACCCGGGAGAGATTCAGGTGCTCAACAACACCTTGACCCTTTCCCTGTGGTTGAAAACATCCACCTTGCCTCAAGGGACCTGTCTGGCCTCGAAAATCTCGGGGACCACTGGTTTTGAACTGCGTGCGGCCGCTTCCGGGAAGCTGCTCTTCCAGATCGGGGCTGGCACGACGGTGTACACTCTCGAGACCGGGGGCAATACGCTGGCTAACAATGAATGGCGCCATGTGGTGGTGGTTCTGGAGAATCGGACCGGAGTGAAACTCTATGTGGATGGCGCTCTTTCAGTCGGAACTGCAACCGGCCAGCTGGCCCAGGTGGGCGATATCCGGACCAGTGGCAACCTGATCATCGGCAATAATGCCGCAGGAACGGCCGGGTTCACGGGAAGTCTGGACGATATCCGGGTGTACAACCGTTCCCTCTCGGCTGCCGAGGTGGCGGCGCTCTTTGAACCGGCGGCCCCCCAAAGTGTGACGGCGGTGTCGGGAGAAGGACGGGTGACCCTGAGTTGGGCGGCGAACAAGGAAGGCGATCTCGCCGGTTATATGGTCTCGCGCGCGACTCAGGCGGGAGGTCCCTATACCCTCTTGACCCCGACCCTGCTCACCACGCTGAACTATGTGGACTCGACAGCCCAGAACGGCACCACCTGCTACTATGTGGTCCAGGCGGTGGACACGGCAGCCAAGGTTTCGCCCAACTCGTCCGAAGTGGCGGCGACACCCCAGGATGTCACGCCGCCGGTGGCTCCGAGCGGGTTGACCCCGACGGCCGGCAATGCACGGGTGGATCTGGCGTGGACTCCCAATGCCGAACCGGACATCCATCACTACAAGGTGTTCCGGTCGCAGACGGCAGGCGGTCCCTACACCCTGGTGGCCAGCACCTCCGGACCGACCCCGTCTTATACCGACACGGGAGTCACTAATCTGACCACCTACTACTACGTCGTGCAGGCTGTGGATACGGCCTCGAACAGTTCGCCCGATTCGACGGAAGTTTCGGTGACTCCCATTGACCAGACCCCGGTGGCCGCGCCTACTGGTTTGAAGGCTACGGGGGGAGAAGGCCGAGTCAACTTGACCTGGACGGCCAGCACGGAAGCCAATTTCAGCCACTACTTCGTCTATCGTTCCACAACCGCCGGGGGACCGTATGTCCGGATCAGTTCGACTCCGCTGACCCAGCCGAACTACCTGGATCAGGCGGTGACCAATGGGGTGGTGTACTACTACGTGGTCCGGTCGGTCAATGTGGCCCAGCAGGAATCGCTCAATTCGGCGGAGGTGTTTGTCATGCCGATGGATGTGACACCTCCCAGTGCGCCGCGCAATCTCAAGGTTCGGGTCGTAACCAACTGAAAGCGGGAAGTCTGTTCGGTCCAGGATACGCCGCAGGGGGCTCCGGTTTCTTCGCAGAGACCGGAGCCGCTCTGTTTTCAGTTTCGGCGGGGCACTTCCAAAGGCCATAAAAATCCGTCTTCTGTGCCCCGTGAAACTTGACCTCGGAAGAGGGATCTGGTAAATTAAATTGGGAATATGAGGAATCGAACTGCTGGTCTGAAACCGCAGGGAGTATCGAAAGCAGAGCGAACAAATCCTGTGGGCAGACGGTACGACGAATTTGCGGAAAACTGCCGGGAAACATGGGCAAGAGGAGAGATCAAAATGAGCGCTCCGGATCTCGGTTCTGTCGAGAAATCCTGCCGTTCGATTTTCGAGGCAGGGAAAGACTATTTTTTCTGGACTTGGGATGACCGGTTTGACACGGTCATTTCTCCGGTCAAAGATACAAACTCGAAAGAAGCCAAAGCGCTTTTACAGAAACACCTGTTCGGCTGTTGGGATTATCGCCAGATCCACATGGCGCCTCATGAAATCAGGCGCATCGCGGAACTGATTGGCGGAATCGGGGACGGGCAGATTGTCTTTGCCTCCGACCCGGATGATACGGTTCTGGCTATCGGGGTCTGGTGGCCCTGGAGCAGCGGTTCGACCATTTCCCTGCGCATCGGGCTGGTGCCCCGGAAACCGGAAATCGAGCAGGGACCGCTCGATACATCTCTCAAAGAATGGTTCGGTATTTGACATGCCTGGAAGAAGCCTCCCGCAATCGGTTCCCACTTCTGATCGGCTGAAAGGCGAGGTGAACAGATCATGAAAACACTGTCGGGTATTCCAATGGGGGAAGCCCTGGCCTCTCCCGAGCACGCAAAACCAGCGGATATTGCCAACATCCGAGACCGACGCCGAAGCAGCGAGGATCGGCGTGTCGGAGAGCGCCGCCAGGAAGATCGCGACCACAAACGCAAACGGATCGCCCTGCTGCGTTCCCTTTTCCTCATCCTCGGGGGGATTATTCTGATTCAGGTCACGTCCTGGGCGGTTAATTCGTACACCACCCGGGATTTGAAGCAACCTCCCATGATTCAGGTTCGGATTCCGGGGGCAGGGGTGTGGAAAAGCAAGCCCAAGGACATGGCCTACTACTTTGCCAGTCAGGATGTCATGTCCAATCTGGAGAAACGATCCCTGCCTGAAAAAATCCGGAACGACATGCTGGAACTTCGCATCCAGAGTCTTGATGGGGCCAAAAACAAAGATTCCCTGTTGGGACGGGTACGCGAAATGCCGTGGAATGCTTACCAGCAGCGGGCGGAATTCACGCCGGATGAAAAGGGGGAGAAAAAGCCCACCGAGTCCGACTGGCAGTTGGCGCTGCGGGAAGCAGTTCTGGAATGATGCGGATCACTTCCGGCTTCCAGAATTGAGTAACATTCTTCAGAAATGACTATTCCAATTATTGAAGAGAGACTGAAGGATGGGGGAGAGCCCCCAAGTCGTTTTTTCGGCAAATGGGAAGGGTTGATTTTGGGGTTGTTGGAGGTGATTCCGGCAAATTCTGCCGGAGGAAAGGAAAGAAGCGGGTGCATTTTCTTTGACACAACTCTTGCTTATTATACTAGGGAGTGTTTGAATGAGTGTGCCGCTGGAGTGGTACGAGGCGGAGGATGTCAGCAGGGAAGGTTTTTCCGGGAGAACGAGGAGTCTCAAAATTGAGACTCTTGAATCTCAAAAATGGGAAAGAACCGGTGGGGCGTCTCGAAATACACAGTCCATTTTCTCGAAGAAAACCAGCCAGAAGAATGTGAAGAATTGATATCAGGTGAGTTAGTGAACGGTTTTCCTTTGGCATGGATGCTGCATTGCAAAGAAGGGCCCAGTTGGCAAAGTGAAGCGCCAGACTTGGGGGGACGTGGATGCGGGTGCGGTTCCTGTTGAAGTCATCGGTTGGGGTGCGTATGCAGCCATCAGCCTTTTTCTTGGAGGATCTCGAGAAATGATGTTCAGGCTTGAAAGAACGCTGGGGATTCTGGTTGTTTGGCTGCTGTTGATGGGGACCTCTCTGGTGAGTCTTGCCGGGGCGGCGACGCAGAGTGTGGCGCTGGACTGGGATGACAATGATGAGCCCGACATGGACTACTACAATGTCTATCGTTCCACTTCCAATGCGGGACCCTATGTGAAAATCAACACGACCGGTGTGCGGGTTTCCGAATATCGGGACGTCAGTGTCGAGGCAGGAAAAGTCTATTTTTACAAAGTGACGGCGGTTGATACGTTTGCCAATGAATCGAATTTCTCGGATCTGGCTTCCGTCACGCTGCCAGCCGAGACCCCCAAGACAAATGCCGATCTGGTCGCCAATGCCGGTCCGAATGAGCATATCAGTGTCGAGACAACGGTGACCCTCAATGGATCGCAATCTCTGAATCCCAACGGAACCATTTCGGCCTATCTGTGGATGCAGACCAGCGGGCCCGAGGTTGTCCTGGCCGATGAAACCAGCTCGGTGACTTCCTTTGTCGCTCCAATGGCCGACTCCATGACCACGTTGACCTTCCAACTGTTTGTGTGGGATCAGGACCATGTCCGTTGCAGTGTCCCCAGTGTCACCGCCCGAACGATTGTGCCGGGCGCCATCGCCAATGCCGGATCCGATCAGGATGTCAGTGTGGGGCAGACCGTCACGCTTGACGGGACCCAGTCGAAACCGACCCATGACCCCATAGTCGCCTACTTCTGGTTGCAGAAGAGTGGGCCGACGGTACAGATTCTGGACGACGCCAGTTCCCGGACAACCTTTGTGGCGCCCAAGGTGAACAAACTCACCACGCTGGTATTTGATCTCTACGTCTGGGATGCGCATGGGTTTGAGACGATGGACCGGGTCAACGTCAAAGTGCATTCCGAGTGGCCGGTAGCCGTGGCTGCCGCGCCGGAAAAGAAGGTGGTCAACCCGGGGGACGTTGTGACGCTGAATGGGACGGCCTCGTGGGATCCCGATGGACAGATCGTCGGTTACCTGTGGCTTCAGGCGCAGGGCAGTTCGATCCCGGTGAAGATCGCGGATGAGAACAGTTCCATCACGACGTTTGTGGCTCCGAGCGTGGATGCGCCGACGACGATGACCTTTGAACTCTATGTGTGGGACAATGACCTGAACCGCTCCGCAGTGGCGGCTCAGGTGGTGGTGCGGGTCGAGAATGTAGGCAACCGTGCCCCGGTGGCCAATGCCGGAGTGGATCAGAAGGTCAAACGGACGTCCAAAGTCACACTCGATGCCAGTAAATCCTCCGATCCGGATGGCGACCCCATCACATTCCAATGGACCCAGATGTCCGGCATGACGGTCAAGTTGCGTGATGCCAACACCGTCCGGCCGAGTTTCACGGCTCCGAATGTCAATGTGGACAGCGTCCTGGTGTTCCGGGTCAGGCTGGCGGATGGGAAGTACACCGATGCCGACGATGTTCAGGTAGTGGTCACTCCGCGTGGGCAATATGCCCCGACGGACGAATAGAATTCCTGGGCGTACAACGAGGTTGGGACAGAATAATCCGTCTGTGAGAGGTTCTCTCATCAGGCGGATTATCTTTTCAGAGGCTTTGCTTTTTTAGAAAAGC